>Ga0209542_10003265_pt1 | contig 34910 bp, 40 predicted proteins | sample RifCSPhighO2_01_FD_184028 | JGI IMG/M metagenome (GOLD analysis project Ga0209542, IMG submission 184028) | Soil microbial communities from Rifle, Colorado - Rifle CSP2_plank highO2_0.1 (SPAdes) (version 2) | ecosystem: Environmental > Terrestrial > Deep subsurface > Rock core/Sediment ...
ACCAGTACACCGACGACCTCATGGCCTACGCTTGGATTGGGGCTCGTGATGTCGGCAGCACAAAGATGCGCAAGCGGGCAAGTGCGCTGTCAGTACCCGTCGGGCTCAAGAACCACCCGTCTGGCGGTGTTGAAGTTGCGATCGAAGGATTGAAAGTTGCGGTCAGGAAAAACTTCTTCGTCGATCCCGACGATACGTATGCCCTGACGCGCTTCGAAAGCATCGGCAATAGGATGGCGCACCTCATTCATCGAGGCGTGGACGCTGGTCCGAACTACAGTCGGGAGAATGTGATGGAGTCCGCACGGATGCTCGCGAACGCTGGTATGCTAGAGCGAGTCATGATCGACGTGTCGCATGGCAACACGCTGGTACAGGACTCAGAAGATAGCAAGAAGTGGAAGAAAGACTACACACGTCAAGTGCCGGCTATCAAGGACGTGACTCGGCAGATCGTTGACGGCGGCCCTATCGCGGGGATTTTGTGCGAAAGCTTCCTCAAGGAGGGGAAGCAATCAATTCCGGAAGACCTGCGTCAGCTGGATCGTTCTCAACTCAGGCTCGATCAGTCGGTGACAGATGGATGCCTCGGGTGGGAGACAACGGAAGAGACGCTGGTATGGATGAACGATCGGCTCTCTCGCAGAAAGAAACATCGCAAGGCGTAAGCCTGCAACAAGAGGAGGAGGGGGTGCTTCGGTAATGCTGAAGCGCCCCCTAAATGCTTTTAGGTGAATGTGCGAAATAAAAGTTTTATGCTAGAATATTTTCATGCGAGATAGAATATATATTAAAGATTTAAAAGATAATGTTGGGAAGGAGGTAGTCGTCGCGGGCTGGGTGGATGTGAGACGCGACCAGGGAAAAATGGTATTTTTTGATATGCGGGATATGACCGGCATTGTGCAGTGTGTAGCGCTTCCAAGCCGAGCGGAGGTGATAGAGAAGGGTAAGGAGATTCGTTCAGAATGGGTGCTCAAAATTACAGGTTTAGTAAACAAGCGTCCGGAGAAAAATGTAAAAGCCGGGGTCCTAAATGGAGACGTGGAGCTCGAAGTTACTGGAATAGAAATTTTAAATAAAGCAGAGACTACACCATTTCAAATAAATGAAAGTACCGCCGGAATAAGTGAAGACATCCGCATGAAATATAAGTACCTAGACCTGCGTACCGAGCGCATGCAGAAAAATATTCGAATGCGAGATAAAATAATTTCTTTCTTCCGCGACTACATGCACAAGAATGGTTTTATCGAAATAGAAACTCCAATCTTAATAAAGGGTACACCTGAAGGTTCCCGAGAATACGTAGTGCCGTCACGGCTTTTCAACGGACAGTTCTACGTTTTACCTCAGTCACCACAGCAGTTTAAACAGCTCTCAATGGTGGCTGGTTTTGAAAAGTATTTCCAAGTGGCGCGTTGTATGCGAGACGAGGATACCAGGGGTGACAGACAGCCAGAATTTACTCAGCTCGACTTTGAAATGTCATTCGTGACTCAAGAAGAAGTTCTGGACTACACTGAGGCAATGTTTATTGAGCTGGTAAAAAGTGTCTACCCAGAAAAGAAAATTTCTCAGATACCTTTCCCTAGAATTTCTTATGCAGAATCAATTAGCAAATATGGCTCTGATAAGCCGGACATGCGGGTAGATAAAAATGATTCCGAGGAGCTTGCCTTTGCTTGGGTGCTAGATTTTCCAATGTTCGAAAAGACTGATGAAGGCGAGCTCCAAGCTGTGCACCACCCCTTTTGCTCAATCAAAGAAGAGGACAAAGAAAAATTTATGAAGGGCGACGACATGTTTTCAATTCGTGCTAATGCTTACGACTTGGTATTAAACGGCTACGAACTTTCTTCTGGATCAATCCGTATTCACGAACGAGATATACAGAAAAGAGTTTTTGAACTTTTAAAAATTAGTGAAGAAGATCAACAGAAAAAGTTTGGCCATATGCTCGAAGCATTTACTTTCGGTGCGCCTCCGCACGGGGGTTTCGCGCCAGGTATTGACCGCATCGTGATGATTCTGCAAAACGAACCAAACATCCGAGAAGTTATCGCATTCCCGAAGACAGGTGAAGGGCGGGATCTTATGATGGGCGCTCCGGCGGAAATAACCGACAAGCAACTAAAAGAGTTAGGAATTAAACTAAGTAAGTAATGTATTAAGTAATGAATTACGTAATTACGGGTATCGTAGTGAAAGGGGACCAATACGGCAGGAAGCTTGGATATCCGACAGTGAATTTAAAGCTTGATGCGGAGGAAACTCCTCCGCAGGGGGTATATTCTGGGACAGCAGTTTTAGAAGGTAAAGAATACCGAGCAGGCATACTGATAAATCCGAACGGCAAAGTAGAAGCGCATTTGATAGGGTATAATGGAGATGCTTACGGGAAAGTAGTCACCCTTCGGGTAGAAAAGTTTTTACGACATTATAAAAAATTCGACACTGAAGAAGAGTTGATATTACAAATTAAAAAAGACATAGAACAATGCTAAAAAATCAAATGAACTTTGCTGGTCCCGTATTTATTATTATTGCTGCCTTGCTTTGGGCCTTCGATGGATTAATCCGCCAGTACCTCTACACCCTGCCGCCAATTACTATTATATTTTTTGAGCATTTGATCGGTTTATTAATTCTCTTACCCTTTGTCTTTAAATATGTTTTAAAAACCAAGCTAAGCTCGCGTGAATGGTGGCTCGTTGTCCTGGTTTCCGTTTTGAGTGGACTCTTGGGAACTCTATGGTTTACTACTGCGCTCGGCAAGGTTCATTTTATCAGTATTTCGGTAGTATTTCTTTTGCAGAAATTACAACCCATCTTTGCAATATCTACCGCAAGTATTTTCTTAAAAGAAAAGCTCGACAAGCGATACATTAAATGGGCTTTGCTTGCGATGATTTCAGCCTACTTCGTCACTTTCCCCAATGGCTATGTAAACCTCTCGACCGGAGAGGGCACAGTCATCGCGGCTCTGTATGCTCTGGGTGCCGCCTTTGCATGGGGATCTTCCACCACATTTTCTAAAATGCTTTTAGGTAAAGTTGATTTCAAAGTTAGTACTTTTTATAGATTCTTATTCACACTTATTATTGCTCTACCCTTTGTGCTTTTGTATGGGCAGACGGCTTCAGGCAGCCTCGCTTTACCAAGTAGCTCCCAGTTCGGCTTGCTTGCCCTCATCGCCCTCTCTACCGGGATGGTGGCCCTCCTTATCTATTACAAAGGATTGGCTAAAACCCCAGTGCACATCTCCACTATTTTGGAATTAACTTTCCCATTCGTGGCTATCTTGCTAGACTTTATAGTGAACGGTACGGTGCTGACGTTACTCCAGTGGATTTCCGCCTTCGTACTCGTCTATAGTATTTATAAAATTGCTAAATTAAGAGAAGCTCAACAAAATTATGTCTAAAGATTTATTAAAAAAAGTTTGCAAGCCATGTGAAGGGGGAGTAACACCTCTTAATAAAGCCGATGCACAGGATTATCTGGATGAAGTTCCTGGCTGGGAACTAATTGAAGATGGCAAGAAAATTTCTAAAGAATTTAAATTTCAAGATTTCATCGGGGCGATAAACTTCGTCGAGCGAGTGGCAGATGTGGCAGAGATGGAAGACCATCATCCCGACATTCATGTTTATTACAACAAAGTAATTCTTGAACTTTGGACTCACGCTATTGGCGGATTATCTCTCAACGACTTTATCGTTGCTGCCAAGGTGGATCAAGTGAAGTAAAAAAGAGACGGGTTGTTCTTCCGAACACGCACCGCCTCTTGTGTACCCCCATATCTACTTCTTATACATAAGCGCTCTTCGGGTGAAGCAGTCTGTTTTGCCCGTGTGGCAGACTGGACCCGAAGCCGTGACCATGTAGATCAAGGTGTCTTGGTCACAGTCCAGGAAAATTTCCTTCACCTCTAGTATGTTCCCCGACGTTTGCCCCTTTTTCCAGATTTCATTTCTGGACCGTGACCAAAAATGAACAATACCTGTTTTAAAAGTGAGATCGTAAGCTTCGTGATTTTGAAATCCCACCATCAAAATTCTGCCACGGCAATCAAATGTCCATTCTTGCGCGACCGCTGGAATCAAGCACAGATCACCGAGTTTTGTGAAATTAGGCTCGAGAGAGCTATCTTCAACAAGAATGAAACTATCTTTTACTGTGATCATAATGGATTCTTCAAAGAACAATGAGTTATGCAAAACGCAAAACCCCTTCCGTAGTATCCAAACTAGGGAAGGGGTTGCTTTCGAAAAATCTTTTTTAAATAATTAAGTCCTCAACGACAACCCTTTCCTAAGTTTGGAAGAGTTGTGCGCATGTTTTGAAAGGCGAGCGAGGACTAGGCGATAGCCACCGAGCGAGCCTTCTAGCCATTTTTTTATTCGAGCAATGGTAGCGGAAGAAAGACCGGTTTTTTCAGTTATATAATTATACTGGGCATCACGCGAGAGCAGGGAAGCAGCCTCAAGCCTGTTGGCGAACTCTTTTATTTCTTTAGGTGTCATCAGGTCGCGTAAGAATTGTTCCACTTCTCGAGGAGTTTTAAGTTCTAAAATACCAGCGACAAATTGCCCGTTTTCTCTAGTATTCCAGTCAATATCATCGGGGTCGATTTGCCTGATTACCTTAACTGTCTGTATTGATGTCCTGTCGTTCATTCCTTTACTCATCCTGATACTTTAGCAAAGTAAAGTACTTTAGTCAAGTAAAGTATAAAGGGGGTGGGGAAAACTCTGTACCCTTTGTTCCACCCTCTCTTTATCTTGTTAGACAGATAGCTGTACTGCCGGCTACTGCCGCTTCAGCGCCTTCTGGTGCACAGACTGTGTACCTGCCATTCGAGTCTACCTCTACCGTATATTTTGTATTTACTGCGGTTCCACCATTGGGATCGAAAGGAATTTGAGATGGAATGTATGTAGGAACCAGGCAACCAAGGTCTATATTTGCGGAGGCTGTGCCAATGTCAGTAGCAGTACTACTTATCGGAGTACCTACTCCAGTGCAAGTGAACACTCCTTTGTTGTCTGCTAAATTTTGACCAATGGCATTCAGAATTGTTCCCACATTACTTGTTCTCTGGGTATTGCGAGCTTGGGCAAATTGCCTAGCAGGGTTTATTGCCACTATCACAATAGCTGCCAATATTGCCACAATTCCGATGACTACTAAAATTTCTATGAGAGTGAAACCCTGATTCTTGGGCACATTCTTTCTAGTTAGAAATAGCATTTTCATAATTTATATTTAAATACTAATAATGAGTTTAATATATAATTAAAACACTCTTGCCGCAAGGGGATATTTGCCTTTTTATTATTTTCCTGTATAATCATTCCCATGTTTGTAATCAATGCTAAAGTAAGAAATTTGACTGGAAAGGTAGAAGTCCTAAGAAAAGCAGGGGAATTGCCGGCTGTTTATTATGGCGCTGGTAAAAAAAGCACCTCTATTTCTATTTCCAATACTGAATTTAAAAAAGTCTGGCGAGCAGCCGGAGAGTCTTCAGCGGTGGTTGTAAAAACTCCTGAAGGTGACGTAGACGTACTCATTCATGAAGTGCAGATGGATCCAGTTCGAGACGAGCCTATACACGTTGACTTCCTCGCTATCGACATGAGCAAGAAGATTAAGGTTAAAGTTCCTGTTGAATTCGAAGGTATTTCTAATGCGGTTAAGAGTGGACTCGGAAACTTGGTTAAAGTGCTACATGAAGTCGAAATCGAAGCATTGCCGAAGGACCTTCCACACAACCTAGTAGCGGATATTTCTAAACTCGAAACTCTACAGGACAACATCGTTGTTTCCGATATAAAATTGCCAGCTGGAGTTGTCGCTATTACTCCAGAAACTGAAGTGGTAGCTTCTGTTGTAGAACAATTTGAAGAAAAGGAGGAAGAAGCTGTGCCTGTTGACCTATCCGCCATTGAAGTAGAAAAGAAAGGCAAGAAAGAGGAGGAAGGAGCTGAGGGAGCCTCTGTAGAAGCTGGAACTATAGAAAAAAAAGCTGAAAAGAAAGAATAGTAGTTTAAATCTATTGGAAGATTGAGGGATCGGGAGTATAATAGAAGTTATGGCACAGAAGACCATAGCTTTTATTGTTGTAGCTTTAATAGTTTTCTCTCCAGCCTGGTATAAAACAGAGGCGGCTTTTGATTGTCTGACGCTCAAGACTAACTCCCCCGAAGCAGATAAGGATTTTTGTAAAAAAGAACTCTCTCAAATAGAAGCTGAACTCATCAGACTACTCGATCTACAGAAGCAACAACAGAAGCAGACCGGAACCTTGGTCGGAGATGTGAGTTACCTTACCAGTCAGATAAATGCGCTCAAAGCCAAGATCAAAGCGCGCGGGCTGGTGATTGCCCAGCTCAAGGTTGCCATCGTGGAGAAGGTTTCTACTATTGCATCCTTAAATAAAAAGATTGAACGGGAGCATGAATCCATAGCCCAGCTTCTGCGTAATACAAATCAATTCGACAATGAAACTTTTGTACATTTAGTGCTTTCAGACAACACCATTTCGGATTTTTATAGCGACCTAGAGTCCTACGATGCGATAAAGCAGGCGGTCAAGACCTCGGTGGATAATATTCGAGGAATTAAATCCGACACCGAAACACAAAAGAAAGACCTAGAAATAAAACAAAATGCAGAAACAGATGCTAAAGATGAGCTCGAAACCGCGCAGAAGAAAGTCGCGCAGTCGGAGGCCGACAAGAGAGAGCTTTTAACTATTTCTAAACAAACCGAAGCGAGTTACCAGAAGCTAGCGGCGGAGAAGAAGGCTCGCGCGGACAGAATTCGAAGCGCTCTCTTTAACCTAGCGGGCACTTCGCAGAAAATAGAATTCGGCACCGCTCTAATCTATGCCAATGAAGTAAGTCAGAAGACTGGGGTGGATCCGGCATTTCTACTTGCCATTCTGACTCAAGAAAGTAATTTGGGAGCCAATGTGGGGCAATGTTACCTTAAGGATACAGTCACTGGCGCAGGAGTTGGCAAGAACACCGGCACGCCATTTATAAATGTTATGAAGCCAACCCGCGACGTGCAGCCATTCCTCGACATCACGAGCGCGCTTGGACTTAATGCCTTTGAAACAGCCGTGTCTTGCCCTATTGCAGGAGTCGCGGGTTATGGTGGAGCGATGGGGCCAGCGCAGTTCATCCCTTCTACTTGGAAAATATTTGAAAGTCGCTTGAAGTCAACCCTAGGGCACTCTGCTAACCCATGGGTGCCGCAGGACGCCTTTATGGCCTCTGGAATGTATCTGACGGACCTGGGAGCAGTAGGCAAGAGCGCCAGTGCGCAGAACATTGCGGCTTGTAGATATTATGGTTCTGGCGGTACGACCTGCTACTATGCGCAGAGTGTGCAGAAATTGAAGGCTACTATTCAGGCCAACATAGATTTGTTGCAGTAGTTGCTTTTGCAATAATTTCGTGATATCATCGGTTGAGTCGCCCCTTAATGGACGTTGGGCCGACATGCGAATTAGTAGATTCGCGACTTGGTCGCTTTCGATCAACAAAGTTATGCAAAAAGATATACACCCAAAATTTGATATAAAAACCAAGGCCACCTGCGCTTGTGGGGCGGTATTTGTCGTTGGTTCCACTATGCCTGAAATAAAAATGGAAATCTGTAGCCAGTGCCACCCTTTCTTTACTGGAAATGAAAAGATCATGGACACTGCTGGACGTGTAGAACGCTTCAACAAGCGCCGAACTCTCTCTGCTGCTAAAAAGAAGAAATAAATTACTTCGCCGCAAACATATTTTCTGGAGTCGCATAATTTTTTACTAAAAATTTGCTCATTCTCGGCCCGTCGGTCTGCGAAAGACTCCACAAAATATGTTTGCAGCTCTGCTCATATGGATAATATAGACGAACTTAAAAAGGATCACCGCACTAGCTACCTAGCAGGCATGCTAGAAGTTTTAATGCGCAAGGAAGCCGAAGTCCGGGAAATGCTGGCGGGGGACGCTACCTTACATGACTTGGCAGCTTCAGAGCTTAAAGGAATTCAAGAAGAGCGGGAAGCGGTAGAGAAACAAATTGAAGATATCCTAGCCAAGGATAAAGAGGAAGAGGAATTTCCAAACGAAATAGTGCTAGAAGTGCGGGCGGGCGCGGGCGGGGATGAAGCCTCACTCTTTGCCTGGGAGCTTGCGCATATGTATGAGAGATTTGCGGAACAGAAGAAGTGGGACTGGAAAGTAAACTATGAATCCAAGAGTGACTTAAATGGTTACAAGGAAGCGAGCTTTGAAATAAAAGGTAAGGACGTCTACAAGATGATGCGGGCAGAGACCGGGGTGCATCGAGTGCAGAGAATGCCAGCTACCGAGAAGAACGGCCGTATCCATACGTCGACTGCGTCCGTAGCGGTGCTGCCAATAAAAAAGAAAATAAATTTTGTCATAAATCCTTCGGAAATAGAGATGGAATACTCACGTTCCGGCGGTAAGGGCGGGCAGAATGTTAACAAGGTGGAGACGGCTGTGCGTCTAATCCACAAGCCGACGGGGCTCGATGTGCGTTCGACGAATGAACGCAGCCAGCTCGCCAACCGGGAGAAGGCTATGTCCATCCTTACAGCCAAGATAGCCGCACTGCGGGAAGAAGAAGAGGCGAAAAAGTACGCGGGTGTGCGTAAAGAGCAAATAGGTTCCGGCGACCGTTCTGAAAAGATCCGCACCTACAACTTCCCTCAAGATCGCGTCACCGACCACCGAATTAAAAAATCTTGGCACAATCTGCCGAAAATAATGGATGGGGGGATAGATGACATAATTAAAGACTTAGAATCTGGAGCAGTGGGAGATGAAGATGAAGAATAAATTGCTTTCCTTCTTATATATGTTATGATTTTTTAGTAGGTCTCATTTAGCGAAATAGAGTTTCTACGTTTAATAATAGTTTTTGCCGGAATTTCCCGCCTCGGCGGGACCCCGCAGTCAAGCGGTGGTTGAAAACCGGAGAAGTAAATAGTATGGCTACAAAGCTATATGTAGGGGGACTCCCTTACAGCACCCAAGAAGACGCTCTACGAGAGCTCTTCGCACAAGCAGGCAACGTTGTTTCTGCTGTGATTATCATGGACAAGATGACAGGTCGTTCAAAAGGTTTCGGATTCGTTGAAATGGCAACAGCCGAGGAAGCAGCAAGTGCTATCTCAATGTTTAACGATCAAGAATTCGAAGGACGCAAACTTACAGTCAACGAAGCTCGCCCTATGGAAGCTCGACCACCACGACAGTCAGGAGGTGGAGGAGGATACGGCGGTGGCAATGGCGGATACGGTGGCGGATCCCGCGGAGGAAATGGAGGTGGACGCCGAGAGTACTAAATTTAATTTTTACCTCAAAAACAAAAAGCCCTGTCGCTCGCGAGTGACAGGGCTTTTTGTTTTTCTGGTGAGCGTGGATGGAATCGGACCATCGACCTCTGTCTTATCAGGACAGCGTTCTACCACTGAACTACACGCTCAATTGAAAAACTATAACAAATTTCATCTGAATTTACAAACTTCGAAATAAAGAGTACTATTTGGACATACGTATTTGTATACGTATAAGAATACGTATGTCCGACAGGAGCTATAACCAAAGGAATATAAGGAAGATTACCAAGAATGGCACTAGCCATAGCGTTTCTATCCCTGTGGAATTTTTAAAGAAATTAGGTTGGAGGGAAAGGCAGAAGGTCGTGGTGAAGTTAGTTGGGAAGAAAATTATCATTAGTGATTGGAAACCGAAGTAAGGCAGCACTTAGCAAGAACAGTTCTTACTAAAAGTAATTTTATGGCAAATGTTAATGATTTAACCAAGAAGGTAGTTTCTTTTAGAAATGCTCGGGATTGGAAGCAATTTCACAATCCAAAAGATTCTGCAATTTCTTTGTCCCTGGAGGCTTCTGAAGTTTTGGAGCATTTTCAATGGAAGAATGCGGGTGAAATTGAAAAATATATAAAAACTAATAAAAAAGAAATAGGAGATGAGCTGGCTGATGTATTGTATTGGGTTTTATTGATGGCTCACGATTTAAATATAAATCTCGAGAAAGCTTTTGAATTAAAAATGAAAGAGAATAATAAGAAATACCCAGTAAAAAAATCAAAAGGCAAACACAGTAAATATACGGAATTATAAAAATGTCTGACATAAAAACCTTTTCGTTCGATAAAGAAAATCTTAGTCAAATTAAAAATTACAAATTTGGTAAAAATTGGCCAGTAGTGTATATACTTGAAAATGGCCAAGAAATGTATGTAGGCGAAACAATTCGTGCTCATCAAAGGACAAAAGAGCACCTAGATAACCCTCAAAGACAAAGTTTAAAAAATATTCATATTATTACTGATGAAGAATTTAATGTTTCGGCTACTTTAGATATTGAATCTTGGCTAATCCAATACATTTCAGCTGACGGTAAATTTGTTTTACAAAATGGTAACGGTGGTTTAAAAAATCATAATTATTATGACCGTTTTAAATATAAAGCAAAATTTGAAATAGTATGGGACAATTTACGTGAGCAAGGAATCGTAAAAAATACACTTTCAGATTTAAAAAATAGTGACTTATTTAAATATTCACCCTATAAATCTCTAACAGAAGATCAGTTTTTTGTAGCAAAAAATATTTTTGAAGATATTAAAAAAAATGAAATTAATACTTTTATTGTAAACGGAAAACCGGGCACTGGTAAAACTATTTTAGCCACTTATCTTTTTAAATATTTAAAGGAACAAGAGGAAACAAAACATTTAAAAATTGGGTTAGTTGTGCCCATGGCTTCGCTGCGTAAAACAATCAGTAAGGTCTTTTCTAAGATAAAGGGTTTAAAGTCTAATATGGTTATCGGGCCCAATGATGTTGTGAAGGAAAAATATGATCTATTGATAGTGGATGAAGCTCACAGACTTCAGCGACGTAAGAACATAATGGGTTATGGAGCGTTTGATAACGTAAACAAAAATTTAGGCTTGGGTAATAATGGAACTCAGTTAGACTGGATTATGAAATCATCACAACATCAAGTTTTCTTTTATGATAAAAATCAAAGTATAAAGCCATCTGATATTAGGCCTGAGGATTTTCAAAAATTAAACTCTAAAAAATATGAACTAAGCATACAAATGCGAGTCGAGGCAGGGGAGGAATACATAAATTCTATTGAAGATTTTTTTGATTTAAAAACACCTAAAAATATAATTTTTTTAAATTATGATTTTAAGATTTTCGATAATGTTGGGAACATGGTAAATGAGATAAAAATTAAAAATAAGGCACATAAACTGGCTCGCGTAGTGGCTGGTTATGCTTGGCCTTGGCATACTAAACCCGGCAGTAAATCTAGACAAAAACATGACATTGAAATAGATGGTTTAGAGCTTATTTGGAATTCTACCGCGCAAGATTGGGTAAATTCTCCGAATGCTATAAATGAGGTTGGGTGTATTCATACAGTACAAGGTTATGATTTAAACTATGTGGGTGTGATAATCGGCCCAGAATTTTCTTATGATGTTGAAAATAAAAAATTTAAAGTAGATAAGGAAAAGTATTTTGATATAAATGGACGAAATGGCGTGACGAACCCAGAAGAGCTTGAGAGATATATTATTAATATATATAAAACTTTACTTACTCGAGGTATACAGGGAACTTTTATTTATATTGTGGATGAAAATTTACGAAATTATTTCAAGACTGTTTTTAAGACTAAAGATTCAAACGAACCGTTAAAAGAAATGATTTTAGAAAAAGAAGTTTTGTCACCGTATTCTGTGGAAACGATGGGTGTACCTCTGGTCGGCTCAGCACCTTGTGGTGAGCCGTTGCTAGGTGAAAATAATACAGAGGAAATTATTATGGTAGATAAGACTAAAATAAAACCGGGCACAAGATATTTTATTTTACGTGCCAGTGGGGATTCTATGAATAAGGCAGGGATAAATGATGGAGATTTGGTTTTATGTCGTTTTGGTGAAAAACCAGAAACTGGCAACAAGGTGGCTGTATTATTAGGCGGAGAAAATGTAACAATTAAATATTATGATAAAAAAGATGGTTTAAGAATTTTATTGCCAAAGAGTACAAATCTGTCCCATCAACCCATAGTTCCAGAAGAAGGGGATGAAGTGCAAGGTATAGTCCAGGAGGTTATAAAAATAAACCAGTAAACTTTTGGTATTTTGGATCAAAAATAATAATATGATATGCTGCGAGTGTGAATAAAGTACTCGACGACATATTAAGTTATAGAGAAATGTGTGATGCGGAAAATCAGCAGACAATGCAGCGGGGTATGAATTTTCGCATGAATCCGGCCTATTCGGTTATTTTAATGTCTCAGAGATTCAATGCTCCTTATTCTGATAGAGTTCATGGTGACGGAATAACTATCGAATATGAAGGACATGATGTTTCTAAAAGAAAATTGGAACTAAATCACAATCCAAAGACAGAAGATCAGCCAGAAAAATTACCGAGTGGGAGACTAACTCAAAATGGGCATTTTATTAAGGCTGTTAAAGATTATAAAAAGAGTAAAAATAAACCTGAATTAATCAAGGTGTATGAAAAAATACTACCAGGCACTTGGTCGCTTAAAGGATATTTTGATTTAATTGATTATAAGGTTGCTCATGACGGGAAACGTAATGTTTTTAGATTTTTTTTAAAATTATCAGATCGAGAAGAAAACTCTAAAATAAATACTAAAACGCACGAACACAACCGCTTAATTCCATCTGTGGTAAAAAGGGAAGTTTGGAAACGAGATCAAGGTAAATGCGTATTATGTGGAGATTCAAAAAATCTTCATTTTGACCACGATTTACCTTTCTCACGAGGGGGAACTAGTTTGTCTGCAAACAATGTTAGATTACTTTGTATGACACACAATCTTAAAAAATCTGATAAAATAGAATAGAAAATAATACTTTGAGTAAAGAAAAAGCCAAAAAATTATTTCAGATTACCACCAACAGGATGTTTACTGCTCTTGAGTCATACTGTGTTTGGAAAAAAATAAATATGATGATGAATATAAATGAAGAAGGTAAAGATAAAGCTGAAAGAAATGTAGAAATTTTTAAAAAATATTGGGATTTTTTTAACACAGTTCAAAATAGTACTTACAAAAGTTTTGTAACCGACCTTTCTTTTTTTTGATTCTGAAAAATACGAAGATACATTCTCATTAAAAAAACTTATTAATGTGATTAGGGAAGGGATAACTGTTACTGAACACAACGAACTTTTAAAGGAAATTAATGCTATTAAGAAAAAACATGGTGTTAAAATAGCTTTTATTTTAGAGTTAAGAAACACCGAAGTGTCTCACCAGGAGATAGAAAGAAAACGACGCTTAATTGTTTATAAAGAAGTAGATGAGCTTTTTGTAGGTGTACAGGAGATTTTGAACCTTTTGAGTAAGTATTATGATCGATCTTTTACAATTTGGGATCATCTTGAAAGAAATGTTACTGGTAGTTTAGAGTGGGTTATAGACAATCTTGAGCGAGGGGAGAAGGCCAGATTAGATGAAATTAATAAAATGTACCCTATTTCTTAATTATGGACTCCGAAGTATTTCAAAAACCTCGCCAAGGTACAGGTAACGTCGGACATTCGAAATTAGGTAATTCTGCTAGAATTGGGTGGGTTTTGATGGATTATCGTTACAAAAATGCTAAGATCTAACACGGAGGTGTCCTATGGCCCGAAAGGCCAAGCTCACACCTGCGCAGCTGGCTCGGGAACGAGCCAAGTGGCGCAGGTTTCTGCGCGAAAACCCCTGGTACTAGGGGGGCTGGCTCCGGGCGACGCTGCAAGCGTTGCCCGGAGCTCTTTATTTTGCATTAGTTTTAAGTTATTGATATACTACTAGAAAGGCCCAAATGCCTTTGTTTTTTATGCAAGGAGACAAAAATAACAACCTGCCCCTCCAAGAGGAGGACAAGGTAAAATGGAAGCAAGCGATAGAGATATTTAGTCAGGTTTCCACCTGGATTGTGGGTCCGATTATAGTGGCTCTAATTTTAGGGAAATATCTAGATGGGCGTTTCGATACTAAGCCTTGGATATTTTTAGGACTCACAAGTTTCGCATTCATAATTTCTGCATTCGGGATTATCCGCGAGGTTAGTAAATACATGAAGAAGATAGCAGAGGAAACTCCTTCGAATAAAGCTACACAGGATGATCATGATCAAAAATAATTTATGTCAGTAGAAGAAAATAAAACAACAGGAACAACTGAAGAAGTTAGCCACGAAATAACCCTCTATGCTGAGCCAGTTTTTCATTTTAAGGATTTTGTAGTTACGAATGCACTTTTTACTTCCTGGTTCGTAGTAGCTATTATCATCATTTTATCTTTAACACTGAGATACGTTCTACGGGAAGTTCCAGGTAAATTGCAGAACTTTTTCGAACTTATTGTGGAATCCGCACTCGACCTGTGTGACCAAGTGACCAACAGCCGAGCTCTTTCTATCCGGATTTTCCCTATCGCTATCTCTGTATTCTTCTTTGTGCTTATTAACAATTGGCTGGGCATTATGCCATTGGGAGGTCTCGGAATTATTGAAGAAGGGGACCACGGGCTCGCCTTTATTCCATACCTTCGCGGTGGGACAGCGGACATCAATACCACCATTGCGCTCGCTGTCATGGCGGTAGTAGGTGCAAACCTTTTCGGAATCTTTTCACTCGGGATATGGAAAACTTTTAACAAATATGTTAATCTGAAAGCGCTGGGCCAGATCTTTACCCATGTTCGTAAAGATCCAACGATCATAATCGTAGCGCCCATCACGTTCTTTGTTGGCCTTATTGAAATTATAGGTGAATTTGCGAAGATCGCTTCGCTTTCTTTCCGTCTATTCGGTAATGTCTTTGCCGGAGAGGTTTTACTCGCGTCCATGGCGGCACTGGTGGCTTATGTGGTACCGATACCATTCCTGTTCCTTGAGATTCTAGTGGGAGTGATACAGGCGCTTATCTTTGCCACTCTGCTTGTAGTTTACTTCACAATTTCAGCTACAGACCACGACCACGATGAGGACGAGCATGATGAGAAAGTGCATGAAATAGAGAATGTGGTTCATGCCGGATAATCCACCCGAGGCGAAAAAATTATTAACAAAGTCGAAACATTATTAGCTAAATAAAAAAACATATGGATTTAGATACAATTGCAAAGGCAGTCGCTATCGGTTTAGGTTCAGTAGGTCCAGGTATTGCTATCGGAATGATCGGTTCAAGGGCTATGGAAGCCATCGGCCGCAATCCTGAAGCAGCTGGAAAGGTACTCGTACCGATGTTGCTCGCTTGTGCGTTCGCTGAAGCTATCGCTATTTACGCCCTCGTTATCGCGTTTTCAATTTAAAGAAAACCCCCAGAACATAATTTTTAGGTAAAAATTATGTTCTGTAAGTTTTTTTCAAAAAAAACATGGAATCAATAATTTCAACATTTCACATAGACTGGAAAATAATTGTTGCGCAAGTTTTCAACTTCGGAGTTGTCTTCGTGGTGTTGTATATTTTTGCGCTTAAGCCTCTTTCTAAACTTATGAAAGAGAGAAGCGACAAGATTTCTAAGGGTCTTAATGATGCTAAGTCCAATGCTGTTATGCTTGAGCAAACTAAAGAAGAACGCGAAAAGATTTTAGCAGAAGCACGCAAGGAAGCACAGAAGATATTTGAAGCTGGTAAGAAAGAAGAGGAAAGTAATAAAGCTCAAATGATAGAAGAAGCCAAGAGGAGTGTAGAGGTAGTGGTAGAAAATGGCAAGAAGGCCATCGAGATGGAAAAGGTCAAGATGGTAGCCGATGTTAAAAAAGAAGTAACGTCTTTAGCACTCGCCGCCGCGGAGAAGATTATCGCTTCCTCTGGAGGGTCGCTTAATGAAAAGACGGTTAAGGAACTAAAAAGTTTATAAAATTTTATGGCCAACATTTCAAACAAAGATATAGCAACCGCAATCTACGAGGCAAGTCATGGTAAGGCAGGCCATGATTTAAGCGTGTACTCCAAGGCGGTGGTAGAATTTTTAAACAAAAAGAGATTAATTTCAAAATCAAAAGATATAGTAGATACATTAGAAAAAATAGTAAATAAAGAAGAAGGCATAGTCACAGTAAAGGTATCGAGCGCAACGAAGCTTGCAACGGAAACCAAGCACAACCTGGCTCATGAGCTGAAACACAGGTACAAGGCTCGCGATATAGTCTGGCAAGAGATAGTGGATGAGAATTTGTTGGGCGGGATGCGGATAGAAGTAAATGATGAAGTGATAGACCTGACGCTCAAAAATAAAGTCAACTTATTAAAAGCCCATTTAACAAAATCAGTCTAAGTAAACTTATGTCAAACCACATTGTAGAATCCCTAAAAAAAGAAATAGAAAACTTTACTGTCGCGGTCAAGGCCGAGAAGGTAGGACGCGCGATAGAAGTCTTCGACGGAATTGCTAAAGTCTCTGGACTCTCTGACATCAAGTCGTCCGAGATGGTGACTTTCCAAAACGGTGAAATAGGGGTGGCTCTAAACCTCGAGGAAGATACAGTGGGAGTTATTATCCTAGGAGACTTTTCTAAAATTAAAGAAGGGGACGAGGTCAAGGCAACAGGTAAGATTCTAGAAATTCCAGTGGGTGACAGTATCATCGGCCGAGTAGTTAACCCGCTAGGGGCTCCTCTAGACGGCAAGGGTGCCATCAAGACAGAAAAGACTTATCCGATAGAGCGAGTGGCGCCAGGTGTGGTGACACGTCAAAGTGTGGACCAGCCAGTAGCGACAGGTATCAAGGCTATTGATGTCATCATCCCTGTTGGACGCGGACAGCGTGAGCTCATCATCGGGGACAGGCAGACGGGTAAGACAGCTCTGGCTATTGATGCGATTTTAAACCAGAAAGGTCAGAACATGATTTGTGTTTATGTTTCTATCGGTCAGAAAGATTCTAAACTTCGTAAAATTGAAGCCCGCCTCGAAGAAGGTGGCGCGATGGCTTATACGGTGATAGTTTCCGCTGGAGCTTCAGAGCCAGCCGCTCTCTCATACATTGCTCCTTACTCCGGAGTTTCTATTGCGGAATACTTTATGGATCAAGGTAAGGATGTTTTAATTATTTATGATGACCTCTCCAAGCACGCGGTGGCTTACCGTGAGATTTCTCTCCTCCTCCGTCGTCCGCCAGGCCGTGAAGCGTATCCTGGAGACGTATTTTATTTACATTCTCGACTACTCGAGCGCGCATGTCGCCGTAATGAAAAGTACGGAGGTGGATCCATCACTGCTTTTCCAATCATTGAAACTCAAGCAGGTGACATCTCGGCTTACATTCCAACCAACGTGATTTCCATTACGGACGGACAGATTTTCCTCGAGACGGATTTATTCTACAAAGGTATCCGTCCGGCGGTGAACGTAGGAAGCTCCGTGTCCCGCGTGGGCTCCAGTGCCCAGATCAAGGCTATGAAGAAAGTGGCGGGAACTCTCAAGCTCGACCTTGCGCAATACCGCGAGCTTGAAGCATTTTCTCAATTTGGTTCAGACCTGGATGAATCAACCAAGAAGCAGTTAGAACGAGGTAAGAGGTCAGTGGAAGTGCTGAAACAGCTCCAGTATGCACCTGTTAAGACTGAGCATCAGGTGGTACTCTTCTATGCTTTGACTAAAGGCTTCATGGATGATGTGCCAGTTGAAAAAATAAAAGAATTTGAAAAAGGGCTAATTGATTATTCCGAACGTAATGCGAAAACTTTCTACAAAGAAGTAAAAGAATCCAAAATGTGGACAGACAAGGGCGAGGAAGAGTTAAAGAAAGTAATTGCGGATTTTAGGAAAAGTTTTAACTAAATAGCGTCGCGCTTTAATGGACATTGCGCGACGTGATTTTGCAAAATCATATGGCTGGAACAAAAGAAATTAAAAGAAGAATAAAGAGTGTCAAGAACACGAAGAAGATCACCAAGGCGATGGAGCTGGTGGCAGCTTCGAAGATGAAGCGCGCTGTGGCGTCCACCCTTGCCTCCCGCATGTATGCGGAATATTCTTGGGATATTTTGAGTTCTATTTCTAAAAATTTAGAGGGAATTAGCCATCCGCTTTTAGAAGAACGAGAGGTAAAACAGAGAACTGGGAAAGTTCTTCTTGTTTTAATAACATCCAATAGGGGGCTCTGTGGAGCATATAACGCTCAAGTAATAAAACGCTCACTTGGATATTTTAAAAATGAAAATACAAATGTAGATATTTTAACCATTGGCAGAAAGGGAGATACAGCTATGCGGAGAGTTGGGAAAAACATTATCGCAAGCTTCGTTGAGCTACCGGACCAAATTACGCTTCGGGACGTACTACCTATTTCAAAAATGTTATTAAATGAATACACACAGGGCACCTACGATAGCGTGGTGGTTGTTTATACTGATTTCGTTTCCGCATTAACGCAAAAGGCAAATTTGAGACAAATTATTCCCGTAAGAAAAGAAAGCCTAAAGGAATTTATAGAAAGTGTTGGAGAAAATATAGAAAACAAGGTAGAACACAAGAAAGAAAAAATTAATTATTTATTTGAAGGAGACAAGCGGGAACTGATAGGTACGCTCGCGGAAAAGATGATTCGAATGCAAATTTATCAGATGTTGCTCGAGTCCAATGCTTCCGAGCAGTCGAGTCGAATGGTCGCGATGAAGAATGCTAGTGAAGCCTCGGGGGAAATGATTGATGACTTAACTCTGGTATTCAACAAAGCAAGGCAGGGCAACATCACCCGGGAAATATCAGAGATAAGCGCCGGCATGGCAAGTGTGAGTTAAAAGTTATAAAGTTATAAGTAAGAATTAAATCATATGAAAAAAGGTAAAATAAAAAGAATAATCGGTCCGGTCGTAGACGTAGACTTCGGCGATAAGAATGAAAATTTGCCGGAAATTTACAATGCTCTAGTGGTGATGAAAGGAGAGCAGAAAATAATTCTAGAAACGGAACAGCACCTAGGTGGAGGTGTAGTACGAACAGTGGCCATGGATTCTACCGATGGACTCGCTCGAGGTATGGAAGTTGCAGACACTGGCGCACCTATCTCAGTACCAGTAGGCGAGGAAACACTGGGGCGCATTTTCAACGTGTTAGGGGATGCAATAGATGACTTACCACCCCTTTCTTCCCCTCCTAAATTAGGAGGGGAGGGCTCGGCCCGAGGTGGTCGACTACCTATTCACCGCAAGGCACCAGATTATGTCACTCAAGCAACGAAGGTGGAAATCCTAGAAACTGGAATAAAAGTTATTGATCTTATTTGTCCTGTGCTTAAGGGAGGCAAGGTGGGGCTATTCGGAGGCGCGGGCGTGGGTAAGACAGTGGTCATTCAGGAGCTCATTCACAACATCGCTTCGAACCACGGAGGGTACTCAGTCTTTGCTGGAGTTGGAGAGCGAACTCGTGAAGGTAATGACCTATATCATGAAATGAAAGAGTCCGGTGTGTTGCCTAAGGTTGCCATGGTTTTCGGGCAAATGAATGAACCGCCAGGTGCTCGTATGCGCGTGGCACTTTCTGGACTTACTATGGCGGAGCACTTCCGTGACCAAGAAGGGAAAGATGTGCTTTTCTTTATCGACAACATTTTCCGTTTCACTCAGGCCGGATCCGAGGTTTCTGCTTTGCTCGGACGTATTCCTTCCGCCGTGGGTTATCAGCCGACTCTTTCTACCGAGATGGGAATTCTGCAAGAGCGCATCACTTCTACGGATAAAGGTTCCGTAACTTCTGTGCAGGCGGTGTATGTGCCAGCGGACGACCTAACTGACCCAGCGCCAGCTACAACTTTTGCCCACTTGGACTCTACTGTGGTGCTCAACCGCTCCCTTTCCGAAATAGGTATTTATCCTGCGGTGGATCCCCTCGACTCATCTTCCACAATCCTTGATCCGAATATCGTGGGGCTGGAACATTACAATGTCTCCCGTGAAGTTCAGCGAGTGCTTCAGCGTTACAAAGATTTGCAAGACATCATTGCTATCTTGGGTATGGAAGAACTCTCTGAGGCGGACAAAGAGCTGGTAGCCCGCGCGCGTAAAATTCAGAAATTCCTTTCACAGCCGTTTTTCGTGGCGGAGCAATTTACAGGATCAAAAGGTCAGTATGTTCCACTCAAAGAAACTATTCGATCTTTCAAGGAAATTCTGGAAGGCAAGCATGATGATAAGCCTGAAGGAGACTTTTATATGAAAGGTGCACTTTAATTATGGCGAAGCAATTAAAATTAAAAATAGTTACTCCAGAAAGATTAGTCTTGGAGGAAATGGTGGACCAGGTGAGCTTGCCGACGACAGAAGGCGAGATTACGGTGTTACCGAACCACATTCCACTCGTAGTGGGGCTTAAGTCTGGCGACGTGGTGGCCATGACAAGTGGCGAGTATGTACCTATGGCTGTGGCTGGGGGATTTATAGAAGTAAAACAAAACGAGAGCGACATGACTGAAGTGGCAGTGCTTGCCGACTTTGCGGAACATGTGTCTGAAATAAGTGACCAGAAAATAGAGGAAGCTAAAAAGAAATCTGAAGAGCTTAGGAAGCAACTTGAGGACAAGGGCACAGTGGACTTCGAACACTTTGAAGCGGAGCTTGAACGCTCACTTACCCGAGTCAAGATTGCGGACAAGTGGCGTACTCGAAAATATCGAAAGTAGCCCAAGAATAGTATATACTTATACTAATGCAAAATTTTAATGACAAAATAGAGGCTTGGGATGTGGTGGTAGTAAACTACGCCCGCAGGATGGCGGTGCCATTTGCTAGGTTTGCTTTATTTTTAATTTATTTTTATTTCGGAGCGATAAAGGTCTTTGCCGAGCAAGGCGCGGCGAACCCTATAGTCAAGGCACTTCTAAATAGTACTATGCCTGGAGTTTCACCGGAAGGATTTTTAATTGCTTTTGGTGTCTTTGAAATGATAATTGGAATTTTATTTATTGTTCCCAAGCTCGAGCGGTTAGGTATTTTCCTTTTAGCCCTGCACATTATTACTACCATCATGCCCCTTTTTGTGCTTCCAGAATTTACTTGGACGAGTTTCATGGTTCCTACTATTGAAGGGCAATACATTATAAAAAATATTCTTATCATTGCGGTTGCTATCGTCACTCTAGCTAGCTTGCGTACTTTCAAGGAAGAGAGGCAAGATAAAAATGTCTAAGCTATACATCGTAGCTACCCCGATAGGAAATATGGGAGATATCACGCTCCGAGCTCTTGAAGTACTGAAAAGTGTGGATTTGATCCTGTGTGAAGATACGCGAGAGACCAAAAAGATTTTAAATAGATACGACATTTCGAAAGAGACATTGAGTTACCATGCTCAAAGCAAGCTGTCTAAAACTGATAAAATTTTCGAGCTCTTAGAAGATGGCAAGGACTTAGCCCTGGTTTCGGATGCGGGCACACCGGGGATCTCGGATCCGGGAGCAATGCTAGTAAGTAAAGTTAAAGACAAACTAAAAGATGTACAAGTTATTCCTATTCCCGGTGCTACTGCGCTGGTGGCTGCGCTCTCAGCCTCAGGGTTACCCACACACGAGTTCACCTTTTTAGGATTCTTGCCGCACAAAAAGGGCAGGGAAACTTTATTTAAAGAAATAGCGGTTTCAGAACGGACGATGGTGTTCTATGAGTCTCCACATAGAATTTTAAAAACTCTAGAGTCACTTGATAAATTTTGCCCTACAAAAAAAGTCTGCCTGGCTCGGGAGATTACAAAAATTTATGAGGAATTTAAAACAGGAGCACCTCTTGAACTTTTAGAATATTTGAAAGCAAATCCAGTAAAACAAAAAGGGGAGTTTACAGTATTGGTAAGTAGTTGATTACGTAATGAGTTATATAACGTGTTATATAACTTTTAAAATTTAAATTGGTCGAGAGGCGCGCGCGGATGATTCCGGCGCGCCCCAAGACATGTTCTACTTCTCGCCGCGCCGCTCCGCTCTGGTGTCGACGATGTGACCACTCTGGATTTCTCCCATGTTGAAGGTGAGCGTCTTGGGCGTTGTGGCCGGAACACCGTACCGGCGATTCTCTGTCAGGAAGTTGCTAATTTCCATTCTAGGATCCGGATCCCCAACTTCCTGGAGAAGCCTGGCGTCGTCTGGGAACGTTGCCAAGAGATCTTCTGCTTCTTTTCGCGTGGTGCCCTCAGGGAGCTTCTTCAGCTTCTCCTGGATTCCGAAGTTCTCTCGGTCGACAACAATCCAATACTGCATGGCAAGGTACCCCTTTCACTTCAAACTATAAACTTTATTTAGAGTATGTCAAATCTGCTTAATTTTATTTCCTGTCAATAGAAGTTCCTTTGGCCTCGGGCGGGAATTGTATTCTGAAGACATGGCGTAGCCGTAAGCTCCAGTATTTTTTATTACTAGAATATCCCCAATTTTTACTTTTGCAATTAAGCGATTCTTGGCAAAGACATCTCCAGACTCACATACATTTCCGGCAATAGTTACTTTTTCTTTTTTACCTTTCGGATTACTTACATTTTCTATCTCATGGTAGGAGTCATATATTGCCGGACGGATAAGATGATTGAAACCAGAATTTACCCCTATAAATTTTTTACTTGGATTCTTCTTTATGTCCGTAACTTCTACTAATAAAGATCCGGCTTCTGCCACTGGATATCTTCCGGGTTCAAAAGAGATTTCTAATTTTCTGCCTAACTTTTTTGAAAAGTCGCTAATTATTTTCTTAACTTCAATACCAAACTTTTTAACATCAAGATTTTTATCTGCTTTATTGTACGCTATACCAAAACCTCCACCGAAATCCAAATACTTTAATTCAGGGAAAAGAAGCGCTGTAGTGAGTAACTTTTTCATTGCCTTGGAAAGGATTAAGGCGTCTAAGACATTTGACCCGATGTGTTGATGTAGGCCGGTGATTTTCAAGTTGTATTTTTGAGCTATTTTTTTTAAATCTTTAATTTGGGATATGTCTATACCGAATTTACTATCCGGGCCACCAGTAATGACGTGGGAATGGTGTCCAGCGCCGATGCCTTGGTTAAGCCGCACAGATATTTCCGTTCCTGGGAAATTTTTACCTACTACTAGAACTTGCTGTAAAGAATCTAAGTGAACTTTTATTCCTTGTTTAATAACTGAGGTGAGTTCCTGTTCCGAGATATTACTGCAGGTGAAAATTATTTTAGATACTGGTACGTCAGCTTTCTTTGCTATTCTGATTTCTCCAGGACTCACTGTTTCAATACCAAAGCCTTCTTTGTAGATAATCTTAATTATTTCAGGATTCGTATTTGCCTTACATGCGTAATATAAATTCATTCCTGGCAGGTTTTTCGAAAGCTCTCTACACTTGCTTTGGATAATTAGAGAATCGTATAAATAGATGGGTGTACCTGTTTCTTTGGTTATTTGAGCTAGGCCCCTTTTCATAACAACACTCTACAACAAATCCTCGGGATCTACAAATACGTCAAAGTTAGGTGGCAGAGACATTATTTTAGATAAAAGTTCTTGATCAAGGCTGGAATTAAGAGAAAGTTCAGGCAGAGACCATTTTTGTGGATCGAGCTTGATTAGGGTATTGGTGACGTATTTACCCTTCCGTTTTACGTGGAAGCCGCTGAAAATCTCAGGAGAGTATCCCTTGAAAATCTCCCTAAGTAGTTCCTTGGCTCTGTCTGTTTGTAACTTGTCGCCTAGGTGTACTATTTTTATAAAACGTTTCCATGGCGGATAGTCCATCTTCTTTCTATCAGCTAATTCCTCCCGTACAAAGGAGAGTAAGTTGCCACTTTTTATGGCTAGTATCGCCGGATCGTCCACATTTTTTGTTTGAATAATGAACATAGAGGCTGTCTGGTGAATTATTGAAATCACAAGCTCGGTCATCTTCTCGCTTATTCTAAAGTTCGGTATGCTCCAGAATGAGTCAAATGAAGCTACGATAGAAAGATGCACCTTTTCTTTCAAATAAAATAGAGCCATCTCAGTGCCGATAAGTATTGACCCGGGAGTACTCTCGAACTCCTCTACTATTTTCTCCGCTTCCTTGGCGGAATGCACAGAGTCCCTGTCTAATTTAAATATCTTTGTTTTCTTTCCCCCGCCTGTTGGACGGGCAGGCTTTTGAAATATTTCCTTCACTTTCTCGTGCACGGTGTCCGTGCCGATGCCTAAAGGCATCAAGTTCCAGCTTTTGCAATTTACGCAGGCCGTATCCGGAGCTATTTCGCGGTGGCATCTGTTGCAGGCAAACATTCTTTTCTTGCCATCTCGGGAGAGGTACAGGACTACCGGCGCGCCGCACTTTTCACACAGAACTGTATTGTTGCAGTCCTTGCACACTGTCATAGTGGCAAGGCCCTTCCTTAAAGAAAAGATAAAAACATTTCGGTCTTTGTCTACCGCTCTCTCTATATTTTTAATACTTTCATCAGTTAGAATTTTAAATTCTTTTCTTTCGATGCGTGAAGTGGGCTCTTTACCTATTATTTTTATCTCCCCATCAAAGTCTATTCGGAAAGAAAGTGGGCTCACGTTTGTAACCCCGTCGAGTTCACTCCGGGCACTGGTTTCAAAGCGTAGCAAGGTATCACCTAAAATAAATTTCACATTCATTTTAGCGGCAAATATTTCTACGAAGACTCGCAGGTCCAGGTGTGGTCGAGATATTGATTTGTAGCCGTTCGAGCTTTCATGTTCTAGGATAATAACTCCAATGTCCGGGCGGGGGATAGATAGAAAGGGGGCGGTACCTATAATGAGCACCGGATGCTCTGTTTCTATCACGCGCTCTATGCGCTCCAGAGTTTTTTTATTCCCGAGACCGCTGTGAATGTAGAAAGTGAACTTTTCTATCCCCTTGGATAGGGATTCATGGAAGTTTTTTATATCATGTTCGGTGGGGAGCACGATGAAAACCGACTTTTTCTGCGCAAAGGAGCTACGGATTAGAGTTTTATAAAAAGAAACGCGCTCCGGAAGGGGAGCTTGGAAAAGTAATTTTTCTGTTCGAATATTTTTCCCGCCCACCGTGGATTCACCCTGGACACTACTATTATTTAATTCTTTATTCTTCCACTTTGATATTTTGTCATACTCTTCTCGCAAGACTGCCGGCAGTAGGTGGGTGACTACGTCATTTTTCCTAGCGGCAAAATACTTGGCCGTATCAAAGGCCGACTCTATGTATTCTTTTTTAAAGATGGAATGTTCCTTAACCTCGATTATTTTCTTCAGGTTGAAATTCATCTCTTTAACTTCGGATTTCGCGCCGCTTAATTCTTCCGAGGATACTACTAAGCCTAGAGTTTTACTGTTACGTAAGGACACGTTCACGATACTACCATCTGGTATTTCCAGACTGCTGAAATAGGTTAAATCGCTTTTCCAGACACCTTTCTTTAAGGGAATTACTGTCACTATTTTCATACCAGTGCTCATCCTAGGATTCTAACACAAATGTAATATACCCCCACACCTATTACTTACCTTGATTAAAAATAGGTGTGGGGGTATATTACATTAATGGGAATTTTTTCCAAAAAATTAGGCATAGATTTGGGCACGGCCAATACTTTAGTGTTTCTACCCGGCAAAGGAATCGTGCTAAATGAGCCTTCAGTTGTGGCCGTTTCGGAACAAGATAATAAAATTTTAGCTATCGGGTTTGAAGCTAAAGACATGATTGGTAAAACTCCAGAAGCGATAATTACCTACCTGCCGATGAAAGACGGAGTTATTGCGGACTACCGTGTGACGGAGGCAATGCTTAAATATTTTATCAACAAAGCCATGGGGCGGTTTAATCTTTTTAAGCCGGATGTGATGGTGTCCGTACCTGCGGGCGTTACTTCAACCGAAAGACGTGCGGTGGTAGAAGCCGCGGTACGAGCAGGAGCGAAGAATGCGTATGTAGTTAAGGAGCCGATCCTAGCGGCGATAGGCGCAGGGATACCCATACATGAGTCCAAGGGCTACATGGTGGTAGATATCGGAGGAGGCACGACGGATGTCGCGGTGATCTCGCTCGGCGGAATTGTGGCTTCCACTTCCGTGAAATGCGCGGGTAATAAAATTGATCAAGCTATTGCGGATTATATTAAAAGAACTTTCAACTTAGCTATCGGAGACCGGACAGCGGAAGAAGTAAAAATAAAAATAGGCGCTGCGGTACCGCTTGAAGAAGAACTTAGGGTTACCATTAAGGGCCGGGACTTTATTCAGGGGCTTCCTCGTTCCGCGCAGGTCGGAACCAATGAAATAGTTAAGGCGATAGATGGGGAATTGAAACACATCATCAAGGCGATCCGGGATGTCTTACAGGAAACTCCGCCCGAGCTTGCTTCCGACATTATGGACTTCGGCATCATTATGACTGGGGGATCATCCCAGTTGCGGAATTTAACAGATTTGGTTTATCGGAAGACTGGGGTTAAGGCAATACTCGCTCCGGACCCACTTTTCTGTGTCGTTAAGGGTACGGGTATAGCCCTCGAGCACTTGGATGTTTACAAGAAGACTGTTTTAAGTAAAAGATAAAATATGAGCTTGAAAGAGCATCTAAATAAAAAAAATCTTCACCATGCGTATTTGATTGAAGGGGTGCGGGAAGAAATGGTTCCTGAAATTTTATCCTTACTTCCTGAGTTAGGTGTAGAGGTCATGGGTAATTCTGACTTTGCTCATGTTACCCTCGATACATTTAAGGTGGAAGATGCTAGGAATTTAAAATCATACGCTCTCGAGCGCGCAAATTCTGGTGGTAAAAAGGTATTTATCGTTGCAACCAATAACTTTTTACTCGAAGCGCAGAATACCTTACTTAAAATGTTTGAAGAACCGATAGAGAATACGCATTTTTTCCTAATAGTGCCAGATGCAAGCGCGCTACTTAAAACTTTTATTTCAAGATTTTATTTCATCTCCGCTAGGCAAGACCTAGCGGTAGAATTAAAAGAGGCCGAGAAGTTTATAGCCATGAACCCGAGCGCGCGGATTAATTTTATTAAAGAATTACTTGCGGAAAATGAAGATGACGATGAAGCGCTTGCTCTCGACTCCAGTCGCGCAAAGGCACTAAGGTTCCTAAACGAACTAGAAAGTGCTCTCCATAAGAACCCTGTGTCAAGGATGCCCCTTGACACGTACCAGCAAATTTTCCAAGTTCGTAAATTCTTACGCATGCCGGGGAGTTCTACGAAAAGCCTGATGGAATCTGTCGCATTGGTTATCCCTGTGATATAATGAGCGTATGCAATACAACTTTTCCAATTTTAAAACTGAATTAAAGAGGGTAGAAGATTTTTTAGGTAGTACTTACAGCCAGCTCAACATCGGCCGGGCATCACCTATGGTGCTAGATGGTGTTTCCGTAGAGTCCTACGGTTCCTATGTGCCGCTTAAGAACGTGGCTTCAGTGTCTATCGAAGACCCGAAAACTCTCCGCATTGCGCCTTGGGACAAAAGTCAGATCAAGGATATTGAACGCGCGATAGTGGGGTCGAATTTAGGATTATCTGTGGCAACTGATGATGGAGGCATAAGAGTAATATTTCCTCAGCTGACTACCGAAACCAGGCAGACACTGGTCAAAGTTTTAAAAGAGAAGCTTGAAGAAGCCAGGATTACTGTGCGCCGCGAGCGGGAAGTTGTTTCAAGTGACATAGAGGCCAAGGAAAAAGAAGCCAAGCTTACCGAAGACGATAAATTCCGAGCCAAGGAAGAATTGCAGAAAATTATTAATGAAGTAAACGCTAACCTAGAAGGAATTTTTGAAAAGAAAGAGCGTGAAGTAATGGGGTAGAATAAAAAAATGAGCGTAATAATATTCATCATAATCTTATTAGTGCTGGTTGTCGTCCATGAGTTTGGGCACTTTTTTGCCGCGAAGAGATTCGGCATTCGAGTGGATGAATTCGGATTTGGTTTTCCGCCAAAGTTATTCGGCTGGAAGTACAAGGAGACGGAGTACACCTTTAACCTCTTTCCAGTGGGTGGCTTTGTAAAAATATTTGGTGAGACACCTAATGCAGAAAATATAAGTGGTCCGGACAGCGCGCGGAGCTTCGTCAATAAAGCTAAATGGAAGCAAGCCATAGTGCTCTTTGCTGGAGTCTTTATGAATTTTATTCTCGCCTGGATATTGTTTTCCTTCGGACTAATGTCCGGACTGCCAACGTCCGTCGGTAGTGCTCTGCCTGGGTATGAGCTCGAAGATGTAAATTTGATTGTAGTGTCGGTGAATCCAGAATCTCCAGCCGCATTAGCAGGACTCAAGCCCGGGGATGCTATTGTCTCGGTGGCAAGCTTGCCAGTAAAAGCCGGAGAGGAGAGTGAAAACTTGCAAGAAATTAATCCTGATACTTTGAAATCCTTCGTCGTCTCTCGCCCTAATAAAGAAATCGAAATAGGCTACACTCGCGGTAAAAATGACGAAGATATAAAATTTGTAAGCCTGATACCAACCCCAAGTGTTGTCGACGGTAGGCCAGCCATAGGCATATCCATGGATCAAATAGGTACGACCAAATTGCCCTTTTTCGTGGCCTTAAAGGAGGGAATGAGAGTAACTCTATATATCACCAAAGACACTGCTGTGGGGCTTTATACGCTTATTGTAGAAGGTTTAAAGGGTCAAGGTAGCTTGGCTGGTGTTACTGGGCCAGTAGGAATGGTGGGTATTGTAGGGGACGCGTATGACTTCGGCTTTGCCTACTTGCTGTCCTTCGCGGCACTGATTTCGATAAACTTGGCAATAATAAATTTACTTCCATTCCCGGCGCTCGACGGTGGCAGACTACTCTTTCTTTTAATTGAAAAAATTAAAGGTTCAGTCATGAGTCCGAAGATTGCAAACACTGCTAACCTTGTTGGCTTTGTGATTCTAATTCTTCTTATGGTCCTAGTTACCTATCATGACATCACTAGGTTGTTCTAATGTTCTAACGAACGATAGAATGATATTTAAACATTTTGCAAAATATCAGAATGAAAGAAAGTGAAATAAGAAATTGTCAGAATTGCAAAACAGACTTCACGATAGAAACTGAAGATTTTAACTTCTACGAAAAAATAAAAGTTCCGCCCCCAACTTTTTGCCCAGAGTGTCGTTTGATGCGACGTTTTATGCATACAAGCGAAACTGTTTTATATAAAAGGAAGTGTGATTTTTCTGGTAAAGAAATATTTAGCATGCATCCTGAGGGAGCAGAATTTCCTGTTTATGATACTGATATCTGGTATTCGGACGCCTGGGATCCTTATGCGTATGGAATGGATTACAACCCCAGTCGTCCATTCTTAGAACAATATTTTGAACTTCAAAGAAAGATACCTCGTATGTCTATCGTGAGACAAGGCATGGCTGTTAATAGTCCTTACGCACACCGAGTCACTGACCCTAAAAATGCGTATATGGTCTTTCGTAGTTCTTATGCAGAAAATTCTTTTTATGTTTATAACGGTAAAAAACATGTCATGGATTGTTGTGACTGCTCCTGGATTTTTGAATGTGAGCTCTGTTATGAATGCGTGAATTGTGCCAATTGTTACAATGTAAAATTTGGGCAAGAAAGCAAAGATTCTCGAGACTGTTCTTTCATTTATGCATGCAGAAACAGTTCTAATTGTGTAGGGTGTGTGAATTTAGTAAATGCGGAGTACTGTATCTGGAACAAAAAATATACAAAAGAAGAATACTTTAAAAAGATTAAGGAAATGGAATTAAACACTTTCTCCGGTATCGAAAAAATAAAAGTCGAATTTGAAAATTTCAGAAAGACATTTCCACAAAGATCAACTATGTCTATAAAATCCGATGATGTATCCGGTAACTGGTTTTTAAATAGTAAGAATGTTCACAAATCTTTTGACTGCGAGGGGGTAAAAGACGGGAAATATCTATTTATGGTGTTTGATGCACAGGACTGCATGGACTATTTTGAATGGGGTAATAAAGCAGAGCAGATATACGAATCGCAAAATTGCGGACTTGATATTGCACGGCTTTATTTCTGTAATCAGTGTTGGGCGGGAGCACATGACCTTTATTATTGTGATCTTTGCCCTGGTGCACATGATTGTTTTGGTTGTGTTGGTCTTAAGAAAGGGGAATATTCAATTTTAAATAAAAAATATCCAAAAAAAGAATATGAAGTTCTTAAAAAAGAAATCACAGAGCAGATGAAGAGAGTGCCCTATATAGACAAAAAAGGTTTAGAGTATCGATTTGGTGAAAATTTCCCTCCATCTTTTTCCGATCATGCTTATAATGAAACTATCGCTAATTATTATTATCCGCTTACTAAAGAGGAAACAGAAAATACCGGGTATCGTTGGGCGGACAGAAAGAAAAGAAACTATGATGTTACACTGAAACCCGCAGACTTACCAGAAACAATAGGGGAAGTAAATGATTTGATTTTAGGTGAAGTTATAGAATGTGCCGAAAAGGATAATCCGAATTCAGTGGGAGCGTATAGAATTGTAGAAAACGAACTATCTTTTTACCGAAGAATGGATTTGCCTTTACCGAGAGTTTGTTTCGATATTAGACATATACGAAGAATGGATAAACGCCCGCCCTTAAAAATTATAAATCGCAACTGTTCAAAATGTAGTAAAGAGGTGGAAACAGTCTATACAGAGCACTATGCACCGATTTTATACTGTGAAAAGTGTTATCAGCAGGAGGTATATTAGGGAACGGATATCAGCATACTAGTAGGCGAGTATTTTATGACAAAAATTAAATTAATTCATGAAGTTCGGGCGGTGAAGAGCAGGAAAGAACTTGCGAATATTGTGCGTGCGCAGAGGATAAGCGAGCGGGTGCTACAATTTATTATAAAAAAGATAAAGTCTGGTATAAGTGAAATACAAGTTGCTAATTTAATTAAAAAAGCATATATCAGCCATGGCGTATATGTGTTATCTTTTCCGCCGATCGTAGCATTTGGTAAAAATACGTCCAATATTCACCACGAACCAGGGAAAAGTAAATTAAAGCGGGGAGATATCATTATGTTCGATTTCGGCTGTACTGTAAATCATTATTGTTCCGACATGACTCGCACGTATTTCTGGGGTAAGCCTTCTGCTAAGCAGAAGAAAGTTTATGAAGCAGTTCTTGAGGCACAGAACATTGCACTCCGGAAAATTATGAATGGCGAAAAGCGAGCAAAGGTTATAGATGCCTCGGCTCGAAAATTTTTGGCTAAAAAATTTAGGAACAATTTCAAGCACGGCCTTGGTCATGGAGTAGGCACAGTCATACATGAGTGGCCGAACTTTAAACCCAAGAGTGAAGATATTCTGCCCATAGGCTGTGTGATGACAGTCGAGCCTGGGATTTACTTGAAAGACTTTGGCGGGGTACGCATAGAAGATATGGTATTAATTAGCAAAAAAGGAGGCAAAAACCTTACAAAAATTGCTAAAAATCTAGAAAGTGTTACATTATAAGGGATGGAGGGAAATAAATTTTTGCAAAAAAATATGAAAGTAGCTGTATTGTGCGGTGGGCCTTCCTTAGAACGCGGAATATCTCTCAACTCTGCTCGCAGTATCCTTGACCATCTAGGTAGCCAAGGAGTTGAGATAATACCAATTTACTTCAACGAACAAAAAAGTCCGTATAAAATTTCTACGGCACAATTATATTCGAACACCCCGAGCGATTTTGACTTTAAACTCGACAATAAATCTAAACTCTCACCCACCTCACTAATTCGTATTTTAAAAAGTGTAGACATTGTTTTTCCTTGTATACATGGAAGCTTCGGAGAGGATGGGGAGCTACAGAGCTTCCTCGAAAAGCACAAGATACCATTTATCGGTTCATCTTCAAGCTCATGTAAGAAGGCCTTCGATAAATACAAAGCGAATGAGTACATTCGCTCGCTTGGATTCTATGCGCCGAACTCTATTGTCATAAAGATTACCGATTCTTCAAGAGACATTAAGGAAAAAGTAAATAAATTTTGGAAAGATGAGGATATTACTCGCGCGATAGTTAAGCCCGCGAGCGGCGGATCGAGCATTGGGGTTTTCTCGGTAGAGAATATCTCTGACGCTCTCCTAAGCATAGAAAGCCTCTTTAGTAAACGCATGGATACTCGGGTAGTAGTGGAGCCCTTTGCTAGGGGGATAGAATTCACAGTAATTGTTTTAGAAAACAGGCTGAATATGCCGGTGGCTATATTGCCGACAGAAATAGAGGTAGAATATACGGAAAATCAATTTTTTGACTTCCGTAAAAAATATTTACCTACTCGACATGTTACGTATCATTGCCCACCTAGATTTTCCAACGAAATTATTGAAAAAATTCAAATTGAAGCGGAACAGTTGTTTTCTATTTTTGGAATGCAGGATTTTGCTCGCTTCGATGGATTTCTGATGCCGGACGGAAATATTTGGTTTTCGGACTTCAATCCTATTTCAGGCATGGAGCAAAACAGCTTTCTTTTCCAGCAGGCTTCACGCATTGGCTTTTCACATCAGGACCTCTTCCGATATATTGTAAATAACGCGTGTATGCGTAGAGGAATCTCGGGGGCGGTAGAAAATATTTTTATTGCCGAGGATCGCAAGCCACTAGCGGTTCTTTTCGGCGGGGAAACGGCGGAAAAGCAGGTTTCATTAATGAGTGGTACGAATGTCTGGCTTAAGTTGCGAGGCTCAGAGATTTATAAACCATTTCCGTACCTACTTGGCCCAAAGGGCGAGGTCTGGGAGCTACCGTATTCGTATATTCTAAATCATACGGTAGAGGAGATAATTGAAAATGCAAAGAGCGCGGAGCAGGATGTGGACAGGCTTTCTTTCCTCATTGAGAAGGTCAAGATTAAATTGTCTTTAAATAGCGGGGACACTACCGAGAACTTCTTTATTCCTAGAAAGTATTCACTCGCTCAAATACTCCAGAAATTTCCTTTTGTTTTTATAGCTCTCCATGGTGGATTTGGCGAGGATGGCACACTGCAGAAGATTCTAAAAGGTGAAAAAATAAAATTTAACGGATCCGGAAGCGTTGTTTCAAAATTATGCATGGATAAATGGGAAACGAACGAAACAATAAAAAAAGCACAGATAAAAGGAGTAACCGTGGCTGAGCACGCCCTGTTCCAAATAAGGGATGTCCCTGAACACACCGACAACGACTTGAAAGAAGTGCATTGGAGGATGCTAGTAGAGCGGCTAAGCACAAAGACCATCATCGGAAAGCCAAGAGGGGACGGATGTTCTGCTGGTGTGGTGATGCTTTCTAATGAAAAAGATTTGTCTACTTATATATCATTGATAAAAAATAAAGTAAAGATTGCCAAGCCACATACTTTCACTAATCAAACACATAGCATCGATATGCCAGAGGGTGATGTGCAGGATATTATTTTCGAATCATTTATCGAGACGGATAGACTGAAAGTGCACAAAGGGGAAATTACTCATATTCCTAAAAGTGGGTATGTGGAAATGACAGTGGGAGTTTTCGAAGAAAGGGGGAAGGTTAGATCATTTTCCCCATCTATTACCATAGCCGAGGATACAATACTTTCTGTAGAAGAAAAATTCCAAGGTGGAACCGGGGTAAACATTACTCCTCCACCAAAAGAAATTATTTCTACTAAGAACTTGAATAAAGTAAAGAGTTTAGTTGAACAAGTTGCCAAAAAAATAGGGATTCGAGGATATTCAAGGATAGACATCTTCGTTCACATTAAAACTGGTACTATTATTGTGATTGAAATCAACACTTTACCCGGACTAACCCCATCTACGGTAATATACCATCAAGCTTTGGCGGAAAAGAAGCCGATGTTCCCGAAGGAATTCCTAGAGCTTTTGATCAAAAATAAGGGGTATTAAGAGGCATGCCTAGGGGCTCAGAGGTTGCATTTTAAGCCTTTTTATAATAGTATCTATTCATGTCCCAAGATAGACTAATAAAACTCGCCTGCGGAACCTGTAAGCGTATCAACTACTGGTCCAGCAAGAACAAGAAACTCGTCACTAAAAAGATTGAGCTCCAAAAGTTTTGCAAGTGGTGCAAGAAGAAAACTAAGCACAAAGAATCTAAGAAATAAGCTTTATTTTACTTTAGTTTTCCTTTGGTTTTCTTAATTCCTTCTGCTATACTTTAGCCACAACAAAGAGTTTTGTTGTATGTTCTTCTTAAGTAGGAAGCACGATATTTTTTATTTTGTGCTTCCAAAACCCGTTTGTGCTTAAGCGGGCTTTTGCTCGTGTAAGGCGTAAACGGGATAAGGGCGATTAGTATAATGGTAGTACAAAGGCCTCCAAATCCTTTGGCGGGGGTTCGATTCCCTCATCGCCCGCAGATTTTTTAGAGTTTCTGATTATATTTCTTGACCTAATGACCAAATCAAGGTATATTATATTAATATAATAAAAGAGAAATCGTTGTTATTCTTGATTTAGATAGTACCTTGGTTGATACAGATTTTATTTGAATTAATGTTATACATAATTTTATGACTAAAATTCTTATTACTGGTGGTTGTGGTTTTATTGGCTCAAATGCGGTTAAGTACTATCTTCAAAAAAATTATAGTGTTCTCGTGCTAGATAATTTAAGCAGGTCTGGTTCTGAGCAAAATTTAAAATGGTTGCGAACACTTAAGGGTAAATTTTCTTTCAAGAAAATAGATATAACTAGCTACGTTTCTCTAGTAAGGATTTTTAAAGAATTTAAGCCTGATTTAATTTTACATTTAGCCGGACAAACTACTGTAGTTGGTTCCATATTAGATCCGAGAGAAGATTTTGAGGTTAATGCGCTTGGGACTTTCAATTTACTAGAGACAATGA
>Ga0209542_10003267_pt1 | contig 34901 bp, 34 predicted proteins | sample RifCSPhighO2_01_FD_184028 | JGI IMG/M metagenome (GOLD analysis project Ga0209542, IMG submission 184028) | Soil microbial communities from Rifle, Colorado - Rifle CSP2_plank highO2_0.1 (SPAdes) (version 2) | ecosystem: Environmental > Terrestrial > Deep subsurface > Rock core/Sediment ...
ACGCTTGACAGTGTCAGTCGCATCGCATCTGGGGCATATCAATGACAACGGGTCATCACCAATAACAACCGAAGAAGTGCTAGTATATAAATCTCCCTTCAAATAGACAATGCCAGTCGGCGCAAACCTTTATAAATAGCGGTTCCCTCCTCTTCTAAGATAAAACGTGCATCGGGAATTCTTCACATTTTTACGAATGTTTCATGAATTGCGATTCGCACGGAGGATACTATGATAGAAATTGCTGCAATCGGCGGCTACAACGAGATAGGAAAAAACATGACTGCCGTGAAAATCGGCGACAAGGTGGTGATGCTCGACATGGGGCTCCATGTGAGCAACTTCATCCGCCAGCAGGGGCGGGAGGACGTCTACGCGACATCCGCGAAGCAACTCATCAAGAACGACATCATCCCGGACGACCGCGCGGTGAAGGACTGGTGGAAGCTCACGGAGCTCATCATACCTTCCCATGCCCACCTTGACCACGTCGGAGCGACGCCGTTCCTGGCGGACAAGTACGACGCGCCCATCATGGGCACGCCGTTCACCATGGAGGTCCTGAAGTCCCAGCTTGCGGACAACAAGGTCACGCTGAGGAACGAGATGAAGGTGCTCAACCCGAACAGCACCTACACCCAGAGCAAGGGTCTTCAGGTGGAGTTCATCCATACGACCCATTCGACACCGCAGACCGCGATGGTCGCGCTGCACACCCCCGATGGAGTGGTGCTGTACGCCAACGACTACAAGTTTGACAACTACCCTGTCCTCGGGAAAAAGCCGAATTACGAGCGGCTGCGAGAACTTGGAAAGGCCGGAAAGGTGCTCGCCCTCATCGTCGATTCGACGCGGGCGGGGGAGCATCACAAGACGCCCAGCGAAGAAGTCGCCAAGGCCATGCTCCGCGATGTCATGCTCGGCACTGAATCTGAGGGCAAGGCCGTTGTCGTCTCCACGTTCAGCTCCCACATCGCGAGGATGGTGAGCATCGCCGACCTCGGCCGCAAGATGGGGCGGGAGGTCGTCTTCGTGGGGAGGAGCATGGAGAAGTACATCAACGCCGCAGACGCCGCAGGGGTGGTGAAGCTCGCGGAGAATGCGCGCGTGCTCGCCTTCGGCAAGCAGGTGCAGCGCTTCTTCCGCAAGATGGAGGCGGACAACACCCGCGGCAAGTACCTCTTCATCGCGACCGGCCACCAGGGAGAGCCTGGAGCGGTGCTCTCGCGGATGGCCGACGGGAAGATGGACTTCAGGTTCCGCAAGGATGACCATGTCATCTTCTCCTGCACGGTCATTCCCGACGACGTGAACAAGCAGAACCGCAAGGAGCTTGAACGCAAGCTCCTGAAGCAGCGAGTGCGCATCTTCACTGACCTGCATGTCTCCGGGCACGCTGCGAGAGAGGACCATCGCGACCTCATCAGCATGGTGAAGCCAAAGTACATCATCCCCGCTCACGGCTCCGCGCCGTTCAGGAAAAATATGGCGTCACTGGCGCAGGAGATGGGCTATCCGAAGGAACGGGTGCTGCTGATGGGCAACGGCCAGCGGAAGCGGCTGACGTAGTTCCGTAGAAAACTGGGGGGACTGCCTCGGTCGCATTGCGGAGAAGGTCTGTCGACGAGACCTTCCGCGGCCTGTACGTCCCCCCGGCCGGAAGCTGTACAATAAGACCGCACGGGCAAAGTCTTATAAATTGCGCCCCGGAATTGCGTTGTGGGGTGGTAGCATGAAACTCACACTGGCAGAGCCGAAATACCTCAAGGAGAGCATCGCCATCCTTTCGGACCTCGTCCGAGAAGGCCGCTTCAAGGTCGGCAAGGACGCCATCGAGCTCAACGCGATGGACCCTGCGAACGTCGCGATGGTCAACTTCAGGCTCTTCTCCTCGATGTTCATCGAGTACGATGTCCCGGAGGCGAAGGAGATCACCCTCAACCTCTCGGACCTCAATACCATCCTGCGCAGGGCGAAGCCGAACGACACCGTCACCCTGGAACTCGATGCCAAGAACCAGCTCAGGCTGCAGTTCCGCGGGGCATCCACCAGGACGTTCACGCTGCCGCTCCTCGCGCTGGACGAGCACGAGCACAAGGCGCCTTCGCTCACCTTCCCCATCACCGTGGAGACCGCCTCGGCGATTCTCTCGGACGCGATTGATGACGCTGATGTCGTCGCGGAGAGCGTCTCCTTCACCGCCGAGCCGGACAAGTTCATCGTCTCGGCCGAAGGGGACCAGAACAAGGTCATTATCGAGTTGCGCGGCGGAAACGGCACCACGGTCCAGAGCAAGAGCAAAGCGCGCTCCAAGTACAGCGTGGAATACCTCAAGAAGATGGTGCCAGCGGCGAAGCTCGCGGACTCGGTGCAGATCAAGTTCAGCCAGGACTACCCGCTGATGCTGGACTACAAGGTCATCGACAAGGTCAGCCTCAGCTTCATCCTCGCGCCGAGGGTGGATAACGATTAGAGAAAAACATAACCTCGGGGAATGAGTATGCTCTACATCGGTTAGGTGCTATTCATGAAGCCTGTCCGGATTCCGTTACTCATGGCACCGCAGCCAAAGGGGCGCATCCCAGACATTACCGCAGTCAAAGCGTTCTTCGCATCAGTGGGGCTTCTCGCCTTGGTGGGCAGCGCGCGTCTGTTCGTGCGCCTTCCTGATTACCTTAAAAAAATCGCCTGGCTTCCGTTCTGGCTTTCCGTAGCGTGGTTGATGGCCATCGTTCTCCGTGACGGCGTACGGGAGCTCCGGGGACTTCTCCGACCGGTCGCTGCTCTTGGAGTGGCAGTTCTTCTCCTCGTGACTGCGGGTGTCCTCCGACTCACAAGTGAATTCCCCGAACGGCTCATCGAGGTCGCATCCATCGGCCTTGCGGCGGTACTGATGATGGTCGTCTTGTACCCAGATACGGTAGGAAAATGAAGGCCGTCGCGCAGGAGCATCCGATGGGCTGCGCGGTGGCGTGCGTCGCGTCGCTTCTCGGGACATCATATACAAAAGCCCTCGGCCTGTTTGCTGACAAGACTGCCGCGGTCTCACGCGGGTATTACTGCGCAGATATCTGCCGTGCGCTGTCGCAGCGCGGCCGTGATTATGCGTGGAGGAAAGCCGCTCCCTCGGACCGGGCACGAGCCGGCGACATCGTCTTCGTGTCGCCCTCCCGACGATATCCCGCCGGGCATTTTCTGCTGAAGACCTCGCGGGGATGGATGAATCCCTGGGTCAACTTTCCCCGCATCACGCCAGCGAAGGCGGGGTTCGAGCGGGGGCTTCCGGGCCGGGCCGCATGGGTCATCTCACCTTGTACGTGAGCTGCACCAGCCCGCTGGGAAATCTCCTTGTGGACAGCAGCCGCAGCGGGACATCGCTGCCGAGCCTTTTCGTGAGCGGAATCCCCTCTCCGAGGATGACGGGGTGGACAGAGAGGATGATGCGGTCCACGAGCTTCGCGTCGAGCAGCGTAGCGGCGATTTCTCCTCCGCCAACGAGCCAGATGTCCTTTCCATGCCCCTTACGGAGCTTCCTGCACAGCGGGGCCGGTTGAGCTGAGAATGTCATGCCTTTCTTGCGCCTGCTGAAGACGTACACCTTCTTGCCTTGGAAGGAATCTCCGAGGGCCTGCGCGACTTGCCAGGTCTTGCGGCCCATGACCACCGTATCAACAGAGGCAAGGAAGCGACTGAAACCATAATCTCCGTCAGAGAAGAGCCAGTCCAGCCCGCCGTCCTTTCTCGCGATGAAGCCGTCGAGGCTCGACGCGATGAAGAGGATGATGCGCCGCATGGGCTGCGCACGGCACGGCAATACTTAAGAATATGCTTTGCAACGGGGATGCCATGGGGAACAGGGAGTTCGCGGCGCTCCTCTACGAGGCAGCGGACCTGATGGAGCTCCAGGGCATAGACTGGAAGCCGCAGGCTTATCGCAAGGCAGCGCGCGCCATCGAGTCCCTGGAGCGCGACATCTCGGATATCCTCAAGCAGAGTGGCCGGAAGGAGTTGCAGGAGATTCCTGGTGTCGGCGAGGGAATAGCTTCGCACATCGAGGAGTTCCTGCGGAGCGGTAGAGTGAAGAAGTTCGATGAGGTCAGGAAGAGCCTGCCGCCTGGGATAGGAGAGCTGCTGGAACTCGAAGGTCTGGGACCAAAGAAGGCGGCGCTGCTCCTGAAAAAGCTGAGGGTCCGCGGGCTCGCCGACCTGAAGAAGGCCCTGGGCGCAGGAAAGCTCCGCTCGCTGGAGGGCTTCGGGGAGAAGAGTGAGGAGAACCTCCGGAAGGCCCTGGAGCTGCATGAGCGGGGCAAGGAGCGGATGCTCCTTGGAGAAGCCCTCCCTCTCGCGGAAGAGCTGCTTGACTATCTGAGACCGCACGCAGAGCGCCTGGACTATGCGGGCTCGCTGCGCAGGATGCAGGAGACAATCGGCGACATCGACATCCTCGCCCAGTCTGGCAGGCCCTCGGGAGTGATGGAGGCATTCATCGCGTTTCCTCGCGTGGAGCGCGTCCTCGCGCACGGCGCGACGAAGAGCAGCGTGCTCCTGAGAGAGGGCATCCAGGTCGACTTGCGCGTCATCCCCGCTGGGTCCTACGGAGCCGCGCTGCAGTACTTCACCGGAAGCAAGGAGCACAATGTCGCGCTCCGGGCCATCGCCGCGAAAAGGGGGTTGAGACTGTCCGAGTACGGCCTGTTCAAAGGGGAAAAGCTGCTCGCAGGCAGGAGCGAGGAGGAGGTCTACAGGAAACTTGGCTTCCCGCTCATCCCGGCCGAGATGCGCGAGGACCGAGGTGAGCTTGCCGGGACGAAGCCTCCGGAGCTTGTCGAGCTGCGGGACATGCGGGGCGACCTACATGCGCACACCACCTTCAGCGACGGCATCAGCGCTGTCGAGGAGATGGCACTTGCTGCGAAGAGCAAGGGATACGAGTATCTCGCCATCACAGACCATTCTCAGGCGGAGCGCATCGCACGGGGACTCTCGGAGGAGCGGCTGGAGGAGCAGTGGAAGGAGCTCTCCCGAGTTGAAAAGAGGGTGGGCATCCGCCTCCTGCGCGGCGCCGAGATTAGCATCCAGAACGACGGCAGCTTGGACTATCCTGAGCGCGTGCTGAAGAAGCTCGAGGTCACGGTGTGCAGCATCCACTCCGGCTTCAAGATGCCGAAGGAGAAGATGACCGAGCGCATCCTCGCCGCGCTGGACAACAAGTACTGCGACATCCTCGGCCATCCCACCGGACGGCTGCTCAATCGCAGGGCTCCGTACGAGGCGGACATGCAGCGCGTGTTCGAGGAGGCGGTCGAGGAGCGGAAGATCCTGGAGCTTGACGGCCATCCCGAGCGGCTGGACCTCAGCGATGCGCATGCGCTCGCGGCGAGGAAACTGGGGGCGAAGTTTTCCCTGAGCACCGACAGCCATGCGGCCGCGCATCTCGGGTACATGCGATTCGCAGTCGGCCAGGCGAGGCGCGGGTGGCTCACGAAGGGAGACGTGGTCAACGCCCTCCACCTGAAGGGGCTGCGCAAGGTCTTTCCCCGGATGCGGGACTAAGATATATAAGCAGCCCTGCGCCCCCAGAGGGCATGCGACGCGGGCAGGTCATAGCCCTCTTCATCCTCTTCGGAGTCATGTTCCTGTTCCTCATCGGCTTCTTCGTCGCCCTGAAGTCCATGAGCCGCGGAGAAAACATAGAGCGAATGGCGCAGGTCGCGACCGGCACGAGTTCCTTCAAGGAGCACGTGGAGCAGTGCCTCCGCAGGGAGGCTCTGGAGGCTCTTGATGTCTACGGCCCCATTCCAGGCAGGGAGCACGAGCTTGCCGCGTGGGTGGAGCGCGGGCTTCCTAGCTGTGTGGATGCGCCCTTTTACAGGGAACAGGGCGTCGCGCTCAGCGCAGGCAAACCAGCCGCAACAGTCTCCCTCTCGGAACGCACTGTCGCGTTTTCCGTGGACTACCCCCTCACCGGTCGTGATGCTTCTGGAGAATTCTCGCTGGAGATGCTTGGTTTCGATGTCCAGCGCGTCACTTCGGCCGCACTGCGGCTCGACGGGGCAGGAAAGCTCGCCGCTCTTACGGAGACGAGAAGCAGCGACGGCGACGCGGAGTTGCGCCTTGCGGCCGGGACTGCGGTGGACGGGGTTCCGGGCGGCGAAATCGCGCTGAAGATGCTTGAGCGGACCTTCCGCGGGAATGACAATCCCCTGGTTGTCGGCGCGGTGGTGTACGAGGGCCTGCCCTCCGGGGCATCTTTCAGCCCGGCGGCCGAACTCACTCTGCAGTACCGCGATGAGGATGTGCCCTCGTGGTACGACGAGCGGAACCTCCGCATCGGCTGGCTCGATGAGTCCAGGGGGTACTGGCGCTCCCTGCCGACACAGGTGGACACCGCGAAGAACACCCTGACCGCGCGCATCTCGCATTTCTCGACCTACGCCCCGCTGATGTTCTGCTCCGCCGCGCAGGTGGACCGGATAGAGTTCCCGCATTTCGAACAGTTTGAGAACTATCCGGTGTTCGAGCAGGATTGCGGCACCAGCCAGGAGTGTGCGGCCGTGCGCTGGAAGACAGAGGACGAAAATCTCTTCGAGGACCCGGAGACGCCGCAGCCCTATCACAAGAACACTGCCTCCCTCGTGCTGCCTCTCGTGCGCTTCTTTGAGGACAAGCTGGCCCTGCGGACAGTACGCCAGGTGAAGGCAGACGGCGGCTATGTCGCTGCTGAGAAACCCTACGGCCAGGTCCCGCTCGCCACGTGCAGGATTTCGGACTGGGACAGCGACGATGCAAGCAACAGGGACTCTCAGGTGAAGGTCACCGGCTGCGTCAACTCTTCCGGAGACGATGTCGACTGTCCAACGCTCAATAAGGTGGCGATGCTCAGGGACTGTCAGCGCCAGATTAAGAACGCGGCGGATGCCGATTATTCTGAGCGGATGGAGGCATTCGTGCGCGAATCTGATGTTGCGCAGCCTGTCTATCAGGACGGCCTGCGTGACGAGACGCCATACCTCTCCCAGCCGGTGAATGGCTGCCTCTGCACCCCGGAGGTGGACAGGGGCAGCGTCACGGCAAACAACTGCCGCGCCTCCCCTGCGACCGCGAATACCTACGGCTACCTCGCGGACGGAACGGGGGGGTACGCGCTGCCGGGCGGCTTCGGGGTGGTGCGCTTCCGCCTGAAGGACCGCGGCGGGGCGTGCGTCGCAGAGGACTCTAACGGCAGGCCGGAAATGCGCATCAGGGTCTCCTCTCCGAGCAGGGACAGGGTGACGCTGAAGGTGAACCCTGCCCGCAACGCGAGCGGAGAATTCCTGAAGCTCAGCCCGTCTGACGCGGACACTGGCAAGGTTCTGGACGCCTGGAACTCCTGGGACAGCTTCTCCGGCTCCGGGCTCTACACGGGGGAGTTCGACAACACCCTCATGGTCCGGGTGGAGAACTCGCGCGCCGACGGCTGCGCGGCGGCGCGCCTGGACGAGTTCGCCATCTACGGCACCGGCTTCATCTTCGACTACAGCGGGTATGACTTCAGGTGCAACACCCTCGGCATCGCGCAACAGCTCATGGAGGAGCAGCAGGATTCCGGGCTGCCCGACGGCCCTGCCCGGGGGGAGTGCACCTACTGCGGCGACAACAAGGACATCTTCCTCTGCCTCTATCCCGTGCTGTTCAATGCATCGGGATGCTCGTCTCCCGGCTACTGGCCGAAGTGCTGCAATGGCCCGTGCCCCCCGAAGACCATCGTTGCCGAAATCCCCATCTACGACCAGTGCCTCCTCGCGCGCGGCTCGCAGTACGGCGACATGGTGTGCCAGGCGGGCTGCGGACCGACTTCGCTGAAGATGGCCTTCGAGTCCGTCGGCCTCGGCGCGCAGGACATCGACGCTCTCATCGAGGAGCTTGGCACCACCGCGGCAGGCACCTCCAAGGATGACATGGAGCGGGTCGCCACGGAAAAGGGGGTCTTCTACGGCAGGGAGTACGACCTGCCGCTTTCAGCGCTCGCGGAGCACCTGGAACAGGGCCGCGTCCCGGTGCTCTACACCAATGTCGACCGCTACAATGAGGAGCTCGGGTGCACGGAAGACTGCTACAGCGTCAACCATTATCTCGTTGTGGTCGGAGTCACGCCCAACGGCATCATCGTCAACGACCCCTATCACCCGCAGGGCACCAGGGAGGGCGAGCACGTCATCATCAGCGCCGAGACCCTGGACAATCTCTATGCAGGCCAGAATTACGGCGAGTATTTCATCATCCAGCCTGAGAATTAGCTGCGCGGAATCATCGGCATTCCGGCCACGCGGATACTCTGTGGTATTGCGGCCGAAGAATCTAAGGGTTTGAGCCCGCCAGCCTACGTTGGCCTCGGGAAACGCCGGAATCCTTCCGGTTTTTGCCAGGCAATCTATTTAAAGTCCATTTTCTTACGAAACCCCATGTCCCGAAGAGGCAGATTTGACCTGCTGAGCGTCGCGTTGCTCGTTCTCATCATCCTGCTCCTTCTCTTCCTGCTCAAGAGCCTTGGAGGGTCCGGATGAGGCGTCCAAAAACGGTGGAGGAGTGGATTACCCTCCTGATGTACGCCATGGCTGTCATCATCTACATCGTGGTTGCGTTCCAGCTGGCGAAAAAGCTCCTCGGGGGGAGCTGGGCGACAGAAAACATCCTGATTGTGGCGGTGATGGGGCTCGCGGCGCAGGGCTTCACCTCCCAGAGGATGCTCTCGCGGCTCGATGGGAAGTTTGAGCAGTTCGAGAAGCGTTTTGAGGAACATCTCGCGAAGAGGAAGCACTAGTTCCTGTCTGCTGCCCTAATCTCAGACTGCAGCCTGCCAAGCTGGTACGCATTCATATCGACGAACTGGAAGCACCTCGCGAGCCTCGGGTGGACGGCCTGCACTGCACGGCACATCCCCTGCGCGATTCTTCTGTAGTCTTCGTGTCCCTGCGGCACCGTGCGGAGCTCGCACAGCCAGAGCAGGGCCCGGAGATTGATTGCCATGTGCCACCGCAGCCGGAACGCGAACGGCACGCAGTACTGCGCCTCCTGCGGCATATCCTTCTCGATTTGCTGGAAGCACTCGGCCGCGTTGTCCAGCGCTTCCCGGTATGACGCTGCGAATCCGGCATCTTCCACCAGCGCGGGCACGATATAGCCATGCCGCGTGCTGAGCAGCTGCCGCTCCTGGGTGAGCATGCGGTGCCGCTGCAAGTCGCGGTAGGAGCCGAAGTCCGCGAGGATATCGAAGGTATAGCGCGCGTGCTCCAACGCCCGGCCGGGTTTGTGCCTCCTGTTCTCCCTGCCAGAGAGATATGCATCATACAATCGGTCGCGCTGCTGAGCATCCATCGCGTGGGCATGCGCGAGGCATGCCGCGAATGGCTGGTGTCCCTGGCTGTACAGGATGGCAGCGAGCACGCGCTCTTCGGCATCAGGGTCATGATTGACCAGGGTCACCTCGCGCAACTCTGAGTCATTGCGATACGTGCGTTCCGTCTCGGCCGCCAGCGCCTTCCGCACGGTCTCGCGATGCTGCGCGAATCCCGCGAAGTGCCTGTGCTCCGGCTTCGACCTGCGGACGAAGCTGGGGATGACCTTGTCGAGCTCCTCCTGTGCGCTCTCCCCGAGGGAGCAGAGCTCTCCAAGAGGAGACATCCTGAGCTTGACGATGAGGGACTCGAAGAACCTGCCGTTGCCGAACACTCCCACATTGGTAAGAGTGCTCGCGGGAAGGAGGCCGCGCAAGGCATCGCAGGCCCTCGCGCGGACAGACGCATCATACGCGGCCTTTGGGGTCTCTCCCTGCGGGATGCGCTCCTTAAGCAGGGAGATGAGCGGGTCCATCATGTCGCTGTAGGTCTGGAAGAGTGTGTCCATCGCCGCAAGATACCGGTCCGCATGGCGTGATGCCATGATGGCAGACTCGCGGAGGTACTGCCACCCGTTTGCGGTCTTCTGGTCGAAACGGACATAGCGCGTGCTCTTTTCGAGCGGCGAGCCGCCGATACGACAGTCCTCAATGGCCTTGCTGGCGATGTTACTCACCTGCTCGAGCGCGAGATGGGCCCCGCCGAGCTCCCCTATGGAATCGTCTCCATAGCCGTCGAGAATCCTGTCGTAGAACTCCTGAGCGCGAGTGAGGTTGAGAAGGCCTATGGCGGCCGTGCCGGTGAAACCTGATTCCTTCGCGAGAAGGAACTCGTCCAGGAGCAGTCTCCGCAGCCCTTTCTGGGAGCGGGAATACCTCGAAAAGAGCGCTCCCTTGATGACCTCCGGCAGGTTGGTGAGGGCGAAGACCGGCTTTTCAAGAGAGGTCACGTACGGTGCGAGGAGGATGCGCTCCTCTGCGCTCAGGTCGCTCATCGCAGTCCCTCGTAGATGGGGAACTTCCCACAGAGCTCCGTGACCTCTTTGCGCACGAGCGTGAGTTGTCGGTCGTCCTGCTGAGCGCCCAGCGCCCTGCCGATGAGGGCGGTGAGAACATGCATCTCCCTCTCTTTCATCCCGCGCGTCGTGAGGGACGGCGACCCAAGGCGGATGCCGCTCGGGTCCCACGGCGAGCGCGTGTCGTAGGGGATGGTATTCTTGTTGACGTAGATGGCGGCCCTGTCCAGCGCGGTCTCGGCTGCCTTGCCCGCGACGTTCCTGGCGGTGAGGTCCGCGAGCACCAGATGGGTGTCCGTGCCGCCGGAGACCGGGCGGATGTTCTCCTTCTGGAGGCCTGCGGCGAGGGCGCGCGCATTGGCCACTACCTGTTGCGCGTAGGCCCTGAACTCGGGCTTCAGGGCTTCTCCGAGGCAGACCGCGATGCCGGCGGTGGTGTGGTTATGCGGCCCGCCCTGCAACCCGGGGAAGATGGCCTTGTCCACCTTCTTCGCGAATTCCTCCTTGCAGAGTATCATCGCTCCTCGCGGCCCGCGAAGGGTCTTGTGCGTGGTGGTGGTCACGATGTCCGCGTACGGCATCGGAGAGGGATGCGCGTCTCCCGCGACAAGGCCTGCGAAGTGGGCCATGTCCACCCAGAGGTACGCGCCGACAGCATCGGCGATTTCCCGCATGCGCTTGAAATCAATCGTGCGGGGGTACGCGGTGAATCCTGCCTCGATCATCTTCGGCCTGCACTCCCTCGCCATGCGCTCAATCTCGTCGTAATCAAGCAGTTCCGTCTTCCGGTCGACCCCGTACAGCACGGGATTGTACTGGATGCCGGAGAAGTTGACCTGGTGGCCGTGGGTGAGATGGCCGCCCTGGTCAAGGCGCATCCCCATGAAGACGTCGCCGATGTCGAGCAGCGCGAGGTACACCGCATGGTTCGCAGGACTTCCCGAGTACGGCTGGACATTGACGTGCTCTGCATGGAAGAGCTTCCTCGCCCGCTCGATGGCGAGCTCCTCTATCTCATCGATGACCTCGTTCCCGCCGTAGTAGCGCTTGCGCGGGAGGCCCTCGCTGTACTTGTTGGTGAGGACACTTCCCATCGCCTCGAGCACGGGCAGGGAGACAAGATTCTCGGAGGGGATCATTTCAGCTCCCTCACGCTGGCGCTGCAGCTCGCGCCGGATGAGCGAGTGGACAACAGGGTCTGCGTCACGGAGACTGTTCATCGCGGAGATTGTCCTCACCCCGCGAGGGCACGGCAGCGCCCGCTATAAGAACTTTATGGCGTAATCGGCGTTGCAGAAGAAGTGTGCAGACTGCCGGCCGCGTTGCTGAGAATTATCGGAATCACCGCGAGACGCCGCGGAAAGCGCGCGGCAATGCGGCCGAGAGATGGAGACTTTCTGCAACGCCGCAACCCTTAAAACCGCTTGCCCACCCCCTCGACCCATGGACCTGAAGGATGCCCTTTTCGTTCCCTTCGAGCCGAAGAAGCCGGTCGAAGCGGGGCTGCGGACGCGCGCTCTGCGCATCAAGCGCCGCGCGACGCCAGAGCAGGGCTTCGCACAGTTCACGAACGAGGACCCGCTGCCGGAGCTGGACATGCTGCAGGCGAATCTCGCCACGCTCATCGACGGCTTTGGCGGCGTCATGGTCGCGGAGCGGAAGCTCGACGGCTACAATCTCTGCCTCACGGTCCGCGATGGAGCGGCGGAGATGCTTTCTTCCGGCGGAAATCCCTTTGCACGGGAGCTCTTCCCGGAGCTCGAGGAGGCGCTGCGCAATCTTGAGGGTCGCGGAGACTCTGTCTATGTCGGGGAGCTGCACGGCATCGCGGTAGGGAAATCTTTCACGAACGCGGACGCGTTCGCCGCTGTCCGCGCGCGGGTGGACCTCGGCCGGGGCTCACCGGAGAAGGCGGACATCCTCAGGCTCGCGGCCGAGATGCCGCTCCAGCTGAGCCTCTACGACGCGTATCTTCGGGACGGGACGCTGCTGCTCGACAAGCCGATGGGCGAGCGCCGCGGCGCCCTCGAAGACCTACTCGCAGCAGACATCCAAGGCATGGGGCTCATCCCCTCACAGCGCTTCTCCCGCGCCGCGGATGTCTTCGCGCTCTACCTGGCGGAAACGGAATCCGGGCAGGAGGGCCTTGTCCTCAAAAATCCCCTCGCGCCGGTAAAGTATGCAGTGAAGAACGGCGCGCTATCCCTTTCGCGTACCTGGGATTTCGTTAAGCTCAAGAAAGAGCTCGTTCTGGACCTCGTGGTCATCGGCTATATGCAGAGCGAGGCCGCGCAGGAGAAGGGGATGCTCTTCTCGCACCTGCTTTGCGGAGTGCGGAACGACGAGACCGGCATGGTAGAGACGCTCGTGAAGACCATGGCCATGACCTCCCCAGGTGATGCCTACCGTGAAATCGCGGAGGCGCTGGAAGAGCGCTCCGGATTCATGGAGCCCGGATACCACGAGGAACGCGGCCGAAAGGTGGCGGTCCCGGACCCGGGCGTGGCATACTCACCGCGGATGAAGCCGGATACCATCCCTGACTGCATCATCGCCTCCCCGCTGGAGAACTCCTTTGTGGTGCGCGTCAGGGCGATGCAAGTCTCGCGTTCCGAAAAGGGCGAGCACAGCTGCGGCAACACGCGCGGGGAGGTCTACTCCCTGAGACATCCGGTGCTGCTGGGCGTGCATCCGGAGAAGCGCGAGTCGCCGCTGCTCTGCGAGACGACGGAGAAGATACGAAGCCTCTGACTCACTCGCGGATGGTCGTCGTCGTTTCCCGCTGGCGCCAGAGGAGCTTCCCCCACCCGTAGTCAAGGGCGTGCCAGTCTATTCTCCCGCGTCGCTCCCGGTAGCCGCTCGTCGGCTTCGGGACTTTCCACCCGGCCAACTCCGCGGATTCCGGGCTCCCGCCGGAGAGGAAGAACGCGAGCTCCACCGCGCGGACAGGCGCCCGCACCGTTGGACCAAGGACATAAGACAGGAAATCGGTGCGCTGCGAGGCGTACCTCAGGAAATCATCGATGTCCTCCTTCGGCGCGTCGGAAGCAAGACGCTCGATGGGCCGGACCTCTCCCTTGGGGCTCATCGCGTAGAGCAGCCGTGAGGCATGCCAGCCGTCCATGAGGAGCTTCGCCTCGATGCTCGGCACCACCACCTTTTTCGCAGAGACCGACGGGGATTCGCTCTCGCCAGCCGGCTGCATCTGCTTCGCAGGCAGCGGAGCGTAGGGACGCCAGCGCCGGGCCTGCTGTTCCAGCTTCGAGAGCTGCTCCCGCTCCCGGTCAACGCACTCCGCGAGCGCCTTCGCGACAAGGTAGCGCGAGCCGAAGAATCCCTTGCCGAGCTGCGGCGTCACAAAATGGGAGAAGGTGATGGTCGCGGGAAGGCCCTGGAGCCCTCGCGATGCGAAGAACGCGGCCTGCTCCTCGGTGGGGGTGAAGCTCAGGGTGCCCTCCTCGAACTCCGTGGAGACGTTGCTCCAGCCGGGACGCAGTCTTCCGTACACATCGACGGCAGCGAAATTCCTTGGAGCGCCGCGCTCCCTGGTGCCGTCGGCCTTCAGCACTTCAACGGCATAATCCTGCACCAGGGCATTGAAGGAATGCACCTCGCGGTTGGAGACCACCCGGATGACCTGGCCGTGCCGGTTCCCGGGCTCAACCACCGTGCCGTTGCTCCTCGATGGCAGGCGCATGCTGTCATAGCTGCCGACAGAGATGAGCTGGCCGTTGGCGGCGAGCGCCATGAGCACGGTGAAGAGGTCGAGAGTACCGCCGGAATAGATGGGAGCGCCATCCTCCTCTCCGAGGTACGCAAGTGCAGGAGTGCGCCGGCCGAGGTTCGCCTCCCAGTCGGAGGCGCAGCTCCCGACAAGCTCCTCCAGCGGCTTCGTGCCCCGAAGGGCGTGTTGAACGAGAGGATGGTCGGGAAGTTCCGCGATGCTCCGGCTGATGGCCATGCAATGGAAAATCATGGTCCACCTTATAAATTTGCCGCTTGAAGGACACTACAAAGTGGTTAAAATGATAATATTGTTATACTGTTGAGCATTCCGAAGATTCATGCTTCGCTCTCGCACTCTCGGCGCGCTGCTCATCGGCGGCGCAGCTGCCGCCTGTGTGCTTTTCAGCCCTGACATCTTGCTTGTCCCCGGCCGCGCGATGGGCCGCGTGTATCTCGCTGCGCAGCACGGCCTCGACGCCGAAGCGAATCGCACCCATGTCAATCCGCATCTTGTCAACCTCCCGGCCGACGAGCTGCTCCACGGCGTTCAAGAGCGTCTCTCCGCGAGGGGGCACACCTACCGCTCCGACCTGCACGCGAAGGATGAGAGCTCCCTGGACTCGCTGACTGCTCGCCAGCTCCAGGTTGTCGATGCGCTCCTCCGCTCCCTGGAAAACCCTGCTGTGCGCGCGGACCTCGGGAGCCAGCTGGATGCGGACCTTGCGGACCAGAGCACCGAGCACGGCGGCCTGGCGCTCTATCGCGGCGGGCTCGTCTTCCAGGACATCCCGGCCGACCTCTCGGCTGCGGGGAATGAAGGGTACGCTACCCCGCGACGCGCTATCGCGGAGCCGCATCTCGCGCACTACCATCTTCACGCGACGCGGGATGACAACAGCGCAGAAGCGGGACCTTCGCAGCCTGACCGGCTGTTCTGCGAGATGCTCGCCGATGCCTTCGGCGAGTACCACTGCGTGGTGTTCTCCCAGCTGCCGGGCAACGCGTTCAACGCGGATTACTATGGGGGAGATTTCTCCAGCGAGAATGCGTATGGCGAAGCTGCGCCCAGCGTGCTGCTCGACCTCGGGGATTACGGGTACTGATTTTATAAGCGTCCGGGAGTAGCTTTAAATCGCGTCCCTCGACCCTCGGGCCATGGCAACGCTCCTCGCGGAGGATTTCTCTCTCGATAAGACACTTTGTTCCGGCCAGGTCTTCCGCTGGCAGCGCACACCTCAAGGGTTCCTGGGAACCATAGAGGAGAGCGCGGTGCTCCTGGCACAGAGCGGCCGCAGGCTGACGTACTCATCGCATGACGGCGCCCTGAAGAGAAAGACGCTCTCCAGGTATCTCGGGCTGCACCATCCCCTGAAAAGCATCCTCTCCGAGGTCTCGCGCGACGCCCGCATGGCAGAGGCCGCGCGGACGCATTTTGGCCTGCGCGTCGTGCAGGCCCCGCGCCTCGAATGCCTCGTGTCGTTCATCCTCTCCGCGTACTCCAACATCCCGCGCATCACGCGCTCGCTCGAGCTCATCGCGAGGAGGAAATCGGCCGCCATAACCAACGCTGGTGCGCGCTGCTTCGCGTTTCCCCCCAGGGAACGGCTCATGACGCTGCGGGAGAGCACGCTTCGCAGCTGCGGCCTCGGCTACCGCGCGCCCTATGTGCGGAAAGCCATCATCGCGGCCGATCAAGGATTTCTTCAGGATGTCACGGAACTCCCCTACCTCGCGGCCAGGGACCGGCTGAAGACTCTCCCGGGCGTGGGTGACAAGGTCGCGGACTGCGTCCTGCTCTTCTCCTTCGGCTTCCTGGAGGCCTTTCCCATCGATGTCTGGATGGACCGCGTCCTGGCCCGCTACGACGCAAAGGGCAGCTATGCGGCGAAGAGCGCCTTCGCGAGGGACTACTTCGGCAGGTATGCCGGATACGCCCAGCAGTACCTCTTCCACAACGAGAGGACTACCCTCTAGCCGGCCGCACTGCGAAGAGTATCTTATTTGGGGGACAGCACGAAGAGCTTACCGCCTTCCGGTCGAGGGGGACCACGAACACGTCCGAGAGGACCAAAGATTTAAATAGCGGAAATCTCACCGACTCCTGGGAGGCCAATCACGGCAGGTGAGCACATGGCAGACGATAAAATGTTCTCAAGGGACTTGCTCGGCAAGACAGTGGTTAGCAAGAGCGGGAAGCGCTTCGGAGAGGTGGGAGACATCATCTTCGAGACGCGCTCCGGCGAGCTGATTCATCTCATGCTCTCGAACCCGACGCCGTTCATCGAGAAGCTGAATGTGGAGAAGGACAAGTTCGGCAACATCCTGCTGCCCTTCAGCGCGGTCATCGCGATGGGCGACTACCTCGTGGTGAACGAAGAAGACATCGTCTAGCGATTCTTTCGACGGGGCCGCAAGCGTTCCGGATTTTGGTGAGAAACGCATATGAACCTCACGGTGAACTGGACTGGCCATGCTCCGAATGGACTGGATGAGCGCTGTCATCCTCATCTTCTTCATCGCCATGCTGCTGCTCTTCTTGAGGACGCTATGAATCTGCTTCATGTCCGGAACGCGGTGATGCTGCTCATCTACCTTTTCTGGCTCTACACACTTTATGAAATCGCCCGTTACCTCATAGGGGGGTCCCTCTCCTCAGACCAGCTGATAGTCCTGGGGCTCGGCTCCATCCTGGGCATGCTCTTCAAGGTGAACGGTGACGTGAGCGGACTCCGGGTGGAGGTGAGCCATGTGAACCGCCGGCTCTCCCTGCTGGAAGAAGACATGGACAGCGTCAAGAGCGCGCTGCCCGGCCGCGCCCGCGGCAAAGGTATTTAAACAGCCTTGCCCGTGCTTTTCGCATGCTTGGCTGGGCCGACCTCCGGGACAGGATCCAGCGTTACTTCTCCTTCAGCGAGGATGAGACCAGGCTGCTCCTGCTCTACATTCTCGTCCTCGGCTTCGTCGTCGGCTTCAACGACGGCAGCACGGCCTTCAGCATGTTCGGATGGCTGAGGAATTTCGCCAACTCCCTGGTGGTCGTGGCCCTGGCGCTCCTGGTGCACGAGACCGCGCACCGTGTCGTCGGCCTGTACCTAGGCCAGCAGGTCACTCTTGCCTTCTGGGCTCCGGGTCTCATCGCGGGAGTGGTGCTCGCGATGTTCTCCAATGGTGAGATTGTCTTCCTCGTCTCGGGCGCCATCACGGTGAAGATGATGGAAGTCGCCCGCCTGGGCAAGTTCCGCTACGGCCTGAGCTACAACGACCTCGGAGTCATCGCAGCAGCAGGGCCTGTGGCAAACGTCGGCCTCGCGGTGGTGCTGCGTCTCCTGGAGTTCCTGCCCGGCGGCGGGCTGCTGCACCAGGCGATGATGGTCAATCTTGTCTTCGCGCTGTGCAACATGCTGCCTATTCCCCCCCTGGACGGGGCGCAGTTCCTCTTTGCCTCAAGGAGCTGGTATGTCTTCACCTTCGCCGGCATCGCCGCGATGACCGCGCTGCTGCTCCTAACCAACGCGCTGCTCGCGGTGCTCGGGGCGCTGCTCATCGGCTTCCTCGTCTTCCTCGTGTTCTTCGTGATGGTCGAGACAAAGTAGGGAAAAAATGCTCTTCGGCTTCGGTCGCGGGAAGATGGACATCCACCTCTCCAGATGGGAGTACAGGCCCAGAGAGGTCATCGAGGGTACCCTCAGGATGGAACTCAAAGAGAGGGTGCAGGCCCGCGGGGTGAGCATCGCTCTGGTGGGCGAGCAACGGCAGAGAAACCACGATGGGCACTCCCATGCGGTGAAAGTCTTCGAATTCTCCGTGCCCCTCGACGGCGAGAAGAGCTACAACGCGGGGGAGAAAAAATACTCCTTTGCCATCACCGTGCCGGAGAGCGTCAAGGAACAGCGGCCCGAGATCCCGGAGAACTTGCCGTACGGTCTCAGCAGGATGTTCCGCTTCTTCTCAACCAAGAATCCTATCATGTGGTACGTGGATGGCAAGCTCGACGTGCCGAAGAGCGTGGACGTGAAGAAACGCGTCGGCATCAACATCGTGTGAGCGCGCCGGCGTTGTGAAAAATCTCTATCTTTCGGCCGCATTGTCGCACGATTTCCGGGTTGTCTCGCTGTGATTCCGATAATTTTCAGCAGTGCGGCCGATAGTCTCCATACTTTTTATAGCGCCGAGCGCGCACGAACCTTTAAGAAGCAAACTTTATTCCCACGGTATCATCATGACCATCGACCTCGTCGTGCTCGACCATCACACCGCCCGGGTGCAGGACCTTCCTGCCTCGGTCTTCCTGTCGAAGACGCCGGATGAGGGGGCGTTCTATGACCTCTGCCAGGACTATCTCCTAGAGGAATACGACCTGGTGCTCGCGGACCAGGACCCCGACGGGAGCATGGCGGCCGCACTCTATCTGCTCGGCACCGGCGAGTCGCCCCGTCTCGCCAGCATGCGCGGGGACCTCACTGCGGCGAAGCTCGCGGAATACGAGCAGCAGGGCATCAAGCGCATCCTCGCGCTCGACTGGTACAGCGTGTACACGTCCGACCTCGGCGCCGCGAGCGTCACGGTGCTCAACCCGGTCATCTCCGGCATGCCGCACACCGTGTGCGCGACGCAGATGGTCTACGAGGCGCTCTTTCCCTTCGCCGAAGAGGAGAGCGCGCTCGCGCTCGCCGCGATGGGCATCGTCTCGGACTACGGCACCGAGTCCGCGCTCCCGCTCTTCCGGGAGATTGCCCGGCTCCACCCGAAGCACTTCGGCGACCTCGCCGACCTCGTCTCCCGCGGAACACTGGACCGCTACACCGCCTTCGACACCCGCCTGAAAGACCTCTCGGAGATGGCCTGGGCCCCGTACATCTTGCAGGGCGACCAGGGCGCAGAAGAGATGGTCCGCGTCCTCGCCCAGAATCCCGGATACAGCGTCGCCGGCTTCCTGCGCGGCTCCCGGAATCCCGCGGTGAAGTTCCTCCGGTCGCAGTGGGCAGAGTTCACCGCGCTGCTCCGCGAGGAGCGGCAACACTTCGAGCGGACTGCGCGGTTCGACGCGCCGTTGATCATCTACCAGCCGAAAAGTCCCCTCAAGGGCCTGGTGCAAAAATTCTCCTCCATCCTCGCGGACGAGCACGCCGACAGCGTGGTGCTCGTGAAGACCCCGCTGGACGGGAAGTGGAAGTACTCTCTCCGGAGAAGGAACCTGGAGCTGGACCTGGGCGCGATTGTCAAGGAGATGGGCGTCGGCGGCGGAATACCCCCTGCGGCAGGCTGCACCACGGACAATCCCGAAGGCTTCGAGCAGGAGTTCGGGGAGCGAGTCAGAAAAGAAAAGAGATGAACAGCGAGCCAAGCTTCCCGCCCGTAAGGGGAGTACAACCCGGCACGTGGGCCTGCTTGACTTCCGAGTTCGGGATGGGATCGGGTAGGGCCAGGCCGCTATGGCCGTTCATCGGGCAAGGGGGAAGGCCGGCCGTTTATAAAGATATCGCCGACCTGCCCAAAAAAGCCTCCGGTTCTTCGGCCGCAATGCCGTAGGATATCCGCTCGGTCTCATATAGGTATATGCTGAGGATTCAGGCCGTCTCTCTGCCGAAATGTTCCTCTATGGCCGTCCGGTCAGAAGCCTGTGCAGCCCTGCGTCTTTCTCCCGCAGTTCCTCGTCGGTGAGCCCCTCTATCTCGTGCGGGAAGACTATCCATTCGGAAGTTTCGTGCAGCCAGTAATCAGGCCGCAGTGACGTCTCGTTCTTCGCGGGTTTCCAGTACGCCACGGCGATGCGCACCTCCGTCTCCGGACGCGCGCCGCGGAACAGCGCGGAAAGATACTCCATGGTGCGGCCGGTATCGAACACGTCGTCCACCAGGAGAACCATGCGCGGCTGCTGCCCGAGGAGCTTCATCACGTGCTCGGTCCCGCTGACGTCAATCTTCCCCCGCTTTTCTATGGTGAGATAGCTCTGGCTCTTCACCGCGGTGTGGTAAGGCTGCTCCCCCTTGGAGAGGAAGTACTCATGCACTGCAATGCCGACCGGAGTGCCGCCTCTCCAGATGCCGATGATGATGTCTGGTCGGTAGCCTGATGCGTGAACATTCATCGCCAGCCTGAATGAGTCGAGGAGCAGCTGCTCCGCTCCGACGAAGAGCTTGGCCACGCTGCGCGTTCCCTCGCCCGGATTATATGCGTTGTGGCCTGCGGCCTGCACAAGCTATTTAAAAGCTGCGAGAGTCTTGGGGGCATGAACATCTCGGTCATCGGCTCGGGGTACGTCGGGCTCATCACCGGCGCCGGGTTCGCGAAGCTCGGCCACAAGGTCATCTGCGTCGACGTGGTGAAGGAGAAGGTCGACGCCATCAACGCGGGAAAGCCGCATCTCTACGAGGAAGGCCTGCCGCAGCTCCTGAAAGAGGTGGTCCCGAAGCACCTCTCTGCCACCACCGACCTCGCGAGGGCCATCAAGGAGACGGAACTGACGTTCATAGGGGTCGGGACCCCACCCCAGAAGGACGGCAATCCAGACCTGACGTTCATCCGGCAGGCCGCAGCTAGCATAGGAGAGGCGCTGAAGCAGAAGACCGGCTATCATGTCGTGGTGGTGAAGTCCACGGTGACGCCCGGCACCTCCGAGGACGTCGTCGGCAGGCTCATCGAGCAGCACTCCGGGAAGAAGGCCAACAGGGACTTCGGCCTTGCGATGTCCCCGGAGTTCCTGCGCGAGGGCAAGGCCATTGACGATTTCTTCAACCCAGTGCGGGTGGTCATCGGCTCCCGTGACGAGCGCGCGGTGAAGGTACTGCAGGACCTCTACAAGCCGCTGCACGCGCGCGTCATCGTCACCGAGCCCAAGGTCGCGGAGCTCATCAAGTATGCGAGCAACGCGTTTCTCGCGACAAAAATCAGCTTCGCGAATGAGGTGGGCAATCTCTGCAAGGCGCTCGGCATCGACGTCTATGAGGTGATGGAGGGGGTCGGGCTCGATCCGCGCATCGGCCGCGCGTTCCTGGACGCCGGGCCTGGTTATGGAGGAAGCTGCCTGCCTAAGGACCTCAACGCCCTGCGGGGCGTCGCTGGCCGCAGCAAGGTCCAGACAACCCTACTGGACGCCGTGAAGAAAGTGAACGACGAGCAGCCCATCCTGATGGTCCGCCTGGCCGAGAAGCACCTCGGCAGCCTGAAGGGAAAGACTATCGGGCTCATGGGCGTCGCCTTCAAGCCTGGCACGGATGACATCAGGGAAAGCCAGGCCATCCCCATCTGCGCGGAACTCTTGCTCAAAGGTGCGAAGGTCGTTGCGCATGACCCGGAAGCTGCTGCAAACATGCAGAAGCTTTTCCCGCAGGTGCAGTTCCTGAACAGCCCGGAGGCAGTGGTGGCCGGGAGCAGCGCCGTGCTCATCGTCACCGGGTGGCCGGAGCATGCCTCCCCCGAACTTTACAGGAACGCAGTGGTCATCGACGGCAGGCACCTCATCCCTAAGGATGCCTGCAAGATTTACGAGGGGCTGGGCTGGTGAAAGCGGTCATCCCTCTGGGCGGAAAGGGGACGCGGCTTCGGCCGCATACCTTCACCCGGCCCAAGGCCCTGCTCCATGTCGCCGGCAAGCCCGCTCTGGGGCACATCCTCGATGAGGTCGCCGCTGCCGGCATCATGGAAACGGTGCTTATCGTCGGCCAGATGGGGGAGCAGATTGAGGAATACGTGCGCTCCGCTTATCCCAGGATGACCGCGACGTTCGTGGAGCAGCGCGAGCCGCTCGGCCTCGGCCACGCGGTCTCGCTCACCAGGGATGCCGTGGGAAAGGAGGGCGCGCTCATCATCTACGGGGACACGCTGTTCGAAGCCGACCTCAGGCCACAGCTCTCGACGCGCAAGGATGCCTCCCTCGGCACCATCTCCTGCGATGACCCAAGGCCATTTGGGATAGTGGAACGCTCAGGCGGCAGGGTCACCCGGCTTGTCGAGAAGCCGAAGGAGAAGAAACGCGGAGAGGTCATCGTCGGCGTCAATGTCATCAGGGACAGCGGCGGGCTCTATGACGCGCTCGAGGAGCTGATGCGGAAGAATCTCCGCACGAAGAACGAGTACCAGCTCACCGACGCGATGCAGCTCATGGTGGAGCACGGCGCAGCATTCACCACATTCCCCGTGAAGCGATGGCTCGACTGCGGCAGCGTGGATAACATGCTCGCCAGCAACGCCGCGCTTCTCGTCCGGAAGGGGAAGGTCCTCGCGGAGCTGGCCGGATCAAGCGTGGCTGCGCCCTGTCATGTGGCCAAAGGGGCGGTGATTGAACGAAGCAAGATAGGCCCTAATGTGAGCATCGCGGAAGGAGCGGTCATCAGGAACTCGGTGCTCAAGGACTGCATCATCCACGAGAGCTGCGTCATCGAGAACTGCGTGCTGGACAAGAGCATCATCGGCGGGCATGCAGTTGTGCGGGGCTTCAGAGGCTCCACAAGCCTCGGGGATTTCAGCTCACTCGCAGGGAGCCGGTGAGATAGCTCCAGAGGTCGAACAGGCTTGCCTGCTGCGGGTCGCTCTGCACCGCCGCGACGTACTTCCCGCTGCCGCCCACCTGGGAGCAGCTCCCGGGGAACTTCGAGGTGATGATGCCGCAGAGGTCCGTCGTGAATCCCGTGAAGTTCGCAGCGATGACCGCGTCATAGCCGCTCGGGGCGTACACCCCCTCCTCCCTGGCAAAGATGGTCTTGCCGCCCTCAACGTTGACGTAGAAGACGCTGTACGTATCGGCCTTCTGCACCACCTCGTCCACGAGCTGGTACTGCCCTCCCTGCCCCGATATCCAGGCGAGGAAAGAGTCGAAGGCGCCCTGGACCCAGGAGAACAGGCCGCTGCCAGGAACGTTCGCGCCCTGTGCGCTGTAGATGAAGCTCCGCGAGGCGTTGTTCAGCCAGAGCTTCTGGGCGTTGCCGCAGCGGTGGAACTCGCCGTCCATCTGCTGCGCCGAAGAGCAAGCGCCTGCCAGGGAGAACACCTCCTCGACCTGGCCCACGCTGATGGGCGGGTTGAAGGAGCCTCCCACCGCGACAAGCCCGGGAGCGGACGCCACGCAGAAGGTGTTGAGGCAGGGATAGTTCCTGGCCCCGGCAGCGCAGCTTGCGTCCGCCAGGAACTTCTGCTCGATGGGATTGTTGCCGCTGGTAAGGTAGTTGAAGTACGCCAGCGCGTTCGTGTAGTTGTCGCAGAACAGGGCATAGGAGTTCGCGTTCGCGTCGCGGAGCATGCGAAGGAGCCTGTCCGCGAGTGGCTTGTTCCTGCTCTTCCACACCGAGCTCTCGCACAGCCTGTCCAGGACGTACTGGCCGGAGGCGATGCACACCGGGCCGCCCTGCGTGGTGTAAAAAGTGTCCGGCTTGTCGTTGTTCAGCACGCTGCCCGCATTGGAGACCAGGCACTGCTGGCTGCTCGGGCCCTTGCAGCAGCCCAGCTCCTCCCCGCGCCAGGACCACTGCAGGACCTCGCCTGGATTGTCCCCGCAGCATTCGCCGCCGGACCAGGCGTAGCCCAGCAGCTCGCACACCGTCGGGTCCACCTGGGCCTGGGAGAGGTCGTAGAACCGGAAATCCGAGTGGCAGCGCCAGGTCTTGCCTCCGGTGGTGATTTCGTCGCCGGTGCGGAGGCCCTGTCCGGTGTAGCACCCAAGGTCCCCGCAGCACTCCACGAAGCGCTCTCCCGCGAGACGTCCGCCGGGAAGACTGGCATGCGTGAGGTTGGTGCCGCAGAAGTAGTCGTGCTGCATCCTCACGACAGGTTTCTGCTGTCCCACGGGGACACCGAGCTTCACCGCACGGGCGAGGTTGATGGATATTCCTGAGGTGTTCCCCCTGTTGAAGTAGAACTGGATGGTGACCTGGCTGACACCGGAGACACTCCCGACGGGGACATCGGTCCACACCGGGTACTTCTCGCCGAGGCGGGTGAACGCGCCGCTGGTGCCGAGGCGCGCGTGGAACTCGTTCCCCTGTGCGTCCGTCGCCAGCTGCAGGGACACCACGTAGGTGTTTGCCGACGCGAGCCCGTTCAGCGTGACAGAGAACGGGGAAGAGGAGGTGCCAATGCTCTCCCCTCCGAAGGCGAGCAGCGTCCCAGAGAAGTTGTACCACAGGTTGTCGTTCAGGTTCTGTTGGGAGAGGAGGCTCATCGGCCCGCCGAGCGAGGCGAGCTTCTCCACCAGGTCCGTCGGGGAGATGGCGCCGCAGAAGAATCCTCCGCCGGAGGGATAGCGGCAGGTGTTATCCACGCGGAAGCCCTCCTGGTAATTGTACTGCTGGTCAAAATTGCCGTTGCCGTCGGAGTTCTTGTTGGAGTCGCAGAGGTACCAGTTCCTTCCCGAGGAGAGGAAATCGCTCGTGAGACGCGCCTCGTAGATGAGGAGGTTCCTCGCGTTGACGCTCTTGTTCGCTTTCCACGCGGAGCCCTGGCGGGTGCACAGCCAGTCCCCGGGGTCCTGAAGTCCGGTATCCCATACCCGGCCGGCATCGTTCGGGGTGGGGGGAGTGTTCTGCGGGTCGTCCCCGCAGCACGCTCCCAAACTCCCAAAGGGCATCCAGACACCGCCGGCGGACTGGCAACTCGTCGAGTTCGTGTCCGGGTCAGCGCAGTAGTTCCCCGCGCATCCATACTGACAGGTGGTGCTCGTACCCGAGCTACACGAGTTGCAGCCGCATGAGCGGCCGGACACCGCCACACCTCCGGTGCAGTAGTCCCCGCAGCCACCGCCGCAACCGGAGCAGCATGGGCTGGTACATCCTGTGGCATCATTACATCCGCAGGAACAAGTTTGAACGCTTACGCATTGCCATCCACAGGTGGAAGTATATGTTGGGCAACTCCCATAACACGAATAATATCTTCCATTAGCACAAATCCCATAGCCGGTTTGAGCGAGAAGTAATAAACCTACAAGAGCAGGAATAATGCATCGCAAGTGAGCCGCTGTTCTCACGCTGCTGCCTTGCCCGCTGCCATTAATATGCCTTTCGGCCAATTGGGGCCCTTAAGGAAAGATGAGAAGTAGCCATGTTACGGAGAATCCCTGGCATTCCGGCGAGACCACCCGAAGCTCGTAAGGCCTCTTGGCCGAGGTCAGTGGGTTTTTCTACAGGGCCGGCAAAGGTTCTTTAATACCAAGTCTGGCTATGGATCATGCTTCGCGTCATCGGCACCTCGCACATCGCGGCAGAGAGCGTCCGGGAATGGAGGCCGGACATCGTCGCGGTGGACGCGGCCGAAAGGCTTATTAACCTCTGTTCCTAATATGATACATATGTATCTAAATTGGAACGATGTGTGGGGGGTCCTGTCCCTGTACTGCCGGGGGTACGGCAGGCAACTCTACCTCAGGGAAGTGAGCAGGCTCGCCGGGCTTCCCCTCGCGAACGTCCAGCGGGCAGCCGGCTCCCTCGTGAAGCGGAGAATCCTGAAAAGCCACGTGCGTGGCAGGCATAAGTATTTCAGCCTAAATCTCGACAACGCCCAGACCAGGCTCGCGCTCCTCCAGGCGGAGGTCTGGAGAACATCGCTCTTTCTGGAGAAGTATCCGCAATGCAAGACCTTCGTGAAGGGGACTGTTCACATCCCGGTGGTCGTCTTCGGCAGCTTCGCAGCACTGGCCGCAGACGAGAACTCCGACCTTGACGTGCTGACCGTCTGCGGGAAGGGGGAGACACTGCCGCTGCATCTCATCCCATACCAGGTCCATGAAGTGCGGGTAACGAAGACGGCTTTCGACAAGGCCCTAGAGGGGCAGGAGGCATTGCTGAAAGAGATAGAAGAGAACCACGTTATCCTGAGCAACCACTCATTTTATGTCGACATGATGTGGAGCCGCTATGGACCGTAATCTCATGTGGTGCTTCGGACTCAAGGACGGCCTCCGGGTGACACAGCCTAACGAACGGCTCGCGAGGGCCTATCTGACGGAGGCAGCATCCTCCCTGGGGCGCGCTGAGAAAAATTTCAGGGATGGCGACCTCCTCTGGACGACTATCGTCGTCTATTATGCAGAGTACTACGCGCTGTACTCGTTCCTGCAGCGCATCGGGGTGAAGTGTGGGAACCACGCATGCTCCGCGCTAGCTGCCCGATTCCTTCTGGGCGCGGACAGCATCGCGATACTGGACCAGCATAGAGGCAAGAGGATTGACGCACAGTACTACATGAAGGTAGGCAGGGATGATGATGTCAGGGAGATGCTCTTGGAGGCAAAGAAATTTGTCTCCCGGTTTGACGAGACCATCTCCGGCCTGACCGAGGACGAGATACATGCCCATAGGGAACGACTCAGGGCGGCGTCGCGCCGTGGATCCAAGTGATACCCTCCCTCCGCATCATCGGCACCTCGCACATCGCGGCGGAGAGCGTCCGGGAGATTGAGCGCTGCGTCAGGGACTGGAAGCCGGACATCGTCGCGGTGGAGCTGGACCCGATGCGGCTGCAGGCCCTTTTCACCCAGCAGCGCAGCAGCAGCCCCCTCGCGGCGCTGCGCATCGGCATCGCAGGCTATCTTTTCTCCCTCATCGGCTCGTGGGTCCAGCGGAAGCTCGGCAATGCGATGGGGATGCAACCCGGAGCTGAAATGAAGCGGGCGGTGGAACTTGCCGCGCAGTCTGACGCACGGGTTGCCCTCATCGACCAGCATGTCGAGGTGACGCTCAGGAGATTCTCCAAGGCATTGGGTTGGAGAGAGCGCCTCCGCCTGCTATGGGACATTGTTGTCGGACTTGTTTCCTCGGAAAACGAGATGAAGCGCCTCGGCATCCAGGAGATGGACCTCACCAAAGTGCCTCCTGCTGAGTTAGTAAAGAAGCTCCTCCTTGTGGTGAAGGTGCGCTATCCGGGCATCTACCGCGTCCTGGTCGAGGAACGCAATGCCGTCATGGCCAGGAATCTCTCGCGCCTGCGGGAGCGCGAGCCGGAGGCGAGGATACTCGCGGTGGTGGGCGCGGGGCACGTCGAGGGCATCACGGCGCTGCTCGCCGCCTAGCGAAAAAAGTAGGGAAGCGACCGCATTGCGGAGAATGTCCGGAATATTAGCGAGACCAAACGGAACTTGTGGGGCATTTCTGCCGTGGGTTTACGGGAACGTTTATTAATGGAGTGTCGTTCAGGAGGAGCATGCGCCGCGGGCAGGTCATGGCCCTGTTCATCCTCTTCGGAGTCATGTTCCTGTTCCTCATCGGCTTTTTCGTTGCGCTGAAATCCATGAGCCGCGGGGAGAACATCGAGCGCATGGCCAGCTTGGCGACCGGAACATCGTCATTCCAGTCCCATGTGGAGCAATGCCTCCGGCAAGAAGTCCTCGCCGCGGTGGACCGCTACGGCGTGCTTTCCGGACAGGAGGAGTACATCGCCAGGCATGTCCAGAGCGCGCTTCCCGGCTGCATTGACCTTCGCGTGTATGAACAGGCCGGCTGGGACATCTCCGCTGGAGTCCCCAAGGCGAGTGTCCAGCTCTCGCCAGAGGTTCTTGCGGTGGATGTCGAGTATCCGCTGAGCGGAAGGGGGCCATCCGGCGAGTTCAGCCTGGACCAATTCGAGTTCTCCCTGCCGAGGGCAAGCTCCGCGGAGCTGCGCTTCAACAGCGATGGCCAGCTGCCTGATGACGTGAGCATCCCGTCTTCTGACGGCGATGCGGAGCTCATCCTTCCGAAGGGTGCGAGCATCACGGACAGCAGCGGCTCTCCGGTGCGAGAGCTCAGTCTCAGGGTGCTGGAGCGCGACTTCAACGGCCTCGACAATCCCCTCGTGGTGGGTATGGTGGCCTATGAGGTGCAGCCCGACGCACGGTTCTCCTCACCAGTCACGCTCAAGGTGCAGTACCGCGACGAGGACGTCCCCCGCGGAGTGGACGAGCGGAGCCTCACCCTGGGCCACTGGGACACCTCCCGGGGTATCTGGCGCTCCCGACCGACCGAGGTGGACACGCGCAAGAACACCCTGACCGCGCGATTCTCGCACTTCAGCCCGGTCGCGCCAGTCATGCGGTGCAGGGCCGCAGCGACAGAGGTCGAATACTATGTCTTCCCGATGAGGCACTTCCCGCTCTTCGAGCAAGCGTGCGGCACGGCGACGGAATGCGCGGCAGCGAAATTCACCGCGGACAGCCTGAACAACTATTTTGAGACAGGGTTCGTCGCGGACCTGATTCCGGTGCGGGACCTCCCGCTCCTTCCCGGAGCAGATGAACCGGACGGCTATGTCCCGCCGACGCCGAAACCCTTGCTCCAGAGGCCGCTCACCCCCTGCATGCTGCGCGACTGGGACCATGACGACCAAGAGTTAACCCAGGATAAGAAAGTGGATCGGGACGACAGCCAGTGCAGCGAGCTCACGGATCCGGCGGACGAACAGGAGTGCAGAGAGGCTGTGCAGGATGAGGACGTGCCGGACTGCATGTATTATGATGCCGGGCGCGGCGATTACGGGGACTACAGCAAGAGACTGGAGCGCAGCGCCGAGCAGGATGACGGAGTGCAGGACCACACTCCAGGAGATTCCCTCGGGAGCCCTGTGCAGGGCTGTTTCTGTACGGTGAAGGCAACGGTATCCGGAGAGTCGTTCGATGTGCGCACACGCTGCTCCGCCCTGGGCGCCACCGCCCCCTCCTCCGGCTATGACGCGCTCAGCGGCATCCCGGCGCAGGGGCTGCCGTCAGGCATGGGTGCGGTGCGCTTCCGGGTGAACAGCGACGGCGGCGGCTGCATCGCGGAGGACAGCAGCGGCAAGCTTGTCGTGAAGGTCAGGCTCTCCACGACACCTGGGGACACGGCGACCTACGCGTTCAACCCGGAAGGGATATTCCCGGAGAGCGACGCGCTCTCGATATGGAACTCGCTCCCCGCGGACGACGGACTCACCTCCGGGAAGGAACGTATTTACTCCAAGAGATTCAACACCCTGTATGCCGGGGTGGAGAACACGAACGGCGACGCCTGCGCCGGACTGTGGCTGGAGCATCTCGGTATCGCTGGTGTTGGTATTCACTATGAGGTTCCGCTCGCAGAGGAGACGGAGGACTGCACCGTCACCGTGCAGAAGCGCATCAACTACCTGTGCGGCTGCGACGGGAACTGCAATGACGCCGACTGGGGCGGGGAACTCGGCCGCCTGGTGAACTGGCGCGGCTCCTGGAGTGTCGAGGCGGAGAGTGTCGCCGCAGGCCAGGTGAAGCTCTGCGACCTGGACCTGACCGACCCGCTGCTCTCCGGTCTCGCGGACCTCGGATGGTCGCCCTATGGTGGAGACTGCGAGGGAGACATCCCCATAGTCATCATCGAAGAGGGCGAGGCGTGCACCAGGGAGGGCGCCGCCGCGTGCGACTTCGCCGGGAACCGGGTGATGCGGTGCTCCGCCTCTGCGGAAGATGAGCGCGACGTCCCGGAAGGGACAGGCTACGCGACCGCGGAGAATACCCCGAACGCGCTCTCCTGGACTCCCAAGAGATCCTGCGGCGAGCAGGTATGCAGCTATGTCGGCGGAACGGCCGTGTGCGTAGACCAAAGGAGGAACTACGAGGAAGTCCCTTTGAGCTGCTCCCCCGTGGGCACGTTCCAGGTGTTCAACAGCCTCTGCCACCGATGCGAGCAGATTGCGCAGGCACTCTCCTGGGTCGAGCATGTGGAGCTCGACCCCGCCACGGAATGCAGGGAGGAACGGCTTGAATCCGCGCTCTGCGAAGGGAGCTGCACCACGCGGAGGGACTGCGCGGGTACTATCGACGAAGGCCCGGCCAGCGAGGAATGCGACCAGAACGGGCTCGGCGAGGTGTGCTGCGAGAGCGGAGACATTCCTGGCGGCTGCGCAGGAGGGACGGGCGCATGCAGGAGGGGCTCCTGTGCCGGCGGCATCAACATTCCCGAGGGAAACGGCGAGTGCAACACCATTCCCGGAGAGCAATGGGTGTGCTGCGGCGGAAGTGACGAAGAACCATCCTCATCTTGCCCGTCCCCAAGGACCTGCCTGAGCCCCTACCAGTGCAGCGAGCGCGAGTATGTCATCGGATCAGGGGACTGCACAGACGACCGGGAGTGCTGCGGGCCGAGCACCGGCGGGACGGTAGCCGGCTGCGTCGCTGCCGGGGGGAGATGCTATCTCAAGTCCACCTGCAGAGCGGAAGGCTGGCCCTCACTTTCAGACGGCGGAGCCTGCTCCACCTCCATGGGCGTCCTGTATGACTGCTGCAAGCCTGCGGAGCGCGACCCGTGCGCCGCTCTCCGCTGCGTGGACATCACCCGCGAGGGAGAGGACACCGTGGAATGGCAGAGGAAGTGCGGCCAGAACGCCTGCGGGCTCGACTGCGAGAATCGCGGGGACTGGTGCGTGCCAACTGGCATGACGGCATGCGTGCCGGATGAGATAGGTGAGGCGGGCGCGCCAGGCGACCTCGAATGGGTCGAGCCCACTTGCTGGCTCTGCGGCCAGGGCGGATGGCAGCCCACCAGCGCGACGTCCTGCGGCTGCGCGAGGTACGGGAGGACCTTCCGCGTGGGAGACGTCTCGTGGTTTGACGATGAGAAGTGCTACTCATGCGAGGGGTTCAACGAGTGGGACCTCGCCCCGGGAAGGTGCGACGGCACCTGCCTCATCTGGGTCGGCAACTGGAATAATGGCCTCTACTATCGTGTGGAGCCTGGCGACAGGCTCTGTACAGTGGATGAAAAAGTCTCCCGATGCGCGGTCGAGAACGGCAGGCCAGTCGACCGTGATGACGGCCCGTGCCGCATGGGCTGCAGGAGCGGCACCCTGAACCCCGACTGCGTATGCGCGAGGGACCAATGTCCCGCTTGCCCGCTGACCAATCAGGTTCCGAGGGCGGGCGAGATAGGGGACACCTATCTCTCCCCTGCACCGCAGAGTTCCTGCTTCGCATGCACTGATTCCGGAACTGGTCCCAGATGGATGCCCGGCAGTAGCAACTGCTGGTGCCCCTCGAACTCCGGCCCGAGGAGGGCTGGCCAGGAGGAAAGAGACACAGTCTGGAGCGATGGGACCTGCTGGATCTGCGAGCGCGATGGTTCCCTTGTCTGGAAAGAGGTGTCCGCCGACTCGTGCCCTGAATCCTCCTGCACCTCTGCGGCAAGCGTGAGAGTGCCCTACCAGCAGTGGGTGTGCGAAGCTGCCCTTGGCGGACTGTACAACCTCAAGCAGTGCCTGGGCGAGAACCGCTGGGGGGCTGTCCAGGAGTGTGTCCAGGGCTGCGACCCCGGCTCGGTGTTCTCCTCTGCGGAGCAGGCCTCCTGCTAGCCGACGCTGAAGACTATCACCACTCGGCCGCAATGCTGCGCAATCTCCGCGCTGTCTCGCAGGAATGCGGGTATTCTCTGCAATGCGGCCGATGTTGTCTCTTTCTCCGGAGCCGAAACCCATATAAAACGCCCTGCCCCCCCAGGGACGTCGGGGACATGGTGTAACCTGGCTATCACAGTTGGCTCCAGCATCTGGAGCGCTGAGCTTCGGCGATGAAGATACCAGCTGATCTGGGTTCAAATCCCAGTGTCCCCATGAAAGGCTTCCGGATTCCGAGAGGCAAAGCATAAGAACTCTGTCGCATCATACCACGCCATGAAAATAGGGCCTGTAGACCCCATGATGGCGGTGCTGGGAGTGCTTCTTGTGCTCCTTCTCGTCTGGCTCTTCACGAGGGTGTTATGAGAAGTCTCGCAGAATGGCTCATGCTGGTCGCCTATGCGGTGGCGCTGGCTCTCTACCTGCTGGTGGCCTATCAGATACTTCGCATCCTACTCGGGGGAAGCTGGGGCCTTGCCGAGACAACAACTGCGCTTCTCAGCGCGGTCATCGCCCATGGCTTCTATCTTCACGGGAAGACAGAGAGGCTCTCCGGCCGGTTTGAGCAATTCGAGAAGCGCTTTGAAAGGATGGAAGAGGGTTTCGGAGCTGTCCGATTGGAGCTTGCTGGAATCAGGCTGCTGCTGGCCGGGAGGAAGAGAGTCCCGAGAGCAACGTAATCTCTCGAAACCCTTAAAAAGGGCCAGGGACTCCTTCCGTGCAATGGGACGAATCAAGACTGCGCTCATCAAGCGCGTGAGCAAGAAACTGGTTGTGAAGTTTGGCGACAAGTTCGCGACTGATGTCGAGCAGAACAAGCGAGTCCTGTCCGAGGTCGTCATCATCTACTCCAAGAAGCTCCGCAATGTCATCGCAGGCTATGTGAGCCGCCTCATGAAGCAGCGAGCGCAGGCTGCGGTGTAAGGGCCTGTAGCATAGCCTGGATAGTGCGGCCGGCTTCGGACCGGTTGACCGGGGTTCGAATCCTCGCTGGCCCGTGATTCTGGGACTATCCCCTCGCAATGCTGTAAAGCATGTATCCATTGAATCCTAGTATGATAAGCGCAAAAAGGGCCGAAACCGCCGTGGTGAGCGGCCGGTTCCGCAGCGTTCCCATGATGTCTTTCTTTGCGGTGAACAGGATGAGGGGGATGAGCGGGACGGGCAGCAGCAGGCTGAGCAGCGCCTGGCTCCACACCAGTATCTGCAAGGGCTCAGCATGCAGCAGGATGGCTATGACAATGGGAACCACGTTGATGACCCGGGTGATGATGCGGCGGAGCAGCGGCGACAGCCTGAAATCAGTCAGGCTCTCCATGATACTCTGCCCTGCCAGGGTGCCGGTGATGGAGGACGAGATGCCCGCAGCGAGGAGCGCGACTCCGAACACCACCGATGCCATCCTTCCGAAGAGCGGCTCCAGGGTGAGGTAGGCCTTGTCTATCGTCGCCACCGCGATGCCCCTCGAATAGAAGGCTGCAGCTGCCATGATGAGGATAGCGGCGTTCACCAGCCCCGCGAGGAAAAGCGACAGCACGTCATCCGCGAGGTGATAGGGCAGGGCCTTGGGACCGAGCCGCATGCGTCGCGCTTTCTCCTGCATGAGCCAGGAATGCACGAAGAGCGCGTGCGGCATCACTGTCGCTCCGATGATGCTCACCGCGTAGAGCGCCATCTCGGCGTTGAGCGTGGGTGTCACGGAGCCGAGGGCGATTCCTGCGAAATCCGGCCTGGAAAGGAAAATCTCGTACAGGTATCCCAGGCCGATGACGGAAACGAAGACGATGAAGGCGTACTCCAGCGGGCGTATTCCCTTGCGCGTGAGGAGCAGGAGCAGGAACACGTCGAGCATGGCCAGGAACGCGCCGGTGAGCATGGGGATGCCGAACAGCAGATGGAGCGCCACCACGATGCCGAGGTATTCCGCGAGGTCGGTGGCGAGCACCGCGGCCTCGGCAAGGAGCCAGTAGCCCACCAGCAGGGGCCTGCTCTTCACCTGTTCGCGCACCATCCCAGCGAGCGAATGCCCGGCAAGGCCCATCTTGCCGGAGAGGTACTGGAACAGCATTGCCATCCCGCTGGAGAGCCACACCACCCACAGGAGGTCGTAGTTGAACTTCGCGCCCGCGCTGATGGAGGCCCCCCAGTTGCCCGGGTCCATGTAGGCGACGCTCACGATAAGGCCGGTGCCGAAGAAGGCCCAGAAGGCCCGCTGCCTGAAGATGGAGAGCAATCCCATGGTCACACCGATACGATGTCGCGCCCGTGCGGGTCCCTTTTCGGACGGCCGAGGTGATGGTACAATCTCCGGATGGCATCATCGCTGAAGACGTGCTCCGCACGCTGCGCCTCCGCGTGCACCTTCCCCAGCGGCATCCCGAGTGTCCTATGCAGGAAGAACTCCATGACGCGATGCCGGAAGTCCATGTGCCTCGCGACATCCTTCCCCTTCTCGGTGAGGTGCACGCGACCGTACTTTTCCTTCAGGACGTAGCCAGCGCGCTGGAGCTTCGCGAGGGTGACCGCGACGGTGATTTTTGAGAGGGTGAGCTGGCGCGCGAGGTCGACGCTTCTCGCCCCCTTTCCGGAGTCCAGCTTCCTGATGGACCTGCAGTAATCCTCGATGGTGAGGTCGCGCATCACCCTCTGGAATAAAGTTTTACATATAAAACTTTTGTATAGATGCAGGGATTTTGTAGCTCAGTGCCCCAGGAAATCACCGGGGTGCCTCGGAGACGCCCAGCAGGTATCCTACTCGTTTCGCTGCCAGGGCTGCGAAGAACGTGAAACCCAGTGCGACTCCTATGACTGACAACGGTGCGGGAGCATACAGCGAACTCATCGCGAGCGCTCCAACCACCAGGTCAATCTGGTCGAAGGGAATCCAGCTCGCTCCGGGTTCGATGCCCCGGCGCCGCTTGAAGAAGCTCTTCATGGCATCACCCAGGAGCGCACCAGCGCCGAGGAGGAAGCCGAGCACCGCGGGGTTTGCGGCAGAGCCCAGCGCAAACCAGGGAACAGCGCGGTGCTGCGCGATACTGGTGAGAATCGCAGCGGAGATTCCCACCACGAATCCGCGGATTGTCTTGTGGTCGCCCAGGATGCGATGGCCCCTCCACGAGCGGCCGAGGTCGAGGGGCTGCGCAAAATGATTGCCGAGGAGCCGCGCCGCGAATACCGGCGTCATGTTCGCTGCGTACGCAGGAAGCAGGAACCATATGGTCCCGAGCAGCAGGCCCAGCATCCCCTTGCCGGAGAGGCGCTCCCTAAAAAAGGTTGCCGTCGCGCTCTGTGGAAAGTCTCCATCTCCCGGTCGCATTGCCGGGCGCTCTCCGCGTTGTCTCGCCGAGATTCCGATGATTCCGCAGCAACGCGGCCGACGGTCTCCCCACTTTTTTGCAATGTCCGTTGCGGTCGAGCTATTGGAGATACCCGACATTCCGGCGAGACCGCGCGGAAATCTTCAGGAATTGCTGCCGGAAGATGCG
>Ga0209542_10003268_pt1 | contig 34895 bp, 35 predicted proteins | sample RifCSPhighO2_01_FD_184028 | JGI IMG/M metagenome (GOLD analysis project Ga0209542, IMG submission 184028) | Soil microbial communities from Rifle, Colorado - Rifle CSP2_plank highO2_0.1 (SPAdes) (version 2) | ecosystem: Environmental > Terrestrial > Deep subsurface > Rock core/Sediment ...
GAATTATTCAAAATAACCACGCAATATCCGAGATTTGAAATAAAATCCTCAAAAGATCACATATTTTTTGTAAGAACGGAAAATGGAATAGAAACAAAACCGCTTGAAGAAATAAAAACCGGAAATTACTTGTTGATGCCGGAAAAAATCAATCTGGACTTAAAAGAACAATTGTTGGATTTCACACCTCAAATAAAACAGGAATGGAACATGAAAAAAATAAGCATTCCGCACAAATTAAACTCTGAACTCGCAAGAATATTCGGTTATTATTTGGGGGATGGAAATTATGAGACCGATAGAATAGGTTTCTCCGAGGAAAGAGAAGAGATTGCAAATTTCTACAAAAAACTGATTGAACAAACCCTGAAAACAGACGCCAAAATTAGATTTAGGACGGAAAAAGGATATTATCAAACAAGAGTGGGAAGCAGAATAGTTGCTCAACTGTTTGCACACATATTCGGCACAGAACAAAAGACGCTACAAGGAGTAATACCGCCAATAGTATTAATGTCCCCCGATAACATACTTGCACAATTTATTTCGGGTTTTTTTGACGCGGAAGGATATGTTTCCAGTTCAAGAGTAGCATTTGGAATAAACAACAAAAACTTGGCAAAACAATTCCAAATAGCATTACTTAGATTAGGCATAATAGGTTCCTTACTTGAATATGACAACAGAAAAAACCCGTATTCAAAGAAAACCAGATACACATTGGAAATCTGCGATATAGAATCATTAAAGAAATTTAGGGAATTGACAAATTTTGCGTCAAAAGAAAAACAAGGCAAGCTCAACAAACTTGTGGCAAAAAGAAGCAACAGAAATAAGGTCAGACAAATCGCAGTAAATGGAAAAGAAATCGCAAAAATTCTGAGAAATTCAGGCGTAACCACAACACAATTCAAATGCCCGGACTTTTTTATTAATAAAAAACAGCTAAGCAAGGAACTGTTCAAGAAAAACATTCTTGATAAAATAACTAATCCCGAACTAAAAAAAAGACTTGATATGTTCTATAATTCCAATCTTATACCTGTCAAAATATCAAAAATAGAACCAATAGGATTGCACAAAACCATAGACATCGAAACGAAGACACACAACTTCATCGCAAACGGATTAATTGTACATAATTCCGCTCAGCGTTTTGAAAGACTTCGCGAAGAGGAAGAACACAATTTTTACAAAAGAATCAGCGAAAAAATGAACATGGCATTTGTTGGTTACGAAGACAAACTTGTTGGAATAATAATCGGCGGCCCGGGAATGACAAAACAATTTTTTTTGAACACGGATTTGTTAGATCATAGATTGAAGAAAAAAATAATAGGATCAATAGACACATCATACACTGATGAATCCGGAATAAGAGAATTAGTCCAGAGATCTGAGGAACTTTTGCGCGACACAGATCTCATGAAAGAAAAAGTATTAGTAAACGGTTTTCTTGGGGAACTCGCAAAAGACGGGCTCGCGGCATATGGTTATGCGGAAACAATGAAATGCCTTGAACTTGGGCAAGTAAATAAACTATTGGTAAGCGAGGCAATAGAGTGGATAGTGTACAAATTGAAAAATCTTGACACGGAAGAAATAGAAATAGTACTTGATAAAGATGGAAAATTCAGGTTAAGCGATTATAGAGATAAGGGGTCTTTTGAAATTCTTGAAGAAGTGGATTTTTTGGATTACATGGCGGAAAAGGCTGGCCAAACAAGCGCAAAACTCATTGTAATTTCCAATGAAACACCTGAAGGAGAACAATTCTACGCCGGCTTCGGCGGAGTGGGCGCAATATTAAGATATAGAATCTGATTGATTTGAAATGACCGGGATAATTAACTATACTACAACCACCAAAGGAATTGGGGGCGAAATAAAAAGAAAAATTCCTGATTTTATTGTTAGAGAAATTCCGCGCAACGGAAAAAAACTTGAAAACAAGGCATTCGGAGATTGGGAAGGGAAAAAAGAAATTGAATTGAAAATCCCTCAACAACCGGAATCCATGGACCAACTTTATTTGGAAATGGAAAAATTTAATCTTGACACAAATGAGGCCGTGAAAAGAATTGCGCGCGCATTGCGGTTTTCACAGAAACGAATCGGTTATGCGGGAATGAAAGATAAGCGCGCAATAACAATACAAAAAATTTCCATTTGGCAACCGGATGTTCAATTAGTGGAAAAATTTTACAGCAGATATATTTCACTTTCAAACCCCTCTTGGGGAACGGAAAAACTTACTATTGGAAATCTTTCAAAAAACGAATTTGAAATAACAATAAGAAATATTGAAATGAAAGAAAGCGAACTCAAAAAAACAACAGAGAAAAGCCTCAAGGAAATGGAAAACGGAGTGGCGAATTATTTCGGAGAACAAAGATTTGGGGGAATAAGAAAAGTAACTCATAGAGTCGGAAAAGAATTCATAAAAGGAAACTTTGAAAACGCAATAATGATGTACTTAACATCCCCCGCAAAAGAAGAAGAGGAATCAATTGCAATTGCGCGAAAAAATCTGGCAGAAACAAAAGATTTTGTAAAAGCAACAAAAGAATTTCCCACAAAATTTAGATACGAAAGACTTATTCTACAACACTTGTGCAAATTTCCAAGAGATTATGTGGGTGCGTTTCAAATGCTTCCAAAAAATCTGGTTTACATGTTCACACACGCATACCAAAGTTATTTGTTCAATGAAATAATTAATGAAAGAATAGAACGCGGAATAGGATTGAAAGCGGTTGAGGGAGATGTACTCGAAGATGAAATTCCAATGGGTGCTTTATTCGGCATTGACTCGGAACTTGCAACTGGAATTCCGGGAGAAATTGAAAAAAAAATATTGAAAAACGAAAACCTGAAATTAAGCGATTTCAAAGTAAAAGGATTCCCGGAATTAAGCTGTACAGGAACAAGGAAAAAAATCAGCTTGAAACCCGAAAACCCCAAAATACTCAAAATCATGGAAGATGAGACAAACGAAGGCAAACTCAAAATAAGCCTCTCATTTACACTGGACAAGGGCAACTATGCAACCACAATCCTGCGAGAACTAATGAAAACACCCTGAAAAGCAAGAAAAACCCCAATAAAACAGCAAAAAACCTGCTTTTGAGGCAAAATAAGCATAATTTAGGGCTTAACTATGAGCAATTATTGCCTACAAGAGAACTCTTTGAGAAGGCCGGGTTCTGAAATAACGCCCTCAAGTTTCTTATCATTTACAACCAAACTAGGATGAGTTTTAACAGAATATTTTGCAGAAAGCAAATCTATTACAGGAACATCAAGGTCTGTTGGAAAAGCAAAAACCCTTACATTTGAACACTTTGCCGCAACAGAATCCAAAACCTTTGCCTGAGAAGCACAATCAGCGCAATAAACTTTGTCCGGAAAAAAATAAAGAATAGGAATTATCTCTTTGCTCCCACAATCATTTTCCGCCTTTTTTATGAGAAGATACAATTCCACATTCTGGAGCAAAAATTTCTTTTTCAATAAACCGGTGTTTCCGAATAATGAATTGTTTTGCGCTGACTCAATTTCATTCAAAACCGAAATGGATTGATTTTTTTGAAGCTCTATTCTCTTGTTCAGAACACTGCAAAGAGTTTCATCCGGGAAAACGGCTTCATACAAAAACAATTGCTGCGAAGCCTGCAATTCAAGAGAACTGCTTTCAACAGAATCTGAAATGCTACTTATGCGCGAGTTGTCAATAAAACTTATTGCGACAAGCCCCACAATCAAAATTGCGAGCGTCAAAAAAAACGCTTTCAAATACCTGTTCACCATATATAATCACTTGAATTGATCTCTTTAAAAAAGCTGATGAAATAAACAAATGAAATGAAAAATCCGTAAACAAACAAATAAAAAATTATTTCAGGCATTTTCCAAATCGAAATATTATCATTCACAAACTTGTGGCTCAAATAAACGAGGATTGAGTACATTATAATTGTGAAAACATAAAAGTAGATGCTCGAATGCAATACAGGCGCGGCGGGAACCAAACCTGAAATGCCCGCATTCAAAGCCAACCAGGAAACAACAAAACCAAGATACTGAAAAACTCCCTCAATATTTGCGGCAATAGTAACAACAATCAACAAAATAGCAAGCGCATCCGCCACAAGAGAAAAAGGAAAACTAAACATTCCAAATTCACCATACTTTGGATTCAACACCATTTCAAAATACTTGCGCGTGTTCACGAACTTTCCCCTATACCAGCGCGTGCGCTGCCTGATTAAATGCGAAATTTTTTTCGGAACATCAGTGTAAATAACGGCTTCGGGAGCCGCCGCAATTTTATAACGGTGCTTTTGCAAACGCAAAGCAATCTCCATATCCTCGGTAATGTTTTTTTCATCAAAACCGCCAATTTCCAAAAGCACGCTTCTTTTGAAAACACTCATTGGACCGGGAGTTACTAGAATTCCGTTGATTTCAGCGAGAACCGTTTGAAAAAAACCAAAGGAAATCAAATATTCAACCTCTTGAATTTTTTCTATAAAAGTGGTTGGCTTGTACGCGCGCACAAGGCCTGTAACCGCGGCAACATTATCCCCGAACTTCGGAATCATTTTCACCAAAGCGATTTTTGTGGGAAAAGTATCCGAATCAATTGCGGCAACATATTCTCCTTTTGCAATTTTAATTCCATCATTGAGAGCGGCGGCTTTCCCCGCATTCTTTTTTTTGAAAATAATTTTTATCCCCTTAATTTTTTGCAATTCATCTTTGGAAGAATCTGTTGAACCGTCATCAACAACAATAATTTCTTTTTTTCCACGATACTCCATTTCAATGCAGGAATTAACACATTGTGCAATTGTTTTGGCGCCATTATAATTCGGAATTACAATCGACACAAACGGCCATTTTACAGGAACAGGCTTTTCCTTTCCCTTGAATTCTAAATACGCGAAAATGAAAACATTATTTATGTACAGGAGCACGATGTTGAAAATTATTATGAGCCAGAAAACGGAAACAATTTTCACAAAAAAATATATTACCGCAAGCAATGCCAAAAAAGCAAGCACTGTTCTCGGGCGAATGTTCATCAACATATTGGATCAGCAGAAAATTATAAACCAATTAGAATACTACCAAAACCGGTGTTGGGAAATTGTTTTTGGAGAATTATTATTGCAAATGTGCAATCAGATGTTTTCCACTATTTGGTTTACGCGTTCTATAATTGCTTCGGAATCATCGTAAAGTGAATCAAGAACCACAAAAGAGGTGTGCGAAACGCTTTCAAAAGTTGCGGGAATTATGGTTAATTTTTTTTGTTCAAGAATAACCTTTGATTTTTGCAGCAAAGGATCTGGAAATGAAACAAAAATTCTAACATTTGCAGGATCGTTTAACATCTGATTGCAAAGATCCAAATCAAGGGTTTGGTTCACTCTCACATCCCCTAAATTGGATTGGCATTCAACCAAATCTCCTTTTTCATTAAGAATTCTTCCAATTACAATAATGCTCTTCTGCTTATCCGTTAAAACCGCGGAAAAAAGAGTTATGCTGGAAAGCATGAAACTGTTCTCAGGGCCCTTCTGAACAAATTGGGGAGAAATAACAAAAATTTCAGAAGCCTTTACTTCCTGAAAAATCTGTGCTGGATCAGTATTTGAAACAAAATCAACGTTTTCCCGCGTAACAGAATACTTGTAACCCTCAAAATTTGTGTTAAGAACAACAAAAACCCCGAGAAGTATTACAAGAACTCCAACCAGAATGGTTAGATAGAAATAAGCGTTTTTATTCATGCAAAAAAAATAGTTGGGTTAGAATTAAAAAAAGAAGTTTTAGGTTAGGGATTTAAAATTTAAATTAGATTTTTAAAAAAAAAGAAATAGAGGAATTTGGCCTTTAAAGGCCAAACCCTTTTTTTAGCTAAATTTATGCAAATCCGTCGATGTCGTCGATCAAGTCTTGGACTGCTCTTCCGGTGTCTTCTGCAGTATACCCTGCCAAGTAAATGTCTCCTGTTGAGGCATCAACTTCAGCGACCATCTGTCCGGGGGCTGTCAATCTGTCTGCCAATCCTGAGGCAAGCCTATTGACCATGTGTCCTCCGACTATGATATTTGTTCCGGATGGTGCTTCTGAGTCAAGGTAAACCAATGGGTTCCTTACTGCAGCTGGGCTCTGATAGGTTGTCGGATTAGCCGAGCAAACTACTGAACCTCCGCCTGAGCCAACTCCGCAAGATCCACCGTTAACAGTAACTACTGTAACTTTGGTTCCTGAATCTGTTGTCCCTTCTTCTCCGACTCCGAGAGTCAAAGCTTCTCCGCCCTCAACGTCTCTTGCAACTTCAGTTCCGTAAACAATTATGTTGATTTTTTCTCTTGTTTGTGGGGCACTGAATTTTGCGCCTGCGTCACTGTCGAGTAACAATGCTTTTGTACCAGCGTCTGAGTAACCTCCTTGCAAGTAATCTGCTTGGGTTCCCGAAGTTAGGTTAAAAGTCGGGGCTCCAGTGAACTTGACGTCATTTGCATAACTTGACAAGTTTGTTGTTCCACCGAATGGCCCAATATTACCCCCAGTGGAAGTGTCAATGAAGACGTTAAAGTCACCATTGCTTACCGCATCGTTTACTACAAAGTGAGCAACAAAGTATGCATTACTAGAACTATACATACCTCCATTCTGCCCGCTTGCGTTGTAGTCCGTGTCTTTTGGAACATAGTGACCGTAATTCCAAATTGCTGTGCCGGCTGAAGTAGCCGCCCTCAAAATTTGGATGTTTGCGTCACCTAAGCCAGAACCTGCTAATGGCGCATAACCAAATTCTCCTTCAGTGTACGTACCATCATCATTTGGCAAAGTTGTTCCAAGGAACCAAACTTCGTGTAGGTTCTGGAAAGCATCTGTTCCACCATTTACTCCAAGTTTGTCTGCATCCAACAGTAAAAAGAGTTTGTCTGTTGTAGCATTGTACTTGGCTGCATAATAAGCTGTTCTTGCAGAGTCGTTTGTGTACAGTCCCATTGTAACTGGATTATTATCTGCTCCAGTAGTTACTTGGTTACCATCAAACGTTGTGTTGTTTGACAGAGCCATTAGACCGTATGTTACGTCCGCTGCATCACCAGCTGTGTTATACAGTTGTGTTCCTGTATCATTAGTGAGTCTAAACTCGGCAACAGCATCTACAGTAACACCCATTTGTGTTCCGCCAGTAATGTTGTTGTCGGTTATGAGGTATGTTACGCCGTCCACTCTAAATGAATCACCGGTGTGGAGGTTAACATCTGTATTTATCCACCCAGTTGTGCGGGTAGCCACTACGCCACCTGCAATTGAGTCAAAGATTGGACCTATTCCTCCTACGGACAGATTCACGTTTACATCTTCTGCAGTGGATGGATCTGTTATTGTCCAGATTCTTCCGTTGACGTAATCACCGGTGTTGATGATTAGGTTGTAGTCGCTTGCAGTGTCTTTTCCACCAGTTCCTGTTGCAAACCTCATACTGTACCAAACATCCTTTCCTTCGAAAGAAAATGAGTTTCCAGCATTGGTGTCGCTCAGTTTTGCATAGAATGGAATGCTTCTTTGCGCATCATCGTCTGCCCTAATTTCAAGTCCACCATTAGTACCTGAAGGCAAGCGTGGTACGTTTCTACCAAATTCAATCGCTGTTTTCTCTTCTTTATCTTCGAAACCAAGGAATTCAACTTTGGCAAATCCTTTTCCAAGGGTTCCGTCTGGAAGTCCTTGTAAGAACACTGCCTGTGTTGCCTCTTTGTCTGTCAAAGACTGTGCTGTTTTTGTTGGGTACAAAGGACCAAAGTCATATCCATCTGATGCTGGGCTCTGCCATCTTTCTGAACTGTTCCTTATCTCAATTGAGTAAAGAGAGTTTGCGTCGCTTGTACCAGCTGTTATGTGAGTTGAGTATTTCTTTGTCCCGCTTGTTACTGTTGCGTCGTAAGGATATAGCTTTCCGTGGAACAGTTCCAGGGTATCGCTTCCTTTTGTTATTTCGACGTAACCGACTCCGGTTGTTGCACCAACAGCAATTGTGTCAATGAACAAGTTGCTTGAAAGAGCTTCGTTACCGTTGTCATCCTTGAATACGGTTCTCAAGTTGTCGCTTTTACTTGCTGTCTGAGTGTCAATCAAGTTTCCTTCAGCGTCGTAAAGTTCAAAGGTTGCTTGGTATGTCGTAGTAGCTGCACCTGTTTGAATAATTTGAACGACTTTTACTGTAAGGTCTTGACCATCATAGGCATTGTCTCCAACAAGACCTTCAATTGTTTCGCCCTCATTGTAAGATTCTTTTGCTGATGTCTTAACGAGTTTAACGTTAAATGTTCCGGTTAAAGTAGCAGTGTTAAGTTCGTACTCTTCACCAAAAAATACTATTTTAACGTTGTCGTCTGAATCATCGACGAATGATGTTGTTCCTAAGTCAACACCGGTTGTTGATGCACCGACAGTTACTTTATAGCTGAATTTTCCTGTATCAATTCTTGCTACAAGGTCTTTGATTGATCCTCCATCAGTGTGGAATCTTGCGTCAACGTCCAAACCAATTAATTCTTTAACTGTCAAAGTAGTATTTTGACTTACTTGATCTCCTTCATTCACTTTCTGAATGATTTGTTTATTGTATAAATGGGACAGTTGCGCGTCTGTCAAAGAATTTGTGTCTGAACTATCCATTGCAGTCAAGACTTCCGTGTCTCCTGAAGCACTACCTGAATTCAAGTTCACGTTATAATTTTTTGAACCTGCTCCAAACACTATTCTTCCTCCAACAGTTACATCAATGGTCAAATCGGATAAATCTAATTCTCCGAGTGATCCTCCATCTTCTCCCGTTGCCGTAGCGGTAACACTTCTGGTTGTTGATGCTTTCTCAGCTATTTTTGCGGCAAGGTTTCCTGCCCAAACAGCATCCGAGAGAGCTGCTTCCGAACCAATGACTATGTTAACATTGGGCGAACCAGTGCTATTGTATATGTCGTCTTTTGCGACGTTAGTTGCGCTTACAATAGGGGCTATTGCTGAACCCAGCAAAGCTGCTCCTGTTGCAATTGCAGCCAATTTTTTCACGTTGAATCCTTTCATTTTTTGTTTCACCTCACGTAAACGAATTATTAAAATTATTTGACCAGCCACGCCTGAGCATGCCGGATTAGGCTCTTATATTGAATTGCTCACCTTATTTAAAAAGGTATCGGTATACGAAAACCTCTATTATTCCTTTATATTGGAAATAAGGCAAAATTTAAGGCTTTTGAAGAACCCAAGTTTGGCAATAAACGAAACCACTTGGATTAGCCCTATAGAGCCGTCCTAACAGAATAGATCACAAGCCTTTAAAAACGCCTTGGTTTTTTTCGTTAATCAACTATTTTTTTGGAGCATAAAGGGATTTTGCGAAATCGTCCAATTCTTGCTTGTTCATGGACTTGAGCATTGCGTGATTGTAAACCTGAATCATTTCCGCCATTTCCATTAAAGCATCCTGGAGATCGTCCATAGCAAGGACAACTTTTTTCGGCTTTATTACCTCTATAGAAGTAGGCCCATAGAAGTACATGAACCTGATCAGAGAGGTAAAGTCCTTGGCGCTTAGATTGAGCTCTAAATAAGAAGTAAATTGTGTACCGTCCTGCTCGGGTTCGGCCTTGAACACGTCATAAATCGTAAAATCCTTTTCGGAATTGATTTTCTCCTGTATCTCACTCATATGCTTATCCAAGAAGCTTTCTTCCACGGCCTTGAATTCTATAATTGCCTTGAGGCGCAATTCAAAAGGATCTTTATCCTGGATTTCTTTGCGCCTGCGAACGGCTTCTACAATATTTTCGGTTAATTTGTACTTTTGGGGATAGCCCTCGAACTTCAAAAGCTTGAGTTTGAGCATCTGTCTTAAGTTCTCGTTAAGCTCGTCGTAAGGAATGTTTAGCTGCTTATTCAATTCGTCCACGGTTTTAGGAGAATTAAGGAGTAAAACCGCTATCTTCTTTTGTGTATTGGTAAATTTGCTCATGAAAATCCCATTATAATATTTCATTTATATAATATATAATAAGTTGCAATACCACAAAAAGGTTTCGGCATTACATTGCGGTCTGCTAATGGCAGAATTGGTTTTGCCATGGTTTAGGGGAAAAGCATGAAAGAATACAATCTTGATCTGCAAATGCACGGCTTGTATGCCGGCGGAGTGTCAAAAAACATGACAATTCCGGTAATGGCGGAACAATCCAAACTCAAAGGATTGAATGTACTTGTTACGGCTGATATTCTCCACAAAAAATGGTTCGAACACGTGAAAAAAAATTTGGAAGAAGAATCAAACGGGGTTTATAGAGATCTGAAAGCAGATTGCAATTTTATTGTGGGAGGGGAAATAGAAGACAACAAGAGAATTCATCACTTATTTTATTTGCCCTCGCTTGAAAGCGCCGAGGAATTGCGGGAAAAGTTTTTGGGAAAAGGAAACCTTGATTGCATACTCTGCGGAAGACCGAAGCTAAGAGTTACGGCAGAAGAATTTGCACAAAAAGTTGATGATGTTGGAGGGGTTTTCGGACCGGCACACTCTTTCACTCCATACACGGGAATTTACGCGTTTTATGATTCGCTCAAAAATGCTTACGGAGAAATGCATTCAAAATTAAAATTCATCGAACTTGGTTTGAGCGCGGACACGAACATGGCGGACACAATAAAAGAAAACCACTCATACGCTTTTCTCTCAAGCTCGGATGCACATTCTCCCTGGCCAAACCGAATTGGAAGAGAATTCAACAGAATAAAAATGGAAAAACCCGATTTTAAAAATCTCAAACGCGCAATTGAGGAAAGGGATGAGAAAAAAATTGTTTTAAATGTCGGATTGAACCCGCGCGAAGGAAAATATCATTGCACGGCCTGCAACACATGCTTTGCGCAATATTCAATAGAACACGCGGAAAAAATAAACTGGAAATGCATCCAATGCAGGGGAGAAATAAAAAGAGGAGTACGCGATCGCATAAAAATGCTTGCAAATACACCCGAAGGAAAACACCCTTCATTCAGGCCGGAGTACATACACTCGCTTCCGCTCGCGGAAATAATCCAAGAGGCTGTGAAAACAAAAGGAATAAACACTATAGCAGTTCAAAGCAAGTGGAAAGATTTTGTGGAAAAACTTGGAAACGAAATTTTTATTCTTGTTGATGCGAAAAACGAAGAGCTCGAAGAAGTGGACAAAGAAATTGCAAAAAAAATAATTGCATTCAGGAAAGGACTTGTATTGTATATTCCCGGAGGGGGAGGAAATTATGGAAAACCGATTATATGCGATTCGGAAGAGGAAATGGAAAGAAAAAAAATTGAACTAAAACAAGAGCTTTCAGGGGTTTCGGAAATCGCTAGACAAAAAACTTTGGGAGAGTTTTAAATAGGAGAATAAACTAACTTATCTTAATGCCTGCTCCTCCAAAGAAACCAAGAACCGAAAACGATTTTTACACAAGAAAAGGTCGTGAACCGATTTCCCCAACATTAGTTACTACACTCGACGGTACACTAAAAGCAACAGGAGTTCACCCGAGATATTAATGCAGAAGCAGCCCAAAGAGGAAATTTAAGCAGAAGGCAAATTGATTGGGAATGGTTTGGATCTAGATTAAAATTGCTTGAAAGAAATGGAATTCACGCAAGATTAGTAGAACCACATACAGAACGTTTCTATGAGTTAAGAGTTGAACAATCCATTCCGAAACAGATTGTGACTTTGGCTAGTCAAAATGGCGTAAATTTAGTTGAGCGGAATATCCATGGTGGAATAGTGTATGAAGTTTTTGTTCCAGGCGGAAAATTAGATGGAATAATTAAAGCAAAATTAAGCCAGTTAGGGAAGTTTAAAGAAGCAAAGGGGAGAGACTTGGAATTAGTTGAAAGAACCACTGAAAAATATTTTGAATTAACACGCAATGGACAAGCGCTTCCAGAGCATGAATATTTTCAAATTGTGAAAGAGATTGGCTTAATGCCGAACAATGTTCGAGACTTAAGAAAGTTTAAAGAGAAACCGGCAGCAAAGAAAAGTTAGCGAACGTACGTTAATCCGGATGGAGGCGAATCCTCCTGATCCTCAAGCTGTTCATTCAACTGCGAAAATGCCTTCTCTATTTCTTTTGACTCCTGCTCCATTTTTTTCATTTCAACCGAAAAACCAAATCTCTTTATTATAAGCTCCAAAACAGTTTTTGCCGCACCGGGATCCCCATAAATGAGGCGCGCATTGGTTTCACCCATCAAACATGCTCCTTCAAGACCCTCTTCTTTCCCTATTCCCAAAAACAATCCAGCAGCTCCTGAAATCATTCCAACAGGTTTGTCACTTACAGCACCCAATGAAACCCAGGATTCAAGACTTTTTTTGGATGTTGCGGCAACAACAACGCGCGGCACAACATGCATTCTTCTTTCGCCAATATTTATTCCCGCAAGCGTGCAAATTTCTGTAACACCCATTGCCTTGAATTCGCTTACAAGAGTTTTTGCAAACTCATAATGTTCCTGCATTGAACCGATCTTTGGATCAAGAATAGGCTGAACCGGGCCCGCAAGAAACAAAAAATCTTTTCCTTTATAAGAATAATAAAAAATTTCATCCTTAATCAAGTCTATTACTCCTTTTGTGGTCTGCACGCTTGGAGGAAAAGAATCAGAATAAATTTCCGCAACTTTTTCCGCATTGAACTGCTTTAGGAGATAATCAACGCAGATTTTTCCCACCAAACCTATTCCGGGCAAACCTGTAAAAAGAACTGCATTCTTGAAAGATTTTTTTTTCAAAAACTTTATTGTAGTAACCATTAAGACTCCACCTTTGTAAATTCTGCCTTTCCCCCGAGCTTATGTGCAAATGAAATTATTTCATCTCCGACATTTTTCAATATTTTTTCAGCGGATTTATAATCAACGCTGGTTGCCTTAACGGAATAATTTCCCGAACCCTCATAATGAATTTCGATGTTCTTTCCGCCCTTTTTCTGGCCTGAAATCAAAGCATCTTTCAATCCATCAACGCCGACAGAGCTTGGCATTGTCAAAAATATTTTTCCGCGAACGCTTTTAACGGGAATCTCAAAGTTTTTTTCAACCATGTGCATCAAAGGAGAAACCCATTTTTTCGGAACCGCCTTTGCCGCATCCTCGCCCTTAATCAAAATCTGTTGGAACGCATTGTAAAGCGACTCATGCGCCTCTATCAAAGGTTCTGCAACTTCCTGCCAAGCAACATCAAAATCAGTTTTTGCATCATTCGCAAGCAATTCAATCAATTTTTGGGTTCTCTTCAATTGCTTGTATTCTTCTATTTTTGCGCGCTGCTGATTAGAGGAAACCTTGGTAAAAGAAACGTCAACCTGCTTCTTTTGACGATCCACATTAGTAACTTTTCCCGCACGAACCTGCCCTTCCTTCACAAAATTTCTAATATTTTTTATCCAACTTGAGCTGACATTGGAAATATGCACAAATGCCTGTAGACCCTCATACTCAATGAGATCCATGAATACACCGTAATCAAGAACTTTTGAAATTTTTCCAATCACAACTTCGCCGTATTCCGGAAAATCTTCGTTCATAAAAAAAACCTCACTCAAACTCCTTCAAAATTTTTGCTTTAACCTTTATCCTTGACGCCGTTGTTTCCGCAAGCGAGGTCGCACAAACCAAACATTTTACTTTAGAGGAAGCGGCGCTGAAAACATTCTGCTCATTCCCGCACGAAGGGCACTTGAGCCTCAAAAATTTTGTTTTGGGTTTCGGGATAAGTTCACTCAAGATTTCACATCCGCAAGCCTGCGTTCACTCAAAAGTTTTGCGATTTTAAGGGGAAGCTTTACAACCTGCCCCTTTTCAAAAGGCCCGTATTCATTCATGTCCGAGCCCACAAAACCCGAGATGTCGGAAAGAATTTCGACTGAAAGACTATTTAAATCCCTGTCATTTGAATCGCTTTTCGAAGAACCGAAGAAAATTTCCTCCAAAATACGGTTGTGCTTTTTGAGCGAAGCAAGTGTCTCTCGATAAAGTTTTTTCTCCTGACTCGCCATGTTATCCTCACTCTCTTCATTTGTTCGCGAGGCAACAAGAGCCATGTTAAGAACTTTTTTTTCGCGCAGAGAAAAAATTTCCTCCACCATTTTTTTTAAGTTCGAAAAGTCGCGAGCCTTCGAGGACGAAAGATCCTTGAGAGATTCCAAATATGCTTTTTTTTCCTCGTTCAAAAAAGCCGAAAGCTCATTGTAAAAATCCAATTCAACCTGCACGAGCTTGGAAGAATTTTTTTCAAGGCGATGAATTCGCCTTATTTCATCATAATTAAATTCCATTATGATTCACTCTCCAACAAAGCGCTTCCGCGCGCAATCAAATAAATTCCCGCGAATAATGGAAGCAAAGCGTTTTCATTTTCAAAGGGGCCAAAAGTTTCGTTGTTCAAATAAAATTTCGGTGCGGAAATATTTTTCAGTTTTATTGGATCGGAACCGAACACAACGGTTTCCTTCAAAGCATCAAATGAGGAAAGTTCATCCAAAGAAACAGGTTTTGCAACCAAGCCGGTTGAACCGTGCAAAGAATCCGGAACACGGATGATTTTATTGATGTCAATCGAAGTCTGCCTATCAACCTCGAGTTTTTCTTCCTGCACAATATAATTCAGGATTCCGGGATAGAATTTTTCCGGCTTGATTCCGGGAACATTAATCAGCAATCCGCGATCCATACTACTAATTATACGCTGCTTTTCTTTTAAGAACTTCTTGGCACTTGAAACCGTTATCCCTCCCATTACAGCTATTTTCGCAGCATCCTCTCCCTCTAACAGGGAAACTAAGGAATTCATGAGTTTTTTGGCCCAACCCCTAACAAGAGTTCTTTTCGGGCATAGAAAAACATTCTTGGCTTTTGATGCAAAACCAAGCGATTCAAGGGAAAGATTTGTGCAAGTAATATAATCAAGGAGTTCGAGGCGCGCGGATTTTGAAAGTTTTTGAATTGAAGAACTTCTAATATGAGTATGAAAACCTTTTGAACCGGAAAAATTAACAGAAATTCCATCATTAAAACCGAAATCTTTTTCGAGCAGATTCAAAAGTTTTTGAGTTTGTTTTCTTGTTTCGCCCAAACATTCTTGGCACACCCATTCTTCTACTTTAACTCCGAAACCGCATTCCGAACATTTTTCAGGAGCACCTTTTCCATGTGCTCCGCAAAAAGAACACTTCCAAGAATCGTGATTGAGTTTGCAATCGGTTTGAATATCATCGGCATCAAACTCATAAATTAAATCCGCACCCAAAAGATTTTTTTTCTCCATTGGCCGCGCGCCGGGAAATTCATAACGAGCATTTGAATAAGAAATGTAAAAAGGAGTTTTCTCGCGTAGAAAAGAATTCAATTCCAAATTATTTTTGAAGTCCAAATGCCTATTTGAAATTTTTTTCCCGAAATCCCCTATACCAAATTCCCTTGCACTTATTTCAGGAACGGAATTTATTTCATTCTTTGAATAATAAGAACGCAGATGCTGCCTCAAAAAACCCTCTTCCCCCATATAGAAGATGGCCCCGAAAACAGTTAATAAAGCAATATAGCAGAAACTGGAATTCAAAAAATCAGAAAAAAATAATGCAGAACTTTTTTCTGCAAAAAAAAGAAATAGAACATGGTTTTATTCCACAATTTCTTTTTTTTCTCTGGATTTTTCCTGCGAATAAAACTGCACAGGATGCGAAACAGGGCAATTTGCAACACACAAATTATATGAACGCATTTTGTCGCAACTCGGAGAAGAATAACCTGTTCCCTTGATTCCCGCAATCCGCTCAACCTGATAGCGCGTGGTTTTTTCGCTGAAATTAGGAGTGTTCCTGAACGCGTTTATTATTGATTCCAAATTCATTCCAATCGAAGCAAGAAACGTGGCTATTGCAAATCTCCCGGAATGGTTTACATTGATGCCGTTGATGAGCTCTGCGTAAATCTTTGACATGCATGGCGGAAATGCTTCTGGCGCTATTTCCCCGAAATCGGCTTTGGAAAAGCTCTTTCTAAGGCGCTCGGAAAACTCGGCTTCGGATTCCTGCGCCGCATTTTTGAATTCTGCAGGAATTTTTTTTATCACAATCGGAAGCGAATTCCTAAGATCCCTGCTCACAACCATGGAAAGAAATCTCGCAAATTCCGAGCGCGGGAGAAAAACTCTTCCGTTTTCAACTTCGCTGTTCACAAGCTTCATAAAATTTTCATCTAGATCAATAGTAAGATAATCCGCAAGCCCCATTTCAACAAAATAAGGCGGATCACTCAAATAAATTTTCAAACCGAAATCATTTGCCATGTCAATGAGAACTTCGTTCTTTTCCTTTTCGAGGTTTGTGAAAACAACCTTTCCGAAAAGAACGGAAAATTTTCTGTACAATTCCAATCTATCGATTATTGAAACAAGGATTTTTGCAACGGGAAAAGCAAGGATTTCATTTCGCAAAACATCCATTGATGTTTCAATGTGCGGGCTATATTCCTGATCGGTAAAAGCCGCATTGACCATTGCCCTTGCGCGCGCAAAAACTTCCCTTGGAACATTTTCAACGGTAAAATCGGATTCGTTAACAATTTGTTTTGCGATTTTTGAAAAAGGATATTTCTGCGCAAACCTCAGTTCCTGTACTGAAAACATGCAAATCACAATAACATGTGCGCGAGGAAAAATCTTATCTCGGATTTGCCGATGTTATAGGTTATTTTCATCGGAGCATCGCTCTTTAACTCCAAGACAATATTCTCATCCGGGTTTGCTTCTTTTACAATATTCTGGAGATAACTCAAAGAATATTTTGAAACAACGTCCGCGGATGAAATTACCTTAACCTGCTTTCCGTTTGTTGAATTTGCCTGCGAATTTCCCGCGGTTCCTTTTGATTCCATAAAAAAGTTTTTCCCCTGAACCTTCAAAATAATGCTCGAGCTGAAAAGAGAGGCATCTTTCAGCGCTTCCTTGAACAATTTTGAATTTATCTCGACTTTCGCGTCATGCTTTGCATCAGGAAGCTTGAGCTCTTCCTCGGAAACATCTATCAAAGGGAGTTTAAAACTTCTTTTTAGCTCTCCTATAAAATCCAATTTCAATTCGGAATCAGAGAGATCTATTTTTATCGTATCATTTTGAATTGCCCTTGAAACTATTTTGTTCAATTCCGCGAGGTTAACCCCGACAAAAGCCGGCTCAATATCAAATGAGTCAAAAACATTTTTGTCAACAAGATAATCAACCAAAACAATCTGCGAAGGATCTATTGCGCGAAAATGCAACCCTTTTTCATTGAAACGTAAATTCCCCTCCGGAATAAAAGAAGAGATAGCCTCTATGCTCGATTTCAGAAAACCCGTGTTTTTTAACTCTATCATGCAACCACTCAAAAGAGATTGAGGCACATATTGGTTTAAATCTTTTCGGGCATAATTTGAACATGAAATTCTACATAGGATCTGATCATGCGGGGTTCAAAACAAAGGAATCGCTCCAAAAATTCCTAGAAAAAAAAGGAATTCAAACCCTTGACCTTGGAACTCACGATGAAGAAAGCGTTGATTACCCTGATTATGCCGAAAAAGTAGCCAAAAAAGTGGCAAAAGACAAAGGAAGCTTTGGACTTCTTATCTGCGGAACCGGAATAGGAATGAGTATTGCCGCAAACAAAGTGAAAGGAATACGCGCAGCCAATCCATTTGACACAAAAACCGCAACTCTTGCGCGCGAACACAATAATGCAAACATAATCTGCTTATCCGGAAGAGAATACAAAGCCGAGTTTGCAAAAAAAATACTCAATGCATTCCTGAATGCAAAGCCGAGCAAACTTGCAAGGCACAAAAACCGCGTGAAAAAAATAGCAAAGCTCGAAAAATAAAAAATTCAAAAAATCGGATTCACAATATTACAATATTTCGCAATTATTAATTTTACATTCAATTTAATCCGATTCTATTCTCGGAGCCAAAAAATATTGGAGTTTTCCGTCCCCCAAAGAATAATTTATTTGCACGGGCGCGTTTGTTTTCAAACTCACGAGAATTTCGGTATCACTCGAAGCCGCTTTTATGATGTTCGCCAAATAATCAAGCGGGAACATTGCTCTAACCTCATTGCTTGCCTTGAGAGAAACAACTGAATGATCTTTTTGCGTGTAAATATTTTCAAGATTCCCTTTGCTTGAATTTGCTCTCACAAAAAAAGAATCGTTTTCCACGCTTAAAACAATGTGAGTTGAAATCAACGATGCATCCTTGAAAGAATCGTTAAGGGCGTCCGCCTTGATTTTTATTTCCGCATCAAAATCTATTTTGGGCAAAGGCAGATCCCCGGATGTTAGATCAAGCAATGGAATTGTAAATGATCTTTTTGATTTTCCGGAAAAAACAAGCACAAGCTTTGAAGCATCATCCGAAAGCAAAAATTCAACAGAATCACCGCTTTTTGCGCGCGACATTACCTGCCCCAAATAATTCAAATCAAGGCCGATCCTGCTGCTTTTCTTCACATCAAATTTTTTGAAAGCCTTTTTCGGAAGCTCAAAATCAACGAGAGAAATTTGGCTCGGATCGGTTGCCTTCAAACTTAACCCTTTTTCATCAATAATGAATTCCGCCTCATCAACCAGAACAGAGATTCCGTCCACGCACTTCCTAAAAAGCGAAGCATCTTCAAAAACAAGATTCATAAAAACAACACCAAAGAATTTTCTCCTAGGAACACTTTAAAACCCTTAACCAAAAATAAGGCGCGGGAGATCATCAAACAAAAGCAATTTTACATAACCCACAAGAGGAATGTGGAACAAGTACTTCCCTTTCAGATTTTCTGCAGGAACAGGATATGTTTCGATGCATTCTCCGCGCACAGGATTGATTGGACAGTCTTCATCAAGGCGGTTGTTGTTGTCTCCTAAAGTCAGGACAAAATTCCCATCTGGAGCGTGAAGCTTTAGGACAGCTCGATGAATAATGTCCTGACCGGTTAACGCGGAGTGATACACAACAATGGGGCCATTAGGATCAAATTCGAATTCCTCGCCGTTCACTTTTATAGAAGCATGGCGATCCCTGTTGTTTTCAAGGCGCGAACCAAGCTCTGCATACTCAAGCAAAGGCCTGTTTCGAATCGGGAAATCAATGTTTGCTTCCCTCATTTCAAGCGAGCTTGCTCCAATGAGAACAACCACGTCCCCGCGATAAAGAACCGGTTCCATTGAACCGGAAAAAACAATTACAAGAGGAACATTCGTGCCCAAAAGAAACACGAGGACAAAATTGTATAAAACAAATGCAAAAATAAACGCAAAAATAATGTAAACAATTGTTTCAAGAGTTTTATTCTTATCCGGGTTCACGACGGGCATTACAAAATGATCAACATATGTGAAGGGATCAAGCCACTTCAGCCTTTCCCTTAAACCCTTCAGCATGCAAAAAAAATAGTTGGAAAGCAATTTAATTAGGACACTTTATTTAAGCGCCTTTTTCAACTGCTTGTCAAAGTCATCCAGATCCGCCTCAATTTCCTTTGCGGCCTCTTCCAGAACTTTTTTCGGGGATTTCCCGCTGGTCCTTATCACAAACTTGGAGCTTTGATCCATTGGATGTTGAACTATATATGAAACAAATTCAACGCTCTTATTGTCCAAAAGCTTCTGCTTCAAAAGATTTGGAAAACTATGCTTTTCTCCGTCCAAAATAAATTCCGCATACTCTTTCTCGTTCTTCAAAACCTCTACCTTCATTTTTTTTCACCTCAACGCATACTCGCTCGAAATTTTCCTGGATTCAGTGTGACCGGTTATCGGATCCCTCAACTGGTCGCTAATCAAAATCAAGGGCTTTCTTGAAACAGAACCAAACGCCTTTATCACACCAAGATCACTATCTTTAGTGTGAAGCTCTATCCCATAATTTGTAACATCCAAAACCCTTGCTCTTACAATATCCCCGATCTTGAAAACATCATGAGTGCTCGTAACATACTCATGGCTTATGTTAAAAATAACAAGCGAAGCAAGCCCGTTTGTAATGACCTTTCTTTTTCCCTCAAGCTCTGCTTCCTTCAATTCAATAAGAACAACATTATCCTTCACATTAAACACAACACCAAGGATAGTGCAGCCTCTTGAAATTATTTCGCGGCTTTTCCCGGCGTTCTGAACACTAACCTCGTGATTTGTTGAATCCAATTTTTTCACGCCGATTACAGTTGAATAAACTTTTCCGTCGCCGTTTTCGAAAGCATTTTGACCCGCCATGAATTCCTCTTCATATGCCAAAAAGTTGCCCGGATAAACAAATTCATTCTTGTCCAAAAAAAATCGTCCCCCTTTAAAAAAAAGAGTGTATTTCCACACTATCTTCCACCCAGAAAAATATTTAAAGCACTATCATGCCATTACTCTTAAATGGTTCTCGAATCGCTTACAAGCATGAAAAATGCCGAAAAACACCCGATTTCACTGTTTTTTATCGCATTCATTGTAACAACAGGGGCTATGATCCTTTCATTCAAAACATTCCCGCAAAGCAGTTCAGTTCTCACAATCGCATTCATAGCTCTTACATTCATGCCCATACTCCACAGCCTCATGTTAAGAGAAGAGGAAAACGAAATCAGCGAAAATGATGTTCCGTTTGCTTTTATTGCAACGCATTTCAATGTAATCCACATTTACAGCTGGATATTTATAGGATTGATAGCCGCGTTTGGCTTTTGGTCTGTTGCTCTTCCCGAAAGCAATGCGGATTGCACCGGCTTGGGATGCATGCTCCCGGAAAGAGGAGCGATTTTTTCCGAGCAGACAAAAGTGCACTCGGGAATAACAGGAAATTTTGTGAACATTACAGGAAATGCAATTGGATCAACAGAATGCTTCAACGAAAACACGAAAAGTTTTGCCAAATGCTTCGAACTAATATTTGTAAACAATTTTTGGGTAATGGGTTTTGCAATATTGTTCTCCCTAATCTGGGGCGCCGGGGCAATATTCATTTTGGGTTGGCAGGCATCGGTAATAGGATTGTTCATCGGGCTTGAAATACAAAGCAATAGCCTGACCGCGGGGGCGTTGCGGGCGGTTAGTTTTTTACCCCACGGAATCCCGGAAATACTCGCATACTTTATTGCGGCAATTGCGGGAGGAATTATTTCCGCCGCAATCTCAAAACAACAATTTAAGAAAAACGAAATGAAAATAGTCATTGTTGATACCGTGCTTCTTCTCGCGCTTGCAACAATCACGCTTTTCATTGCCGCGTTCATAGAAACGGCTTCAATCTTCAACCAAAGCGAACTTGCAATAGCAGGAATAATGGGATTCTTCGCACTCTACATTATATTATATATTCCCGGAGTGCGCTATAAACTCAATAAATTCAGAAAAGAACATCAGGCTTGAAATTTATTTCTTTTTCGCAAGATCCTTTATCAAAGGCAAATATTTTTCCAACAATTTTTGAACTTGTGTTTCGGAAAGTTCATCGCTTGACAGCTTCTGCGCAAGTTTTGTGAGTTCCATGGGAAAAATGAATTTAGTGCTTTTTCCTTCTCCCAATTTTTCAAGCGCCTTGATGTAATAATAGGATAAAGCTTTGTCGCTTAATTGTTCGGCTGCGGCCTTTACGGCTTCTATTTCAGCCTGATGGGCTTTTGCTCCTTCCATTCTAGCAAGCTTTCTTTGCACAGAAGCTTTTTGTTCGTGCATTGCCTGAATAACAGTTTTCGGAATCTGAATATCCTTTATGGCTGCTTCCTCAACCTGAACACCCCACTTGCTCGCAAGTCTATCTAAATCTGTTCGCAAACTTTTGTTCAATTCCTCAATGCTTGAAATCAATTCGGTTAAAGTCAATGAACCGGCTTTGTCCCTGATCAAACCAATAACATACTGTTTTGATGCCTGAATGTAATCGGAGATTTCCACCACACTGTTAATGACAGAAGCATTGTCCTTTCCGATTTTCAGATAAACAACCGCATCAATGTTAACCTCGACATTGTCCTTTGTAACAATATTTTGTCGCGGAATATCAATTGTTTTTGTTCTGAGGTCAACAACCTCCCCAGATTCGAATGGGGGAAATAAAACCGCCCAACCCGGCCCCCCAACACGATTCACTTTTCCAAGCGTAAAAATAACCGCTCTCTCATAATCCTTGAGCTGGAGAACAAAATCATACCTTACAATCAAAAACAGCACAATCAAAAGAATTGCAATTGGAAGAATGTTGTCGACAATCAAATCTGTATTTTGAAGTAGGATGAAAACAATGGTGATGACAACAACCACCAATACGAGAAAAATCAGCTGCTTTGCCCCTTCCTTAGCCAAATTTCAAACCCCCGGGAAAAAAGTCAATTAATTAAATTCTACTATATATTATTTATAATACATCAAATGCATTATATAAATAAATCGCGCGATCAACATGAACGAAAACGAAAGAATCCTTGTACTGGCAGTTGACAGAGACAATGATCTCGGAAAAAAAGCAGGAGTACAAGGACCCGTAATCGGCAGAAAAGAATGTATTAAAGCTGCCGCGGCACTTGCTTTGCAGGATCCAACAGATTCCGATTCGAACAGCATTTTTGGAGCGGTAAAAAAATTTGATGAAGTAAAAAATTATGCAACCGCGGAAGTCGCAATACTCACAGGATATGGGAAAACCGGATTTGAATCAGATCACAGAATAACCAAACAACTTGATGTTGTCCTGGAAAAATTTCCGGCAACAGGAATCGTGCTTGTAACCGATGGCGCTGAAGATGATCAGGTTCTACCAATATTGCAGGGAAGAGCCCCGATTATTTCGAAAGAAACAATAATAGTGAAACAGGCAAATGAGGTTGAGTCAACTTATTATACAATTAAGCAGGCACTCAAAGACCCGGATTTTGCTAGAACATTTATACTATTTCCCGGAATAATAGTTTTGCTCTGGGGAATACTGGCGGTTGCAAATTCCGAAAAACTTTTTTTCCAAAGCATGCTTCTTGTTGTGGGAACATACTTAATTCTCAAAGGAACGGGATTGGAGGATAGGATTGCGGGAGCGGTTTCAACCGTTACAAAAAGCATTTCCCTCCAAAGGGTTAGCTTTCCGTTTTATTTGATGACAATACTTTTATTTCTCATTGGATTGTGGGCAAGCTTTGTCGAATTCAATGTTCCGGCAAACAATGTATTCATAAGCGTGTCAAATGCAACAGGACAAATGCTCTTATTCTTGGCACTCAGTTCTATTTCATTTTTACTTGGAAAAAGCATTGACGCAATACAGCTCAAAAGAGCCTACAATATCACAAAATATTTTATGAGCGGTTCCGCAGTATTCATACTTTGGTTTATTCTCGATGCGGGAAGACAAGTTTTGATTGGAGCGCCGTACGCGGATTTGGGTTGGTTTGGATTGAATGTTTTGATAAGCTTTGTATTCGGATTAACCGCATACAAGATTTCGCAAATACTAGATCTGAGAAAAAAAATCACAAAAATCCTCATTGGATTGCCTGTTTACTCGAAAGACGGGAAATGGTTGGGGTTGGTTGAATCAATAAACAAAAAAACCAACATAACCTACAAAAATAATTCCAACAAAAAAGAAGTAACAATTAAAAAAGGCGAATTCATTTTAAGCGAAGGGAAAGTTCTGTTGAATTAACGCAGTTTTCCGAGAGTCTTTTCAACTTGTTTTTTATCGGCATTAAGTCTAGCTAAAAGTTGTTCTTTTAATGGATCGTTGCCTGCGATTACTTCATCGATTTGATTTTGAAAACGTAAAAGATGTTGATTTAATCTTACTGAAAGCTCACGCCTTGCACGATTGAGTTCTCTGCCCGACAAACCATTTGCCTTTGCAGCCATGCTAACGGATTTAGTTGCAAGCGCAGTTAGGAAAGAATCAACTTTTGCATCGTGGCCGAGACCTTCACCGGGAACAGGTCTTGGAGAATGGGATGCAGCTGTGCGTCTGCCTAACTCTTTACCTTTTTTGCTTATTTTTTTATGCCACTTAATATATTTGGCTCTGACAGCATCCAATTGATTGGCAGACAATGAAAACAAATACCTGATTGAAAAATATTTATTATAAAAATATGCATTCATTATTGCTTCCCTTGTTGCCTCCGGATGCAATTTATGAAGTTTTTTTATCAGTTCAGCTTCGCCCATCCCACTCCTTATGAGATCGAGAACGCTTAACCTATGTTTCAAAGTTGGCGTAAGAACTCTTTTTCTGGATTCGCCGGGAAGATGCGCCCCTACTTTACGACCTCTTTGCATATAATCAAAAAAGAAAGAAGTAATATAAAAAATTATGCTGTGGGTTCGACAATTTTCTTTTTCACTTCTTCTTCCACAAGCGCGGGGAGATTAAGTTTCATCAATTTTTTCAGGCTCGTGAGAAGCTTTGTTTTTTTGTCGCTTTTAACAAAAGCGTTTTCCAAAACCTCTGAAAGGGTTTTCACGGGAATAATACTGACTTTTTTGAGTTTTTCATCAGAAAGAACAACGTCGCCCAAATTTGAATAAGGAATAATTACTTCCTTAAAGCCGGCGGCAATTGCAGCGGAAACTTTTGCCGAAATTCCCCCAACAGGCATTACTTCTCCGCGCACGCTCAAAGAACCGGTCATGGCAAGATTTTGTTTTATAGGAATACCTTCAATTGCACTAACAACTGCTGTTGCAACACTCACAGAAGCAGAGTCTCCCTCAACTCCGGAATAGGATTGTAAAAATTGAATGTGAAGATCGTATTTGGAAACATCCTTTCCTGAAAGACGCTTTATAATAGCGGAAACATTTTGCACTGCTTCTTTTGCAATTTCTCCTAATTTTCCTGTTGCAATAACTTTTCCCTCACTCCTTGATTGCGCAGGAGCAATTTCTGCTTCAATCGGCATAACTAAACCTGCATCTCCGTCAGCCATTACAGCTAAACCGTTAACTCTTCCCACAGCGCTTCCGGAGTAAAGATAAACATCATACTCTTTCCTATCCTCAATCATCTTTGAAACCATTTGCTGCTCCAAAGTCTTAGCAGACATACGCGCTTCCATAATATCCTGTACAGTAACAAGCTTGTGATTCTTTTCCTTTGCAACATCGCCCGCAGCTCTAACTAATCCACCAAGATCGCGGAGTTTCAAAGTAAGCTTGTTTTTTCTTCCAGAGCGTCTTCTTGCATCAAAAATAATTTCGCGAACTCCATCCATTGAAAAATGTGGAATCTTTCCGTCATTAATTACTTCTTGCGCAACAAATTGAACTAATTTATTCCTGTTTTCTTCATTGTCATCCATGTCCAAATTCAGATAGGCCTCATAACCATAACCCCTAATCCTGCTTCTCAAAGCCGGGTGAACTTTTTCAAGATCGTGATAATTTCCCGCGGCAACAAGAACAAAATCGCAAGGAATTGCATCTGTTCGCGTCATTGCACCGGAAGACATTTCACTTTGCCCTGTAATGGAATATTTTTTCTCTTGCATTGCAGTAAGAAGTTCTTGCTGGCTCTTCATTGAAAGAGTTGCAATTTCATCAACAAACAAAACCCCGCCCGAAGCCTTGTGAATCATTCCCGGTTCAACACGCAAATGTGCAGGAGTTCCTAAACCGCCGCTTTGCAATGGATCGTGACGAACATCTCCTAAAAGTGCGCCGGCTCTTGCACCTGTTGCTTCAAAAAAAGGTGCAATTTTTTTTCCGTCATTGTTAACCAAAAGCTTTGGAACAACGGTTCCTGTTCTTATTTTCACTTGAGAACCTAATGCAAAGCCGATCATCAAAAAACCGCCCAAAATTAATGTTGCGGCATAAACAACATCGGGCATGAAGCCGAAAGTCCACAAAATATAACTAAGAATAAACCAGCCAAGAGGCAAGATCAAACCAAGCAGGCGCATATTATCATCCTGAACACGCGCTTCTAATCTGGATTGTTCTAAAATCTTTTTTCCCTCTCCCGCGCGAACAACCTTAACTTTAGGATTATTCTGATCCTCTTCATTCGAATAAATAAGAACATCAGTAAGGCGTTGCAACGGCATTAATTCTGACATTGCCTTTGCAAGCATTGATTTTCCGGTTCCAGGAACACCGATAAGCAATACATTCCTCTTTTGAATTGCGGCCTTTCTAATAAGTTCAACCGCCCTCTCTTGACCTATAATTTGCTCCATCAAAAGCTTGGAAACCGGAACATCCTTTGTGGATTTAAGATCAAGAAAATTAGTCATATACTATAATTATAATAGAATAAATTAAATAAGTGCGTTTTTGTTCAGCAAAAAAACGAAAAACCAGAAAAAACCTAATTATTCTCTTTTTTAATTAATTTGCTCCAAAAATAAAGCATGAGCGACAAAGCCAAAATCATTTTCCTTGGAACAAGCGCAAGCACGCCGACAAAAAACCGCAATCTAAGCAGCATAGTAATAAGATTCGGCGGAGAATGGCTGTTGTTTGATGCACCCGAAGGAACACAGAGACAGATGATGAAAAGCAAAGTAAGCTATTTGAAAATAAACAATATTTTCATTTCACACTTCCACGCGGACCACTTTTTGGGTTTAGGAGGATTGCTTGCAACAATGAACATACATGGGAGAGATTGGCCCATGACAATTTACGGGCCAAAAGGAATCAAAAGAAAAGTGGATGAAACCCTAAAACTCGCAATGCTAGAACCGCTCTTTGAAATAAAATGTGTGGAAGTTTCAAAAGGAAAAATTTTTGAAAACGAACTCTTCACAATAGAGGCGGTTCCGCTCAAACACGAAATAGAATGCTATGGTTATGTTTTCAAGGAACATGATAAGCCGGGAGAATTTGATAAAGCAAAAGCGATAAAATTGGGTATTCCGATCGGACCGCTGTTCAGCGAACTCCAAAAAGGAAAAAGTGTGAAAGTAAACGGAAAAACAATCAAACCGGAAGAAGTTCTTGATAAAACAAAAGCGCGCAAAGGAAAAAAAATTTCAATAATATTTGACACGCTTCCTTCGAAAAATTATTACAAACAAATAGAAGAATCGGATATTCTAATCCACGAAGCGTCATTTCTTGAAAAATTAAAAGAAAGAGCAAATGAAACAATGCACTCAACTGCGGGAGATGCTGGCCGCATTGCAAAAGAAACAAACGCAAAGCAATTGATTTTGTTCCACTTAAGCGCAAGGCACAAAGAAGATGAACTTTTTGAAAACGAGGCGCGCCAGGAATTTGCAAACGTAATTGTTGCAAATGATCTGATGGAATTGGAACTGTAGAAACCATTTTATTCAGGAAAAACCAATTCATAACACATGAAAGCAGTTGTCATAGCGGCAGGAAAAGGAGTAAGGCTCAAACCCGTAACAGATCATATTCCAAAATGCATGGCGGGAATAAAGGGAAAACCAATACTAGAACACGTGCTTGAAAGATTAGTGAAAGGCGGCGCGGAAGAAATCCACCTTGTTGTGGGATACATGAAAGATGTTATAGAGGATCACTTTGGACCAGAATTCAACGGAGTAAAGCTGAACTACTTTGTACAAAAAGAACCGAAAGGAACAGCGCATGCTGTAAGCCTGGTGGAAAACTATGTGGGGGAAAAGTTTCTCATAACAAACGGAGATGTACTTACCGGAACTAAAAATTATCAAAAATTAATGGAAACAGACGAATTTGAAAAAGTAGACGGAATTATTTTAGCACGCAAAGTAAATGATCCGTGGAGATACGGAGTCCTGAAAACAGAGGGAATGAAAGTAACTGACATAATAGAAAAACCAAGCCCGGGAGAAGAACCAAGCAATCTTATCAATTCCGGGGTCTACAGATTCAGAAAAGATTTTTTCGAATCAATAAAAAACACACAACTATCAATACGAAACGAATACGAACTTGTTGATTCGATAAAAGATTACATCAAAAAAGGAAAAGACGTGCAAATAAATTACTGCGAAGGAAGCTGTATAGATATAGCAACTCCGGATGATCTTGAAAGAGCAGATTCAATGATGGATGAAGTTTTTCCGAGATAAATTTTGAGAAAACTTTGTATCATAAACAATTAGCGGGTTTAATGATATTTTTATTCAACATAAAAAAATTTAAGGACATGCAGTTTTTTCTGCGACATTGCTTGCGTTCCCTATACGACTGTTTATAACAATCATTTTACTTCTCATACAATCCCCAATTGACTGATCATCTATTGATTCGAAAACTACCCAGCCCCACCCCTCAAAAAAAGCAGGATCGTCAAAAGTATAAAATCGCTGCAAAAATATCTGATTAGCATCACCTGAAACTCCATTTTCTTTAGCGGTTTTCAATGCCTGTTCTTTAGTGACGGTAAATTCACATAAAGTAGGTTCGTTTACACAATCCAATATTGTGTTTGAAAAAACTGGCGAGTCAAGATTTTTTCCTAAATTAACTGAAACTAAAAATTTGCTTTGAGTCAAAACACTTAAAGGTAAATATTCATAAAAAACGAGATAAGTTGCATCTGGAGAATTATTTTTGAACGATGTTTGCTCGTCAGTTTTAGTGACAGCTAACACAAAATTTTCTTTAAAATAAGATTCTCCAACTTGCGAAATAACAAAGGAATCAGCTTTCACAATTATTTCATTCGGAGTAATTGAATCAATATTTTCACGGGGCGTTTCCAAATTCGGGTTAATTTCCGGAGTAACTGCGGCATTATTTTGAACACAGCCCGCGAGTAAAAAAATAACCAATAAAACCCCAAAAAATTTCATAAGAAACTATTAAAAAAACAGAAATATAATAAGATGTTTTTACTTAGCTTTTCATTTTATACACATTAAGTACGGATAGAATAATTCGCAATTTATTTTTTCTTGTTTTTTGCATTTGCATTAATGCTTTCTATTTTTTTCATAAATTCAACAAATGATTTCTTGAATTCCTCTTCCTGGGCTTTTGTTAATTCTCCCTTCCTTGAAAGCTGCATGAAACCAAACATTGTATCACGGAACTCGAGCATGCCGCCCTTCAGAGTTCGATCAAAAAAATTGAACATGTAAATAAAATCCTCAAAACCATACTTACTCGAACCATCAGATTGGTGGAAATCCATGAACTTCTGCTCAATATTATTTACCTGTACCTCAAGATTTTGGAATTCGTTTTCTCCGGATTTTGTGAGCGAGTACACTTTTGCTTTTCTGCCTTTTTTCATTTCACTTTTAATTTTAATGAAACCGCTTTGCAAAAGTTCTTCGAGTGCGGGATACAAAGAACCGGAAGTGGGTTTCCATAAATCAAAACTATAGGAACTGATTTTTTTCATGAGCGCATAACCATGTAATGACTGTTCGCTCAAAGCTTTGAGAATGAAAAATTTTAATTTCCCCTTGAAAATATGCGCAGGATGAATCATTTACTCAATCCCCCTTAATGCTTCGACAGGATCCAACATCGAGGCTCTTCTCGCTGGATACGCTCCTGAAACCATTCCAACAATTATTGAAAACAACAGCGCGCCTATTATCAAAAGCGGGCTCAGGCTGACATTCAGAGCCAAACCTGCATACTCCGCAATAAAACCAACCCCGAAAGCAAAAACATATCCAATAATTATTCCAATAATGCCCCCAATAAGCCCGATGAATGCGGATTCAGTAATAAAAATTGCCAATACAACACTGTTTGTTGCACCAATCGCTTTCATCACACCTATTTCCTGAGTTCGCTCCATCACGGACATAATCATCGTGTTCATTATTCCAATTCCCCCAACTAAAAGAGAGATGCCCGCAATTCCAACTAAGAAAATCTGAATAACCCCAAGAACCTGGCCAATGCTTTCAAGTATTTCTTGGCTTGTCATAACCTGGAAAACTTTTTGGTTTTTTCCATAGGATTTTTCAAATATTCTTTCAACCTTAATTTTTGCTTCGGGAACATCATCGGTTGTTCTTGTTTTCACCAAAAGAAAAACCGGATCTGACTCACCAAATAATTGCTCGAATGCATCTTTTGTAATGAAAACAGAAGTATTAGTGTTTGGACCGCCGCCAAAAGACTGACTTTCTTCCGAAGTTATTCCCACAACTTTGAAAGATTTTCCTGCAATTTCAACCCTGCTCCTGAGTTTTATTTCCTCATCAAAAGAGTCTTTTGCCAAACTATTTCCAATAACTATCGAAAAAGTATCGCTGGATTGAAGATCGCGGCCCTCCGCAATTGTAATGAAACCCGTATCCCCAATATCCGCAACCTCCTGTGGATCAGAACCAAGTACAGTGACGTTTGTTTCCTCTCTTCCAAACTTTATTTGAGTTTGACTTGTTAATGGCCCAAGGGCGCCGGTTACTTCACCTAGGTTTTTTATTTTTGTAATATCGGACTCTTTCAACGTATCAATTTTAGCGCCAACAGTTGGACGACTGCTGAAACTTGCGCTTCCAGGAGTAACGAAAAGAGTATTCGAACCTAGCTGTTCGAACTGCTCATTCACTGAATTATTTAATCCATCACCCAATGCAACCAAAGTTACAACAGCTGCTATTCCAATGACAACTCCAATGAGAGTCAAATAACTCCTGAGCCCTTGATGGCTCAAATTGTTGAAGGCAAAGCTGATTATTTCAAAATCCAACTTCATTTCTTGTCACGTTTCATCCTTTTATAGAGGAAGAATCCGACACCCGCAATAACAAGGATGATTATCACAAGGAAAAGCGGATTCCCCTGCTCGCCTTGAGCGCTTATTTCTTCCGCAGAATAAATCTTCACGGGAAGATCCTTCTCGAAAACCTTTTCATCTCCGAAATCATTCTTGTAAACCAAACTCAACTTGAGCATATGATCCCCGGGCTGTGCATCGGATTTTATTTTTCCTTCAAGAGTTAGAGAATCAAAATCATCCGATTCCAGTGATCCAATAAAGTACTCATTTTGCCGCATTTCGAAGAAATCCGAATCTATTTTTGCAACAAGGAACTTTGCTCTTCCCACACCGTTATTGTAGAGGTCAATCGTTATCTCTGTCGATCCTCCTGGAAAAGGAAGCGGAATTGTATCAGAAATAACCACTCCAAGTTCTGGTTCATCTGAAACTTTTAATCCAACAAATTCATCCTGCGAAAATTCATTTTTGTTTTCATCCTGGAACTTTATTTCTATCGGAATAAAATATGCCTTTGACTCGGAATCAGGGTTTATTACAAACGGCAACTGCAATGTAGCGGTTTCCCCAGCACTGAGCTCCGGAACATTTGAGAATGCGGTTCCCAAAGGAATAATATTCCTTTCAACAACCACTCCCGTTGATGTTACGGTTCTTTCTTCACTGATACCAATTTCCAGGTTAACTGCTTTTCCTGAACCCACATTTTTTATTACAAGTTGAAGGTTATTTGTTTTACCTATTGGAGCCGAAATTGGCGAAGAAGACAATATTACTATTTCCGGTTTCCTACTTGAAACCTCAATTGTAAATTCATTTGAGAAATCTATTCTGCCATCTTCTCCAGCCTCAAGCTTGACTTCATAAGAACCATCAAGCGCGGCCGGGTCAACCAAAATCCTGTATTTTACAAGAGCTGTTTGGAACGGAAGGATGTTTCCCAATTCTCTTAGCGATTCATCGCCAGGTTCAAGATAGAATGGGAAATTTGCATCTGAAGAATCCTGAGAAAGATCAAGATTGAACACAGTATTTTCGCTCACATTTCTTGAATTATTCTTGAGGTGAACCCACAAAGTAATATAATCTCCAGGAATTGCGGGAGCGGGCTCATAGCTCACGGAATCAATGTCCAGATTTACGGCAAAAACAGTTGATGCAAAAAGCACCATCAACACGGCCAAAAGAATGTTTTTGTTCATTTGTAGTCTCCTCCAATGGATTTTTTATTATTAGTTTCAGATTTAAGTATCTTCCCGTCCTTAACATGAATAATTCTTTCCCCCATCTTTGCAACCTCGATTTCGTGCGTAACAACCAGAATAGTTTTCTTGTCTTCATGATGAAGTTTGTTGAAAATTGATAATATTGTCGCACCTGATTTTGAATCAAGATTTCCTGTTGGTTCATCAGCAACAATAATATCAGGGTTTACCGCAAGCGCGCGTGCAATTGCAACCCTTTGCCTTTGACCCCCTGAAAGTTCGGTTGGTTTATGATTAAGCCTATCCGCCAAACCAACATCCGACAAAATTTTTTCGGCGCGCCTTTTCCTCTCCTCATATGGAACGCCCTGAAACCACAATGGAAGCATCACATTCTCAAGAGTTGTCATCCTGTTAATCAAATTAAAGTTTTGGAAAACAAAACCAATTGTTTTCCCCCTTATTTTTGCGAGTTCAGAATCCTTCATTTTTGAAATAGGCTTCCCGTTAATGTAAACCTCTCCCGTTGTGGGCCTTTGAAGAACGCTCATAATGTCGAGAAGCGTTGTTTTCCCCGAACCACTCTGCCCTATAATCGAAACAAACTCGCCTTTTTCAACATCAAGGCTTATTCCATCAAGGGCTCTGACCTTTTCCTCGCCCATATCATAGACCTTGGTTACATTTTGAGCAGAAATAATAGATGCCATTAAAAAAACCCGATATGTTTGTAGATATATATCTGGACAGTACTATTTAAAAGGCTGCACGGCGCTCTGCAAAATCAAAAAAAGCAAAAGAAATTGGTCAATTTATTTTGTTTTAAATGACTGGCCCGGCTTGAGAATTACAGGTTGGGTTTTCAAAATGCTCTTGTCGATTCTCATTTTAAATTCCTGCGGATCCGCAGGAATGTTGTCAAAAGAATTGTAATGCATCGGAACAACAAATTTCGGCTTCATGGTTTTAGTCGCGCGCACAGCATCAACCACATCCATTGTAGAAGCGCCTCCAATAGGGAGGAGCGCCACATCGCAATTGATTTCCGAAAAAGAATCCATCAAAGCGGAATTGCCCGCAAAAAAAATCGCTTCGCCATCCTTTGCAAGATGGAAGCTCATCGGATAAAAAGAATTCGGATAATGCGCTCCGCGAACAGTAACATCCATGCCCCTGAGATTAAAGCGGTCGCCAACCTTTACATTATGTTTTAGGTTCGCTGCAATATTTAGATCGTTGAGAACTGATTCATGCGCAACAACAACTGAATTGTCACGGTTGGCTATCATCTCAATTACCTTTTTATCACAGTGGTCAAAATGCTCGTTGCTCACAAAAATCGCATCAATGCTTTTAATTTTGCCAAGATTAACGGGGCATTTCATCGCAAGATTATAAGTGGTTTCCCCTTTTGGCATATCCATGAAAGGATCAAGAAGAATGTTCAAACCATGAAAAGAAATTTTAAAGAAAGAATGCCACAAAAATTGTACTCGCATGGGGAACAAGTAAGAGTAAATAAATTCGACTATATTAATCTTGCTGTGAAGTTTTCCGCGGAAAGAAGCAAAAAAGCGCTAGAATTCGCCAATCAAAAAGTTTAACTACAAATTAAGAGAAAAGATATTCTGCAATGAAAAAAATATTTTTTGCGGCAGCACTCATCCTACTAATTGGAAATGCAAGCGCAATTTCCGTTGACAACCTTGGAATAAGAGTAAATGTTGACGGAGATGGAGATGCGTCCGTGAGAGAAACATACTCATTGAGATTCATAAGCATTTTTGAGCAGGAGGACTTCAGCCAAAAGGCGATAGAAAATTCTTCCAGCATAAGCGCATGGCAAGCCGACTACGAATTTTTTGAAATGCACTTTGCAAGAACCATAAGCGATATTCAAACATCAAGCATTACCTTCGATAACGATGCACAGCAACTGACTTTTGAATACACACTCAAAGAAAAATTTGCAACCCTGAAAACACAGGAGCAGCGATCTGATTTTTTTGAAATAAGTGATAGAGAGCTATTTGCATTCAATGATTCTGGAACAATAGTGATTCCTGACAACACGCAAATAGAAATAGTTCTTCCCCAAAATTCTCAAATTGATTCACAAAACCTCCCGGACAAAGCGATAATAGCCGGAACGAGCATACTCCTGAGTGGAATACAAAGTAATTCGCTCAACATTTCGTACAGGACATTGAAACCAATAGCATTTTCCGGAAATGATTTCATAACAGGAATATCAAACTTCGGACTCTTCATTGCAGTAATACTTGCAGTAGCGGCTATAATAATTTACACAAAAAAAGAAGAACTTGAAAATAAAATCGAAAATTATCTTGTGGAACACTCTGAAATAAAAACAAGGAACCCGGAAGAAGCAATTGACTTGGAATTAGAATGATTTTTTTTTGAAAACCCTGTGCTTTTTTATTTCCCCTTGAGCAATTCCTCTAAAATCAATCTTCAATTTTTTCAAAATATTCTGCACACTATAATCATCCGTAATAACAACAAATTTTTCCTTTCGCTCGCGGAACTCAATTGCAAGCGCAACAACAGAAGCGTCCGCATCGCTCAAATTTGTTCCGGATTCATCGCACTTATCAAAGGTAATCTGCATGGAGTTTTCGCACGGATCCAAAATTTTCAAAGAACCTTGCTTCAAGGCATTTTCAGCCAACGATTTGCTTCTAAAATCCCTTAACTCCCCCAAAACACGCGAGGTCATAAAATAAGGGTTTTTGCCTTCAAAGGAAAAATTTTCGTCATTTAAAAGGGCAGAGGCATCAAGGATGAATTTCAACAACAATCACTCTAGAATTTGACCCTTCAATACTTTTAATATTAATGATACACTAATAATCCTGGTTACAATGGATCCAAACGCAATATCCAGCTTAAGTGACATAGAGAAAA
>Ga0209542_10003269_pt1 | contig 34892 bp, 44 predicted proteins | sample RifCSPhighO2_01_FD_184028 | JGI IMG/M metagenome (GOLD analysis project Ga0209542, IMG submission 184028) | Soil microbial communities from Rifle, Colorado - Rifle CSP2_plank highO2_0.1 (SPAdes) (version 2) | ecosystem: Environmental > Terrestrial > Deep subsurface > Rock core/Sediment ...
TATTGAGAATACAAAAGAAAAAAGTAAGCCAAGTGTGAAAAGAGAGGTTACCCAAAGCTTGAGCTTCATAATCCGATATTTTGTAAATGTGTATTTAAACTTTACTGCCGCAGTTATAAATTTGCAGGGTTTCTATAGGGATAAAAACAAAATATTTAAATACATAGCAGAAAAATTAATTTGAAGGGGGTTGTTTATGAGGTTAATGCATGCCATCTTTTTTTTAGGTGCCCTATACCTAGTTTTATTCTTATCCGGATGCAAGCAGTCAGCTGATATTGTTTCTGTTGAGCCTATCAGGGGCTGCAAGACAGATTCTGACTGCATTATTGTGGATTCCCTTAAATGCGACTGCAATTGCAAGGAAGCAGTAGCTAAAGAGGATTTAGAGTTCTGGAACGGGCAAATTGCTTTGCATGCTGACGATTCCTGCGAGTTTGAATGCGGAGCCTGCGATGATAATGAAGTTACAGAAGCGAGATGCGCTGAAAATGTTTGTGAAAAAGCCTATCCTGAATATGTTCCGGATGAAAGGGTTTATGGTATGCCTGTTGAGGACAAATATAGCCAGCCATTGTTTCCTCCAATAGGCGAAAATGATGTGCCGGAAAACACCAATCCCCCTGAAGCAGCCAGCATTCCCCCACTTCCGCCATTGCCGATTCCGGGAGGGGGCTAAAAAATGAAAAAAATAATTCTTATAATAATCGCAATGCTTTTTTTGCTTGGCTTTGCAAACATTTCTTTTGCCGCTTACGCTTTTGGCGCGCAGGGGGGCAAGGATACTGACAACACAACTTATGACCCATTCAAGGACTTGGATGATGCCAGCAAAACATCTGAGAAAACAAGGGCTGCTGATCCTGAAATGACTTTCAATGCGGCAATATACACTCTTGCAGACGCCATAAAAATTAATGTTCATGACGATGCAGTCAATAACGATGCAAACTCAAAGGAAATCATTGGATTAAGGATTTCAAGCTCCAGCAACCCAAATGGCGGAGTTTATGAACTGGCTGAAACAGCGCCTGATTCAGGCATTTTTACAATAACCTCAAGGATTAAGGATTTCATAAATAGGCAGGGGCTTATAGTATTGCATTATACTTATTACAATGCCTCAGGCCACCAGAAAATACTGTCATCTTCAGTTGAAGTAAAGGAAAAGCCAGCAGAATCCGGAACAGGAGGGACAGCAGCAGGAAAAACCTTGCCTGCAGGTAAAAAAGAAAATAACAAGGATGCCCATTTCGCTGACTATAGGAAGGGCGCAATAAGGGTAAACCACAACTTGAGGAAAGGCTGGAATATGATACAGGCAAAAAACTGGGTTGATTTGGGCAGCTGCAAGGACAAATTATGGGGGGGCTATATCTTTTCCCCTGTCAGCAATCAATATTTTGGCGGACAGATGCCTGGAAACCAGCTTGATTTCACAAAAGATGCTGCAAAAATGAAAAATGAGGCTGGCAAGGCTGCTTACTATCATCTAAGCAACCATGGCAGTGCCTTTGTTTACGCATATGAAGACTGCGACATGACAATTGAGCTGCACGACAATCCTGGAAATTTCATGCTGGGCAAGGGTTGGAATTTCTTCACCTTCCAGCCTTATATGGCTGGAAAGAGCTTTGGCGAGGCTTTGGGGCATTGCAGGTATTCTAAGTTTATAGCCTTTAATGCATGGAATCCGGATGAGCAGAAATGGTTTTGGGAGCAGAACAGCTTCCTTAAAGGGCCGTTTTCAGATTATGAAGGGCTTGACGACAATGCTGAAATAGAGGAAAATGTAGTTGGTGCAAGCTACATGATTTACGTTCCAGAGGCATGCTCTCTCGCGCCATTAAGTCTTAGCGTTATGGTGGCTGATGAAGAGATTTCTGAAGAGGACTTTGAGCTTATTGCCTCTCAGGACATTTCAATCTCAACAAAATCTGATGAGGAAAAAGAAAAAATACTCAGCGCGGCAAAGAAACAATTTAATTTGAGCAAGACAGCGTGCATTGACATAGAGAAGGATAAAAAAGTGCTTGTCACAACAACAAATACAACAAGAAAGAATCAATGCGATGATTATGATCCAGAAACATATGACACATGCCAACACACTATAAGGCCAGGGCTGCTAAGAACAGAAGCGAGATGCAGGCATGTGCTGACCAAAAAGATACCCTGTGAGTATGGGCTCCAACCAGCAAAGGAGGTAACTGTAGGACTTAACCCCTTGGGAATGGCCTACAGCAATTGCCCCCCTAGTGGCGAACCTGGTTATTCTCCAGGAGTGTGTGTATGGCCGTGGTCGCCTCCTGAAGATAGAAGATGTGGTTACTATAAGTGGGGAAAGCCCTGTGATCTCCCCGATATGAGTAAATATCTCGGTTCTACTGAAACTACACAATCTCCTCCTTGGTGTTCAAAAGGATGATTTTTAGGGGAGTTTTATATATTAATAAATCACATATTTAATTTAGTGTATTGGGCTTGATTTCAGTTTCAGAAATTTTTATATACATATATTACTATAAATGCCTTAATGGTAAACCTAATAATCAAAAAAATTATATTTTATCTCATAATTATTGCGGCGATTATCATAATAATTTCATTGCTGGGCTTCTTTACTTCAATAAAGCCGCCGAAAATAAGGATTGATGCCAAGCCTGGGGATTTTGGCTTAAGTTATGAAGAAATTAGTTTCAAAAGCTCTGATGGCCTGAAGCTAAGCGGCTGGTTTATAGCCCATAATAAAAGCAGGGATGTTATAATTGTTATGCACGGCTATCCAGCAAACAAGGCTGACTTACTGCCTGTTGCTTTGTTTTTAAATAAAAAGTATAATGTTTTCTTGTTTGATTTCAGGAGTTTCGGGCAGAGTGAAGGCGTTTATACGACTGCAGGATTCAAGGAAACCAATGATTTAAATGGAGCAGTTAATTTTTTGAAAAACAATAAAAAAACTAAAAACATCGGCGCATTTGGCTTTTCTTTGGGCGGCGCAGCTGCAATCATGGCAAAAAACAAGGATATTAAGGCAATAGTCGCTGACAGCACTTATGCAAGCCTTGACAGGATGGTTAATCAGCAATACAGATTCCTTTCATTTTTAAAATTCCCGTTTGTTTTCATGACAAGGATTTATGGGATTTTATTTTTGGGGATTGACATTAACAAGGTTTCGCCATTAAATGACATTAAGGACATTGGCGCTCCAATTTTATTGATTCATGCTGAAAAAGATTCCCAGATTCCGGCTGAAAACTCAATATTGCTGAATAAAAGCGCAAAAAACTCAGAGCTTTGGATTGTTGGAAATGCAGACCATGGGGAAACGCATGCAATAATGAAGGAAAAATATGAACAGAGAATTTTGGGGTTTTTTGAGAGTAATTTGAAATAATGGCTTTGTTGGGTTATGGAAAGTAACAATAAAAATAATACAAAATTTATACAAACAATAAAAAATAAATAAAAATAATTAAATAAAATAACAAAAAATGCCAACAAGAATTTTTTTTGAAATTATAGGCATTGCTGCCGGCATACTTACAACTGTAAGCTTTATACCGCAGATAGTTAAAGGGTATAGGACCAAAAATCTTGAAGGCGTATCACTTCTCATGTACTTGATTCTTACCTCGGGATTTTCCATGTGGCTGCTTTACGGGATACTGATTAAGGCGCTGGCAGTGGTTGTGGCTAATATATTTGCAATTGCTTTTTCAGTTACAATCTTAATTATGAAAAGCTATTATACTCACGGACAAAAATAATTAGACAATTGTTGTCCGTTCGTAATACAAGGAAATTGCTGTGCAATTTCCTGTACAAAAAAACGCAAAGCGTTTTTTACGTAAGCAAAAGACATATACATTGTCTAAAAACTTGTGTCTTTTGCTATATTCTAAAAAATGACAAGGCGCGAGGAAATAATTGAAATTTTAAGCAAGGAAGAAAAATCTGCTCAGGAGCTTGCAAATTACTTCCAAATTGAGTTAAGTGAAATAATTCAGGATTTAGAGCATATAAAATACTCAATAAAACCTAGAAAATTGGCAATGAAGCATGCGCTCTGCAAAAAATGCGGATTTGTCTTCAAGGAAAGAAGCAAGGTAAAGAAGCCAAGCAAGTGCCCGAGATGCAAGTCAGAGTGGATAACGCCGCAGGTTTTTTCAATATGAGCCTTGTTGTTTAAAGATAATTGATTGTAGCTAAACAAAATTAGCGTTTAAAGTATCAGACGTATTCAATATCCTCCTCGTTAGTTATGCCTATTCTCTTCAAAATTTCCCTGGTCGCTTTTTCATGAGCTCCATAAACCTTGGGATCCCATATAATTTGTTTGGATATTCTATCATCCTGATATCTGCTTTTAAGAATTCGGGCTTTCGGTTTTTTTACAGCAAGTCCCTCTATAGGTTCAAGATGCAAAGATGTTTCAAGAGATACTTCCTTCTGACGTTCTTCATTCCCATCTTTCTTTTCACGAAAAGTAGGCTCAATCCTCAGTGTAAGCGGCTCATATTCCCTTTTACCGAGATCATGCTGTAATGACACATTAAATCCCCATGTTCCATCATTTCCCAAGTTGAAGTTACTTGAAGCATTAAACACTAGATTGATACCATCACCTTGCTTAATAAGTTTGGCTTCTTTTCCCCTATAGGGTAAATATTTATCTTCAAAAAGATTAGTGAACTTGTTTCCAAAATAATTGCAGTCTTGTTTTAATCTTTCCAATGATCTCTCCCAATTTGCCGGGCTTTCCATTCTATGAGTTAGCCTTCTGTCTTCAATTTTTTGGATACTTCCATCATATTTTGGAACATCTACCATCGCTCTTTCATGTTTGTCAGCAGGCTCTTCCCTATCTGGGCCGCTTCCTGGTGTAATTTTAACTTCTCCCCCAGCATCCGTTCCAATGGCAGTTATATCCCTATAACGCTGTGCTCCTACAATATATTCAACGCCCGGACGCCCTGCTTCGTCAGCTTTGGAAGCGCCATTTGATTTGAGAACCTGTGAAAGTTTGGGCAAATTAAAACCGAAATGTGTGAGGGCTTTTTTAAGAGCATCATAACTGCTATGATGCTCAAGCCCATTTCTATTGAAATTTGAAATTTTAGCATAAGGAATTTCTTCCCGATAGCCTTGAGGAACACCATATTCCAGGATTGCCTCAAGCCTTTTAGAGCTTGGCGCTGTTGAAGGCAGCTCATTATGCTCAAGTTTTATAGATTTATCCACAACAGTTACTTTAATGCGATTTTTTTCGTTTTCTGCACCTGGTTTTGAATATTGAACGTAAACTAAACTCCCGTCAATCTCACCCCTAATCAACATTATTAAATTCTTGCCTGTCCTATCTTCTTTATCCCCCCACCAATGGGCTTCAGGCTGAATACCATCTATAGATTTTCTAAAATTTTCAATAAGTCCATCTATCCCATTGCCATAAACTGGGTGAAACTGCTTTAGAAATTTTGTTGCAATTTCCAGCCCCGCGGGTTCTAGATAAGGTATTGCCATGCCCCTATTATCATTTGCCATTTATATAATTGATATCCTTTACTTTATAAATCTTTCTATTTTTTATCTTTTATGAGTAGTGACAATACATAGAATTATCCTAAACCTTTGGCATTCCACAACTTATTTATATAGTTTGAGTTTACTCTGCTTTATGATAAAGGCAGCGCTTTTTGACCTGGATAATACGCTTATAGACTTCATGAAGATGAAGAAAATGAGCTGCGAAGCAGCTGTGACTGCCATGATAGGCTCAGGACTGAACGCAAGGCACGACAAGGCGTTAAAGGCGCTGTTTGAGCTCTATGACAAGTACGGCTTGGAGGAGAAGACTATATTCCAGAAATTCCTAATGAAGCTGGCAGGAAAAGTGGATTATAGGATACTGGCAAATGGCATTGTGGCTTATAGAAGGGTAAGGGCAGGCTTTTTGGAGCCTTATCCCAATGTGGATTATGTCTTATTAAAGCTCAGAAGCAAAGGCATTAAATTAGGCATTGTTACTGATGCGCCTAAGCTCAAGGCGTGGATTAGGCTTGCTTCAATGAAGCTAAGCAATTTCTTTGATGTTGTCATAACATTTGATGACACAAGGAAGCTAAAGCCCTCAAAAATGCCCTTTGAGGCTGCTTTAAGGCAGCTTAAGGTAAAGCCAAGTGAATGCTTGATGGTAGGGGACTGGCCTGAAAGGGACATCAAAGGGGCTGCAAAATTGGGCATGAAAACCTGCTTTGCAAAATACGGCAACCCAAAAGCAAAGGCAAATGCAGATTACGTGATTAATGATATTAAAGAGCTATTGGAGATTGTAGGATAAATAAATTTTAGTACAATAAACAGTTTAAGTTATCAATTAAAAAAAGTATTAACCTTTCTGGTACTCAGGTCTTAAATTTCTAAGAACTTTTCCCACTTCCCACATACTTGGTTTTGTTACACTAAAGTCTAATGAAGGAATGCCACCTGTGCCATAACTAGTATCTAGGTCCTTAAATTTTGGAACAAGTAGTCTTTTAAATTTTGGACCCCATTCCAACGCCCCTACTTGGGCGGTTGTGCTGCAAACACTCAGGAGATGCGCCATTCCTCTTCGTTGATAGAAAGGATTCAAGCTTTGAGTTGCTTCTTCCACTGTTTCATTAAAGGCTTCGCTTGGTTTATGCCCTTTATCTATGAATAATTGATATTGTGCCTCCATAGCTCCGATAATTGCCCCTGCCAAGCCCCAATTTGTTATTTTAAAGCCATAAGTTCTATCAGGGACTTTGTCTCTTACTTCCTTTCCAGCCATCCACATTTCAGAGCCTTCTATCCTGCCTAATTGATCTGTAAGATTTTCCCTATATCTCGGATCGCTGTTTGAAACAAGCGCAATTTGGGCTTCTTTTCCTTCAGTAACAGATCTGTATAGCTCTTCCAAAATAGGTTTGGTTGCTTCTCTAACCGCATCTTGATATATTAAAACAGTGCCTAATTCACCTGCATCTTGTGCTCTTGTATATATCTCTGCTACTCCCCCTTTTCCAATTAATGGGAGGATTACTTGGGTAATCTGTTCTGATGAGTTAATGAATGCTTCATTTGGATAATGTTTCCTATTTCTTAATGTTTCATATGCTGCTTCTGCAATTGCCCATAATTCTCCAAGTAAAAATGCTCTTTCTCCAACATGGTCGCTAACTACCTCGTTACGAAATGTTGATCCAAATAAAAATCCAGAGCCAATTCCAATGCCCATGGCTAAAGTTCTATCTAATGCTCGTTTAGTATGGTCTCGTTCTACAGCATAACTTGAATTGATTCCACTTCCATCAAGAAAATTGCTCCTTACGCTAGGCCCTGCCCCTTTTGGAGCAACCATAACAACATCAACAAAAGAAGGAGGTACAATATTAGTATAAGCTGAAAAATGTATTGGGAATCCATGTGAAAAATAAGATGCATTGCCTGATTCGAGGCATTTCTCTAAACTTTCCCATGTTAATGCTTGGCCCGCATCTGAAAGTAGATTTGCTACTATTGTTCCCCTTCGTGCTGCTTCTTCTATAGGGAATAAATTTCTGCCAGGTTCCCAGCCATCCTCTAACGCTTTTTGATAACTTGCTGTACCTTCTCTTTGACCAACAACAACTTTAAAGCCGTTATCCTTTAGATTAAGAGATTGTCCTGGCCCCTGCGAGCCATAACCCATTATTGCAATTGTTTCATCTTTAAGAACAGCTCTTGCTCTTTCCAATGGAAACTCGCTTCTTGTAACAACCTCTTCTTCTATACCGCCAATATTCATTTTCATTTTTAAAACTCCCCCTAAAAGTTAAAAATCATTGTAGAACACATATAGCCTTTATAAAATTTTCTAAAATAATTACTATTTAAAAATAGATAATGATATAGTTCGAACCCTAAATTTATTCAAAAAACCAAACAATTTTATATACAATAATGTATATTCCTATACATTTATGTATAATAATATATAAAAACCATAACCTTTATATATTAGTTCTGGATAATATAGCTTAAATGACCAGTACAGTTGCAGATAAGAGAATTGCAATATGTTATAATAGATCCTACACTTTCCTAGATCCAGCTCTTTCTGCCAGTAAGGGGTATGTTCCCACACCCGTTCCAATCCCTTTAGGTAGTGAGTCTAGGATTGGTCTTGAATTCAGGGTAAAGTTAATTGCTCCAGACAATGGTATGCAAGTTAATGGTCATGATGGAAATGGGGGCAATGGAGCAGAGCCGCTTAAAATTCAATCACCTTTTTATACTGGGGATATAGATCCAAATCTGGTTCAAAAATATGCTGGGAAAGGTCTGGAATATTTATTTTCGTATCATGATTTCAAAGGAAAAGCTCCTTATAATTTTATGAATGTTCAAAAAACTGCTGCTGAAATTAGGGATAAATTGTCTCCGGAAAGAAGAGAAAATCCTTACTATCTAATTGCTGGAACACTAAATTGGATTAATGAAAAAATAAGAGGAAGTCTAGTAAGCCCACATACATTAGAACATGTAACTAATGCTATAGAAAGGCTGCCTGAAAGTCAAAGACATGATTTATCAGCCATATTAAATAAAAGCTACCTGGTATTATGGTCCAGAGTAGCAAGAGGCGAAGTCAAATTAGGCCCAATTGCAAATTATTTTAATTTGCCTAAGGAAATTGAAGAACCTAGCGAACTTGCAAAAATATTAATGATGAAAATTCAACAGCAATTCCAACAGTTTCCTGAATTATTGCCTCGGGACAGCAAAGGCATAACCAATATATATGTTGATCTAGCTCAAAGCCTTGGAATAGGGACAGTTCCTTTACATGGAATTTATCTAAGAAATGAAAATTATATGCCATTTTCTTGGGCAGCTAGTCATATTCCTCCATTTGGATTAGTGCAAGTGAATCCAACATTAATGATGTTCAGTACAGGATTTGGAGGAGTTCAACCATTTGATCATGAAGTTCATTGGTATAGATTCCGAGTAATCGGTACTAATGATAATGGCAGCAGTGATGCTAGAATTGAATTAAATGGAACGCCAGAAATCTTAGACTCTGCTCATAAGCCTAGTGAAATGCCAAGAAATGGCAAAGATAATGCGCCAAAAAACGGCAGTGCAGCAACAAACGGTAAAAAACAATTAGTTGAAGTTTAGCCCATCTGTATGATATCGCTGTTTTCCAGAATAATTACAAACCACAATGTGATGGTTTATATATAATTTTTCCAAACATTTAAATATAATGATAGATAAAACATTATAAAATAGGGCAAAAACCCTTATTTTTATGAATTTAAAGCTTTGAGGTGAAAAATATGGCAAGAGGAAGATGCATGAAATGCAAAAAGGAAGTTGAGATCAAGAACGGCAAGGAAATTGTTATGAAGAACAAGATGAAGGCCATGAAAGGCGAGTGTCCTGCTTGTGGCACTAAAGTTTTCAGGATCTTAGGCAAAGCCTAAATTTTTCTTTCTTTTTTATAAATTCTTTAATTTTTATATAGGTTAAATTTAAATATATAGAAATAACCGCTGGCTTGGGGGGTGGAAACTGCAAAGCTCATTAACAGTCTGGGAAAAACAGTTTCTTAAAAGGAAATTGTAAAAGCCAATTGGTTGCTCTGCAATTTTGGGCCGAACAGCAAAAACCCCCACCCTATTGTTTTCTCAGCTTTGGCATGATTTTATAGGCTATAAGCGCGATAACAGCTATTAAAGCCCAGAATAACCGCAGGCTTATTATTTTCAGCCCTGCCAGAATTAAGTTCAATATTAATACTAAGGATAAAGCGACGGCAAGGATTTTTAATTTCATTGCCTTTTCACACTGCAAGAGGCAGCTTCCTCTTCTTAACTCTGATGAACAAAAAGTCGCCTCTCTTTTCAATCTGCTTGTGCGTATAGAAACCGGGAAAATACTTGACTATGTCTATCTTTAAGTAACGAGCTTCAGTAATATTTTCCACCCCCACGTACTCTTTTTATTGTTTTGCTGTTATAAAAACCTTGCGTTTTCCGGTATTGCTTTAACTATACTAGCATATTTTTTGTTAAGTATTGCTTGCGGTTTTTAGGGGTTTTTTGCCGATTTTTGCATTTTTATGATAAAAGAACTAAGGGCAAAATTATGCCTTATTTTTTGTATTTTTCAGCCAAGGTTTCAATGCCCATATGAACCAAGCCCGAGATGTGGGCAAGAACATAAACAAGGATGAAAGCAACTGTGAAAAGGGACAAAGAGGTGTATGTAGTTAAGTCAAGCAATGCCTTAATCGGCTTTGTGCTGCTCAATATGAAGAAGATTGCTGTTGCAAATAAGGATATTAAATAGTACTTATGCAGCTCCTTTTTCTTCAAGTCAGTTGACAGCAATATGAGTATTAATGCAATCAGGACAAGGTTTATGAATAGGGAAACTCCCTTGAAAAAGCTCGATAAAAGCAGCAGGGCTGATACAAGCATTATTACGAAAACGTATATTTCTATCATTGTCAAAAACCACCAGTCAAAGACTGGTGGCATGTTTGCTTACAGTAGATGTGATTCGTGGTTTTTTATCAACCCGGAATTCCATGATAAGATTTGTGGTTGAGTTTACGAAACCACCACCCATAAGGATGGTGGAATTCCGATGTTTTAAATTATGATGCGGAGGACAGGACTTTCGGCATTTCTTTTGAAAAGTTCTCAGAAATCTAAATGATTTCTGGAACCCCAAAAATTTGCTTCGCAAATTTTTGATGGAAATGTTTCGAACCTGCGTAGGCACTAAGCCATTAGGTGTCATAGTTCATAGCAATTATTGCTATCACGCCTAAGCCTAACCCGTTTGGCCATTCCAGTTGCGAGCCTCGCTGAGGAGCTCGGCAAATCTCCGGCACCTCCGCATAAAGAAATAAGTTTTGTATTTTGTTTAAAAAGGTTTTTGTTTTGGTAATAAAAAATTTAACGATTATGCTTTATCCTATTTAATTTTTATAGTTATATCCTAATGCTTTAGTTAAGTAAAAATTTAATTACTAAATAGTAATAAAAAACAGAAGATTTATATACTAGCTCCATAATCTGGGTTTAAGGTGAGCTTAAATGAATTTAACCAGTAGGATTAATGCGGCTTTTAGGCATGCCCCAATTTGGATAGCGGAGCATGCAGTTAGAGATTTAGCAATACCTGCTGCTGTTCTATCAACAACAGGCGGGCCAGGATACTTAAATAAGATAACGGCTGGAGTGACAACCCCTGTAAAGATGTTATATGATATAGGCCACGCATATTTGTATGATACAGGTTTCAGGCAAACTGTCAATTCTTTTTTTGCAAGTTCCGCTAAAGCGATCGGTCAATTTGGAGATAATATTGCAAATAGGCCAGATGAAACATTATACGCAGCTCTTATGACCTATGCAGGTTTTAAGATCTTGCCAGCAGTTTCTAGATCACTAAGAAGAAGGTATATAAAATAAAAATTATTAATCTAGAATTCATTTCTTCTTCTGCCAGTTATATTTCCTCAATCTTGCGCTTTTGCCGAATCCGCAGCTTGCGCATTTCTTCTTCCTGATATGATAAGTCCTCTTGCCGCAGCGCCTGCAATGTATCATATTCTTTTTCCCGGACTTCTTGCCCATTGACGCTGTTCCTTTTGACATTTTCAGAAAAAGCCTATTCCGGCGAAATTACCGTTATTGTGTCCCCTCTGATAAAAACAGAGCCGAGCTTTCTTTTGACTTCGCTGTCAATCCTTTCCTCTGCATCCGCAAGAACAATGTTGATATGAATGTCAAAAGCCTTCAATTTTCCTATGTACTGCTTATTATTCTTCAATTCAACAAGGACTCTTTTATCGCGAGCATTGTTTAATGTGTCTAAAGGTCTAGATGCTTCCATAAAACCACCTCGAAAGATAATGCTTTGAATTCTCTGCCTATATTTAAATGTTGTGATTAGAATTGCATATTTTTCGATTTTATTTTTTACTGAATTTGTCTATTGTTTTTAATTTTCATGTTATAATTGACTTTAAAATATGCCTGCGGCGCATTTTTGGCTCGACCTGCCCGCGAGCTTGCTCGTGGGCTCGCAAGCAAATCATTGGCTCGCAACATAGAAACATATTTAAACCAAAATAAAATCCTTTGTTCTATGGCAAAATCACAGTTAAGGCCCAGAAGGAAGCAGACAGGCGCAAGGTATGTTGATTATAGGAAGAAAAGGCTGAACGAGCTTGGAAGGGAGCCTGCCCATACGCATCTGGCAAAGAAAAGAATCATGAAGATAAGGGCAAGAAGCAGCATAACTAAAATGAAGCTTCTAAGCACAGATACTGCCAACTTATTTGACCCGAAAGACAAAAAATTTTACCAGGCAAAAATAAAAACTATTTTGGAAAATCCCGCCAACAGGCATTTCATAAGGAGAAACATAATGACAAAAGGCGCTATCATTGACACCGACAAAGGCAGGGCAAGAATCACATCAAGGCCTGGGCAGGATGGAATGGTCAATGCGGTTTTGATTTCTTGATTTTGTTTTTGAAAATTAGCACAGGCAAATGTCTCCAAAAGAATCTTCTGTAAGCGGACTGGTGAAAACTGTAGACACAATGCTTCGGAATAATCCAAAATTCCTGCGTGTTAATGTAGATGTTGAAAGAAGATCTTACTATATGGTTTGTATAAGTGCTGAAGATGGTGTCTCAAGGAATGGTGGGAATTTTTCCAAAAAAGCGCAGGTAAATTGGACAGTGGCGCATAAAATTGCCAAAATAAGGCCTGAAGGCTACAAAGGCAGTGGTGTTATGAAAGCTTCGGATTCTGTTTTCTATATAGAATACAACAAGGTTGTATGATATGTTTTTACTATTTAGTGGTTAAAAAATAGAAAGGTTTATAAAGTGTGGAATAAGGAGTGCTTATATGGCGCTAGAACTAAAAAATGAGCCTTTAGAAGGAAGATTATCAACTCTAGATGAAGATACGATAATTAAATTAACTGAAAGCCTTGCTCAAAGAGAAATAAGAACAACAAGAAGCCCTCACTTTAAGCATGACTTGGTGCATAGAATTGTTCATTATTTTCGCGATAAGGCGGTAGGTTTCGGGGACTCTTATTTATCTGCTGGGGATTACCTGAATGGTTCTATTAACAAGGAACCTTTAAAAGCTGTTGAAAGGGGAATGAGGATAAAAGGAATTTCACCTGAATTTTTATCGCAACTTGACGATTTTGAAAAAATTTATTTCTTTGCAGGTGTGGATAAACTTGAAGAAGCGCCATCAAATTTATTGGCTATGGATGGCTATGAAATAGCCTCGATATATGTAAGGGCAGGCATTGAACAGATAGGATATCTTCATAATTCAATAGCAGAGGAAACTGGGCAAAAAAGAAAAGTGAGAAGGGGTCATAGGAAAGAAGTTTACAGGAATTTATGGACTCCCCCGCACTCGAAGAAGATTAGAGAAAGGCTCTTAACAAAGGCTAAAGTAGCAGAAAGGATTGAAAGAAGATATTTCTCATTATACCATGAATTTGGAGCCTTATTTGAAGAAGAAGATGGATTAAAATCTTTAAGTGTGGACTTGTTTAGCAGAATTGGGGAACTAGAAAGGGTGAATAGATTAGAAAGTTTGCAAGAAAGGATTGCGTTAAAACTAGACTCTTTAAGAACTAATCAACTAGCAGCACTTGGAATGAAGTATGGGGCAGCAAGATTAGGCGGTTATGCACAAATAACTTTTTAGATATTGTATTCCAATAACACAAGATTATAATAGTATTGATTTGTGCCAATTAATATGCTCATTAAAATCTATTCGAAACTCCATTCTCATTTCGGCTCTCAGCACTGGTGGCCTGTAACAAAAGAGAAAGAGTTAGTTCCAAAGTACCACCAAAGTATAAAATTAAATCCCAAGCAGAAGCTTGAAATCTGCTTCGGCGCTATTTTAACCCAAAACACGAACTGGAAGAATGTTGAGAAGGCAATAATTCAACTAAACAAGCATCAATTAATAAGCATTAAAAAAATATTAAAAATAGATAATAAAAAGCTGGCTGAGGTAATAAGAAGCTCCGGCTACCATAACCAGAAGGCAATAAAATTAAAGAATTTCTGCTATTTTTTGTCAAAAAATTATAATGGAAATCTGAATTTATTTTTTAAAAATAATATTGAAAAATTAAGAAAAGAATTATTGGAAATAAACGGAATTGGTCCTGAAACAGCAGATTCCATTATTTTATACGCAGCAGAAAAGCCGATATTTGTCATTGATGCCTATACAAAAAGGGTTTATTCAAGAATTTTTAATATAAAAAGGGAATTGAAATATGAAGAGCTGCAAAAAATATTTGAAAAAAGCTTTAAAAAAGAAGCAAAGTTATTTAATGAGTGCCATGCCTTATTGGTTGAGCTGGGAAAAAATGTATGTAAAAAGGTTCCATTGTGCAATCAGTGCCCGATAAATAATATGTGCAATTATTATAAAACATTGAATACGAACAATAATTAATAATAAAATAACTTAACTAAATAAAAAACTTAAAAATGGCTTTAGGGACTATCCTGACAATAATAATCTACCTTCTGGCTATTTTCATAATTTTTAAAGTTGTAAAAAAAATAGCAAAAGCGGTTATTTATGCAGCTTCAATAACTTTACTGCTCCTTTTGATTTTCGGGCTTTTTGTTGCAAAGGACATTATTGATTTCAGGAAAAGCTTCACAGAGCAGGGAACTGTTGTTCTGCTGGAGGATAAGGGCAATATTCTGGCAGGCTATACAATGAAGCCGAGCCCTAAATTCCTGACAGCAGACAAAATTGCCGAATATAATGCCTATCTTGAGGATAAAGAGTATGATAAAATCCGGAATGAAGGGTATAAGCTTATGATAATAAAGATTGAGCTTGTCTCTGGCTTAAAGGCTGAAAAGATAAGCATTGGCGCTGTAAGCATAAAAAAGGAAACAATGATAAGCGTACTGAAAAGCGACAGGCCATTTGAATTGTTCAACAGGGCCCTCACAGAGGATGAGGGGTTTCCAAGCGCTGAATTTGACGCAAGGCTGAATGACAACCTGAAGCTTAAGGCAGCATTGCTCGGCACAATTGTAGACAATGAGCTGCTTGGCGCAAAAAATGCAATTAACTTTTTCAGCGAATACAAGAAAGGGAATATAATAATTTATCCTGAAACTGCGCTATTCAAATTTGCAAAACTGTTTCCTTTGGGAATGATAAAATCCGTTGCAAAGAAAGCCTTTGCTGAGGCAAAAGAGATTACTGGCGGCATATACCTCAAAATCGAGGAAGCTTATTCTGCGAATGCGTAAAATTATTATTCTGGAATAGTAAAATTTAAGAGCAATTTGCCTTTTCCCCTATTTATGGAATCATGCGTTGATGAGGTTGTTAAAGCGCTGGAAAGCAGGCATGAGCTTCAAATTACAGGCTCGAGCAGGACAGCACTTGAAGGGTTCTTGGAAAGGCATTTGGAAGAATATCCTCCAGATAAGCCCTACTTGATGATTGGGCCTAGTGGATGGAGAAGAGGACTTCTATGGCGTGAAATGATGGCAGACAGAGTTTTGCTGTTCCTTTACATAACCGGCGAAGTGCCAATTACCACAGATAAAGTGTCTGGAGCAAAAAAAAGGATTGGAAGAAATGATGATGGAAGCTTAAAGCCTGTTGAAGAAAAGCTTAAAGATCTTGTTTTGCTTTCACAAAAGTCGTTTGGCGCTGTTCCATCTTATAAAAAAAACAGAAACGATGACAGGCTTCGTGGCTTTTATAATAAAATACAGACTTATAATAAATGGAGAGACTTAATCGAAGAAATTTTTCAAGACACAATAGTAGAAAATTATTATGGGCAACACCCATCGGTTGACAGGCATGTATCTCAACAGGGTAAAAGCAGGACTAGAGATCCTGAAAAAAGAGGATTGGAACAAAGTCGGAGAGATTATCTCAATTACGTAAAAGCCTTCTTACCAATCGCACGAAAAATAGGGGATGTTGGTTACTCAATAGGTTCTATTAGATTTTATAGACGCAGCCTCAGAGTAAGAATACAAGAGCATGAAGAGTATGTGGATATGGATTTGGTAGTCAGAGACTTTAAGCAGGCTCTGGAAATTGCAGAGATAAATCCTCCTTTAAATCTCGATTTTTGGTATTCTAGATTCCCTAATTCCAGCTCTGAAAGAATGGTGCTGAGAATAGCGCCTATTTCAAATGGTGATTTTATACGCGCTAAAGCGTTTCTCGATGCTTACAAGCAAGTGTTGACTGAAATAAGCCGGTAAAACAATAACTTTTTATATTAGTAATTCTGATAAAATCAAAAAGAGGTGCTTTGATGGGCTTGTTTGGAAAACTGATGTTCTGGAGGAAAAAAGACGAATTTGAGGGAATCGGCTTAGGGGAAAAGGGATTTAAGCCTAATATGGATTTTGGCTTAGGGCCCGATCTTGGCGCCGGAGCTGATTTCGGCCAGGGCTTTGGCCAGGGTCTTCAGCAGCCTGGTTTGCAACAGCCTTCTTATCCTACGCCTCCTTCATTTCAGCAGCAGCCTTCTTTCCAGCAAATGCAGCCTCCTTTTCCACCGCCAAGCTACAGCCAGCCTGCAATGCAATCTCCAAGAGAGTATGCAACAGACAAAAACCTTGAGGTAATCTCAAGCAAGCTTGATGCCTTAAGGGCAGCTTTGGAAAGCATAAACCAAAGGCTTGCTAATTTAGAGGCAATAGCAAGGGGCGAGGAAGACCAAAGATACAAAAGGAGATGGTAAGTCTTTTAATTTAGCAACAATATTTAAATATTCAGAATAAAATTTGTTTTTATGGACAATAATCTTTCTTTAAAAAACAAAAAGATACTGATTATTTCCTTAATATCTTTTTTTATAGTTTTTCTTGACCAATTAACCAAATATCTTATTCTAAAAAATTTTAATATTAATGAAACTGTTCCGATAATAAACAATGTTTTTCATCTTACACTTATAAAAAACACAGGCGCCGGATTCGGAATTTTAAAAAACTTTAACTTTTTGCTTATTATGATTTCAATAGCCGTTATTGGCATTATTTTTTATTATTTTAAAAAAATAAAGGAAAATCAACTCCTACTGCAGGTTCTCGCAGCCTTTATTTTGGGCGGCGCTCTAGGAAACCTAATTGACAGAGCCAGACTGGGCTATGTGGTTGATTTTCTTGACTTCAGAATATGGCCAGTTTTCAATATTGCGGATAGTTTTGTTACAGTAGGCATTATTGGGCTTATAGTTTATCTCTGGAAGAAGGGTTAACTAGCTTTTAAAGCTTTTCTTGCAACCTTGTCCAGGGCATTTAAGAATTAATTTTAACTATACTCATCCCAGCTTTTAATCTCCAAATCCTCAATCTTGAATCTGGAAATTGCGTCAATGAAGACCTTTGTGTTTTGCGGATTGGTCAATAATGGAATATTAAAGTCAACTGCTTTGCGCCTAATTAAGTAATCATTTGTTAATTCTTCCTCTTCAAAGCTTTTTGGAATGTTTATAACCATGTCAATTTTCCTTTCAGCAAGGTATGTTAAAATATTTGGCTCCTTTTTCTCCGAAGGCCAATGCAAAACTTTAGCATAAACATTATTTTCCCTTAAAAAATCCGCAGTTCCTTTTGTCGCATACAGGTTAAAGCCCATTTTTTCCAGTTTCCTGACGCTTTCAAGCAGGTAGGCCTTGCTTTTTATCGGCCCTGTTGACAATAAAACATTGCTGCTTGGAATCTTAAAGCCGACAGAAAGAAAAGCCTTCAAAAAAGCCTCATTCATGTCCTTGCCCAGGCATGCAACTTCCCCTGTGGAGGCCATTTCAACACCTAAAACCGGGTCTGCGCCGCGCAACCGGGAAAATGAAAACTGCGGAGCCTTTACGCCTACATAGTCCAAATCAACAGTATTGTATTTCCCTGAAATATCCATGCCCATAATGGCTTTTGTCGCCAGCTCAATGAAATTATTCTTGGTTACCTTTGAAACGAATGGGAAGCTTCTTGAAGCCCTTAAATTGCATTCTATAACCTTTATTTCATTCTGCTTGGCTATGAACTGGATGTTAAAAGGCCCGGTTATTTTCAGCTCCCTTGAAATTTTCTTCGCGATTTCCTTAATGCGCCTGATAGTTTCAAGATAAGTGTATTGGGGGGGCAGAACCATTGTAGCATCCCCTGAATGCACGCCTGCGTTTTCAACATGCTCTGATATCGCATAAATTACAATTTCACCATTAACAGCAACTGCGTCAATCTCAATTTCCTTTGCATCGGTTATGAACTTGCTTATTACAACAGGATTTTCCTTTGAAACCAGCGTTGCTTTCTCTAAATATTTCCTTAACTCGGTTTTGTTGAAGGCAACTGACATTGCAGCGCCTGAAAGGACATAAGATGGCCTTATCAAAACAGGATAAGAGACTTTTCTGGCAAATCTTTCAGCTTCCTTTATTGTTTTTGCTTCAATCCAGCCAGGCTGGTCAATTCTCAGGTTATCGCAAAGCTTTGAGAATTTATGCCTGTCCTCGGCATTATCGATGCTTAAGGCGCTTGTCCCTAAAATATTGACTTTCAGCCTGTAAAGCCTCATCGCCAGATTATTTGGAATCTGGCCCCCCATCGAGATTACAATGCCCAATGGCCTTTCTTTCTCATAGATATCCAAAACACGCTCAAGGCTCATTTCATCAAAATAAAGCTTGTCGCAGACATCATAGTCTGTTGAGACAGTCTCGGGATTGTAGTTGAGCATTATTGCCTTATAGCCCAGTTTCCTTAATGTAAAAACCGCATTGACGCAGCACCAGTCAAATTCAACAGAGCTTCCTATGCGGTAAGCTCCGGAGCCCAGAACAATGATGTTGTTTTTGCCATCAAAAATTATGTCATCCCGGCTTGCGTTATATGTCAAATACAAATAATTAGTTTTTGCGGGCCATTCAGCAGCCAGGGTGTCAATCTGCTTGACATAAGGCACAATTTCATGCTTTTTCCTTAAATCCCTGATTTTCAGCATGTTTTTCCCGTAATCAGGGCTTTTTTCCTTTATCAGCAGCCTTGAAATTTGGAAATCGGAAAAGCCATGCTGCTTTGCCGCCCTGAGCAATTCTTTTGGAATGCTTTTCAGATTGAATCTGCCTAATTCCTTTTCCATATCAACAATATTCTTTATCTTGTGCAAAAACCATTTGTCTATTTTTGTCAATGAGTATATTTTGTCTATGGGATAATTTTTCCTGATAGCTTCGGCAACAGCTAGAATTCTCTTGTCAGTGGGATTTTTCAGCTCTTTGTCGATATTCTCAAACTGGATTTTATTGCAAACCAGGCCATGCAGATTAACTCCAAGCATCCTTAGGGCTTTTTGTATTGCTTCTTCAAATTTCCTGCCGATTGCCATTACTTCTCCGACAGACTTCATTTCGCTGCCTATTTCAAAGCTGACTCTCCTGAATTTCTCCATATCCCAGCGCGGAATCTTTACAACAATATAGTCCAAAGCAGGCTCAAAGCAGGCTTTGGTCACTTTTGTTATTGAATTTTCCAGCTCCGCTAAACTATATCCCAAGGCAAGCTTTGCAGCAACAAATGCCAATGGATAGCCTGTTGCCTTTGAGGCCAAAGCAGAGCTTCTTGAAAGCCTTGCATTTACCTCAATTATCCTATAGTCTTCGCTGTTAGTGTCAAAAGCAAACTGGATATTGCATTCTCCGACAATGCCAAGATGCCTTATTACCCTGATTGAAATTTCCCTCAGCTTATGGTATTCTGAATTGGTCAATGTCTGCGAAGGCGCAACCACAATGCTTTCTCCCGTATGCACCCCCATAGGGTCAAAATTTTCCATATTGCATACGGTAATGCAGTTATCATAGCAATCCCTTACAACCTCATACTCAATTTCCTTCCAGCCGCCCAAGTATTTTTCAACAAGAATTTGCTTTGAATAAGAAAAAGCCCTTTTCAGGATTTCTTTTAATTGCTTTTCATTTTCAGCAATCCCAGAGCCTTGGCCTCCAAGAGCATAAGCAATCCTTGCCATAACGGGATAGGTTATTTTTTTGGCAGCCTTTAAGCCTTCTTCAATGCTTGTAACTGCTTTGCTTTCAGGCACTTTTAAGCTAATCTCATTTAATTTTTTAACAAACAGCTGCCGGTCTTCAGTGTTTTTTATCGCCTCTATCGGAGTTCCCAAAACCTCAACTTTATATTTTTTAAAAATACCATTGTCTGCCAATTCAACGCCGCAGTTCAAAGCTGTCTGCCCTCCAAAAGAGAGCATAATTCCATCGGGCTTTTCTTTTTTTATTATCCGCTCAACAAAATATGCTGTTACAGGCAAAAAATATATTTTGTCTGCCATTCCCTCAGAGCTTTGTATAGTTGCAATGTTCGGATTGACTAAAACTGTTTTTATCCCTTCTTCCCTCAGCGCTTTGAGGCATTGAGAACCGGAATAGTCGAACTCGCCCGCCTCTCCGATCTTGACTTTGCCTAGATTAGTGAGCCTAACCTAATGTGCACCACTGCCTAAAACAAGCACTTTCCTAGGTTTTTTATTCACATTGTTTACCTCCATTTTCAATTTTTCAAATCTTTCTAATAACGAATTATGATTTTTTATCATATTTCTTATTCTACTTGGTCCAATAAAATAAACTTTATTTGATAAGATACCGAATGGCTTTCCAAAAAGATACCAAATCTCTAATTTCTTACAAAAAGGTAAATATTTTTGGATATCTTTTTTTACAGAATTATCCGAACAATTTAATTTAATTTCTATGATTTTATCTTTAGAAGGTATGTAAATATCAGGGTAACCTGTCTTTTTAATGTATCTATGAATAAAAAATAGAATTTTATTTATTTTTAGAATATCGAATATTAGATTTTCCCATTCTCTCCAAGTTTTATCATTGTTCAATACATCTGGGTTTGGAATAAGTTTTGCTGCTGATAATGCTTGAGACCAAGATGGGAAATGTCTTTCCGCAGCATTAATTAAATCATATTTTCCCATAGTTGCCAATTCTGATCTCCTTGGAGTTCTTCCTAGCTCATCAGTAATCTTAGTTAATTCTGATAATATTTTTTGTTTAGGCCATTTATACATTTCTAAAACAATTGGTAGATTTGCTGCCCGTAAGAAATCATTGTATTTACCAAAAAATTTCAATCCAGCATTTAGTAAGTCATATTTATCGAGTTCTTTCAATCCCCTCATGCTTGGACTATACCCTAATTCTTTATGAATTTCTTTTATCTCTTTTATTACTATTTTCTTGGTCAAATTTTTTCTAAATGGTTTAAATCCAGCTTCAATTAAAGCATTTGTCCAACTTCCAAATCTTCTTCTGGCAGCTGTGCTTAATCCAACATATCCTAATTTTATAATTTCTTTGCTGCGCGGGATATATCCTATTTCAGAAGCAATTTTCTTTATTTCACTAATAATTTCTTCTTTAGTCCATCCTTTCTGAATTGGCCTAAAGCCAGCAGCTTGAACTGCTTTCCTCCAACCGCCAAAATTTTTTACAGCTTCCCAAAGTAAATCACTTCTTTTGATTTTTCTTACATAACTATAGTTTAAATATTTTTTATCTATTTCGGATAATCTTTTGAGTTCTAAAATAAACTCTTCTTTAGTCCTAATCTTTAGTCTCCTTTGGCTCATATTATAACTACAATTTTTACTTGATTTTTGTTTATTATTCATAATAAAATTATTTTTTGGAATAATAAACTCGTTAAACTCAAAATAAAAATGAGGTTTAAATGTATTTGAGACTAAAGAGTTCTCATTTATAAATCTCACGTCCGCAGATGTCCAGTGTCCAGTGGTTAGTTTGTTCATTTTTTCTTCTTTTTTATTATTTTCTAAACATTTTTAAATTAAATTTTTTCATTTTAATTCCAAGTATTTATTAAAAGCTATTAATCCTGCTGGATGGAAAGGCTTGTCTTTAGCTAATTTCCTAATGTCTTGAATTCCCAGAAATTTAAAATCATCAATTTCTTCCTTTTGCGCAGTTATTTTTCCATCGTAAAAAAGCTCGTACACTTTACATATTTCCCTTGTCTGGGAAGATTCGTACTTTATCCTAAAAAGAAAAGAGAGAGTTAGTCTTATGTTTGAAGCGCCATAAATACCGAATTCCTCCATTAAGCCGCGCATTGCTGCTGACTCATAGCCTTCGCCGCTCTTCACGGTTTCTGCTAAGCCAATATCATAGTATCCCGGGAACATATCTTTCATAATTGACCTTTTTTGGATTAATAATTCGCTGTTTTTGCCAATTATTATAACCCGCGCAACCCTATGAAGCAACACCTTCTCCCTAACTTCTTTTCTTGTTGCTTTTCTTACAAATTGGTCCTTTTCATCCACAACATCTAATATTTCCTCTTCCATTTTTAGCCTTTTAACTCAAAAAAACAATAACTTTACCGCCATTATAACTGATACCATAAGCAGCAGCCTCTTTATGTTTACATTGCCAAGCTTGACGCCGTATTTGGCTCCTAAAAACCCCCCCGTAAATGAAGCTAAAATCATCGGGATAAAAAGTGAATACTGCACTACGCCGTAATAAGTGAAAATACCAAGGGCAAATATATGCGAAGCCATGTTTGCGAATGTTGATATTGCGGCGCTGTTAATCATTGTGTACGCGAAAAAAGCAGTGAGCATAAACCTGTTGATTGTTCCCGCGCCTGCCCCGTAAAAGCCGCTGTAAAAGCCGCTTGCAAGCGAAAATGCGATAAAAAGCAGGATATTTTTTTTTGTTTTTTTTACCGGCTTTGTCCCAACATCCTTATTAAAAAATAAGAAGGCTGCAATAACAATCATTATAACGCCTATTACTTTCTTGATTACCTGCTCAGGGAGGTTCAAAACCGTGTACGAGCCTATTACTGATCCTATAACAAGGAAAGCCATGAAAATGGCGCCGAATTTGTAGTCTATCTTGTTTTCAATTCCATACCCCAATGATGCTCCTGCTGAAAGCCCGAATGTGCCTATCTTGTTTGTGCCTATTGCAGCATGAGGGCTTAAGCCGGTGAATATCAAAGCAGGTATTGTGAGCAGCGAGGCGCCGCCTATCAAAGAGCCGTAAAATGCCGTTATAAAATATACAGCAGCAATGATTGCAATGTTTATCGGTTCCATTTCAGATTCAAAAACTCATCAAACAAAAATTCCGTGTCAACAGGCCCTGGTGCCGCTTCCGGATGAAACTGGACACTCATGAAAGGCTTTGTTTTGTGCTTTATTCCTTCATTGGTGTTGTCATTTATATTGGTAAATAATGGCTGCCAGTTTTTTGGCAGGGTTTTCGTGTCAACAGCAAACCCATGATTTTGCGCTGTTATAAAGCACCTTTTTGTCCCTTTCAACAAGCATGGCTGGTTCTGGCTCCTATGGCCATACTTTAATTTGTAAGTATTTCCGCCGGCAGCCAAAGCCAGAATCTGGTTTCCAAGGCAGATTCCAAAAACAGGGATTTCCTTTTGCATTGCCTTCCTTACATTTTTTATTGTTTTTTTGCACATTTTAGGGTTTCCGGGGCCATTGCTTATTACAATGCCGTCAAAATCAAGCTTGAAGAAGTCATAGTCATACGGCACGCGAATAACAGAAACATTCCTTTGCAGCAAACTCCTTATTATATTGTTCTTAACGCCACAGTCAATCAGGATTATTTTTTTATTTTGGATATTTTTATTATTTAATGGATTTTTAATTATTGTATTATTAATATTGCTGTTTGTTTTATCAGCTGAATTATAAACTACCGGCTTTTTTATCGTTACTTCCTTTACAATATCAATTGCATTGGGGTCAAAAAAATCAATATCGCCGTTAAAAACAACCTTTCCCAGCATTGCTCCCTTCTCTCTTAATTTTTTTGTCAGAGCCCTTGTGTCAATTCCATAGATTCCTGGAATGTTTTCATCCTTAAGCCATTCCGCCAGGCTTTTTGCCGCATTCCAGTGGCTGTAATCAAATGAGTAATCAGAAACAACCAAAGCCTGCACTTGTATCCTGCTGCTTTCAAAATGCCTTGGAATGCCGTAGATGTCCTTTTCCCATGAAGGAACGCCGTAATTCCCGATTAAAGGATAGGTTAAGCACAAAATCTGGCCTTTGTAGCTTGGATCTGTTAAGCTTTCATTGTAGCCCACCATCCCTGTATTAAAGACAACTTCTCCAGAAACATTTTTTTCAGCGCCAAATGACACGCCATAAAAAACAGAACCATCCTCTAAAATCAGCTTAACATTTTTTTTTAAAAGCATATTAAAAAATTGCAGTAGCTAAGCATGGTATATAAATTTTATTGTTGTAAAAAATCTAATTTGCAAAAATTGAAAAGAAAAGCCTATAGAGAAAACCTAAGGTACCAGTAAAGAATTATTTGCGGAATTTAAATAATTTTTGGTTTTGGAGAATGAAACGTTAGTTTCAGGATAAACATGTTCGCTCCGCTCACCACATTTACACTCGGCAAAAATTTTACTGCCAAGAAATTTTCGCCTCGAAGTTATACAGTATAAATAGGCGAGGCATTTTTTAGTGGCAGGCAAAAAATGCCTCGCACTAGAATTGCAGAGCATATTGAAAAATAAAAAGCTGGCAAAAAATTGTTTCTGAAAAACAATCCTAAATTCACCACAAAACCCAAATATCAAAAAATTTAAATACAAGCTAATCCAAGAAATACCATAATCCAGATAAGCGGTGACTTTAAATTAGCCTGATAAAGCACGACAGGTATGTTTTGGATTTGAAAGAAAGGATAGAGCACAAATACGATTCTATTTCTACGCATGTCAAGGTAAAAAAGAAGAAAAGAAGCCTTGGCGAAATTGACCTTATAGCTAAAAATGGCAGCAAAATAGATTTGTACGAGGTTAAATGCTCGCATAGGGTCTTGAAGGCGAAAAAGCAATTAAATAAAATGAAAAGGCTGCTTAACCTTGAAAAGTCAAGGGCTTATTTTTACTGCGGAAGCTCCAGAGTTTTGATGGTTGTTTAAGTCAGGCAGCTTTCTTCGGAACGAAATTTTTCTCCTTATTTGCGACTATCCCAGCCATATGCTCAAACAATTTTCTTGGATCAGGGTATAATGGCTTTCCGTTATCATAAAATCCAAAGCCATGCACGTCATAGCCATACACTTTGGCCGGGCTATTTCCAAAATCCGAGGATTTTTCATATTTTTTGCTTGCCGTTTCTGAGCTTGTGCGCCATACTGTAGGCAAGACCTCAAAAGGCGGCTCGTAGGTGACCATTCTTAAAACCATCATCAATGCCTTCATAACGCCGTTGTCCTGCTCGGCAGGGTGCACTGCAATCACATCCACCACAACATAGCACGGAGCTTCCAAGCCCATTTCATGCATTTTTGCATCAGTCTCTTGAAAAGACCGGACAACTGTTCCCTTAATTGCCTCCGTTCCATCTCCATTAGCACCCATACTAAGGATCAAATTTGGCAGATTTCTGGCTTTAAGTTTCTCAAAAAGGCCTTCCACAGGCTCAAAGCCGCGCGCACCAAATGCCTCGGCTATTACACTTTTAAATTCCTCAAATTTTCCGTATCTAATAATTTCGTCCAGGCTCGCCAGTTTTATCATAAAAATAAGGATAATGCTTCTTTTTAAAAGCCTAATGCCCCATTCAAGACAAATTAGACAAAAATGTCCCATAACGGACAAATATAAAAGTGAAAAATCTAAGGTTTATCTTACAGCATAGGTATTACCGATGGCGTACAGTCTGGGTAAGCCAAGCATAATATTCATGTTTTCAACAGCCTGGCTCGCTGCACCCTTTCCAAGATTGTCTATCATAGAACAGATATAAGCGTGTCCTTTATCAACTCCTATTTTTATTAATGCTTTATGGGTTCCCACAACATCCCTTGTACCCCATAATTTACTACAATTATCTTCCACAACTGATACGTTGTCTTCCGGTTCGTAGCTTACACCAATTGTTCTTCTTAACTTTTCAGCTGCATCCCTTCCAGGCAGGCTTTTTAAGATATCTGCTAATTCTACCCTCATATTTGTATTGATACCACTAAAAACAGAACGTAAAACGATAGGGGTAAAGTTTACATCAAATCCAGAATATAATGCCATTTCCGGAACATGCTTGTGTTTTGTGCCATAATTATAAGTTACCTCATTTGGCTGGTCTTCAACTGAATTTCCTGATCCAGAATTGCCAGAAGTTGATACTACAGTAGCCTCTCCCTGCAAAAGTCCCTCCAAAGGCTTCAAAGCCAAAATAACGCTTGTAGGGTAACAGCCCGGATTGGCAACTAGTTGTGCCTCAGCAATTTCGGGTTTAAAATAAGCTGGAAGCCCGTAGACTGCTTTTTCCAGTAATTCCGGGGCACTATGCTGCAATCCGTACCACTGCTCAAATTGCTCTTTCGGCAGCCTAAAAGCGCCACTCATATCAATAACTTTTTTTCCCAAATCAATCATTTCTGAAGCAGATGCCATAGAGTTGGAATCTTTCGTAGCAAGAAAAACCAGATCAAAGTCTTTGCTGCCTTCCTCTCTTTTTGAATTTTTCCTGTAAATAATTCTAACTTTATCATGGCAACTTAATATCCTTTGAATTTCCTGGCCTACAATGCCTGTATCCCCAAATATTCCAATATTATGCATTCCAATTACCTCAAAAGATGTTTCATGAATGAATTTTGGTTTATATACTTGATGCCCTATTTTAAGCAAATTAAACAAAAATGTCCGAAATTAGACATTATTTAAAGGGCTGGATATTGTTTACATTTTCGTGCAATAAGAGGCCACCATCAATGGAGTAATTAACTGTAGCTTCTGCTAATATTTGTAGTGTGTCGTAAATTTTTATATTCACATTTTCTTGAGTGATAACTAAAGGCAGTTCTGTGCAACCAAGCACTATTGCTTTTATGGATTTTGATTGCATCTTCTCAATTAGGTATAAAACATCATTTTTAGTATTATCTTTGACTTTTCCACCCATTAATTCAAGAATTAGCTTAGTAATCTTAGGGTAGTCCTTATTATCAGGAAGCAAGCAGTCAATATTATTTTTGTTTAATATTTTCTGGTATAGTTTAAGTTTTAATGTTGATTCTGATGCGAGTAAACCGACAGAATTAAAATTGTCTTCTTTTATTTTTTTAATAGTTTCTTCTACGATACTTATTATAGGTATCGGGGATTTGGAACTTAATTCATCGATAAAAAAGTGAATGGTATTGCAGGGCATGACAATAAAATCACATTTTGCATTTGCCAAGGTATTTACTCCATGAATAAGTTGTTTTAGGACTAGATTATAATCAATTATTCCAGATTCATCAAATCCATATAAAGGATATGAATAAATAACAATCGGAGGGTAGTCAGTATCTTGAACTGCATTGTATTTTTCTTGGCAGTATTTTATTATTTTATAATAAAAATTAGCCGAAGCCTCCGGCCCCATTCCTCCCAGAATTCCTATTTTTTTAAACGCCATACTTTCTGACCTCCACCTTAAGAGATGGTCCCAGATACACAGAACCAGATAATTTTGCGACAATTTGCAGCAAATCAATGGCTGGCTGAACAAAAGAAAGATTATTCTTTCCATTTGCAAACACATTAAACGAATCAACGGATGAGTGCGGCTGAGAATTAGGAGTAGTATAGAAGAATGGAAAAATAGTTGTTGTGTCAACCCCCAATTTCTTTAGTATGGTAAATGTTCCTTTCTGTTGAGCGGCATATTGTTGGTCAAGGATAGTGACACACCCATCAGCGTGTTCAAGTTTATGCATGTAGAGGCAAGCATCTAATAAGGCGCACATGTATTTTCCATTTCCCGGATCGTAAAGCAGAATTTTCCCCTTATTGAGGATAATTCTGCCATTATGGTGTGGACCTGCATCCCCATGTTTTTGCAAGTGGTCAACAATTTCTTTAGCATTATTCACAAGATCTGCTTCATATACAATTTTATCAGGAGCAAATCCCCATGAAGGTAACAAACTGATATAGGCTACGATATCGAGGTCCTGTGGCTTCTCTTCAAATTTAGGGTTATAATTGTCAATGAAAAGCCATTTTTCAATTTCAGGACCAAAGAGTGCTAGATATCTCGATAGCATGTTTCCCAAAGTAGCCCCTACTTGATGCTCTAAATTAGGCTGCTCATTTGTATAAATATGCCCTGATTCCACAATTAATTTTGATTTTTTCTCATTTGTTGGAAATGCTAATTGAAGTGTATTTGTCATTTTAATGCCTCAACAAAATTAATAAAACTATAGAAAAAATTTTACAAAAGTCTCCTGCCTATAAAAATCTTAAATTCACTTTTTGGAGATTTTTTGTACGATTTCATTTACTCCAAAATATGTTGAATATTGGTCGTTTATATATTTATTGACTTATTTCAAACAAATCAAACAAAAATGTCCGAAATTAGACAAGTCCACTTCTGGCAATAAAAAACCTATATAAAACATAAATGTCCAAAACAAAACATTTAAATATAAGCTATGCCCTAAAGGGAAATGAGCGATGTGCCTTTTTGTCTAGAGTACCACAGAGCGCAAGGTATAGACGCTCCAGTTGCAATTCAATGGGGCCATAGCAATATGGCTTCCATTTAAAGTTCATTTTTCATCAGGTTAATGTTGGGGGTTGTTGAAATTAACATTACAAAGCTTACAGAAAGCTATATACTCAATTTTCCAAGCGTGAAAGACGCATTAAAAAAAGGGCTTATCAACTACTCTTCTCTAGCCAGGAAAATAATAAAGGACAAAAACCTTGACAAAAAGAGCTTTGACGCCATTCTTATCGCCTGCAGGCGATACTACAGGAAGGTAAAAGAAGAAGCCTCAAACGAGGAAAAAATACTCAGCATTCTGAAAAGCAGCAAGGTGGAGATAAAAAACAAGGTTGCTGCAATAGTCCTGGAAAAGGACATCCACATGCCGAACCTGCTTAATATAGAGAATAAAGTGAAGAAGCAGAATGAAATTTTCCACATCATTGAAGGCGCAACTGCAATAACAGTCATAACCTCTGAAGAATTTTTGCCGGAAATAAATAAAGTTTTCAGGAATAAAATAATGAAAAAAAGCCAGGATTTGGTTGAGATAACATTAAAAAGCCCAAAGGAAATTGAGACAACAGCCGGAGTTATTTCCTACCTTTACTCTTTATTTGGGGAAAATAACATCAACATCTACGAGACAATGTCCTGCTGGACAGACACCTTATTCTTAATAGAAGAAAAAGACTTAAGCAGGGTTATGGAGCTGCTGAGGTTCTGATTATTTGACAAAGCCCTCATCCTCAATGTAATGCCCTAATTTTTCCTTTTTTGTCTTAAGGTAGTTTTTGCTTTCTTTTGTTGAGCTTACAGTCAATGGTATTCTTTCAGCAATTTTTAAGCCGTATTTCTCCAGCCCCTCAATCTTTCTTGGGTTGTTGGTAAGCAATTTCATTGAGGTAATGCCTAAATCCACTAAAATCCGCACTCCAAGGGTATAATCCCTCATATCCGCCTTGAAGCCAAGCTTTTCATTTGCCTCTACAGTGTCCATGCCCTTGTCCTGCAATGCATAAGCCTTGATTTTATTTAATAATCCTATGCCCCTGCCTTCCTGCCTTAAATACAGTAAAACGCCGCCTTCTTTCCCTATAAGCTGCAGCGCCTTGTCAATTTGCTGCCCGCAGTCGCACCTTAGGGAGTGAAAAACATCACCTGTCAGGCATTCAGAATGTACCCTTACCAAAACATTTTTTTTGTTTTTAACGCTGCCTTTCACCAAAGCCAGATGGTGCAGGCCCCTGTCGCATTCGTAAACATACGCTTTAAAATTGCCGTATTTGGTTGGGAGCCTTGCGCTTTCCCTCTGCTTTATTATTTTCATAGAAAAACGGAATCAGATTTATTATTTAAAGCTTTATGAAAACAGCAGACAGAATAAGATTAAACTAAAATTATCTGCTTTACTCCTCTTCCTTTTCTTTTTCTTTTTCTTCGTCCTCTCCTTCAGCTTCGTCGTAGCCCTTCATAAATCCGGCTTCCTCAGGGCTTATTTCGCCGCCCTCGACAAGCTCTTCCCTGCCTTCTTCGTTGTAAACTTCCCCTTCTTTTTCCTCTTCGTCCTCTGCCATTTTCCCTCGAGGCTGATTTTGAAGCAGCTTATTTAAAAAGGTTTCTGTTTGGGGGTTAAGTAAGATTAAGTGACAAAATAAATGATGCCAAATATTCAAGATTAGTTTACAACACACAATACTTTACTTAACCCTGTTTGGGATGCTTTGAAGTAAAAATCATAAAATTTATTTTTAAAATTAAGGGGGAATAGATTGCTTCTTGCTCTCAATGTTGCAGTAACGTTCCCCACTCCCTTGCGATTCTTATACTTTAAAGAGTGTTTTCTTTGCACCTTACTGCCCAATGTTAACGGGTGGGTGGAGGGCATTATGTTTCCAGAAAGTGCAGTCTTATATCTTCCCTCCCTGATTTTATTTTTATAAATTTAAGTTTAATTTTATTCCTGAGAAATTGAATTTGCAAAAAGAAAACATTTAAATATGCATTTGCATTAAAAACCATTAATGGCAATAAGCAAGACGTTTATGATAACAATCTACATTCTTGTAGGCATTTACCTACTCTACAGGGTTTTGTTCAAAAAAGACCGCTTCCAGGAGGAATACGAGGAGCTTTACAACAAGATTCTGACCTCTAAAGAATACAAGGTTAAAGGACAGTATGAGAAGTGAGATTATCTCGTTGGGATAAATTATTTAGCCATTGAAGATGTACCATTACTTTTTTCTAAACTTTGATTCCAGGCTTTTTCTAACCTTTGGTATAAAGTAGGTTGTTTTGTGATGCCTTGGATTACAGTGCCCATTGTAGCAGTTAATCCATAACTAAATTCTGCTGATTGGTCTGTACCATGCTTATGGTCCATTTCATGTAGATAAGTAGCTAACGCCTCATTAAAAGGCTTTCTTAAAGCGTCTCTTGATATCCAAACAAATTCTTGATTATACTGCCCTTGAACAATGCTTTTTTCTGTTTCCCTATCATAAACCAGAATATCCCTCCTTTCTTTTCCCAAAGGCTTTATGGCTTCGTAAAGTATATTAACCCTCTCTTCCTCATCAGGAGTATTTTCAAGCTTATAATGTCTTTGCATATCTATAAATCTTTTTATTGCAGATTTCATTCCAATATTTGCTAAAAATCCATGACAAAGCACATAACCTTCTTTTCTTAGACTATCTTTAATTGATTGGGAAGATAAAGGCAAATCGTCAGCAAGATGTTTATCCTCAAATTCTAAAGATACTCCTTGTTTTGCCAATCTTCTTGAAATTCCTTCTAAGATACTGTATCCAATTTCAAAAAACATTGATTCAGACCAAATTGGCATCATTTTGTAGACAATCCTAGTAAGATCGTCTGTTTTGGCTGCATCTAATATTTTAGGCAAGATCATATTGCTAATATCATTTCTTGTCACAATGCCCCTGTCCCTATCCCTTTTTAGTCCCAAATCTTTATAGGTCCAAAGATGGACATGCTCAACTGTATTCCATTCTTCCTTATCAAAATGCCTTCGCTGCCCTATGTAATAGAAGTTACCTTTTGGAGCATCTTTCGATCCTTCTTCCCTTGGCAAAAACTTAAATCCGCCAATATCTGGAATATCCAAAGTTGGACTTTCGAAATCAGGATTTCTAGAGTGGTAAAACAAATTTTTTGCACTTAAAAAAGCAATAGCATACTCCAGGCTAGCTGTCTTAAATTCTATAAAGTTGCCATCGAGTTTTCTATTTGTATGTCTTAATCCAGCAAATAGTCCTTTTCTTGGTTCAGGGTATTCCCCTTCTGGAAGCTCGTGAAGCAAAAAATCAAGTTCCCAATCTTCCGACCCAAATCTTATTTGTGAAAAGCCATAGTCTCTCAGCAAAACAAGAGCTAAGACTTTTGCCCCTTCACCAAAACCACCAGCTGTAGATGGGTCATCAGCTTTAGTTGTTGCACCTAAATGAAGCAATCTCCTAATATCATATTGGGCATGATTCTGTATTCTTATTATATATTCGTTCCCTTCCTGAATAGCACTTAAATTTATGCCATCGAGTGTTTGATTGTTTCCATCAAAAAAGTTTTGCCAAGTATCCCTTGCAGCCTTTTCAATTGGCCAAGAAACCCCATAGGTATCCAAAATTTTTAGATATTCTAAAGTATCAACACCTAACTTCTTTTCTAAATCTGATGGTCTTTTTCCTCCTCCTCTTTGTCCAGATTTAAATAAATTAAATGCTATTTTTACCACCTTTTAAGAAATTGCTGACAGCATATTCAATCAAATGACTCTTATTCCTAAATAAGCCTTCCTTGACTTTGTCTTCTACATACTTCAATGTAGCTTCTTCAATAGAGATTGATACTTTCTTTTTCATAGTAAAAGGTAGTAAAACTTACTACTATTTAAACATTTCTATTTTTATTACTAGAAAGTGATTAAATTATAGCTAGAATCATCTCATTCTTAAAAAATAAGTCAATACAAAAAAGAAAACTAATACTGCCATTACTGCCAACAAAGCCCAAAGCATTCTTTTGTCATTAGCAAAACCAAACGGAATAAAGCCGACAAAGCCTCCAACTGCCACTTTTGCGTCTTTTTGGCTCTGCGTCAAAGCGCCTATAAAGACTATTATGAAGCCTATGAGGACAATAAGCATTCCAATTCCGACTAAATTCAGGTTAATTTCAGCCATATCTGGCCTAAAATGCAAAACAGGGGCTTAAAAATTTCTATACTGGAATATATATTTTACTCTATGCTAAAAAACCGCAAGCTTTAAATACCTGCAATATACAAAAGCGTATACTAGTATATCACTTAACTCATATTCAGAAAAGAGGTATACACCAAGCGCAATATACAAGAGGACTAAGTTTTCGAACATTAGACCTACACTTTATATTGCCAGTATACCTCTTTTTTGACCTAAAAAGAGGAAAAATGGAAGCAGAAGTGAAAAATTTCATTGACAATATTGATTCTTGGATAAAGCAGATAAGAAGGGAATTTGCGGAATTCCAGGACGTGCCTCATGTTGTAAATGAGAGTGTGGATAACATACAGCACAATTACGAGCTGATTTATGAATTAAAGGACCAGATAGAGGAGTTAAAGCAGGAAATCAACGCCTTGAAGCTGATACAGATTATTTCCCTGAAAAAAGGCATGCAGGAAAAGAAGGAAGCTAAAATCAGCTAAGCTCGCTTATTATTTTCTTTAAGGCATTGTCAACAGCCACAAACAGGTTTCTTTCAGTCACCTCTGAAACAACAAGCTTTCCGTTGTTAAGAAGCTTTGCATGTATTTCGTAAAGCTCGCTTTTTTCCGTCTCGTGCACAGGCTTCATTATAAGGCTTAATTTTTCGAATTTCTCTGCAATTTCGCTCATTCTTTTTGCGTAGTTGCCGACAATTTTTTTCAGAACAACCATAGAAGAGCCGTCTATGCCCCTAAAGCCGGAAAGCTCTATACTGCCCCCAAGCTGCATTATGTCATCCATAAAAACCACCGCTCATGCAAATATCTTGTCCTAAATGATTGTTGTTTTTAAAGGTTTTGATTTGGTATTAGAAATATTAAATTTTTGATGTATATTAATTTAAAAAATAGTTATATTATTTCTTGGAATTTTAGTAATTAAAGAAGTCCCTTTAATTCTTTTAAATTGTTTTTTCAAGTCATTGATATCTTTGCTATGCCCAACCACCCTATTTTCAGAAATAGCCACCCATTCTCCCAAGTACCCAGATAAGTCCATCTGCAAAAAGCTATTGAAGTTTTCTGACATTATAACACACACCCCACTACAACAAAGAAAGCTCTTTTTTTATTTAAATTTAACCTCTTTTTAGGACCCATCTGCATATCCAATCACTTTGAAGTTTATAAAGGTTTTGATGGGTTTTGCACAAGGGTGTAACACAAGCTGGTGAGTTAGTAATTGCTTTAAATATTTACTATTGAAGAGTGGTTAAGAAATAGAAAGATTTAAATACTTATAAGATAAGGGTAATTCTTATGGATATTCCCAAAACGCTTTATCATGGCACTTTCTGGCCTGAAGGAACAAAATTGGGTAGAGGTGGGCTCAAAACAGATTATGAATATGTTAGTGCAACTCCTGACAAAAGATGGGCAAGATATTTTGCAATGCAAAGGAGGGTTAGATTTCGGGATAAAGCAGGAATTCTAGCATTATATGAAATAGATACAAGCAAATTATCCCAAAGGAATAGGAAAAGGGCTATTCCTCCAGATGGTTTGGATCCAAGATTGGATAGAAAAGGCGAAGAAGAAATGAGAGAAGAACGAATAAGGGTTGGAGATTGGCGAATCCCAACTATCCCATTAAATGCAATTGTTGGTAAAGAAGAAACACAAAGAGGTGCCGAACCCCATTTGAATTATAGAGACCTAATAAGGCAATACCATCCTGATAATTTAGATAATCCAGATAATCTAGACTTGCTTTTAGATGATCCAGATATATTAGACTTGCTTTTCTAAATTTATTTGAGTTCAATAAATTACAGGTAATTAAATACTTTTTTCTAAAACAACCTATAAAAAACCAATTCTCCAAAAACCTTATAAACCTCATTCCCAATCTTTCAGCTATGCCATTAATTGAATCATTTTCAGGCATTCGCGGGATTTTTGATGAAAGCCTTACA
>Ga0209542_10003271_pt1 | contig 34878 bp, 36 predicted proteins | sample RifCSPhighO2_01_FD_184028 | JGI IMG/M metagenome (GOLD analysis project Ga0209542, IMG submission 184028) | Soil microbial communities from Rifle, Colorado - Rifle CSP2_plank highO2_0.1 (SPAdes) (version 2) | ecosystem: Environmental > Terrestrial > Deep subsurface > Rock core/Sediment ...
GAGCCCGGCTCGCGCACAATGCCTTTCACCTCCACGACACCGCTCGCCATCTCGGGTACCTCGATCTTGAATAATTCGGTGAGGAAGCGCGGATGTGAACGTGAGAGGCGGATGAATGTGCCACGCACACCCTCGTCTACACGGAGGAGAAGTGCGCGCACGCGCTCCCCCTGACGATAACGCTCGCCCGGGATCTGTTCGTCGTAGGGCAAGATGGCGGTCGCACGACCCAGATCTACATAGAGATTGCCGCGCTCGAAGCGCTGCACGTGGCCGGTCACGATCTGACCTTCGCGCTCACCGTACTCTTCTATTATTGAAGTGCGCTCCGCTTCGCGCACCTTTTGCATGATGACCTGCTTGGCAGCTTGCGCGGCGATACGGCCAAAATCTTCGCGGGTCTCGAGGGGAAATGAAATCTCTTCATCGAGCTGCGCATCGCGTTTGATCCGCCGTGCATCCTCGATCAAAATGTGCTGTTCGGGATTGAAGCGCGAACGATGGTCGTCCTCGCCTTTGCTCTCCTCGCCTTCTTTGCGCACGAGCGTTTCATCCACCACGATTTTGGCTTGACGAAATTCCATATCGCCCGTCTCGGGATTGAAGGTGGCGCGAATGATCTGCCCGCGCTTGCCATACTCGCGGCGGTAGGCAGCCGCCAGCGCGGTCGAGAGCGCATCCACGACCGAGTCGCGCGAAATACCCCGCTCCGTCTGCAGTTCTTCCAGTGCCGAATTCAATGTTTTGAGGTCAAAGAGACTCATACGATTAGATTTTATTATGAGCGGAGCAAATTAGAAAATCTTGAGTCCCGAGGCTTGTGCGAGGAATCAAGGTCATCCTGTTCATTTTCTGCTTATTTTTAATGAAAATTCCGGCGCATGCCGGAACTGATAGCATCACTATAGCCGATACTAGCTACTTGTCAAATTCACCTTTTTCTTTCCTTCAGGTGTCGAGTTCGCAAGCTTCGTGCAAGCTGGTCATTGCGGCGCATTTCTGAAGTGTATCCATGCATCCTTTCGAATTCTTCCCTGTGTTCCTCGATTAATTTGTTCGCCCACGCAATGACTTCCGACGTATCTTTCTTCCTCTCCGTGTTCATGGCAAACATAGTATCAAAGTCGAGGATGCTTAAACAGCGAGCGGTTTCGCAAACTGAAGATTTGTGGGATTATCAACACCTATCCCTTGACAGGGTAATGCCTGGGTATATACTTAGGGCATATGAAAAACAATAAGTACGGTATTACCAGCCTCCGCAAGCAATTCCCCACAGATGAAGCATGTATAGAGTTTATGTTCGATGCTATGCACAAGCGCACCTGTTCTTGCGGCGGCACGTACTCTTTGATGAATAATGGCAAGCAAAAACGGCGCAAGTTCCAATGTTCCAAGTGCCGCTTCAAGATTTCTCCCACAGCAGGCACTATCTTCAACAAGAGCAACACGCCGTTGGTGCTCTGGTTCCACGCGCTCTTGGTATTCTCCAATGCAAAGAGCGGCATGTCTGCATCTGCCCTCCAACGCGACCTCGAAACGACCTACAAGACAGCATGGAGAATGTTGACCCTCATTCGCAAGGCACTCAAACAGAGCGGCGACAAACTCTCTGGCGACGTTGAGATGGATACGGGCTATTTCGGTGGCGTGTTCAAGACGGGTGCCTACAACAAACGCCAGAAAGAGGCCATGGCCGCGAAGTCGGTCGTGATTGCCGCGATCCAGCGCAAAGGCGAGGCACGCGCCCTTGTAGTGCCGGATTCTAAATCAAATACGCACACTCAATTCGTGCTGGACAACGTGGACGTAGATACTCGCCTCATAACCGACAAAAGCCGCAACTATCACCAAATCGGGCAGGGCTACGAACGCCACACCGTGAATCACAAAAAGGGCGAATACGTGCGTGGAGACATCTACGTCAACAACGTGGAGTCATTCTGGGCGCACGTCAAACGCTCGATAAAGGGCACGCACAAGGCGGTATCTAAGCAGCACTTGCAGGAGTACTTGGACGGGTTTGTCTGGCACTATAACAACCGCTACAACGACAGGGAGCGGTTTTACGCCCTACTCGGTACTTTGCTACAGCCTGTAAAATAGCCGCCAGTTGTTTTTTCACGTTGGAAGCATTATACACAAAAAGCCCCCATTGCTGGGAGCTTTCTGCTTTTAGCACCCTTTGTCGAATCAAGAATCCGGTATGAGGTGGGTTCGACAAGCCGCACTCTCTACCAAGAAAGAATCTCGATTAAGGATACTAAATGTTAGGCGGAATGCCTAAACGGCTATAGGAGCCGATACCTTTCACGGGTACGTAAGCAATAGTATCTAGTAAAAAAAATGCGTCAAGTCCGTTATTAACATCGGCAGGGATGGGATTCGAACCCACGAACCCGTGAAAAGTTAATTGTTTTTAAGACAATCGCGTTAAACCACTCCGCCACCCTGCCAAAAAAGAACCTCAACGGACAGGCCAGCGAGGTTATCACTGGCTGTCCACTAGGGTTCTTTTTACGGAACGATTTACAGCACATTGGTAATCTCTACTGCCTGTCCAACTTCGCACACGACGAAATCACAGATATTATTTCACATCTATTCGATACGTGAAGTCAAAAAACATTGGGCGAGGGGATAACGTTTCTGTCAAATCATTACCCCGTAATGGGAGAGGTGTTGGATTATCCACTAATGCTTGGTCAGCGTGAGGGGGTTTCGAAAGATGACAAGAAACACCGGGTCTCTCTAGAACAATTCGTCGAGCAATATCATCAATTACTTTCTACCTTCGGTATTTTTGGAGCTTTAACTATTTTCTCGCAGTCTTTTTTGGTGGGTCCAATAGGCATATTTACATCGTTCATGTTTTTAGCCTGCCTGTTCCTTCTGGAGTTTGAACTGCTTTCCAAATTTGAAAAAGAAGAAATCGCCTCTGAGAGACTATGGTGGTTCCAAATGGCGTTTTATTTTGCCGGACTTGCAATTTTTTGTTTTTGGCTCATACAGTTGCACCAATACAATCAAGAATATTTTTACCTTTTTCTTACATTCATCTGTACCACCACCCTGTCCAAGTTAATCGGCAAAATCTTCCTAGATAGGGGTGTTTACGAAACGAAGTTATGGCAGCGTCTGAACACGACCGAATTTAAATTATTTGTTCTGGTCTGGGGTCCAATTTTAGGGGCAATATCTATTGGAACTTTTATTACATTAAAGTTTATTGGTCCTATACTGATTGATCCGGTCATCATGCATCTAATAGCCACGTAAATACTGTGTTTTCTTTGGTACAATGTATGCATGTACATCTCAGACACACATCTCAAATCATTTCTCGCCGACGCAGGGTTGGTGTCCGCGAAAGATTTTGACGTGGCGGAGAAAGAAGCAAAGGTGAGCGGGAAGCCGGTCGGGGATATTCTCACGGCCAAGAGTGCGATCGGTGAAGACGAACTGCGTCGTACCTATGCCTACATCTTAGGCATTCCCTTCGTCTCGCTCACGGGAACGAATATCAAATTCGAAACGCTGCAGCTCGTCCCCGAGCCGGTCGCTAGACGCAACAACATCATCGCCTTCAGCCAGCACGCCGACGAGTTGGAAGTAGCGATGCTCGACACCGACGATCTGGCGGCGATCGATTTCATCAAGAAAAAAACGCATCTCAAGATCCTGCCTAGGCTCACCGATGCGGCATCCATCAAATCTGCTCTCAAGCAGTACCAGCAAGAGCTCAAAGACAATCTTGGCGACGTGATAAAGCGTGAGACGGAAGTCTTGCAGCAAGCCGCGGAAGGGCTCGGTGAAGTCAAAGAAGCGGACCTGAAGCAGATGGCCGAAGGAGTGCCTGCGGTGAGGATCGTCGACACCTTGCTGCGCCACGCCAACGCGCAAGGGGCCTCTGATATTCACATAGAACCCTTGGAGGGGACGCTGCTGATCCGCTATCGTATCGACGGCATCCTGCACGATGCGATGGAGTTGCCGAAGCACGCCGCTGCCGCGGTCACCGCGCGCATCAAGGTCTTGGCCAATATGAAATTGGATGAGCACCGCTTGCCGCAAGACGGCCGTTTCGGCGCGGAAGCTTCCGGCGAGCGCATATCATTTCGCGTGTCCGTCTTGCCGACATACTTTGGCGAAAAGATCGTCATGCGTCTTCTGCGTGATTCGGTATCTGGATTCACGCTCGAGAGTATCGGCTTCCACGGCACGGGGCTTGAGCGCATCCACGAAGCGATGCGCAAGACGACCGGCATGGTGCTCTCATGCGGCCCGACGGGAGCGGGCAAATCTACGACGCTCTACACATTGCTCGATATCGTCAATACCCCCGATGTCAACATCTCGACCATCGAAGATCCGATCGAATACCAGATGGCGCGCATCAATCAAACGCAGGTACGTCCCGAGATCGGCTTTTCATTTGCCAACGGTCTCCGCACGCTCGTGCGGCAGGACCCAGATATCATCATGGTCGGTGAGATCCGCGATAAGGAGACAGCATCGCTCGCGATCAATGCTGCCTTGACCGGGCACCTAGTCCTCTCGACGCTGCACACCAATTCCGCTGCAGGCGCTATTCCACGACTCCTCGATATGGGTGTCGAGCCGTTCCTCCTCGTCTCCACCTTGCGCGTGGTGATCGGCCAGCGATTGGTGCGGCGACTGTGCGCCGAAAAAGAAACATACGAACTCTCCCGTGATGAACAGGCGCAGCTCGAGCGCGTCATTGATCCTTCGATCGTCTTGAAGGCGCTCAAGGATGAGAAAGCGGTTGCGAACGAAGCGACGTGGAAAAATATTTCGTTCTCCAAGCCGAAAGAATCGGCGAGCTGCCCCTCTGGTTACGCGGGGCGGCTTGGCATTTACGAAGTCTTGCCCGTCACATCTACGATCAAAGAATTGATGATGAAAAACGCAACTAACGATCAGGTCGAGGCACAAGCCCGTACTGAAGGAATGCTCACCATGAGCGAGGACGGCATCTTCCGCGCTGCAGAAGGCTCTACCACGATCGAGGAGGTCCTCCGAGTCATCACGGAGTAGTATTTGCTATCAACACCTGCGCGTGGCGGTCTATGAAGGCCGTGCAATACTGCTGCGTATATGCTCGGTATCGCGGTTGTTCTCGGGTTCGCTCTCTTGGTCGTGGTGTTGAATTTGCGCAGTCGTGTAAAGGAGCTTGAGAGGAAAATGGAGGCGAGAGTGGCCCAGCGGGGTCCATTACCCGTGCTCGCACCCGGCGCCGGCGCGGCAGCAAGCATCTCTCCAGTGCAGCCGGTAGCCCCAGTAAACGCAACCGCGACGGGACCCTCAGGCGGGGACCGTTTTGTCTCATGGCTGAAAGAGAATTGGCTCCTCAAGCTTGGTGCAATGTTGCTCTTGATGGGATTCGGCTGGCTCGTTACCTACGCGTTCCTCAATAATTGGATCGGCCCTGCGGGCCGGATCGCACTCGGACTTGCCGCAGGTGCCATCATACTTATCCTGGGTACGTGGCGCATACGTCTCTATGTGACGCAGGGCAGTATTTTCGTGGCTCTTGGTGCGGCCGTGATCTTGCTCACCACCTATGCCGCGCGTAGCATCTATGATTTCTTCACACCAACGACCGCACTCGCACTCATGTTTGCGACCTCGGCGCTGGTAGCGTTTCTAAGTGGCATCTATAATCGCAAACAACTCGCAGTGGTGAGCATCGCCTTAGCGGGTATCGCGCCTATTCTTGCGCACTCCCCTTCTTCCGATTATGTCGCCCTTTTCTGGTATCTTCTGATCGTCACTTTGGGGAGTGTTTGGCTCGCCATATGGAAGGCATTTCGGGAGGTCGTGACCATGTCACTCATCGTGGTCGCGCTTTATTCACTGCCGCTTTTGGCTGGTCTTACGCGGGCAGATATGCCGACACTCCTGCTCTTTGCATACGGATTCGCAGCGATCTTTTATATCACCAATACCGCGGGGCTTTTGCGCTTGAAGGGGAAGGGTGCAATGCCCGATCTCTTGACCGCTGGCGGGAACGCACTCCTCTTGCTTGCGTGGATCTACTTTGCCGCCCCCAAGGAATTGCAGAGTCTTATAATTGCGGCGTGGGCAGTAGCGTTCATCGTGGCGGCTTTTATCGTATTTCGTTTTAGTCAAGAAAGGGTTCCACTTTTTCTGTATTCAGCGATCGGTATCGGATACATCGCTGCAGCAACCGCCATAGAATTAAGCGGTGCTGCGCTTACTATCGCATATACCCTCGAATCTGCAGCAGTTGCGATCGTTCTTTTCGCGCTCACGAAAGAAGTGGCCGCTGCACAGCGAGCGACCCTCCTCCTCATAGGGCCAGCGATACTGTCATTCGCGAGCGTCATTTCACGCGACTGGCAGTTCGCTGTTTTCAACGAACACTTTTTCGTACTCGCGATACTGACCGTTACATTTTTTGGCCTCGGCGGAGTGTTCTTCAAGGCCGCGCACGCGACCGCTTCGGACGATGTTAAAAAATCAAACGCGGTACTTTTTGTAATCGGTTCGGTCTACGCATTCGTGCTCCTGTGGCTCTCACTTCACGCGGCATTCCCGCAAAACCCGGATACGGCTGTCATGATCGCCCTCTTCGTATACACGGTAGCCGGTATCGCCGCATATATCTTCGGCACGACGCGCGCGGATAAGGGCGTGCGCGCCTATGGCGGAATACTTCTGGTGCTGGTAGTCGGGCGTCTGCTCGTTGTCGATGTCTGGCAGATGGAACTTACCGGTCGCATCATTACCTTTTTCCTCATCGGCACACTGCTCATGAGTACGGCATTTCTCGGACGCGCGAAAAAACAGAATGTCATACATGAAAATATCAAGGCATAACATAGGGCGGTACATTCTCGTGGCTACCCTCATGGTCGGAGCATGTTTCGCTGCATCTGCGGCAAATGCAGAAACTGGAGATTCAGCTGCCATTTTAAGCGCGTATCAGCAGTATAAAGATATTGCGGAGGCGCAGATCGGCATTGTCGTTCCCACTGTGGTGCAGGTACCCTTCGATAGGGATTTTCTAGAGCGATCTGGTTTCGCCGTGCTTGATACGATCGCAGACCATTTCGAGCCGTCGTATTTTTTTGAGACTGCGGCGCCTACCGCTTTTTCTGCCACAAGCGACGACGTGCAGGCTCATGCAAGCGCGCTGGCAGACAACGATCCCTCTACGTATGCGTCGTTCGACGTACCGGGGGATCGGCCGGTTCGCTCGACGATCAGGCTTCTTTCAGCGCGTGCGATCACAGCATCATCGCTCTCCATCACGCTTGATAACAACGTCGCACTGCCCAAGACGATCGCGATCCACGCAGGCGCAAATGGGAAAGTCGTGGTCGCGGAGAAGCCACTTGATTCAACAAGCGTGCGTTTCCCGCAGACGCGCGCCGCGGACTGGATCATTGAGCTGACCCATATACAACCTCTGCGGATCGTAGAGATGCGGCTTGTCGAAGATGCCGTATCTCGCGATACTCGATCACTGCGTTTTCTTGCCCAGCCGAACCATTCGTACCAAATCTACTTTAATGCGGATCGCAGCGTGACTATACCCACAAGCGAAGCCGGTAATCTCGCTGGTGCAAGCGACATTCGCCGTATTGCTGCGGTACCCACCAAAAACAATTCGGCATATATTCCGGCAGATGTGGATGGCGACGGTATACAGGATTTGCGTGACAATTGTGTCTCTATAGCGAATCCCGATCAGGCTGACATAGATCAGAACGGACTTGGCGATACGTGTCAGGATTTTGATAACGATCGTGTCGCAAATGTACGTGATAACTGTCCTGACGCACCGAATGCGAATCAGATGGATACGGACGGCGACGGCAAAGGGGATGCGTGCGATACCGAAGAGAGTCGCCTCACAGAAAAATACAAGTGGATCCCGTGGGTGGGAATCGGATTTGCTGGTCTGGTGATCATCGCGTTGTTCGGATTCACCGTTCTTTCGAAGAAGGAGGATACACCTGCCCCATCCGAGCACGTGCAAGATTGATGAGCGCAGCAGAGGCTTAAGATATCTGTGTATTACTCGTCCATATCTGCCACTCCATAGCCTATACTTAAGCTGTGGCCAAATTCTCATACACGGCGGAAAAGGGCACGGGCGAGGTCTATCATGGTATCGCCGACGTGAGTGATCGCTTCGAACTCTACCAGGTCATACGGCGCGAAGGAGGGCGCTTGCTCCACGTCAACGAGGATAGTTCGGGGACCATATGGTCGGCGGCGTATTGGAACGCCAAGATTACACGTGTAACAGAACAGCAAAAAATTATTTTTGCGCGAAACCTTGGTGCGATGCTCTCTGCCGGTCTCTCGCTTTCGCGGACCCTTGCGGTGATAGAGCGACAAACCAAAAACCAGCGCCTGAAAGTGGTTGTGTCGGAAATCGGCTCTGAAGTGAGAAGAGGCAACACGCTCAATGCTTCGCTCGCTAAATTTCCGCGCGTGTTCTCGAAGCTCATGGTCGCGATGGTGCGCGCCGGTGAAGAGAGTGGCGACCTCGCCTCATCGCTCAAACTCACTGCTGATCAAATGGATCGCATGCACGGCCTGAAGAAAAAGATACGGAGTGCGATGATGTACCCCACGATCGTCCTGATCGTGGTATTTGGGATCGGCACTCTGATGATGATCTTCGTCGTACCTACCCTGATCGCCACATTTGAGGCCTCGAAGGCAACCCTTCCCCTTCCGACACGGGTCATCATAGTGATAAGCAACGCACTCACCGAGCACACATACTTTGCGCTCGGCGCGCTCGTGTTCTTCATCGCCTTTGTGTATGTGGGGCTGCGTTCCAGCGCGGGAAAGAAGGTGTTCGACTGGATTTTTCTGCGCCTCCCACTGATCGGTGAGATGGTCCGGGAAGTCAACGCCGCTCGCACTGCTCGCTCGCTCGCATCGCTCGTCTCTTCTGGCGTCGATGTGCTCACGGCGCTCGCCATCACTCGCGATGTCGTACAAAATTCCTACTTTCAGGAAGTGCTGCTGGTCGCGAGTAAACGCGTCGGAGAGGGAGAAACGCTATCCGCGACCTTTATACGCTATGAACATCTCTATCCGCCCCTCGTCGGTGAAATGATGGCGGTCGGCGAGGAAACGGGACAGACGGCAGATATGTTGAAAAATCTCGCCGTTTTCTACGAAGACGAGGTGGACCGTAAAACCAAAGATATGTCCACTATTATCGAGCCGTTCCTTATGCTCCTTATCGGCGGAGCTGTCGGCTTCTTCGCTCTCTCTATCATCGCGCCAATCTACCAGGTGACGCAGAGCATTAATTAAAACGCCCCTAGAAGGATTCCTCCGCGACACATTTTTGGGGTCTCTCGCAGCGCGACGGAGCAAGAGGGAGGGAATTTTCAGCAGAAAATTACCCGACCCCAAAAATGTGTCGCGGAGGAACGGACATCAGAGTCGCCCGTTATTGCACCTCTTGCCAGCTCGTGATCGCATAGCCACCCGAAGGACCAGAGTCAAACACGGTGGATGGCAAGCCGGTGTCGTAGGTAACCTCGGCGCTTTGCGTGAGGAGGATCTTGTACCCTGTGGTTTCACTCGCGTTGGCACTCTGGCTGAGCGTAATTTGCCCGTGACTTGCGTACGCGACCAGCGCGGTAGAGCTTTGGCTCAGCGTGATCGCATCGTTGGTACCTCCCGTTTCTGCGCTGTTGTTTTGGGAGATCATGAATACATACGATCCGGTGGATCCTGATCCCTCGAATATTGTTCCCTGATTGATACTGATGACCCCACTGCCGGATTGATTCCCCGGGTTGTCGGCGATGATGGCGACATTTTGACTCCCCAAACTCGGATCCATTTTGATGGTGGGATTGGTGACGGTCGTGATATCGCCGACCACCCACAAAGGGCCGGTCACGGTAAGCGTTGTGTTTTTGACTATGAGGTTGCACGTTATTTTCTTGGGGCCGAGCGTGGTATTGGAATTGATAGTGTAATCGCCGTTGCCATCGCACGAGCTTATCGTGCCGCCTGCCGCGGCCTCGCCCTCCCACTCGCTTATCTGGCTATCAGATATCGGAAGCGGAATGGTCGGCTGATCGGGGCTCCCAGGATGGGAGGCTCCGCTTACCGTGGTATTGACCGTGGAGGTCGCGTAGTAGGCGTCCTTATCTACAATGGTCGCCTGCAAATCCGCGCCTACGCTATGCGCGTAGACGGAGCTCGTGGCATGAATGCCCCAGACGATGCCGTTTGGACCAGACGAAATCACGCCGCCGCGAATCACATTGCCAGCACCGAATACCGGTCCTGCGGAATACACGTTGCCCGAGATGCTCGAACTGTTGCGCAGCTCGAAGCCGCCTTCACCGGATTGGATTGCATAATTGAACGAAATGCCCGTTCCCCGCTGGAGCGAAATTTTGACCACACGGTAGAGCTCATGGAGAGTGCCTGTGGAAGTGATCTCTTGGGTATTGAGCCCTGAAACGACGATGGCAGTGGCGCTAGCATCCCCAAGTGTAAGGGACGCGCTCGAGGGTGTCAGCTTGCCGGTCTTGAAGCGGTAGACAAGATCTTCACCGAGCGCCTCGGCAGCGAAGTAGCTCTGTCGTGATAGTCGGAAATCGTTGCCGATCTCTATTTGCCGAATGATCGGCGATACCAGGCCGAGTATGATGGTGGTTACCACGATAGTGAATAAGACGGCAACTCCCAAGAGGACCTGCCCGCGTTCGGATTGCAGTGAATGGTGAACAGTGAACAGTGAACAGAAAAAATCCGACCTTATTTTACGATACTGTTCTCTATTCTCTGTTCTCTGTTCTCTCATAGGCTACTCAGTGTACGATCTTCGCAGCACCGCGGTCCCGTAAAATATCTTCGACCGATAGCTCGGGCCCTCGCCGCTCTCAATGGTCATTTCGATCTTAACCGCCTCCGAATGCGCGGTTGGGATACGACGAAATACGAGGTTGGTGACACGGGTTGATGTAGGAGTGAGCGGACCGATGTACGTACCTCCCTCATTGACATGGATCGCCTGCCCGGAGAGGAAAAACTGGATGGTTGTCGGAGCGCCATCTTCGTCGGTCGTATTGAGTGTCAATTGCCCGGGAGAAGTGGCGAGAGCGCTTTGCGCAGTGTCGATACTCTCTCCCGCGCGTGCTTCTCGGAGTATGCGATCGAGCGAACTTTCGGCCGCCGATTCTACTCGTTGGGCTGCGCTCAGCGTGCGGTACGAGCGTGAGAGTGCAAGCAGCGTGCTCACGACAACGGCCATCACGATGATGAGAATGCCCGCGTAGATCAGCATTTCGATCAGAGAAGTGCCCCGCTCTCTATTCTGTATATTTTGTTCTGCCATATTAATTATTGAACATATTGGTCAGGTAGGTAGAAAGCGCGCGTGTCGTCGTCGCGCCATGATCGAGCAAAGAGACCGAGACGGTGATTTTTTTTGTGTTGTTGTCGAGCGTGCCGCCGCTCTCTGTGATGTCGTGGCTGCCGTCTCGGTACACATCCTCAAGCACCACCGCGCGCTCGAAAGTGTTGTCAATAAAAGCGTTCGTGCTCGTTGCGCGCCATGTCGTGCCATCAAACGCTAGATAGAAATCCACCCCGGAGGAATGTGTGGCAATGTTTGCACTCCAACTGTCATCACGCAGAATGCGCACGGCCTCGAGTCCTTCTTCTGCCAGAAATGCCGACTGTACTTTCGCGTTGTTACCGAGCGCGGCGCGCAGTGTGAGCAGCAGTGCACCGATCACCCCTGCGAGGACTACCGCAACGATCGCGGACGCCACCAGCGCTTCGATGAGGACGAAGCCAGTATGAACAGGTTTCAGGTTCCAGGTGTCAGAGATGAGGAGATCATTAAGCTTACTCCCGGATCTTTTCTGAAACCTGAAACCTGAAACCTGAAACCTCATATGGATCATTGTATCTCCGCAACGCCCGTTTCGTAGATCATAATGGTTTTTGTGACTGAAGACGATGCCGTAAGCGACAGCGTCGTGGTGCCATAGTGCGATGTCTCACCGGTCAGGCGCTTGAAAATGACGTCCGCTCCCCCACCTGCGAGAGACGTGGTGGCAATGTTGACGGCTTTACTCAATGTCATAGTGAGGTTGGTCGAGCTTGCCGCGTCGAAGGTTGTGCCTTTGAATATCGTGACACTCGTGGTGGCGAAGTGGACACCATACTGGCTTGAATTCTTCGACGACAGCGTGAGGGAGCGCGCCTTCTGCAATTCGAGAAGGACGCGAAGCGTATCGGTCTCGATGGCTTTGTTCGAGTTCATCCTATAGAACGTCTGAAATGTGATCACGGAAAGCACAGCGAGGATGGCGATGACGACCAACACTTCAACCAAACTCACCCCTCGGTTGCCGGAGTGCTTCATGTAACAGTGATTTTATCATGTAATTCTGTCGTATATCTTCTGCCATGATAGAATCCCGGCAATGCGTGCACTTGTAATAGCCAATTGGAAAATGAACCCACCTACCTTTCGCGAGGCCAGGGGCCTGTTTGAAGCGACGAGGAAAGCGGCAGAGCGCTCTCGCGGCGTCACGCTCGTAGTAGCGCCCCCCGTGATCTTTTTGCGACCACTTTCGGCTCTCTACAAGGGTAAGCGCATCGCTTTTGCCCTGCAGGGCGGACACTGGGAAAAAGCGGGCGCGCAAACGGGTGAGATCTCGATGGCGCAGGCGCAAGATGCGCGCGCCTCGTACATCATCGTGGGGCATTCCGAAAGTCGCGCGCGCGGTGAGACCAACGAAGACACCCGAAAGAAGGTGGCGGCCGCGCTCGCTCTCAAGCTCACGCCCATCTTGTGCGTCGGTGAGCGGCAACGTGATCAGGGGGGCGCGCATTTTACTATCGTGAGCGAGCAGCTACGCGCTGTATTTGGGGAACTGACGGCTACTCAGGCAGCGCGAGTGATCGTAGCCTACGAGCCGATCTGGGCGATCGGTGGTGAGGAGAGCATGAGCCCACGCGACATGCACGAGATGGCAATCTTCATCAGGAAGTCCATCGTTGATCTTCTTGGCCAGGGGAGTATGTCTGTAAAAATCATCTATGGTGGTGCGGCAACTGAAGAGAACGCTACCGCAATGCTCGCGGGGGGCGACGTGGTGGGGCTCCTTGTGGGTCATGTGAGCGTGGATTCGAAACGTTTTGCCGCGCTCCTCTCTGCAATTTCCAAGAGCGTAGTATGAAGTGTATTGACGAAATTCCCGCGAGCGAATTGAGGGGGAAGCGCGTATTGGTGCGCGCTGGGCTCGACCTATCCCTCACCGAGTCGGGCGAAGTCGTAGATTTTTTTCGCGTTCAGAAAGCATGTCCAACCCTGGAATATTTGAAAAACGCAGGTGCGCGCACGATCATACTGAACCATATCGGACGCGATCCGGAAATCTCAGACGAACCCGTCGCGCGCGCTCTCAAGCGTTACCTCCCGGTAGTTTTCATCCCCGATCTCACCGGAGCCATCGCCCAGCACGCAGTGCAATCTATAAAGGATGGCGAGATCGCACTCCTCGAGAATCTGCGCCGCGATCCGCGGGAGAAAAGCAACGACGAAGGTTTTGCGCGCGAACTTGCTGCTTTTGGCGACATCTATGTCAACGATGCGTTCTCGGCAATACATCGCGCCCACGCCTCTATGGTCGGCGTGCCGAATTTTTTGCCGCACTACGCCGGGCTCCTCGTGCGCGACGAAATCAAACAGTTAGAGCAAGCGCGACATCCGGAAGCGCCATCGTTTGCTATTTTGGGTGGTGCAAAATTCGAGACGAAAGCGCCACTCATCCAATCACTGCTGAATACATACGACCATCTTTTCATCGCCGGTGCTCTCGCCAACGATGTATTCAAAGCAAGAGGAATGGAAGTAGGCGTCTCCCTCATCTCAAAAGAGTTGCCGAGCGCGGATATTTTGAACAACCCGCATTTCCTCGCGCCTGCCGATGTCACGGTGGAGCGGCCCAACAAACAAGCGCTGGTCAAGAAGCCGCAAGAGGTTGGGGCAGATGAACGAATAGTCGACATCGGACCCGATTCGATCGCACAAATAGCGCCTTTGATCGCAGAGGCAAAATTCATTCTTTGGAACGGCCCGACAGGATTGTATGAGGCAGGGTACGTCGCTTATACGCATTCAATAGCCGAACTTATCTCAAAAGCCGTCGCAAACGGCGCAAAAGCCGTCATCGGCGGCGGCGACACCATCGCCGCGATCCAAGAGAGCGGTATCCCCGAAGACTCTCTCGGCTTCCTCTCGACCGGCGGCGGCGCGATGCTGGAATATCTACTGAAAGGAACTCTGCCGGGGATCGAAGCGTTGAAATAAATTGTCCACCGCTGCATCCTTTGTCATCGTGAAGCAGATGGTATTGTGGAGCCAATGGATGGGACGCAGCCGAAACATTTCACTCTTGCCGTTGCTCTTGCGGCAGCATTCGGTGCAGCACTCCTCACTGCGGCAATCGTCTGGATGGTCGGCAGGTCAGACGCCAATAACTTCGCCCGCTCTCCCGGGGCCGCGTTTTCCGACTCATGTAATGTCCTCGACCTGCAAATATACGGCAACATTGTCGGAACGATGGCTGATGTGCCAGTGAGCGATACCATATCGTCGAGTGATGGCAGCGGCATGCTGCTCACGCCCAATTACACAGCGGCGAGCAACGTACGCTACTCGCTCGACACCGCCGCAGCCAACTCAAATATAAAGGCGCTGCTCATTGATGTAGATTCGAGTGGTGGAACAGGTGCAGCGGGGGAAGAGATCGCCAGGGCCATACACGGTTTTGGAAAACCTTCGGTTGCCGTGATCCACACAGGTGGTCTTTCTGCTGCATATCTCATCGCAGCGGCGAGCGACAAGATCTATGCTCTCGAAGGCTCGATTGTCGGTTCTATCGGCACGACGCTTTCATACTTGAGCCAGGTCGAGAAAGACAAAAAAGATGGCTTTAGGTACGAGCAACTCTCCTCGGGACCGTACAAAGATATGTTCAACCCCAGCAAGCCCCTGACCGAGGCTGAGCGCTCTCTCATAGAGCGCGAGTTGGCCATATCGAGCGAGCTTTTCATTCGACTCGTGGCAGAGTATCGTCACCAGAGTGTTGATACTATAAAATCTCTCGCAGATGGCTCAGCTGTCCTTGGGGCGGAGGCGCTTGAGACTGGTCTCATTGATACCCTCGGTGGCAGAGCAGAAGCAGTGAAATACCTAGAAGAGAAGATAGGCGAACCTGTCATTCCTTGTTGGAATTAGGCCTTGATAGTCCATAAACACAGCACCTAGTTGAGACTGCAGGGCGTTAAACCTTGCGGCTCTAAACGCGGGCTCAACCCTGGGTACAAGCGCAGGGCGTTCTAGGTGCTGGGTAAACTATGCTACTGTAAGCGCATTAGCATCATTTCGTCTTACCTATGATGAAAAGAGTACTTCTTACCTTGGCGCTTATCGCGTCTCTTGGTGCGCCGATTGCTGCGTCCGCGCTCACGGTCGGCGATTTGAAAACCCAGCTCAATGATCTCCTTGAACAGGTGCGTGTTCTACAAATAAAAATTGCTGACCTGGTCAGCCAGCAGGCCACCTCGACTACTACTGTGACGATTCCGCCCTCGTCAAATGCGCGTATCTGCACCGTGCTCTATCGCAATCTCTCGCAGGGTGCGCAGGGTGCCGATGTTTCAGGTCTACAAGAGTTTCTCCACGATGGGGGCTACCTCTCTGTAGGCGCGACGGGCTACTATGGCGCTCTCACGCTGCAGGCTGTCGCCAAATGGCAAACGTCGGAAGGCGTGTCGGCACTCGGCATATTTGGACCGCTCTCTCGAGAACGTGTCAAAGTGTGGTGCGGTCAGCAGGTGGGCGTTGGCAACACGACTACTCTCTGCACGACAGAATACGCACCGGTGTGCGGCAAATCGCGTTGTGCGACGAGCTGTCTTGAAGGGACTACTTGTGAAGCCCTGTGTCCGCTGCAGACGTACGCAAATCGCTGCAAACTCGACTCTGCTCAAGCAACCTTTGTTCATACAGGATCGTGTACGGTCTCCGAACAGCCGCCCGCTCCTGCACCTACCGGTCCCACAGTGTGTACCACGGAATACGCGCCGGTGTGCGGCAAGACCGGCTGCGCCACGAGCTGTCCTCTCGGAGAGACATGCGAGGCGATCTGTCCACCCCAAACATTCTCCAATCGTTGCAAACTAAACGCCGCCCGAGCCACCTTCCTATACGAGGGTGCTTGTACCGCACAATAGTAGCCACCGATACTCTACGATCGAAGAGCGGCGCGGATCTTTTCCGCGTTGCCTTTGAAATCATTTTTATCACCGTGTGCTTTTTGCGGTGCGGGGTAGATCCAAATATGCGCGTGGGGAACTTCCTCGCCAATGACGCGCGAGTGTATTTCATCAATTGAGCCGAAGGCCGTCTGCAACGCCAACGCAATTTTTCGCGCAACCTCGAAGTATGCGCCCACGTTGGGCACGTCCCAGACCCACCGATAGTGCTTCTTAGGGATCACTTGCGTATGCCCCGGCGCCTGCGGACGAATGTCAAGAAACGCTAAAAAATCGTCATCCTCGTACACCACCTCTGCCGGAATCTCACGCTTCACTATTTTGCAAAAGATACAATCTGTTCCTGTCATGTCAAAAGTATACCTCAGTTTACTTTCGCATGGCATGGGTGCTATGCTAGATATTGTATGAAGAATTTCTTTTCGGCAAATGGGAACACTACTGAAAAAGTCTTTAGAATGGGCGTGGCCATATGGGGACTCCTTATCCTTTCCCTCGGTACACTGGCGTTCCTTGCTGTCTCCCTAAACAATGTCGCGTTTTTTGGTCCACTTATTTTTGTAGGACCGGCTTTAATTTTGGTGACAATAGCTCTGTTCTTGTTTGCTCTGGTGAGGATCGTTGTTACGCTCTACCACAAGCAATATTCGCTTACCGTTGGGTATTTAGCCTACGCAGCGCTCGTGGGGTTGTTGATATTGCCAATGGTGGTCGCGTTGTATGACCGCTACCAGATGGTTGGGAGTATCACCTAAAGAGCCACCCGCTTAAAGGGTCTACCATAACGATGATACAACGAAACCATATGAGGGGTGCTATGTTGAAAAGATCGGTCGCGCTAATTGCCACTTCGTTTTTACTGTTCCTACTCTCGATCCCTTCCAATGCATTTGCTACACCCCCAACGCCCCCGCCGTGCGATAACATTCTCTCGGAAGTTGAAAAAAGTGACTACCTTGCTGTACTAGACAATCCGCAATTCACATTTCTAAAAGAATGGGAAGGCGTTCAAACTAATGTCAACGGTTGTATCTACAAAAGTTCTAATACAACTAAAATAAATGTGCAATTGCACACACCGAAGGAGTTCTCAAAATTTTCTATAGTCTACCAAGCAACTTTTTCACTTGTACTATCTCTTACCGACAAAAGAATAATTTCGGAAACAGATTTTGCAGACCCAGACCATATACGGAAGGCCATTGCTTCTTTTGAAAATGACCCGAGGATCAATGAATTTGCAGGGCGTTTTCCGGTAGTCCGCGCCGATCTTCTAGAGAATGGGGCGTATCTCGCCTCAGACGATTGCCTCGAGTGTGAAGCAAATATTTCATTGGATCTCAAAGACGGGCGGAATACAAACTATCAGTTGCCGAGCGGAACAGACTACCGATTTTTTCCTGAATTAAATCAAGCAACAGAGATATTTAATAACGCCAGTCTTCCGTACGATTGCCGGGTAGACAAGGAAAAACCGTATTATATTTCATACCCTTCTTATGAAAACCAGTCCTTAGATGGTGAGGAATATTTGAAGGCTCGAATGCTATATCACGTCTCAAAATGCCCATTCGCAACATGGGGGGTCACAATTAAAAAAGATGGGACTTATATACTAGACGCATACAACTACACAGAAACCAATCCTGCGTGGAAAAACTTGACTAAAAAGACGGCGTCTATTTTTGATAATTCAGCCGCTACTGTAATTGCACTGATTTTGCTGATCGTGAGTATTTTGAGCCTAACAACTTGGGGACTTTACTTGAAGTTGAAACATGAGCGAAATATCAACGACAATAACGTTCACCAATGAACCCAAACCGATCCCGATCAGTCTTTTCCGACAAAGACGCCACGCTATTACGGCTGCCGCGCTGCTGCCCGGTCCGCGATTTGCCAACATACACTTAACCTACGCTATAGCGTGAAGTTAGTGTATGTAGGTTTGAGTCGGAAAAAACAAGCAAGTACAAGCGTTGAGGACGAGATGCTACAATGCGCGAAATGGAAGTTTCGGACCTGCTGCGAAGTTTGCTCACCAAACGAGGTATCGAATCGGACGAGCATATCGCGGCATTTCTCAACCCTTCTTTCGATGAGCACCTGCAGGACCCGATGTTGCTCTCCGACATGGAGAAAGCGCTGGAGCGTTTTTTTTCGGCGCTCGAGCGGCAGGAGCGCATTGCGCTCTACACCGATTACGATTGCGATGGGATTGCCGGCGCGGTGGTGCTTTCGGATTTTCTGAAAAAGATCCGGTACGAAAATTTCGAAGTGTATCTGCCGCACCGTGACATCGAGGGCTATGGTTTTCATGCAAGCGCGGTGAAAGAACTCGCCGCGCGTGGCGCAAAGCTCATCATTACCGCCGACGTAGGCATCAACGGTGTGGCCGCTACAAGAGCCGCGTCTGACGCGGGCGTTGACGTCATCATCACCGATCACCACGAGGCGATGGGGGAAATACCAAAGGCGGTGGCCGTCGTAAACCCAAAATTGAATAGATATCCGTTTCCGCACCTGTGCGGTGCCGCGGTCGCTTTCAAATTCGTGCAAGCGGCTCTGGCCGAAGGAAAGCGCCGCAAACGCCAAGAATTTCTTGCAATTCCCGAAGGATGGGAAAAGTGGCTCCTCGACGTGGTTGCGCTCGCGACCATCGCGGATATGGTCTCGATGACCGGAGAAAATCGTGTACTCGTGCATTGGGGGTTGCAAGTTCTGCGCAAATCGCCGCGGCCGGGAATTATCGCACTTTGTGCGAGCGCGCGAATTTCACAGCGCGCGATCACCGAAGACGATATCGGCTTTTCGCTCGCGCCGCGCTTGAATGCCGCTTCTCGTATGGACCATCCCGACCTCGCGTTTCAGTTGCTCACGACGCGCAGTCGCGCAGAAGCAGAATCGCTTGCACACCAGCTTGAGCAACTGAACAATCAACGCAAAGGTGTGGTCGCCAGCATCGTCAAGCAAGCCAAGAAGCGTGCACGCGAGCGATTCGGTATAGGCACGCCCGTCACCGTCCTCGGCGACACCGCGTGGAAGCCAGCGCTCCTCGGGCTTGCGGCGAATTCCGTGATGGGTGAGCGCGGCGGGGTGGTGTGCCTCTGGGGACGCGACGCTTCGGGAGCGCTTAAGGGCTCGTGCCGCTCCGACGGCAAAGTCTCACTCGTCGATCTCTTTGCCAATGCCCCTGATGTGTTTGAGCAGTATGGTGGTCACGCGAACGCCGGTGGATTCACCGTGGCATCGCAGCGTGTACATACACTGCATGAGGATTTGTATCTCGCCGCGTCAAACGCGGCTAGGAAAATACCCAATGTTGACGGAAGTAAAGCCGCGTTTGACGCGGCACTCCCCCTCTCCGAAATTTCATCGCGACTCTTGGCGGATATTTCTCGTCTTTCGCCATTTGGTGTCGGCAATACGAAGCCGGTATTCCTTGTGGCTGGTACGACCATCGGACGGGTAAAGCGCTTCGGCAGGGAACAAAATCATGTGGAAGTGATACTTGAGTGCCAAACAAGCGGCACATCTATTCGCGCATTCGAGTTTTTCAAGGGTCCCGAGCAATTCACGCATCCGCCTGTTTCCGGCGGTGCCGTAAACGTCCTCGCGACGCTCCAACAGGATGCATTTCGCGGGGGTTTGGCGCTGCGGATTGTAGACGTGCTGCCGAGGTGATAGATTTTCCCCGTGTCAAAGCTAATTATTTACACCCCGCACCAAAGCAAAGCTTGGTACGGGGCAGGCGGATGGCTCCCTCTGCGTGCTAATCTTCCGCTATGAATAAAATTTCTATTTATACCGATGGGGGGGCGCGCGGGAATCCTGGACCGGCGGGCGCGGGAGCCGTGATTTTGAATGAAAAGGGAGTGGCGGTGCGGGAAATCTCTGATTATTTGGGGAAGACGACCAACAATGTGGCCGAGTACGAAGCGCTGATCCGGGCGCTCACCGCCGCCCGCGAGCTGTTTGGCACAGAAATATCAAAGATGGAGGTGGAGATAAAAATGGACAGCGAACTCATCGTCCGGCAGATGCAGGGCCGCTATAAGGTAAAGGCACCGGAGCTGAAACCACGTTTTATGCAAGTAAAATCCCTCCTCGCATCAATGCCCAAGGCTTCTTTCACGCACATACCGCGCGAGAAAAACAAAGATGCTGATGCGCTTGTTAACAAAGCTATCGATGAGGAGCTATAATCTTGGTATGGATGATGCGCAAATAGAGCGGGGTAATCAGCGGACAATCCTCGCTCTGCCGAAGAGCGCGTTTGCCGGATTTGTGGATTTCATTCGCGAACGTGGGGTAGCTGGCCTTGCGATCGGTTTTATTTTTGGTGGCGCAGCCCAAAAGTTGGTACAGGCTTTGATCGATGACATCGTAAATCCCCTTGCGGGAGTGTTTATCGGCAGGGCGGATGGCCTCGCCGACTATACGGTGGGTGCATTCAGGATCGGTGATTTTATTTCCGTCCTGATCAATTTCCTCATCCTCTGTTTGGTCATATTTTTGATCTTCAAGCTGCTCCGGCTGGAAAAGCTCGATAAGCCCAAGCAATAGATAATGTCCGGAAGCCCCATTAGATACTTTGCGCTAGTATGGAGCGATGGGGTCGCCGTTTGCATCTAACGGGGCAGGGATTTTTTGGGCGGTCGTCGGAGGATTCTTGCTCGGCGTTGCCGGGGGCTCGTTTTTCCCGCTCGGTCATGTTTTCGCGGCGTTTTTTGTTCTGATCGGATGCGCTGGCGGAGCGTACGCGTACTTTGATATACCCGCCCGACCGAATGACTTCGGTCATTCGGGTAGGTCAAAGCGTCGACAGGGCATGGTTTTTTTCGTGGCGCTGCTTGCAGTCGCGGCTGGAATTATTCGCATGGATATGGCGGCGCTCTCGGGCGATCCTATTCTCACCGCACATTTGAACGAGCAGATGCTGATAGAGGGTGTCGTTGCCGCCGAGCCGGACGTGCGCGACAATTCGGTGCGCATCACGATCGATGCCCGGCATCTCACCACGTCTTCGACATCAACGAAGGTTGCCGTCGGCGTGCTCGCTATTCTACCGGCGCACGCCGACGTTGCGTACGGCGATGTGGTACGGGCATTCGGGACGTTGCGCGAACCCGAGGCATTTGATACAGGAATCGGCAGACAATTTGCTTATCCGCAATACCTTGCGGCGCAAGGAATCACGTATCAACTCTCACTCGCGCAGGCGGAGAAAAAGCAAGGCGCCGCCTGGGCGGGCAATCCTGTCAGAGCAGGGGCGATCTGGGTCAAGGGGACGTTCCTCCGTGGCATTGCTGCTGCGCTACCAGAGCCAGAAGCGGGACTCTCTGGCGGTATTACGGTGGGCGATAAGAGATCTATCGGAAAATCGCTCGCGGCGGATTTCCAGCATGTCGGACTCATCCACGTGGTGGTCCTCTCCGGATACAACATCACGCTCGTGTTAAATGCGCTAGCCTGGCTGCTGCAGCGCGCCCCGCGCTTGCTGCAATGGAGCGCTGCAGGGAGCGTCGTTGCGTTCTTCATCCTGATGTCGGGAGGTGCCGCAAGTGCCACTCGCGCGGGATTGATGGCGCTCGTGGTAATCCTCGCGAAAGCAACGGGCAGAACCTTTCTCGCAGGTCGCGCACTGGCCAGTGTTGCTCTTATTCTCGTCGCATGGAATCCATTTGTACTTGCATTTGATCCGAGCTTCCAGCTTTCGGTGCTTGCAACGCTCGGGCTCGTGCTCTTTGGCCCACTTTTTGCGGAGCGATTGCTATGGATCCCGGAGAAATTTGCCCTGCGTGAGATCGCCAGCTCCACCCTTGGTACGCAGCTCGCAGTGCTGCCGATCCTCCTCTACCAAAACGGCCAATTAGCCATTTACGCACTGCCTGCCAACCTTTTTGCGCTGATAGCCGTGCCGTGGGCGATGCTCCTCTCTCTCGCCGCAGGCATTTGCGGCGCACTTTTTGGCTCACTCGCCGTACCGCTCGCGTTTCCAGCATATATACTACTCGCATACATCATAGGCATAGGCAAGTTTTTCGCGTCGCTTCCATTTGCCGACCTTTCCGTCGGAGCGTTCAGTGCGTGGTGGATGATCGGTGCATACGCGGCAATATTTGGAGGTGCGTGGTATCTGCATCCAAAAATCGAGGCTCCACGTTAGCGGAGCCTCGATGAGGCGTTGTCTAGGCCCGGCACTCAATCTAGATCATCGGGCGCGGCATGGCAGGCGACGGAGCCGGGGAGTTCATCCGCCATTGCATGAGCCAGCCCACCAAGAGCGCAGGCACGATCCACAGACCCACGAGGACGAGGGTCGTGTAGTTAATTATATAGGGACCGAACTTGGGGATCACTGCCATCGTGTGCGAGAGCGATCCGAACTGCAAGAGGTCGCCAGCAACGCCCGTCACGAAAGCCGTGGCAATAGCGACAACGAACCCGACGCCACCAAAGATGGCGCCCGATACCAGTGCGCCCGCGCGAGAGAGACGCTGTAGGTACCACCACGACATGACACCGATCATGACCGCTCCCAGGACGCTAAAAGTTATATACTGTGCTGTAAACATGCTCGTCGAGCCGGGTGCGGCAGGAACGAGAGAGGCCAGCGCGGCGACAACGTTATTGACCAGGTAGTTGCCGAAAAATGCGATTAATATCATGCGTTCAACTTTCATAATTGTTGAAATTAATGCTAACGCCAGAGGCTAATATGCTCATAATACCATGCCCGTGGGGTTGTAAAGCAGGTTTTCCACTATTCCAGAAACAAGGGAGCCCGGCGCGCACGGCGTCGGGCTTCCGGATTTGGTCTTAGGCAAGCACACCGAGCCAAGGTTTTTCAGCGATGAGACGTTTTCGCTTAAGCCAGTTTATCCATCCCCGGGCCTCCACGACCCTCGCCATGTCCTCCGTGCTGGTCGGTATGCGTTCGAGACAGTGTGTGAGGCGTCCGAGATACATCAACGGAGAATCGACGCCGACGACAGTCCCACTGTGGAATATTCCGAAGTCCAGAAGGTTGCCGCGCCTTAGGTACATGACGGTCACTCGGTCGAAGTACAGATCGTCGAAAAGGAGCGTTCTCTCGTCTTCTTTCGAGAGAACCACTGGAACCCTGAAAAAGTCATCTAGACCCGCGACGAGGTCCGCCACGGTCACATGTATGTATTCAGTGTTGAAGTATTCCCGGTAGGCCCGATAGAACTCAGGGCTGATGATCGCCCTTTGCGCCTCACCGCCGTTGATACGCAGCGCTGCCTCCAAACGGATCTGCCGCGCGAGAGTCGTAAGGGTGGATTTACCGCGACTGGTTTCCCAAGCCGATATGACCCGCCGCTCATCGTCAGAGAGGTGCTGTTCCAGCGCCTCAGGCTCGGGCAAACCTACCAAATGATGGACGTGAACTTTGGAAGGAGCGGTTGTAGCCATTGCGCTGAACCTTTCATTCGTATGGCCCGGCCAATCCGGGTGTGCCGTGGCAACTCTCGCACAGGTGAAGTTCGCTCGCAACCTCGTATACTGGGATATATGCGCACAAGCTCCAAGATCACTGGAGGGGCAATCGTAATCTTGCTTGCAGTAGCAGCGGTCGTTTGGGCAGCTGCTTTGCGAGAAGATCGCGGCGGGCTTCTGACTATCTCATTTTTGAATGCGGGGAAGAGTGACGTAATTTTCATAGACTCGCCGTCGGGTAGAAGTGTTCTGATAGACGGCGGATCTGATGCAGGGATACTGCGCGAGCTTGCCACGGTAATGCCGTGGTGGGATCGCTCGATCGATGTCGTGATTGCCGGGCATCCCGATGCAGCGCATACTACCGGCCTTGTGGATGTCCTCCGCCGCTTCCACGTTAGCCATGCCTTTCACTCCAACACTCGCGGCTCCGATCCGGCGTCTCTGGCGCTCGCGCGCACGCTCGCCGATGTAGAGAAAAAGGGGATGATCATAGGTACGCTGCAGCGCGGACGAGTCGTTGACCTGGGCCCTTCGACTGGCTCAGGGCAAGAAAGGGCGCATGCTTATATCGAAATTCTTTTTCCCGACCGCGACCTCTCCGGCGCTCCGGCGAGCGTCGGATGCCTAGAAATGCGTCTCATCTACGGCGCGACATCCTTCATGTTCTCATGTGGCAATGCGGCAATTGAAAATTATTTGGTGCGATTGGATGCCGATGCTCTGCATTCGGACGTGCTTAGCATCAACAACGGTGCCTCGGCCACGACTTCGCCACTCTTTGCCGGATTTGTCGGTGCGCAATACATCGCCCAAAGCGGAATGACATTTGTTTCAGATGGGACAACAGTTTCTCTAAAATAGGATGGAGCCGCGCGGATCACCGCGCGGCTCTCCGTTTCGGCAGTTTCTTTCCCGGTTGTCTTTTCGGCCAAAATCGGCTCGACAAGTAATCCCATATTGCGTATGGGCCCACGAGAATCGTCGCTGCTGCGGCGATCAGGTACAATACAATTTTCATGGCGACCTCCATCGCCATCGCACCGAGCCTGTGCGTTTAAACAAGCCCCGCTTTCTTCAGCGTCAAAAATGCGCCTCGCTTGCGCATTGTTTTCAATCCCTTCGCCGAGACGACGACGGTGATCTTCTTGCCGAGCTCGGGGATGAAGAGTGTCTTTGTCTGTAGATTCACCTGCCGTCGACGTTTGCCAGTCGGGTTGAATTTGGTCGCACGCGTCCTATTTGAATAGCCACCGCCCACTTGGCTCTTTTTACCGGTTATGTCACACGTTCTTGCCATAGTTCGCAGATAATACGGCATTTTCCTGAAAAAGCAAAACCTTTTGATATACTCCTCCGATGGACATAACCAGCGCGATATTCGTCGTTGCCATAATTATATTCTCTGCGATCATCCATGAGGTGATGCACGGCTATGTGGCCGACATGCTCGGTGATCCCACGGCGCGCTACGCTGGCAGGCTCACGCTCAATCCGATCCCACACATTGATCTGTTTGGATCGATCATTTTGCCCGTAATGCTCGCACTCTCGCACTCACCGATCTTTTTCGGCTATGCCAAGCCCGTGCCCTACAATCCCTACAATCTTCGACACGGACGGTTTTCGGAAGCTTTCGTCTCAGGCGCTGGCCCGCTTTCCAATCTTGTGATCGCACTCATCGGCGGACTTATCATCCGTTCGGGGATTGTGGAACAAGCCAATGACATCGTTTTTCTGGTAGTTTCAGTCAATATCATGCTTTTCCTTTTCAACCTGATCCCGATACCACCAATGGACGGTTCAAAGGTATTCGAGGCGTTCCTACCACGCTCGCTCGCGCGGGGGTACGGCGCCTGGCGGCACCGCATGGAGCAAAGCCCATTGATCGGCATGGCGATCCTTCTTCTCATTGTATTCGTCTTGGGCGGCGCCTGGAGCACCCTCATCTATAGCCTCGCGCAAGCAATTGCGGGGATGTAGTTCGATCCCTTCATTGCAATGTAACACATTCGTGATACAGTTCACGTATGGCTAAAACTGCATACATAAACGCGCGAGTTGAAACAAAGCTGAAGACAGACGCGCAAAAAGTGCTCCGCGAGGTCGGTGTCAATACCTCAGACGCAGTGAGCATGTTTTTGAGGCAGGTCGTACTGCACGATGGTCTTCCTTTCGAAGTGCGGGTACCTAATAAAGAATCGCGCAGAGCGCTTGCAGAATTTAAAAGTGGCAAAAAAAGGAAGCTATACACCGGGACGACCGAAGAAATCTTTGATGCAATTCTCAAAGAGCGATAGACTTCATGAATGAAAATTCTCGATCTCCTCGGCTCGTTCAAGAGGGATTTTAAGCGCATAAGCAAACGTGGATGGGACATTGATAAACTCAGTGCTGTTGTCGTTACCTTGCGCAGAGCTGAACCGCTTTCTGTTCACGCGCGCCCACACAAGCTATCCGGCGAATGGCTGGGATTTTGGGAATGTCATGTGGCACCGGATTGGCTGCTCATTTATGACACCAATGACGCGACCGTCCTCCTCGCGCGCACTGGTACGCACCAAGACCTCTTCGATAACTAACATCGACGACTTGCGCTCGCAGGGGAGGGTGCTAGCATTTCCATATTATTCGTAGCGTAATTCGCGCGCCCTCCTCTCTATGTTTGAAAAGGTAGTTAGTGCAAGTATCGGTCTCGTCTTTCTCGCCTCACCACTCTTCGCTTCGGCGCTCTCTGCTGATGTGCAATCCAAAATCGATGCTCTCCTCCTTCAGATCAAAGAGCTCCAGGCCCTCATCGCGGAGTTGCAGGGTGGCACATTTTCCTCTTGCGTCGACCTTTCCCGCAACCTTACCCTCGGCTCCACTGGCGACGATGTGAGCGACCTTCAGAAGTATCTGGATGCCAAAGATTATTTCAGCTCCAAAACAACTGGCTACTACGGATTCATCACCGCGCAAGCGGTGGGCAAGCTCCAAATGGATCTCGGCATAGTTTCCTCGACCGACGACACTGCCTATGGGCTCATGGGTCCCCGTACCCGCGCAGCGGTCGCCTGCGGGACGACACCTCCGCCACCACCGCAACCGAACACGACCTTCTCCGCTACCCCGACTTCAGGGGCTGCGCCGCTCACTGTGACATTTAGGGAGGACCATAACAGTCCGACAATCGGCTTCAGCGATCTTATGTTTGACTATGGTGATGGTAGTACGCCCTGTCGTGCTAACGAGACGTGCAATAAGCAATTGCTTACACACACCTATATCGCTCCCGGCACCTATACCGCTAAGCTCACAGGAATGGGTGAGAACGGAAGGGTTGTTCTCGGCACTGCAACGATTACCGTGGGACCGTCATCGCCATCTTCGGGCATAACGCTTACCGCACCCAACGGCGGCGAGCAGTGGGAGATAGGCACGATGAATACTATTACGTGGACTCCATACGGCTATAATCCCGACGTTAACCCTCCGAGTGACGTAACCGCGTACTTAGAAGTTGCAGATAGCACCTACGCAGGAGGGTTCCGAACTGTTGGAAGAATCGTACCGAGTGGAAAAGCGTCGATACACTGGGAAGGCGTAATTAGATCGGAGGCCAATCCTTCAGAACACTTTGCAGCACCGGGTAAGTACTACGTCCTTGTCTTGAATAACAAAACTGGCGGGGAGGATCGGAGCAATGCACCCTTCACTCTCTTGCCGAAGGCTGTCGACCTCAAAATCAATGGCTCCGATGGTCCGATTAGTGTTGACACGAGTCAGCTTGTGAGAGCGTCGTGGACTGCGACCAATGTGGAGCGTTGTGAATTGCATAATGCATATCCAGATTTGAGTCGTCAGTTTCAAGTCGGCTCCGTGCCTTCGTCAGGATCGAGAGACGTGTACTTGCATCAGAGCTTCGGCCCAACACTCTATTGCTACAAGAGCGATGGAAGTGCGCGGTATGACTCGGTGCAAGTCAACATTGGGGGAACTCAGGCGAGTCTGCAGGTCACGAGTCCCAATGGTGGCGAGAAAATCAATCCGGCTCAAGAGATGGTCATCAAGTTCTCGTCAACAGGCCTTAGCTCGGCCGCGGTCGCGCTCTACAAGAACGACCAGTGGAAATACTGGATCAACAAGGACGTCCAGCCCTCGGCCAAAGATCTCAACTCCGTCTCCGTCCTATGGACGCCTTCAGCGGCACTGACTGGCTTGGGTGAGGGCGACAATGCAGGAGCGATCTTCAAAATCTACGTCACTGGCCAAAAAACCGATGGCACGGGCTATATCGACGACAAGAGCGACGCACCATTTGGATTCACAAGCACATATGTACTACCTGTCCCAACGCTCGAATTTTCTGCAAATCCCGTCTACATTGCCTCCGGTCAAACAACGACGCTTACTTGGAAGTCTGCAAACGCAACTTCCTGCGTGGTGGGTGATGGTGCGCCGGCAACATTGGCTAATGCTGTTTTAGCCGCTGGAACATCTGGTTCGGCGGTGACTCCCGGACTTGCGAGCACCATTATCTTCTCACTCACTTGTACTGGGTCGGGCGGGTCGGTAACAAAAAGCGTGAAGATTACGGTAGGTGCTGACTCTGCTACTGTTGATCAGAGTGGTTCTACGGTATATACACCCGAATTTACCTTATCGGGCTTTGCCAAATCAGGAGTTTCCTTAGTCCAGGTAATTATCGCGCCATCAACGCATAGTCTAAGCGCTACGCAACCGTCGTTAATGGACGACGCTTCCGCAGGATATCTAGGCGTTGTTGCCAATACGTCATCGGTGCAAAATAATCGCTGGCAGGCATACTTCGGCGGTCTTACCGGCGACAGAGTTCTTACAACTGGCATTAATAATCTATACGTATTCAATGTTTCCGACTGCAATCTGACCGTCTCGCGGTGCGATTCAGCTGCGACGCTCATGACGGGGACCATCACTGTAGAAAATTAGTCCCCTGGTACGTGCACCTTGTTTGCGCGAGGGGGTATGCTAGCATTATTGTATTATTCCTAGCGTAATTCGCGCGCCCTCCTCTCTATGTTTGAAAAGGTAGTTAGTGCAAGTATCGGTCTCGTCTTTCTCGCCTCACCCGCATTTGCCCTCGCACTGTCAGCGGACGTGCAATCCAAAATCGATGCGCTTCTCGTGCAGATTAAGGAGCTCCAAGCGCTCATCGTAAAGCTCCAGGGCGGTACGTCCTCCACCTCGTGCGTCACTCTCAACAACACGCTGACGCTTGGCTCCAAAGACACAGCTGCCGGGAGCGACGTTACTCGCCTGCAAAACTATCTCATCGCAAAAGGCTACCTCGACGCGCAATACGCGACCGGCTATTACGGTTTCATCACCGCGCAAGCGGTGGGCAAACTCCAAATGAATCTCGGCATTGTCTCTTCGGCGAACGATACCGCCTACGGCATCATGGGGCCCAGGACGAGAGCCGCAATTGGATGTGGCAAACAGACAACAATATCATCGGCCGCGACCTTCTCCGCTAGCCCGACCTCAGGCGCCGCGCCAGTCATCGTCACTTTTTCTTCTGAGAATGCCCCCACAGGTTATTGGTATCGCGTTAACTTCGGCGACGGACAAACCTCGGAAGTTGAAGGACGCGTCAGTTTCATTCATACGTACATCACGTCGGGTACCTACACAGCTTCTCTCGAGCGTGCAGGTGTCGAGTGTGGAAATACGACTAGTTTGTGTACGTTTAGCGCGGTGGGTACGACCAACACCGTGACTATTACGATAACCCCGGCCACCACGCAGCCCACCGCCACCATAGATCAGAGTTCGCTAACTCCAGCACTCGGCCGTCCGACAACCATCACTGGTACAGCCTCAAGTGTTGCGAGCGTGTATGTTTACATGCCTGCCAACACCTATACCGGTAGTCTGGACTATGCCAGCATATCGAGTGCTGCTCGGAGTGAAAGTACGACTCAGCATGCCATCATCGCGTATCCATATCCCTCCATCGTGACCAATGGTAAATGGTCAGCTTACTTTGGCGGCCATTTCACCGCGGAGGATCCGGATAGAGTCCTCGTTTACGATGCGACCTCCCATGCGTTGCTTACAACCGGTACACTGGCCGTGACGGAAAAACCTACAGCAACCGCGATCTCCGTCTCAACCGACTCTTCATCTCCAGGCTTTGGGATCGTTGCGGGCGGCACGACAGGGGTGGTTACCACCGTCGCCAAATTACACGCCTCGGGGCAAGCATTTAATCTTGCGGAGTTAAATGTGGCCATGAGTGCGCAACCTGGCCAGCCTTCCGCCGCACCCGATGTGAGCCAGATATCTGCATACGTTGATAATCAACTGATCGGTTCAGGGGTGTTCCACTCGAATAGTCAAAATATATGGATAACCCCCTCAAGGTCTGTGCAAGTGCCCAAAGATGGAAATATACTCATTACGATAAAAACGGATTTTTCTCAAATTGGAACGAGTCAAACAGTAGCCACTGGTCGTCTCATCCAGACGTTGGTGGCTGCGGTTCGCGGCACGGACGCATCATCTGGTCTAAAAGTAAACGCCAATAACACGCGGATGCCTGCAGGCGTACGCATCTTCAAGTCGTATCCGACGGTCGCGCAAGTGCCACTTCCATCTACAGGACTGGTCAGTGGCAGTAATTCGCTGCTGCGCTTCAAGATAACAGCGAATCCCTCGGGCTCTATCGGTCTCAAAAAAGTGATGGTAAATATCGGTGCACCTTCCGCTCAACTTGGGCTCGTGACTCTTTACGCCTATGCAGATGCAGCCTATTCGCAACCAGTTCCTGGATGGACGTCAGGTGTACTCGCATCAGAGAATATGATTGGGAAAGCAGGTGCCGATTTGCATTTCGCGCTGCAAGGAGACTCGATCCTTGGGATACCGTCCGGGGCTACCTACTATTTCGATGTTGTCGGCTCTGTTGGGACTCTCAGTGCTGGAGATCGAATCCGGGCTTCTCTCATTGGTGACCAACGTCAGCAGTGGGGTATGAGTGCCTATAGCACACTGCAAAATCTAGACTTCTTCATCTGGAGCCCAAACAGCACATCAACATCGCTACCGAATTATATCGATTGGACCAACGGGTACGGCATTCCGGGTTTACCGGCAGAAGGCATCACGCAAGTACGTACGGGTTAAAGTTGCTTTTACCAACTACTTATAGTAGATTTTGCCTGCGCGAAGGGCGCGCGTTTTAATGAGCCTCCCTCGCTTATCCGCTCGGGATGAATGAAGCCTCTAACTCGCTTCGCTCGTAAGAGTTTCTATTCAATGGCAACGATAAATCAACTGGCTCGGAAGGGCCGCACGCATAAGTCCTATCGGACTAAGACGACCGCGCTCTCGCGGGGCTTTAATGCTTTGAAAAATCGTCCGACTTTCTATCCCTCACCCTTCAAGCGTGGTGTGTGCACTCGCGTCACTACCAAGACGCCTCGTAAGCCCAACTCCGCCATCCGCAAGATCGCCCGCGTGCGCCTGACCAACGGCATGGAGGTTACCGCCTACATCCCCGGCGAGGGGCACAATTTGCAGGAGCACTCTGTGGTCCTCTTGCGCGGTGGGCGGGTCAAGGACATCGGTATCCGCTACACCATCGTGCGCGGCAAGCTGGATGCGACCGGGGTAGACAAACGACGTCGCGGTCGTTCACGATATGGAGCTAAAAAGCCAAAGGCAGCAAAATAACAACCCCGCACTTTCTCTTGCAATTACGACCCAAGTACCCTATTGTGCAAACTTGCCATGAACCACAACAGTGCCAAATATCAGAAAGTGCGGGGCGAAAGAGCTTGTAAGCTCGCTCTGCTCGCTAACAATCTCTAACGCATGCGACGTCCAATAAAAAGAAAGCACTTGCCGGGGCCCGACGATGTGTACGGCTCGGTCAAGGTAACCAAGCTCATCAACTACGTGATGGAGCGCGGCAAGAAGGACACAGCACGTAAGATCGTGTACAAGGTGATGGAAGAGCTCAAGAAGGACGGTGATCCTGTCGCGATCCTAGAAGAGGCGCTCGACAAAGCATCGCCCAACGTAGAAGTGCGCTCGCGCAGAGTCGGCGGCGCCAACTACCAAGTGCCACGTGAGGTAAATCCCAATCGCCGCTTGAGCTTGGGCCTGCGCTGGATAGTGACCGCAGCAGAAGCCACTAAGGGCAAGCCCATGGCTGAATCACTCGTGAGCGAGATTCGTGCGGCACAAAAAGGCGAAGGCGCCGCGGTCACCAAAAAGGAAACTACCCATAGGATGGCCGAGGCCAACAAAGCCTTTGCCCACTTTGCCTGGTAATCTCGCGTTCCCGTCGGGATTCCAGCCGCAAAATGGAGCATGCCCGCATGGGTATGACCACTTTGCCTGGTAGTTGACGCTTGGCCTGTGAAAGCTTTGTCAACGGCAACGCATTTGCTACACTTCCCCTATGAATCTGTGGCACGACGTACCGCTCGGTGAGAATGCTCCCGATGAGATCAACGTCATCGTGGAAATTCCGAAGGGCTCGCATAATAAATATGAGGTCGACAAAGCGACCGGCCTTATCAAACTCGATCGTGCCAATTATTCGTCCGCTGCGTTCCCCTTTGACTACGGTTTTGCACCGCAGACGCTCTGGGACGACGACGATCCCTTGGATGTGATCGTGCTTACGACCTACCCGCTCCATCCGGGCATTCTGGTCGCGGTGCGCCCAGTGGCTGTCATAGACATGGTGGACGGCGGTGAATCCGACTACAAAATCATCGCAGTGCCAGTAGAAGACAAGCGCTGGGAGGGTGTGAATGATCTTGCAGATCTCAACACGCACTCACTCAAAGAGTTCCAACACTTTTTCGAGACGTATAAAGCGCTCAAGGGCAAACCTGCGCCCGTGGAGATCAAAGGCATTATGGGCAAAGCGGAGGCGCTCGCTGCGGTGAGACGTTCGATAGGGTTGTATAAAGAGAAATTTAGTAGATAGCGAGTTGTCCCCTTCCCGGATACCTACCCCTAGTGGCTCGGGGATTATAATTGGTGCATGCCTCCCACACCTCACACGCCGGTCGATCCGCAACACATGCTGCGCCCGCCCGTAGCCTTTGGCGAAGGAGGGCTTCCACCTCACAAACCGCAGCCCGTGGGGCCGATCGTCGGCACCATCATTGTGGTCTTGCTCCTCATAGCCGGCGGCCTCTACTTTTGGGGTGCACGTATCAATAGGGAGGGCACCGCACAGAATCAGATCCCCTACATCCCTTCGGGCACGACGACCGTCACGATACAACAGTAGCTAATAGTTCTCATACACTTAGATTACGCTATAGCGTATGTTTAGTGTATGGCGCACTGCTGCCGTTTTGCTACACTCTCGCGATGCATGAGGAGATAAAAATCACGCGCGATGATGCGGGGTGGGAAATCGAAGTGAAAGCAGAAATTCCCGCCGAGCGGATGCTGCATTACCGCGAAGAAACATTGAAGGAATTACAGCGAACGGCGAAGCTTGACGGCTTCCGTCCGGGCAAGGCACCGATGGAACGCATCGTTCAAACGTACGGGGAGCAGGCGGTGCTCCAGCGCGCGGCCGAGCGCGCGATCCAGAGCGAATTGCCCGAAATGCTTGCAAAAGAAAACATCCTCGTCATCGAGGCGCCTCGCGTGCAGACCGAGCCGCCCGCAGAAGGGCAAAAACTCGTATTCACCGCGCGCGCCGCGCGCGCGCCAGAGGTAAAACTTCCCGATTGGCGAGTGATCGCAAAAAATCATCCGCCCGTTGATGCAGCGACTACTGGTGTTTCGGAAGAAGAACACAAAGAAGCGCTCACTCATCTCAAACGTGAACGCGCACGCATCGAAAAAATGCAAGCAGGTGAGGAGGCCAAGGCCGCGTCGGAGGCGGCGCGAGCGATAGCCGAAGGAGAATTGCCCCCGCTTGATGATGCATTCGCACAGTCGCTCGGCTATGAATCTGCCGACAAATTTACTTCCACCGTCCGCACCAATATGCAATCGGAGAAAGCCGCTCGTGCTCGCGAAACGCGCCGCGCTGCGATCCTCGACAATATTGTGAAAGCCTCCACCATCCACTACCCTGCCCTTCTGCGCGAGTACGAATTGGAGGATATGGAGGCGCGCATCACCGAGGATCTCGTACGCATGGGTTCCAATTTTGACCACTATCTCACGCAGCTCAAGAAAACGCGTGAAGAGTTGCGCAAAGAATGGGACGCGGCCGCCGACAAACGGGCCAAGATCCGTCTCATCCTCGCCGAGATCGCCCGGCAAGAGAATATCGTGCCAGAAGAATCCAAAATCGCGCACGAGTTGGAACACGCAAAGCACACGTATCCCGCCGCCGACCCAAATCAACTGCGTGCCGGCATCACCCACGCCCTGCGCAACGAAAAAGTTATGGAGTTGTTGGAGTCGCAAGGTTAAACACAGCGCTTTCGTTGGCTTCTTGAGTTCTTCACCGGGATGGGATACAATTTAAATGTGTCTGCGGGGCGTCAGCCCCTATCGGCATTGAAGCTGATGGCAGGCACAACAAAGAATCCCCTCATCTTGAGCGGGATTTTTTGTTATTTGGACGAACCTGTGGCTTGTTGTCTATCTCCACGTTATCGCCCATAACGCTAAAGAAGTGCTTGGGTCCCCCCGTGTTGAACTGACGTACCACTACCTTAACCTCGCAATCATCGATCTTTTCTACGAATGTCCAAAACTCAGCTACGGAAGCGACGAGTGTCCTTACGCCATGCCGATTAACAAAGATTTTCTCTTCTGTGCGGCGATATTCAATGACGGCTCGCGGATGTTGTATCATCTGCTCGATGTAAGGCACGAGAACGAAACGTTTCTTTTGTTCATTGTGTGGTCGCGGAAAGCGGCCTTTCCGTACCAAGTGATTGAATCCAATTCCAGTAAAAGCAATTAACTCGTCGCCGAGTGCTGGGCATGGTATGTGTCGAGTTAAAGAAACTTTCGGGAGGCTGTTTTTGATGTATGGTGGCTCAACTACAAGCTAAAAGTCAGAATATTTACTATGCGAATTAAAAAAAGGCGAAAATATGCCCATTTTGCGTT
>Ga0209542_10003273_pt1 | contig 34863 bp, 29 predicted proteins | sample RifCSPhighO2_01_FD_184028 | JGI IMG/M metagenome (GOLD analysis project Ga0209542, IMG submission 184028) | Soil microbial communities from Rifle, Colorado - Rifle CSP2_plank highO2_0.1 (SPAdes) (version 2) | ecosystem: Environmental > Terrestrial > Deep subsurface > Rock core/Sediment ...
GATGGTAGAACTCCATGCCACCCTCGAGCATCGAGCGGATGCGAACCAACCACCCATGTCCGCCGAAATAACCCGCCGCAGTCACCATCCCTACCGCGACTGCGCGAACCGGATTCCCGGCCGCGATCGCGATGTCGGTTCCGGTATGTCCGAGATACCACCTTCCGCCAGCGGCGCGACAGGCATCAGACGTCGGAATGTCGCCACGGAACCTCCGAGCGACGATGCAGAACCCTTCGTCTTCGCTCGTGTTGAACCCTTGGGTGATACGCGTGCCCGTCATGTCGAAAGGATCTCCGATGGGGTGGACAAAGGCGGTAGCAGTCCCGATGGTACACTCGCCGGCGCCGTTATCCTCATCGTCGCCATCATCCTCGTTCGAGAAAGCAAGGGTGGTGTGGTCATCCTCGACCACCACGTCGGAGCAATCCTCGCCGGAACAAATGTCTTCCGGCTTCAACCCAGAGCAACCCACAGAAAGAGAAGCCACCCAAGTGAGGTAAAGGAGATCAACCAACAACTTTCGCGCGCGCATGACTGCACTCCATTTTTTGAAGTTGCATCACCAGACTGATACAACGTTTTGTCAATGATCAGATGATCTGTGTCTGGAGGAAAAGGGCGAGCTACTGTGCCCCTTCCTTCAGACCGCGGAATTAGCCGCAGTTGATACAATCGTCCGATTCAATTTCAGTCGAGAAAGTTTTGAGTTTCAAAAATTTGGATACCAGCGCTGGCGTGTCAATACGCCAAACTGAACACAACTCATCGGAAACTCCCGCGTCGCAGTGGTATCCGGCAGAAGTCAAAGCTTCGCGAAGCCCAACAGACGGTGCTCCCTTCGCCCAAACTTTCGAACCTCGCGCGTAATATCCGTCTGGAGCAATCAATTCCACACGTTCCGCGCCGCAATCATCAGCCGTGAACAATTGTCCAAGCCATGGAAGGTGCTCGTATTGCTCATCGATCGGGTAAGATTTCCTGCCATTTTCCAGGATTGTTGGTTGAGCTGTACATTCCGCTGAAAGAATAGTTTCGGAAAGCGTGATCGTTTTTACAATACTCTCGAAAGTATCCTGAACTTTTTTCACATCGGGGCCGACTTCACCCGCCTGAAGCTGTTTTTGGACTGCATCAACCTGCGCACGGTCGCTTGGCCAAGAAAATGGCGCTCCGGAAACGGGCAGCGTTGTCCATATCTCGACTAAATCCTTACCCGCAAAGAACTTCGCCTCTGCAAGAAATTGACCGGATGGAACGTCATACTCGGAGGAAATAAACACAGGATTTCCATTTGCAGTCACCATTTTTTCTCCGGTACCAAGTCGTCCGTTCTTAAGATCGCTCTGTAATTTATCCAAATCTGTTTTAGTGAAACCGGTCGCCAGATCATTCGGTCCTAGTGTTTCCGGCGCTTTTCCAAACTCGGTAACAAGAATCGAAAGCTGATTCTGGCTAGAATCGCTTGTCCCCCAACCCGCGGGATATTTAAAGCTAAATCCAAGCTTGGGATCAGTGTACTTCTGGGTGAAGACATCACTGACTTCGTATTTCCTCTCCTCCCCCACCGGCGCCTGCTTGGGACGCGCGACAAAGAACACGGCTAAAACCAGCGCTACTACTCCGAGAATGATTAATGTTGTTCTCATATATTTGAAATTTTGAATAATCCTTTCTACCTCAACCGTACACTATCCTCCTCGTCCGTCAAGGATATTCTGAAAAAAAGTTGGGCGGAGGCGGCGCGTGTCCCTGCCGTAGCGCAGGATCACCGCCCCCGCCGAAGACTGACCTAGATGTCCGGCACTCGGACTGCTGACCAGGTAAGGTGGGCCCGCTCATCCTCCTTTCGCGTGATGAGCCCTTCCACTCTGTCGCGCGACTCGGCGATTGTGCCTGTGTACACCTCCTCTCCCAGAGTGAATCGAACCGTTTCCCCTGACACCATCGCGTCGATACCGGCGGCCAAGGTTAGGAGCTGTTCCCCGTCTTGGAATACATCCACATTGAACGGGAATGGCGCGGTATCGGCCGTCACGGTCCATCGTCCTTCGAGGTTGGGGACCCCGACGATCCGAAGCTGTTCGAAACAGACTCGCGATTCGCAGCCACTGCAGGCATCTCGACAATCGTTGACCGCGCACACCGTGACCGTGGTTTCCGGGTCCTCACCGCCCGCGACATCGAAACGATCTTGCCGCCCCCAGACCATGGCTCCCTGTCCGTATGCTCCGTATGGAAGAAGGAAGGCGACACCCTCGTCGGCTATCTCCCATTCGAATGATACGAACGACTCCAGCGGATCCCCGCCTTCATCCTCATGCCAAGCAACGGCACGAAGCCGAGCCGATTCATCCATGGTCTGGTCCTGCTTGGCCAACGGAAGTCGGCGACCCTCGGGCGCGGCGGCGATGACCACTTTTGTGGCAAACCCCGAATCGCACTCGGGCGCCTCTTCGGGATCCGGAAGCCGCTCCACAACCCCCGGCGTCTCCGGAACCTCATTCACCTCCCGAATTTCAGACCACGGCTCATCTTGATTCTCGCGGCAACCAAGAAGAGCGCACACACCGAACAACAACCAACGCATGACTTTCTCCTTTCTGATGAGCGTCAACGGGTGCGCGTGCAGAAGATCAACGAAGCGCGGATGCAACTGCATCATCAAACCGACTCCGCCGGCCTGTCGTCCGACCAACCAGCCCGAAGGCTGGTTTTAGGTTGCGCGCGATCCTGCGAGACCGTTTCGTAGAGAGCCGGTCCGGGATCACCGAACGATCTAACTCACTGCGACACGAGTGAAGCAAGAGTCGCCGCGCGGGACGCTGCACGGGCCCGACGCTGACGCCATCACCATCGGTTTTAAAAGATCATCCCGGTTTGATTCAGCCATGACCTCGAGCTCGCTACGAGATCACCTGCTGATCAGACCGCGCACTCTGCAATCATCATAGCCGTCACCGACCAGAATGGAAGCGATTTTTGTCAGTAAAGATTGACAAAAAAAGACGAAGGGCCGAAATGGCCTAAAAAATTGTCAGTGATCACAAATTGTCCAAGCCGGCTTTACACTTTTTTGAGCTAGTTATCCACATCGAAAAAACGCGCAAAAATATGCAGACCCTTGACATAGGCCTCTGAAATTGCTATCCTCCGCGGTTTCGCCAACTGGATGGCGGAACGGAAAGGCGCGGGAAGATGGCCTGGAACAATCTCGTGGATTTTCTGATGGTATTTGGCGCTGTTGCGGCGACAACGACCATCTGGCTCGCGATGGACGGAGGTCGAATGCAAAATGGGAACGCGCCCGCAAGCGACTTGACTCTACGGGAAGCGGCCCGAACAGCATCCGGCATCTATTCCGTCTCCTACGCCGCCCGGGTTTACCAAAAGTCACCCGGCTACCGGCCAGCGCTCGAGACGGCGCCGGTTGTTCTCAACTGCCACCCAATCAAAAAAGACGACTCTCAAGTCGTCTCTGGCAGGCAGCGGACTTCGACATTCCTCGTCGGAAATCCGCCTCGGCTTCTCCTCGGGAGCGACCGAGGGTAAAAATCACAAACCCCGATACCCGCTCGGCTTCCCTCGTGAAGCCGAGTTTTTTGTTCGGTTATTTTTCAGAGATCGGCTCCTGGATTTATCAGGAAGAAAGGATGCTAATTTTTTGTGCCGATCGGCACATTTTGTTAGCAACCAAAAAAATAAAAAAGAGCGAAATTGTTCCTGCTTACCTTACGGCAGACAGGTCGTTACGAATTTGAATTTTGCGGAGGTCCATGTGTATAACTTTTTCAAAATATGTGATATCTTAAAATAAATTTATTCATTATTTATTTAATCTCACTTCGTATGAGCAAAACTCGATACAAGTGGTTATTAACCGGAGGCGCCGCGGCTGTCTCCGTGTCCATGGCAGTGAGTATGCTGCCAGCTCTCCTCCACGCCCAAGCGACCGTAACGCCAGTCGACGAAGCTGTGGAAGAGGAAAATGTGGTGGCCCTGCCCACGGACAAACCCCTCATTCGCCGGGCAAAACTAAAGCGTGCCTGGGTTGTCTTTCATCAGGTGGATGACGACAAGGTCTACGCAATTAAAAAAGCTGGAACCAAGCACGAGATACAAACCGTTAAATTCTTCAGCGCTTTCAACTCCAACTACTTGGTGAAGTTAGTCAAGCCGGGGCGGTTGGACAATTTTCCAACCGGTGAACCAATCACCTCGATTGATGGTCTTAACCCCAGTGATTACCGCAAGCATGCCGCGCGGCACCGTCTGGTGAAAGTAAGGAACTCCAAGGCGGTGTGGCTCCTCACTCCTGACGGCAAACGACGAGTGATCGCCGCTGAAGGCGTGTTCCACCGCTTTGGTTGGGAGTTCCGGGATGTTGAAGAGGTGACCGATGCTGAACTCGGCAATTACACAGAGTCTGACTCGGTTACGGACGAAACGGTCTTTGATGAGGATATTGACGTTAGCGCCACACATGAACGCCGTCTTCGTGAGGATGTTACCAGTCGGCTTAAACTGCGCGCCAAAAAGGAAACCCGCAAGCGGCTGATAAAGGCCATCGGGAAACCAGATATCTACATCCTCGACGCGCGAGGCTTACGGCACAAAATCCGCGACCTGGCTTCACTCCGCCGTCACAACCTGAACATTGACGACACGACGGAAATCTCGACGGAAGAGATAGAAGCCTTACCGGAAGGAGATGAGATTACAACTGAAGCCACATCAGTTGACCTCAATACAGTCGTCGAATAGCTGACGCCACAAAAACACTCCGGTACCCCACCGGAGTGTTTTTAATTCGTCTCTTTCGTCTCTTAGAGACGAGAAGGTTTGAATCAAAAAAGCCCATCCTCGGTAGCGCGAGGTGTGCCGCCAAAACACTCGCAAGACATCACCAACCGTTGCCTGTTTCATACAAAATGATGATAACACATTCGGAAACCTTCGGAAGTTGCACTTCCTAACTGGAGGAAGTGCAACTTCCATTTGTTTCGTAGTTAGGAACCCACGCTGCTAGACACCGTGGGATTTTTTTATCTTTCAAATAACTTCACTTTGGTCCGATCGGACCAAAGTGGAACCCCCCCTTCTTCCGTTTTTTCCAGATGGCGCATCCCCACACTCGTGGCCGCTTAAAAGAGCGAACCGGAAAAATTCATTTCCCGTTGACAGCGTGATACATGACCTGCATAAGTTAAGATACATCTTGCACTCCTTGGAGACCCAAGGAATATGCAAGTTCAACGCCTATCGTACGGAGTCAAAGGCTTTGTCAGGCTCCACGACTATGCCATACGCTGGAGCCGTATGGTCACCGACAAAGCCAAGAGGAAAGCCCGCATCCTCGCCTTCTGGCAGAAACACGGGCTCGAAGCCACGGTCGAGGCTTTCGGAGTCAAACGGAGAACCCTGTACCTCTGGAAAAGCCAACAGAAGAAGGGGAGCGGCTCTCTGGAAGCGTTGAATGAGAAGTCCAAAAGGCCCAGGTGTGTCCGGGCTCTTAGAGTGGCCAACCGTGGTCACCTCCCTGATTCGTCGGCTTCGCGCCGAACACCCGAATCTCGGCCCGGACAAAGTGGCGGTGCTCCTTGCTCGGAACCCACTGCTCTCCGGAGTCCGGCTCCCGCAGGCACGCACGGTCGCCAGGATCATTGCCGATGCCCCAGACAGGATGAGGATCTTCCCGATTAAAGTTCGACACAACGGTCAGCTTGTTCCTCGAAAAAGAGTCAAGAAAGCCAGAAAACCCAAGAACTTCGTCGCCACGCACTCTCTGCCATTGCGGCGCCTTTGATACGGTCGAGCGGTTCGTCCACGGCGCTCTGGCGATATGTGATTACCTTCACGGACGTCTATTCCCGCTTCTCCCTCGCCTGGGCGACGAGGAGCCATGCCTCGCTCGCTGCCAAGGAGTTCTTTGATCTCGTCACCTTGCTCTTCCCCCATCGTCTCGAACACGTGCTCACCGACAATGGCAGCGAGTTCATGAAGCACTTCGACGAGGAACTCCGACGTCTCCACCAGACCCACTGGCATACCTATCCCAGGACCCCAAAGATGAACGCCCACGACGAGCGGTTCAACCGCACCATCCAGGAGGAGTTTGTTGATTACCACGAGACCGAACTTCTGAATCCTGATGTTTTCAACCGCAAACTCATCGAGTGGCTGCTCTGGTACAACGGAGAGAGACCTCATTGGGCCCTTGACCTCAAATCGCCGATACAATTCTTAATCGAACAGAACCCGGAGGAGTGCAATATGTGGTGGCGTGATACAAGCTATTGACAGAGTAAAAAGGTTTGTTATACTACGATTAGGTGATAATCCTGTTTCTCGCATTAGGTTGAGAACAGACAGAGGTCTCGCTTTCGCGAGGCTTTTGTTTTTGAAAAAAAGAAATTATCACTTTCCTGCCTGCCGGCAGGCAGGCGGCAGGCAGGTTGGGGCTCGCAAAGACTTTTTCTACATCTCAGTATAGAATGATGATCATTGACAAAAACGAAAAAAACTCATAGATTGCAATAAAGGAGGACGCGTTGGAAGATCAACCAGTTTACGAACGGCTGCTGCGCGCTCTTTCACAAAAAGGCGTCAGATACGTGTTGTGCGGTGGAATGGCGCTCGTTCTTCGACACATCAAGCGGGACACATTCGATGCCGATCTCGCGGTAGATCTCTCGATAGAGAATCTGTCTTGTTTCTTGGACGTGCTCAAAGAACTCGGATGGATTCCAAAAGTTCCGGTGAATGCAAATGAACTTGCTGATCCAGAAAAGCGAGTTCAATGGCAAACAGAAAAAGACGCCAAGGTGTTCACTTTTGTACTTGCGAATCTCCCCTTCCTGTCGGTCGACGTGTTCTTGAGCTTGCCAATACCGTTCGACATACTTGCCCGCGAGGCCATTCCGGTGATGCTTGATGATGTAGAAATTCCAACAGCATCATACGAAGCATTGCTGGAGATGAAACGCCAAATCCAGCCCCCAAGAGTAAAGGATGCTCTGGACATCCTGATCCTTGAAAAGATCGTCGCTGAAAGGAAGGGGTAAATGGAGCGCCCCAAGTGCGTGCCGGAAGAACTCTGGCACAACGAGACGCCGCGCGCTTGTCTCCAGGCCATCGAGGAAATGGCCAGGTTTTTCTGGAGGATGGGGGTTGATCCCAAAGAAGAAGAACCCCGCTTGCCAGAAGACTGGAGAGAGCGCATCGGAACACTCATGAACCGCAGTTAGGAACCCACGCTGCTAGACACCGTGGGATTTTTTTATTGAAAAATCTCGGAGCTAAGCTCCGAGCGAGAGATTGCCATCAAATCCGAACCGGAGGAAGTGCAACTTCGGTTTTTTCTGCGCAGAAGCGCTAGCGGTGTTTTTTTATTAGAAGAAATAAAAAACGAGCGGATACCGTCTGCGCGTGCAGAGGAGACCGCTCTTGAGTTTGTGAGTGTTTAGGAAGGAACTAGGGACAGGCACCGTTGCTCCAGAACCAGTGACAGTCCCAGTCGAGGCAGTCGGTGAGGTTGTCCCCGTCGTTGTCGAGGCCGTCCAGACAGTTGGCCTCGCAGGGATTGTTTCCGAGACAGATCATGGCGTTGCACCAGCCAGTCTCTTCGTGAGCGAGGGCAGCCGCGCCTGCTTCGATCACGTCCACTGGATTTCCCGGTTCGTAGGCAGGCACCGGGACGTTCACCCCGTTTACCGTGATGAGGAAGGTCCAGCCGGCAGCTGTCGCACAGTCCCCCACACCTCGAGCGCCTTGGGTGGTTACATAATACACGCCGTTGGGAGACGTGGCGGATACGATCCGAGGGCCGGTGTCTCCTTGGTAGGTCCAGGTGTAGGGTGCGTCATTGTCGGTGGACTCCTCCCACTCTGGGCTGCAGTCCGGACCCGCGCCTTCGAGATCGGTCCAGATGGTGTGAGCTCCATTCACTCCAGAGTCGACCTCGACTGTGACAGTGTTTGGAAGACCGCAGCCGCCGCAGACGCCGCCTTCGTCGGTGAAAGTGTCGCAGTCATCATCGATCCCGTTGCAGGATTCGATGGAGGGCTGTCTGGCTGAACAGGTTCCCCAGAGGCCGTTGCCACAGGTCTGGGTACCGTTCTCACAGGCGGTACTGCAATCTCTCGTGAGGTTCTCGTCCGCGATGTTGTTGCAGTCGTCGTCCACATTGTTGCAGGTTTCTGCCGCCGGATTGCCCGGGACACAGACTTGGGGAACTCCCCCAACGCAGTTCTGGACTGTCCGTCTGCAGGCGCCCACCCCGCAGGCAGTGGAACCAAGGTTCTCGTCTCGTGCACCATCGCAGTCATCATCTGACCCATTGCAGGTCTCGGGGACAGGGTTGCATCCACCCCCGGCGATGCAGACGATCCCGTCGTCGACGACACCGTTGCAGTCGTTGTCGAACCCGTCACAGATCTCATTCGCGGGTAGAGGAGCGGTACACGAGTCCCACAGCCCGAAACGACAGCACTGATTGCCTTGTCCGCAGGCGGTCTCACAGGTGATGGTGTAGTGGTCGATGTCCCCGTTGCAGTCGTCGTCCACATTGTTGCAGGTTTCTGCCGCCGGATTGCCCGGGACACAGACTTGGGGAACGCTGTTTAGACAGTTGGTGACAGTGCGAGAGCAGGCGCCGACTCCACAGGTGGTTTGTCCGAGATTCTCGTCGGTAGCGTTGTCGCAGTCGTCGTCGAGTCCGTTACAGATCTCTGGTGAAGGAACGCATTCTTGGAAACAACCACCATTCGAGCAGTACCAACCTATTGCACAGGAGATTCCACAGTGACCACAATGTTGATCGTCGATTTGAAGGTTGAAGTCCTCATCGACGAGACCATCGCAGTCATCATCATGGTTGTTGCAGACTTCGGTAGCTCCCGGCTTTCGATTCGGGTTATATGGAGCACAGTCCTCCACATCCACCGTGCCGTCCCCGTCTGAATCCGAGTAGGCGCAGTTGGCGGTTAGCGGATCGCAGTAGTGACCCCAGTCACAGTGGTTGTCATTCGGAGTGTTGTGGCAGAGGCCGTTTTGGCAGGAGTCGTCGGTACAGGTGAACTCCCCATCATCACAGTCCTGGTCATCGATGCAAACCGAGGTATCCACACAGTCGAGGGACTGGTTGCAGTACTCACCGTCTGGGCAGTTTGTGTCCAGAGGATTGTTTCGGCAGGTGTTGTTCCATTGGCATGAGTCGTTGGTGCACAGGACGCCATCGTCGCACTGCTCGGTTTCCGAGCAACCATTGATCTCACAGTCCCCATCGACACAGTGATACTCGCCCCCGCAGACCTCTCCGCACTCACCGCAGTTCTGGTCGTCCCAGTCGAAGTCGGTCTGCTCGTCCACTCCGTTCATGCAGTTGTTGTCCCGCTCGTCGCAGATCTCGGGCGCGTTCGGGTGAACGCTGGCTCGCGTGTCGTCGCAATCGGTGCCGCCGCAAACTTGATCATCATAGCCGTCGGAATCAAGATCATGACACTCACCACCATGGCCCGGTTCAGTAGCTTCAGAACAGCTGACGCAGTCTGACGTAGATCGCTCCTTCCTACCGTTTTCGCATTGATGGATGGTGTCGAAATCGATCTCCGATTCTATGCCCAGTGTGACTTCGTCTTCAGTTCCGTCACCGACCCAGAGCACTAGATCATCTCGATAACCGATGTTGAAAAACAACGGCTGGTCAACGATATGACGTGCGTGCCCCTCTGAGACGGCGTAGACGGGTGCATCAGAGACCGTCCTAAACACAGCACCGTCTCTCAATCTAATGAGATCGCCTACGGGATAACTCCCCTAGTTCATAAGCGTCCACCAGTGAGCGGGGTTAAACGGGTCGTAAACCGCGACATCTACGAAATCGTAACCCCACGAGTAGAGAACTTCAGCCGTGATGAATGGCTCGCGAAACTGTGAATCGAGATTAACTCGATAGACGGTCGAGTTCGTCGTGGTTCTGTAGAGTTCATACTGGGGAGGATCTTCGATCGGTGAACCAACATCGTAACAGTCAACTTCACCTCTCGATATATCAGCCAACCCAACAGACGACCACCTCCAGGCGGTATACTGATTGATTGTGATTGGCCGCCGGACGACATGCCCATTTTCGCGGTCGAGGACGAAGAGTCCATCTGTGGTCGAAACAACGGTTCCCGGAGGATGCCACGTCAATCTGTGATCTCGAATGAACTTCGACGCACTGATGTGACCGAAATCAACCATCGACTGATGATCGGTGTAGTAACCCGTACTCGTAGCAGCGATAGTTGGTGGGTTGTTACCGAGAGCAGCGATGTAATCCGGAGATGGACGATTCACTTCAAAATGCAAGTGCGGTCCGCTTGCTAGATTTGCAATCTGAGCGATCTCCGCTCCCTTCCGGACACAATCTCCTTCGCGGATGAGAACGTTGTCGACATGCAGATAGAGCGTGTAGACGCTCCTTACTCGCTTCTCCAGCTCGGGGATGGTTGACCCATTGTAGAGATAAGGAGTAATGTCGACATCCTTGGGCAAGTCATGACGGATCACTATTGCCCAAAAAAGCCCACCGAGATTCCGAACAGCTTCGACAGTGCCGTTTGCCGCAGCGATGACCCTTTCCCCCACATCAGCACTCGCTGCACATTCTACCGCTTGAGGATCATATCGATCCTTCACGAGATTCCAATCCTCTCCCGGATGGATCTCCTCCACACAACCCGCAGAGACGACACATTGACAGTCTGAACAGATGTTTCCGTAACAATTCCAGACATACCAACCATCTTCTCGTGGATCGACGGAGCTGAAATCGGACAACAGAAACGAGGTCCCCTTTACGGGATATACGAAATCATAAGCAATTTCAGCTTCACAAGCTTCGTTTCCACCTATGGACCTGTGACTGACATCAGTCTCTTCGCCTTCGTTGCAACCCAGTAGAACGGCAAAAAGTGACGCAGCACAAATGGATCCAATCTTTCGATTCGAATTCATTTCGCCACTCCTTTTGAGTTTTCAAGGTTCTGTTCTCGTCGGACCAACCGACGGATGAAAGCATCTGTTTGCTCTCATTGATCGGGTCGTCCATCACTCCAAAACCAGTGTTTTTATTATATTGTTAAGCAGATTAACATCGGTTTCATCTTGACCAGAGGATGAAACCATCACACTCAAACCGTGAAAACCGAACACTCTTGCATTGCGATATGCTCGAGTCCATGAGCCACCGGCATAATCAAACTCGCGTGTGATCAACACTTGTTCACCGTCGATAGTCAAACATTTTCGAAAGCCAGTAACTGATTCTTCTCCCGAACAGATTTTAGTCAGATTGAAATCGCCTTTGTATGGCACCGGAAAACCTTCGCTTCCGAATGGATAGTCTGAGGAAACAAGCTCGAAAATGAAACCCATCTGCGGATTAGTTCCAAACAAAACCAATGCTTTCCCCGTCTCCTCCACCGGTCCGCCCGGAGTTTCAACGATCTTAGTTAGCCCTGTTGTGTAATCATAGAATTGTCGTTCGATGTCACCGAAACTCCTCGGATACTCGAACGAGATCTGAAATTCAGGATCCTTGTACTTCAAAATATCAGCAGAAACTTCTATCCCGCTAATAAATTCACGAGATCGCGGAGAACGTATACCATTGGTGTTCGTAGTTTGATCCTTAATTGGTGCATTCACTTCAAAACCTACATTGGTATTCGAGATCGGAGCTTTGGGTTTTAATAAAGCAATAACAATCACTACAAAAATAGCAATAAGAGGAAGGATATTAAGCCCATTTTTGCCTGGAAACTTCATAATGTTGTTATCCTGATTTAAACGTATGGCGTGGTTGAGGGAATGTCAAGAAAAGGGTGTCAGGAAGTGCTGACAGATGGGGCTTAATCCTCTGGAAATCTTTCGGAATCAGAGATGGTGGAAAACGCGAATATGAAGGCGGTGATGAGCCCGGCGATGGCGAGAATTAAGAAGGTATCTCCTGAATAAATAAGCATAAGACTTAAGGTTAGTTCTCTATCATTTCTAACCCCAGCGTACCCCTTTAGATTCGCGGATCAATACTTTTATGTCAGAGAGTGCTGACACATCTTAAAACCGTGCCACATGTCTTGACCCAACACACACAATTGCACTCATACCCATTGACTCAAAATGGAAAACACGATAGGGTCGCAGTGAGGAGGGAAAGGTGGACGCATACTACGCGACGTTCTTTCGAGAACTACAACATTCAGGTGTCTCCTACGTGCTCTGTGGCGGCCTAGCGATTGTTCTACAAGGTTTTCGGCGCTTCACCGCGGACATCGACATCATCATCTCTCTCCAAATCGAAAACGTGCTTCGGTTCGTCGAGCTGGTGTCGAGGCTTGGTTATCGCCCGCGCCTGCCAATTCCGGCAGTGGAACTCGCCGATCCAGAAAAAAGAAGATTCTGGAGAGAAGAGAAGGGAGCACAGGTGTTCACGTTCTGTGACCCGTCGAGTCCATACAGACAGATCGATGTGTTCATCAGTGAACCAATCCCCTTCGAAGAGCTCCATGCCGCAAGCATCCTGCGATGTGACAGCGACTTCGAGATCCGTGTCGCTTCAATCGAACACTTGCTCCGCATGAAAAGACAAATCCAGCCGCCGCGAGACCACGACACAATTGACATCCTGATGCTGGAGAGGATGTTGAGCGATCGGAGGTAATCGTGACCGAGAAGAACAAACCGGGCCAAGAGGAGTGGACACTGGAGATGACCTTTCGTTGGCTGGAAGAGGCAGCTGATTTCCTTATTCGAATGGGAGTGCTCAAACCGTGTTCCCAGACAGATGACGAAACCGAGAAGCCCAACCAGTCCGCCGCCGCTACGCAGAAGCGTTAGCGGTATTTTTTGATTTAAAAAAACCCGCGATTGTTGGAACTCCTAAACCCTCGATGATTCTTATATGAACCAGGAAATGGCCCGTCCACTGTTCCATCACCCCAGTCCAGTACAACCTGGCGAATCGGCATCTGTCGGAGTCTGACTCCGAGAAAAAGTGTGTATCACTTTCCTGCCTGCCGCCTGCCTGCCGGCAGGCAGGGCAGGCAGGTTGAACGGTCGGCTCAAAAGTGATAATCGTGCTTTTAATGCCGAAACTACGTCTCTTAGAGACGTAGGATGTGCCACACTTTTTCCACTTGACAGGGGAGTTTTTTTGGCATAGGGTTTAAATAGAGCTGGGATGATCTTTCGGGGGATGGGCCCCCGAAGAATCCCTGTTTAAACTGAAGAGGCCCTTAGGGGCCGGAGGGAAGTGTCATGCGGAATTACGCTTGGCTCATCGGGGCCCTCGGGGCCCTGGGAATGGTTCTTTCACATCTTGGGTGCGGAAACGGGGACGACGACACCGTGACCGACGGTGACGCGGACTCGGACGCCGACTCGGATTCGGACACGGATTCCGACGGCGACGGCGACACCGACGCGGATGGCGACGGAGACGGAGACACGATCGAAGTTCAGGTGACGTCTCTGGTCGAAGGAGCGCGGATCCTGGTGAACGGCGAGTTCACCGGCGAAGTGACTCCGGCGACTGTCCGATGCAGCATCGGACACGTGATCGACCTCGACGTCGACGACCCGTACGGGTGGGGGTACATCACCATTCCGGTCGAGGTCGAAGGACCTGGTGCGGTCGAGATCCTCGCGGGGAGAAACCTCGGGGACGCCAACAAGCTCCCGTACGTCGACGAATTCGGCGAGTGGCAGCCCGGCGGTTCCGACTGCTGGACGTGCGATCGGGATCCGGAAACGAGGTGCGTGGAGATGGAGGTGGATGAGAGGCCTGAATCCTTCGGAATCTGGATGGTGGGTCTTGATGGCCTTTTCGTCAACATGAGAGTGGATGCTAACGCTCTCTGGCTGGGAAGCCAACAGGAAATCGGCGCTGTCACCGACGACGGCCGCTCCCTGGAATATTCCAGTCTGAACGGAAAGATCACCACAACCTGCACCCGCGACTAGGAGTTTCACGCGAATCCCCCCTTCGCGTGGATCGGCCGGGAAGTACTGAAAAGTACGACCCGGCTTTTTTTGTTTGCGCTGATTACGCGGATAAGCACGGATTACGCAGAAAGGAAGAATCCCACCAAGTAAGGCGGGATTGCTTCGTCTCTACGCTCCTCGCAATGACGAGATTGTTATGGACTGACGACGATACGGCCGGAGTAGGCAGTCCAGGGAGTAATTCCATTATTTGCAGCCGTTACAAAATCTGAAAAACATTCATTGACACCAATCCCACCAGCGGCTCTATCAGAATTATCATAACAACTTTCATCAGCCGCGTCCAGATTACACACCCCATTACAAAACCCCCAGTTATCCTTGACCTGCACTCGTGGGGTGTAGACGCAGTCTAATACCCCATCGCGGTTGCCGTCGGCGAGGGAGCAGGCGCTGGCGTCGGCCGGACAGACGCCGTTGCCCGAGGCGTCAGAGTTGCAAGTATAAGTGTAGGCGTACACAAATGGCGATGAGTCGTCGCAGGCATCTTGCGAGGTGCCGAAGTTGGAGTTGTCGCAGAGCGACTCATGCCCGGCCGCAGCCCGACGGAATCCGCGGTGGTTTTTGTATGAGCCCGGGAATGGCCCGTCCACCGTGCCATCGCCCCAATCAACCACAATCTGCCGAATCGGCATCTGGTTGTTGTCGGCATAAGCGTAGAACTTGAGTTCGACTCCTAGTTGTCCTCCGCCGACAACGTCTCCAGCCGACTGACCGTTCACCGTCAAATTATCCCGCGCCCCTTCGATACACCGCGAGCCGTCGAAACAGCCCCCGACAGCGGCCAGCGTCGGCCCGCCAGTCCCCAACTCCGCCGCGCGGTCGGAGTAAACCAAGTCCGAAGGATCTTGTTCGACATAATCCCCGGCCGTGTTGCCGCTCCGCGGCACATATCGGAAGGCGTCGTAGACCTTGGTGAAGAGTTGACCCAAGCGTTCTTGCATTCTAGTTAACAAACCACGCGGAGACACAGGTTCATCGGCGCCATAATCGCGGCAATTTCCTATGCTATCACATTGCTCATTTTCAAGATCATCCCTGTCTTTGCTTACGCGAATGTCAATATACGGTCGAGCGCTGAAATGATCCGGGAAACCATAGAAGGCTTCAGTGTCGGCTGGAGTTTCGACCACACAATCATTGAAGCGAGAATTGCTTAATCTCGTGTCGTTATCGACTATTACCTCGTTTGGGTTGATACGAATGTACTTCTTTCCTTCCCGCTCACTCGCAATCTGTTCAAATTCTTCATCACAAGATTGTCGGATATCGCCGAAATCCTCATCGTTATGGAACGAATTAAGAGGTATGCATCTATAGGGACATTCATCATCACTAAAAGCGCCAGTAGCACAAAGGCCGCCCCCATTACGAAAACCTTCGATATTACACCAGCCAATGATGGGGATGGTGTTTTCGCCACATAGATTGTCATCAATGACCTTCTCTATGCAGTCTTGATAATTAGCGGGATCGCATGAACCACCTGTCCCCGCACACTTTACACGAGTGGTAGTTGTCGGTTGAACGCAGGAAGGCGTATCCGCGCCCGGATCAGCGGCGGCCTTTGGCAATGTCGCGATACTACCCGGGCAATAAGGAAGCTGGATTGGCGCATCAATACTGTCGGTGACTCGAAAAATATCATTGGTATTAGCGATACCATACGGCGGCGGCGGAGCATGCCAATTGTATTCAATGGTAGGAATCAATGGATCCGTGGTGATTATTCCGGATGCCGGCGGGGCGACGCGCCCGTTTCCGATATTGCCAGTGACAGCTTTCGGATTTTCCCCGGCTTTGGCGACCTGGAGAACATCTTGGCAGCCGAAGTATATTGGGCCAGTGTTTCTTAAATTTTCTCCACTTGAACTTCCATCATTCGGCACTTCAGCATCGAGCGTCTGGCAATCAACGAAGACATCGAAAACATTACCGCGATCGGAGAATGGACCAGAGAGAAGGTCGGTGTCGGCAGACAGCCTTCCATCACCACCGGCCACGATCCAAATGCTTGGGTTTTCCTCTTGGAGCGTAGTAAGATAAGAGCCCCTAAGGCGCGTACCGCTCTCTTTAAATGCATCGCTCAACGCCCCACCTGCGTCCGACGGCTTACAGGCAGGCCGATCGGGAAGGGCCATGTGGACTGAATTCTTTGGAACGCAAACGAATTTAACGTCTTCATCGCCAACACCACAATCTTGTGTCCTTCGAGCAAGAATCATAAAGCCGTCGTCTTTCGTGCAGTAATACTTTGATGGATGTTTATCGTCGGGGGAATCATCCCCACCAACGCACGCAATAGGATTTCCTAACAAACAAGCAGCTGCCTCTTCTTCCGAAAGGCCCGCACCATAAATCTCAAGGTCTTCTTCTGAATCGCCATGAACAAGCGTCAGGTCTGTCTGGTCACCATCGTATTCCCAACACCCGTTTGTGACTGTGTATTCCTTCCCTTCGATGTTTCGAGTGCTTGTCTGTTTGTGATTTGGATCACCGTATAAACCAGCGACCTTATACACCTCCGGTACCGCACAGGCATACACATTTCCACCAGGATTGAAGCCGGCGGACGCGAAATTGTTGTAGATGTCGGCAGAGCCGGCCAGGCGGTCGACGGGGAGCCAGGTATTGCAGGCGCGGGATGGCAGGTCGCCAACGTCAAACTGTTGGCCATTCAAGGGTGTGGCCAAGTCGCGTTCGAGACAGTAGCCGGGAAGTCCGAAAACGCTATCTTTCCTATCAAGCCGCTGACAAGTGCCGATATCCGTTTCCTCCTCGCCCTTGCAGTCGTTGTTGGTGGCGCAGATCGTTCCGTCTTTGGTTCCTCCCTGACAAAGACCCTCGAAGGGATTGGAACTCGGGTTGAAAAACCTGTCTCCGCTGGCGTAATTGGCTTTGACATAACTGCACTCGCAGTCCTGATCCTTCTCGCAAAGCTTGGCTTTCTGAAATCCATTGACCACGCTCTCCGGGGTGGGCGGATCGCCCCTCCAGTCGCTGACCAGCACCGGTTTGGTTCCGCCGGGACCGGACACCGAAGCGGGGAACGGAGAATTTTGCTCGGGATAGGCCCGGCAGGAGGCAATGGTATCGTTGCGGTTCACGCCACTGATTTGGAGCGGCACGGGTTGTCCCAGAGAATCGGAATCAGTGTTCCCGCGGATGGAAACCACACATTTGCCGGAATAGCAGGTTCCTTCTTGGCCGGAGGAGGAACACCCCTCGCCATTGTCCGCGGTGCATATTCCAATCACCAGCACCAGCCGGAACTGGGCCTCGCACCTGTCTCCCTCGGCGCAATCTCCGGGATCCTCGCAGGCCTTGCGGCTTCCGTCAGCGTTGAATGTCTGATTGCAGTATTGACCAACGCCAACTTGTTCAAGACTGTCAGCCGGGTACTGGTTGGGAATCGAGTAGCCGGCGTACTCCAGCCCGGCGTACGAGACGTCGCGGTTCCGGTAAATCTCCTCGGTTAAGACCTGTTGCTCGCGGTCGGTAATCCAGTGAGTGCATTGAATGCTCTCGCCGGTTCCGGAGACGGCGTCGCACACGCCAATCAAATTGCAGACTTCTTTGAAGGCGCTGGTTTGAGGGTCGAACACCGGTGTCCGGCTGCGGCAAGCCAGCCACTCTCCGCAGACCCGGTCTTGTTTGACTTTGATCACCGCGTTGGCGTCGTTTCCGAAGGTGCTGGCCGAAGAGTATAAGGCCCCAATTGAGGATTGTTCTCTGCCGAATTCGTCGATGTAACGATTGTCCGGGTGATTGAAGGGAATAAAGCCGAATCGTTCGCCGGGTATAGATCTGTTATTGGGATTAACACACCTGGGCCCCAGCCCATCCTGACATTCGGAAGAAGCTCCGCAGATTTGGTCGCTGAACCGATACTCCCGATATTCCCCAGCGTCCCCGATTAACACTGTTTCATACAGACACTGGGCGCAGTTTCCTCCTGGGCAAGAAACGGCCGGAACAAGTCCTTCGTTCTGTTCCGAGCTCGCCAAATTAGTCACCGTGGCATTTGCCGTCAAGAACGCGTTCGAGGTGTCATTGAAAAGCACGCAGCCGGTTTTCTGTGAGACATCATTTTTACAGGAAGTTATGTCCAGCTTGGCGTTTTTAAGCGCGTAATAGGGCTTGCCTTCGGGGTAGAGAGCGGCGTTTTTGTCGGTTGGATCGCGGAACTCGGTGCAGCCGGCGAAGTTGCCCGGGCAGGAGCCAGCCCAGCCCTGATATTCAGGATCACCGTTCCGGCGGATCCCATTGAAAACGCCGCTGACCACAAAGTTTGGATCGCAAGCGTCGTCCGTGCCCTCACGGAACCAGCCGTCGAACTCGACTCCATCCACGCTCACATTCTCGCGGTACTCGCAGATGCGCTCGTCCGGCGCTTTGAAGTAGGCAGTGCCGCCCTCGGAGCCGGAGGTGGACCACTCCTCGCAACCCACGGCGTCCAGCGTGCAGATCGAGCGTTCGTAGGTGCGCGGGGCGTTTTGGACAATGACTGGTTCGTAAGAAATGGATGTGTTGGACGAGAAGGGTTCGCGGTACGGGAGCGGATAGCGGCAGACGGTCTCGCCGGAGGAGACGCGGCAGGCCAGGGAGCTGTCCACCAAGCAGTCGCAGGAAGATGTCTGGCAGGCGTCGGGATCGTCATCAATATCCGCTCCATCGGGCAGAGTGCAAACCGCTTGCTTAGGCAGACCGGCGTCGGTACAGCCGACTTTGGCCGCCTCGCATTGGAATCTCTGATCTTCAACAATAAAGCGAGTGGTGTCTTCGGGAACGACCAGAGTGTCGGCCGGGAATCCGGTGCAGTCATCGTTACTGATCTGGGGCCTTAAAGGAGGAGCAATGCTGCAGATAAACGTCCCATCAATGAAGCAGGGAAGATCCAAATTACCAGGGTTGATTCCTCTGCAGATTACCGGCTCGACCTCCCCCAAGGCATGATAGCGGCAGGAACGCGTCCCCACGCCAACGGTGCAAACTGTCTTTCCGCCAACCTCACAGGCGGTGGGACTCTCTATGGGACTCTCTACTGGAGAATCCACGACGCACATGGCGTTCCAAGTCTCGCGACCCGGGGAGTCCGAGGCCCGAGTGTCGGCAAAGGCAGCGCAACCCACGGCCGCGTCGCGGCAAATGGAATCAAAGCCGGTCAGGGTTTGGACGGCTCCCTGCCGGTCGTTGTACTCGGTACAGCCCAGCATGGCCTGGGGCAAGGCCGCGCCCTCGCGAGTTTGGTCGCAGGAGGCCGGCGTGATCCAGGAGTTTTTGACCACGGCAATGGCCTCATCGGCCTGGCGCAGGATGATGTTGTCGATATACGAGATGTCGGCAAAGTTTTCGATGATCAGCTGTTCGTCGACCATGGGCAGGCGGTCCAAGAGCACCGGACCGAAGTTGTAGACCTGCCAGTTGCCGCCGAGCGCCGCCGATTGGTTGGCGAAATATTCATCGGTGCTCGGAGCTCCGCTGAATCTGGCGGTCAAATTTCCCCTTCCCTTAGCCCAGAAAGACAGGTAATAGGTGCCGCCCTCGAAGATCGGGGTATCCGAATCGGCGGAAACGTCTTTTTGGAGGAGAAGCGTCCCGACGTCAACGCGGAGCGAATGCTCCCCGACTACCGTGGACTCGGCGGAAACTGCGGTGCCGGGGTCGGTCCATCCCCCTTTTCCCGACTCAAAGTCGTTGAAGAAAACCTGACGCACGTTCCGGCCGGCGTTCCCGGTGTACAACCGACAGCCATTCTCCGCGGCACCGCAGGAATTGGACTCAGTCGGGAATCCGTTGTAAGTGCATTCGTTGGTGGCCGCGTCCCAAGCGCCGCCGAAGCGCGAACAGAAGACGCATTGGTTGGTGACGCCTCCGATCCAATCCCCGCCGGCCGTACCGCAGGCCCCCTGGTTGGCGATGGACGAATCCACCGCCGGCTGGGTGATGCGGTAGGGATGACATTCTTCGGTGACTACCACGGTCCGAGAATAGGGACGGTAGCTGCGGTTGCCCGAGGTATCGAAGAACTCGCGACAGTCGGGATTGGTGCCGGCGGCGTAGATATCCGAGGTGCAGGTATCGTCATAAACCTCGGAAACCAAGCGCGGCGGCCGGGCTCCAACCTCTTCGGGCCGGCCAACCAACGGATCCCCGGTGACAAACCTCCATTCCTTAAGCTGAAAGCCGCTGGTGTCTGATCCTTCCCAGGTGTAGTAGACGGCTCCGGCGTCGTCCCGCGGATTGGCGCAGGCCCGCAGATAGGAATAGTACTCGCGGGCCTCGCCGCCGGCGGCCAGGGTATCAAGATTAGTGAACTCACTGCAGCCGGCCACCGAGGCCGTGCAGACTCTGGCTGTGGTGGGGATGAAGTAGTTGGGGAAACTCCCTACATCGTAGTTCGAGGGCTCCTGGCGCCAGGTGGAGTAGCCGGCGCACTCGGCCGGACAGCGGTTGCCGTCGGCGACAATCCCCGGAACCGGCGGCGAGCCGTCGGAGGGCGTGTAGCGCTCACAGCCCACCTCGTCGGCCCGGCAGACGGCCGAGTAACTTTCGCAGGTTGGGTCGTCGGTGGCCGGGTCTCCAGCGCATCCCAAGAAATCAGGCGGAAGGCGCAGGTAGGAGGCCGCGGCATCCACATAGGCCTGTTCGTGGTAGGTGGAAAACACTGGGCCTTCTTCGATCTGGATCGAGTCAAGCCAGGCGGCGGCATCAGAATCCGAACGGACGGAGACCCGAGCGTAATTCAACGCCGCGCCAGGGTCATCAAGCGGATTGTCGGGGGTGGTAAACCGGCAGCCAAGCCGCTCGAACTCCGCGCCTTCGGGAGAAGCGCCTTCGGGAGAAGCGCCTTCGGGAGAAATAGGCAGACGCAGAAGGCTCGCTCCAAATAAGTCGCAGGTGGTGTCAATGCCGGTAAGAACAATGGGTTGGCCGTCCTGATCGCGCAGAGTGAGACCAACCGTCACGGTAACCGGAGTGGCGGCGTCCCTCCGAGCCGCGGCCGCCGAGATGGTGTAGGTTCGTCCGGGCTCGAGCCAAATGGTCTGGATAAGGTCGTCAGCGTCCGAGGGGCTGACGGAATAGATTCCGGAGTCAACAAAGGAGTCGGCGCGCTCTCCAACTGTTCCCACCCAGAAGTCGGGCAACCCGTCTCGGTCATCATCCAGCTCGAAACTCGAGTTTCTGACCAGGTTGACCCGAGAAGTTTGGCGCGAGTAAAGCTCGGTACAACCGGCGTCGCGCGCTTCGCAAACACCGGCGTCGCGGTCCAAAAACACCCGGCCGGAGGTAAGCCAGTCGCCGGTGCCCTCGGCCGGATCCTGATCCAGGGCATATCCCCGACAGCCGACATTGTCCGAAGTGCAAACCGAGCGGTCCGCGGTGTTGGAAAGAAGCGACAAGTTGCCCGAGGCCGTTCCGCCAGCTCGCGCGGTGAAGGTGGCGCAGGTGGCATACTCCGCCGGGCACTCGTCGCCGCCCAGCCGCCAGATGTTTTTCTCGCGGGTGCAGTAGCCGTAGCCGGACTCGCAGGTTCCCTCCTCGTTCTCCGCGATGCAGGACGGCGTATCCACGCAAATTTGGGCCCGCAGGTCGGACTCGGTGGAGATCAGGGTTGGACCGTAAACCTTGGCCTTGCACTGGGTGACCGGATATTTGAGGATCCAGTTGGGATCAATGAGCCGGCACCAGGGGTGATCCTGGGGCAACGGGGAGTTTTCGGTGGGACAATCGTTGAATCCGTCAATGACTTCTTTGAGCGTCGGACTGCCGTTCGTTGCCTTGGCCGCGGCCAGCTCCCAGCCAATGGGAATGATCCGGGCTTTGCGCATCTTAACCAGATTGGAATAGCAGTAGCCGGTGGTAAAACAGAAGGGGTCGGCGTTCTTGGCCGCGTCGGCGCCGTTAGCCGAGACCAGGGGCCAGTCGCCGTGGAGATAACCGCGGGTCAGAGCGTCGGAAACCGTGAGCGGCTGGTCGGCCTTGGACTGGCGCACGGCGGCAGCGAACTGGGAGTCCATGACGCAGTTGCTCGGGGTACGGAAAGTGTCGGGACAGACCGTGAAATCGGTGATGGCGTCGTATTGCGATGTCTCGACGATCCGAGGGGTGAGGAAATCGGCAAACGAGGCCTGAGCCGCGGCCCGCCCGCCCCGGCCGGCGAATTCCGGATTATTGAGCGCGCACTCGGTGTTGCCGATCGAACCGAAAGCGCCGAACTGCACGCCGAAATTGGTGGAAAGCCCGGCGTTCTTTGAAAACAGGTCGAACCCCGGACAGGTGACGGTTTTAACATCTAAAAGACCCTCGGTGAAAATCCGGTGCATCAACTGTGAGGCAAAGGTGTTGGTGAGGGTGGCGATGGCCGCCGGGATGATGGCCACTGCGCCGGCGGCCAGCGCCGAACCCACTTGGGCGTTAGTCATCTTCGAGACCTCCGTGCCCTTGCCGACCAGGCCCTCGGCCTCGGCCTTGATGGCCTGAGAGGGAGTCATGACACTTCCCGAGATGGGATTCACTAAACTTTTAAACCCCTGGCCGATTCTGTTCTCTTCAATGCCCTCATTGGCTTTCTTTCCGGCGTACTCGAGAAGCTTGATGTTGGAGCCAAAGGCCACTCCGAGTTCGGATTGCCCTGGTTGAAAGGTAAGCAGGGTGCCGCGCAGGGCCTCGCCGGTTTCGACCGAGGTGATGTACTCGTCCCAATTTTTGGCGATCTCGTTCCATTCGCAGCGCGGCCGAGGCGGCGGGGCCACAGTCCCGGCCAGGCCGAGGAAGATGGATAAACGCAGCGACGGCGGGGCGGCTGTGGGATCGCAGAGGTTGAATCCGGCAAAACCCATCTCCGAGAGAGTACCCAGGGCCTCGCCGGCCCCGCTCAACGCAAGATCTCTGGCAAAGGTGCCGAATGACTTGTTCTCAAAGAGAGTGCCTTCCCCCTTGCCGCCCGAGGCCAAGTAGACCGCGGTGTCATATGCCAGCGTCTGCATCATGAAGTTCAAACCGTTGATGATGGCTACCGCCCCGCCGTTGACCAGCACCACCTCGAGGTAATCCCAGATATTGGTGACGGTGGTGTTGAGGCCGGTAATGGGATCGATGACTGTCATGCCCATGGCCTGGGCCGGGCGGCTGGCAATCGGCGACAAGGTACCGACAAAAAGCACGCCCACAAGCAGGTAGGTGAGTGCGATGCGTTGGAGAAGTGGGCGTGGCCGCCGCATACCCGGTACTACAACACTTTCTTTAAGAGATAAGCTACGATTTGCGTCATCTTCCGGTGAACCCAGTACTTAATAGGAGAATGAGTTGTAGTACCGGGCATATTATCGTGTCGTCGAAGTCACGGTACTCGATGCAGTTTGTCCGAGTACTTCCTCATAGAGTCGCTTCAAAGTCGCGTCATCCACTTTGGAAAGCATCTCGTCGGAAACTCCGGCGCCGCGGAGGAGCGAACGGATATTCTCGGGGTCGAAGCCGCCGAGGATCTGTTCCGGACTTCCGATGAAACCCGGCGACATCGACTGGGGGATGCCCGGGCTCACTTTTTGGGTGTTGGCCGCCTCGAATGGCGCCCCGCAGTTCTGATCACGTGGACAGTTGGGATCCTCGCCGGAGTTGGCTTCTGCTCCATCATTGATCCCATCGGAATCAGTATCTTCCAGGTAAGGCGAAGTGCGGTAGAGATAAAGTTCGTCGTAGTCGGAAAGGCCGTCGGAATCGGTATCCGTCTTCCTCTGGGCTTCCACGGCCTCGGATTCCCGTTCGGCCAGCGACTTATAGCGCGGCCCGCTGCGCTCGAATGGCGCCCGCACCGACTTTTGAAACTGGAGAAACGACAGAGAAAGAATGGCCAGAATAAGCACAGACAAAGCGGCCAGAGCCAGCCGATGGTCGTGTCCGAAATGGCGGGGTTCTCCTTCCATAGACGAAATCCTCCACAGGGTGGAGCTTCATTACTCTAAATTATACGGGAGCGAACCACTCGAAGCAATAGCCCGGAGCTAAGCTCCGGGCTGGGAAAGTGCGCGCCATTGCTCAAGGGAGAGTGTCTCGGGGCGGGAGTTGGGATCGATTCCGGCGCGCAAGAGAGCGTCTTTCATCCCCTTTCCGAGCGTGCCGGCAATTTTTTTCCGAGGCGACGAAAAGCCGATTTTCGCGAGCCGAAGGATCGCCTCCCTTTCCGCGAATGGTTTCCGATGCCGGATAATTAGGATGATCGCGGATTCAACCTTGGGCGGCGGCAGGTAACTGCCTGGCGGGACGCGGCGGATGAGCTCGACTGTCCCGAACGTCTGCGCCATCACAGCCAATAGATTCATCCTAGGTGGTTTGGCCGCGAGACGCTCCCCCACCTCGCGCTGGAGCATAAGGACGAGGCGTTCCGGCGGCGGGTCCCATTCTGCCATTGTCTTCCAAAGGAAGTCAGAGGTGATGCCATAGGGAAGGTTGGAGACGATCTTGAAGTCAGGGGGTAGGGAGTAGGTTGCCTGCCTGTCCGGCAGGCAGGTAGGGGGTAGACGAAGAATGTCGCCGTGGATGATACGGACGTTTGGAAATTCGCCGACGGTCTCATCCAAAACCGGCAGAAACCGCTTGTCGAGTTCGACGGCGACGACCCGTCCCGCCCGGGCCGCCAGCTCGCGGGTCAGCGTCCCAAACCCCGGGCCGACCTCGAGAACCGTGTCGGTCTTTTTCAAATCAGCGCTATCAGCGACGGACATCAGCGGGCCTCTGTCAATCAAAAAATGCTGGCCTCGGAGGCGGGTCAGCACAATTCCGTGCTGGCTGGCCAACTCGCGAATTTCGGACGGTTTTGTCAGATCCATATCACGCCCGCAAGTGCGCCAGATAAAGCAGCGAATACAAACCAGCCAGGATGAACATCTGCGTCCAGCCGGGATCAAAAAAGGTGACGATGATCAAACAGAGGATGGCCGCCGAAAGTTTCCCCGCGACCACGGCCATCTCCAGAAAAAGTGCCCCCTTGGTCACCGAGTAGGATCTGGCCCACTCATAGTGCAGGGCGATCATGGGAATGCCCAGGGCGTTCCTGGCGCTCCTGTAGAGAGCATCGAAACCCAGCACTCCCAACGGACTCGCGACCGCCGGCCGCACGAACCAGGACAGCGCCGTAAAAAACGTCCCCACTCCGAGCATCCGGTGCCGGCCGCGGGTGTCGGTCAACCGGCCGATGGCCACGGCCATGACCGCGGTAGCCATGGTTGCCGCCGAGACAATGGCTCCCACGTTAAAAAACTCGCGAACCATGACAAAGATGAAAACTGGCCAGACCGCCTGCGCGATCAGTTCCTCGCCGAAGCCCATGAAACAAAGAAGCCGCGGCCGGTGTTCCTTCTTGAAAAGCCGCTTCCAGGCGTCGAGATAAGAAAGCTCCCGCGGCTCAAAAACCTCGGGAGTGAGCAGGAGCGGGATGGTCGATGCCAGGATCAAAACCGATACGACGACGAACAGCACCGGAAATCCGAAAAAAAGAAGGATGGTACCGCCGACCACCGGCCCTAAAATGGACGAGGCGGAGACGAGGAAAACCAGAGTTCCCAGTTCCCGGCCCTGAGTTCCTTTGCCGCTGCCGAAACGGGCGAAGTCGGCGTGATAGCCAGGCCAAAAAAGCGCCTTGAACAAGGCGTAGGAGACGATGGCTGTTCCGGTGAAAATCGGCGAGTAGGGAATCCCAAAAAGCGACAAATAGTAGATTACCAAAAAGGGCGTGGAGTAAATAATGCCATGTTCGTAACCCTTGGCTCGGGTGATTTTTCCGCCCAAAGGGATAATGACGAAGTACAGTCCGTAGACGGCGATATAAAAGAGGAGGATTCTCTGGAGAGAAAAGCCGATGGTGTAGAGGTAGATCGGTTCGAAGATGAGCACGGCCGAAGAAGCGAAATCCAGGATGGCTCGTGAAAGAAAAAGTTCCCGGACTTGGGTGGCCGGTCGGATGGCGAAGTACTGGGCGAAGAGTTTAGTGAGGATGGAGTGGGGCACGATCGCTAGGTTCTAGGTTATAGGTTCTAGTTTGTTGGTGAAGGATCGATCGGGCCGCGGCGGAGGATTCTGATTGATCCGTCGGATTCGACGCGAACAACGGTCGATGGTTTGTGACGCAGGAGGACGCCAGCGTCGAGATAGAAATCGATTGGTTTTTTTCCAAGCTGATTTTTGACGGCCCGTAACGAGTAACAAGCGGGTCTTCCGGAAAGATTGGCCGAGGTGGCGACGATCGGGCGAGCGAGTCCCGCGGCCAGCCGGCGAGCGATTGGATGCGATGAAACCCGGACGCCGACTGACGCGCCTAACGCGCGCCGGATCCGCGCGTCACTCGCCGGCAGGACGATGGTCAGAGGTCCGGGCCAGTGTCGTTCGGCCAGCTCTAGCGCCGGGCCGTCGAGACGAAAAAACCGTCTCGCCTGCCGGATGTCCGCGGCGACCACCGGCAACGGCTTCCCGCGCTCACGGCTTTTGATGCGGTAGACCCGACGGACTGCCGCGGCGTTCGTCGCATCGCAACCGATCCCGTAGGCCGTCTCGGTCGGAAAGATAATGATCCCGCCGCGGCGGAGCGCCGTTACCGCTTTATTTTGTGCTGTTCGTGAAACCATCGGACAGTTCTCCTTAAACCGTCATCGAGTACCGTCGTCGGCTTCCAGCCCAGTTCTTCGCGCGCCAGCCGAATGGCTACGGCGGATCGGTGCTCCTCTCCGATCTTTGACGGCGCGTAGACGGGCCTCTGTGTTGAACCGAAGGCCCGCGCGACTTTCCCGCAGAGTGTGTTTAAATCCGTCTCTTTCGAGGTTCCGACATTAATGACGCCGGTGGCCGGCTTGGACATCGCCGATAGAAAAGCGCGCACCACATCGTCAATGTACACAAAGTCCCGCGTTTGTCGTCCGTCGCCGAAAATCACCGGCCTCTGGCCGCGAGCCATTCGCCCCAACCAGATGGCGATCGCTCCCGCCTCGCTCTTAGGATTCTGTCGCGGGCCGTAAACATTGGCCAGCCGGAGTGAAACCGACGGAAATCCGCCGGCGTGGCGGTAGGAATGCAAATAATGTTCTGACGCCAATTTGGAAACCCCGTAAGGAGACAAGGGATGGGCGGGGTAAGTCTCAGGCGTGGGAATCTTGTTGGCGCCGCCGTAGATCGCTCCGCCGGTCGAAGCCAGAATAAATTTTCTGATGCGGCACTCGAGCCCGGCCTTGACCAGCCGAAGCAGGCCGATGACATTTGTCTTGGCGTCGGCCACTGGATCGAGCACCGAGAGACGGGGGTCCTTCTGGGCGGCGAAGTGGAAGATGATCTCGGGCTTGAGCCTTTTTGTCGCCGATCCAACCAGCGGGCTGGCGACATCCATCTTAATGAATCCCGCTTGGGGATTCAGGTTGGTCCGCTTGCCGGTCGAAAGATTATCCAGCACCGTCACCCGGTGCTTCCGGGCGACGAGCGCGTCCACCACATGAGATCCGATAAACCCGGCACCGCCGGTAACTAATATCTTCATAATTACTTCTCCCGTGATTTCATCCACTTCAGATACGCTTCGACGAATGAGTCCAAATCCCCATCCAAAACTGCCTGAGCGTTCGAGGTTTCGTGCTTGGTGCGATGATCTTTGACCAGTTTGTAAGGATGCAGCACGTAGGAGCGGATCTGGTTCCCCCATTCGGCCGAGGTGTAGGCCCCGCGGATCTTTTGTTTCTCTTCCTGACGTTCGGCTTGGGCCAGGGCGTGGAGTTTGGCCCGGAGGATCTTCATGGCCGTTTCCTTATTCTGCGTCTGACTCCTCTCGTTCTGGCAGGAAACGACGATGCCCGTCGGGATATGAGTAACGCGCACGGCCGAATAGGTAGTCTGAACGCTCTGCCCGCCGTGTCCCGAGGATAGAAAAGTGTCGATCCGCAGGTCCTTGGAATCGATGGAAACCTCTTCGACCTCACCCAACTCGGGCAAAATCTCGACTAAGGCAAATGAGGTGTGACGCATGGCCTCGGCGTCAAAGGGCGAGATGCGCACCAGCCGGTGCACGCCGGCTTCGGATTTGAAAATTCCGTAGGCCCATCGGCCTTCGATGGAAACGGTGACTGATTTGACCCCCGCCTCGGCGCCCCGGTGTTCGTCGAGAATTCGCGCCTTGAGCCCTTTGCGCTCGGCGTAACGGAGGAACATTCGCAGCAGCATCCCGGCCCAATCCATTGCTTCGACTCCGCCGGTGCCAGCGTGAACGGCGAGTAGCGCGTTGGCTCCATCGTGCTTTTCCGAAAAAAGCACGGCGAACTCGAGCTCGGCGAAGCGGCGCTCCACTCCTACGATTCCGGTCTCGATCTCCAGCCGCAATCCTCCGTCTTCGCCGACCTTATCCGCCTCTCGGGCGATCTCCAAAAGATCGGAAACCTCCTTGGCCAGGCCGTCCCAGGCCTCGACTTCGCGAGCCATCTCGGCCTGACGTCCGGAAACTTCCCGCGCCAACTCGGCGTCTTTCCAAAAATCAGACGCGCTCATCTTCACCGCCAGCCGCTCCGCCTCCTTTCTCAGTCTTTCGACGTCAAAGTAACCTCCGTGTCTCGGAGATCTTCGAGCGGAGGTTCTCGAGCTTAGCAATGAGATCTTTCATAATCTATATTTTCAGCTTCTTAGCGTACTCGCCCAGCACCGGCATTTCCCATCGCTCGCCCTGGATGGCTTTAAGAAATCCGACAATAGACAAAACGAGAAGCAGAATCGATCCGAGAAATCCGATCATCCAGCCCAAGATGGGCACCCAGCCCACCAGCCAGACGGCGATCCACAGAATGAACAGGATCATCCCCTGCTTGGCGTGAAACTGGGCAAAGGGGGAATCTTTCTTGGTCAGCAGGGGGACCAGGAAGAGAATCCACAGATAGCCGATGGCCGCCAGGGCCTTGTTCTCCTCGACGTCTCCTGCCTTGCCGGCAGGCAGGTTGGGGGATACTGGTTTAGTTTCGGGCATAAACTTCATCATTAAAAATGATGAAAAAAGTATACCACAGATTGACAGCGACGCGAATCTCTGCTAGAGTTTTCGTCCACGAAAGGAGAGAGCTTGGGAGTCACAATCACCTCGATCGAGGATGCACGGGGCATCCTGCAGAAGAGGAAGAACATTCCGATCGACGAGGATTACATCCACGTCATCCTGACCTTCGTCCTCGAAATCCGGGCCAACCTCGGCCGGAACCTGGTCGAAGTCCGCCTTCGGCCGGAGAGCTTCGACCGGATAAACTCGGCCCCGACCGTCGCCTGCCTGGCCATCGACGCCCTGATGGCAGGACAGACGCCGTCGCGCAAAAAGGCCTATCTGACCTTCCGCGAAGACGGCCGGACGGTCGAGGTCAAATTTCTCCACGTGTGAGATAGATCCCGACGCCCGCCGCCGCAAAGCCCATGGTCGACATTACAAGTCGGCTTTTTTTTATTCAAAACCGCCCCGCTAAGCGAGGCGGCTTTCTCCTCCACTATTCACTATTCCCTGTCTTAGTAGTCCATCCCCATTCCGCCCATGCCCCCGGCTCCGCCATCGGCCGAGTCCTTCTTCTCCGGCTTGTCAGTGATGACTGCCTCGGTAGTGAGCAACATGGCGGCAATAGAAGCCGCGTTCTGCAGGGCGTAGCGGGTGACCTTGGTGGGGTCGATGATGCCCGCGGCCAGCAGATCCTCATAGCGGTCGGCCTCGGCATTGTAGCCCACGGCGCCCGCCTGCTTTTTCACTTCCTCGGCGACCACCGCGCCGTCCTTGCCGGCGTTCTCCGCGATCTGGCGGAGCGGCTCTTCCAGCGCGCGACGGAGGATATTAATGCCGACCTTCTCCTCCCCCGCGGGGTTCACAGCATCCAGCGCCCGCACCGCGCGGAGAAGCGCCACTCCGCCGCCTGGGACGATTCCTTCCTCGACCGCGGCCTTGGTCGCGTTCACCGCGTCCTCGATGCGATGCTTCTTTTCCTTCATCTCGGTCTCCGTGGCGGCGCCGACTTTGATGACGCCCACTCCGCCCGAAAGCTTGGCCAGCCGCTCCTGGAGCTTCTCTTTGTCAAACTCGCTCTCCGTGACCGAGAGTTCTTTCTTGATCTGGGAGACGCGATCGGCAACCTTCGCCGGATCGCCCTTGCCCTCAACGATCGTGGTGTGTTCTTTGGTCGCGATCACCTTACGGGCGCTCCCGAGGTCCGAGAGCTGGGTGTTCTCGATCTTGAGACCGACGTCTTCTGAGATCACCCGCGCGCCGGTGAGCGCCGCGATGTCCTGAAGCATCTCCTTGCGGCGGTCGCCGTAGCCCGGAGCTTTGACCGCGAGCGAGTTGAAGGTCCCGCGGAGCTTGTTCACGATGAGCGTCGCCATGGCCTCGGCCTCAACATCCTCCGCGATGATGACGATTTCCTTTCGACCGGTAGCAGCCACCTTTTCAAGGACAGGGAGCAGATCCTGCACGCTCGATATCTTCTTGTCAGTAATGAGGATGTGCGGATCGGAATACTCCGCCTCCATGCGCTCGGCGTTCGTGATCATGTAGGGAGACACATACCCCTTGTCGAAGCGCATCCCTTTGACAACCTCAACGTCAATACCGAAGGTCTGCGATTCCTCGACCGTGATCACCCCGTTCTCGCCGACCTCTTTCATGGCCCGCGCGATCGTCTTTCCGATTTCTGAATCGTTGGCCGAGATCGCGGCAACGTGCTCGATCTCCGGGCCGGTCACCGGCTTCGAGATCTTCCCCTTGAGCTCGGCAACGACCGCCTCAACGCCCTTCTCGATGCCGCGCCGGATGGCGAGCGGGTTCGCGCCCGCAGTCACGTTCTTGATGCCCTCGGCGAAAATCGCCTGGGCCAGCACGGTGGCGGTGGTGGTCCCGTCGCCGGCCACGTCATTGGTCTTCGAGGCGACTTCTTTCACGAGTTCAGCCCCAACATTCTCAAATTTGTTCTCGAGTTCCACCTCTTTAGCAACAGTAACACCGTCCTTGGTGATGACTGGAGAACCAAATCCCTTATCAAGTATTACATTTCTGCCCTTGGGACCAAGCGTAACCTTAACTGCGTTAGCAAGTTGATCTACACCACGTTTGATGGAGTGGCGTGCGTCTTCGTTAAACTTGATGAGTTTTGCCATAGGATTATTCAACAACAGCCATGAGGTCTTCCTCACGGAGCACGAAGTATTCAACCCCGTCGATTTTAACCTCATCGGGGCTGTATTTCTTAAAGACGACCTTATCGCCGACCTTGACCGAGACCGGCGCGCGGGACCCGTTTTCGAGCAATTTGCCCGGACCGACGGCCATCACCTCTCCCTGCTCCGGCTTCTCCTTCGCGGTGTCCGGAAGGATAATGCCCGACGCGGTTGCCTCTTTATCTTGGATCGGTTTGACGATGACCCGATCGCCCAACGGACGAAGCTTCATACTGATTAATGGGATTAAGATATAAAAAACGCCTTATTTTAGCACTCTCTTTGCTTGAGTGCTAAAGGCGTCGGTATTGTATATCTTCTTAAAAATTCGTCAAGAGGAGGGCTTTGCCGATTGCGCCAGCCCCAGCCAGAGGAGCAAGACGCCCGGCAGATAAGACCACAGATAGTGGTCAAATAAGCCCAGAATAAGAAGGGTGGCGAGGAGCGGCAGGCCGTCTGTGGGAATCGAGCGGCGGAAGATAAACCAGAAGATTGAAACGATTAGGGCGAATCCGACGATTCCCAGCTCGACCCAGACCAGGAGAAAGAGATTGTGCACTGGTTCGTAGGTGTATGGCCCGCGGGCCGGGTCAATGTCACGGTAGCTGGCGAGCGAGGCCTGGCCCGGGCCAACGCCGAAGAGAGGATGACGGCGAATGAGTGAGAAAGCGTCGCGATAGCCCTGTGTCCGTTCGGAGACCGAGCGCGCCTCGAGCCGGCCGACTGACGTTGTCCGAGTGACAACCAGCGAGAAAAGAAGCGAGCCGAGAATCAAAAACGGCAGTGTTGAGGCGGCGAACCAGTGGAAACCGCGATGGCGGACATCAAAATTTCTTATCGCTTGGATAAAGAACAACCCGGCACCCGCAAAAAAAGCCAGCCAAGCGCCGCGCGAAAAGGTGAGAAAAAGCGCGGCGGCAAGCAGCGGTGAAGACCACAGAGCGAGGCGGCGGAAGACTTTATCCCGCGACGAAACCAGCCGCGCTCCGAAGATAAGCGCCACCGCCAGATATCCACCGAAGATATTGGGGTGTGGAAATGGTCCGTAGGCGCGGAGGAATCTGCCGGTCACGGTCTCAACCACCGAAGCGCCAGGAATCTCAGGCGAGTGTGCGGCGAGTCCGAGGAGAGTGGACGCGGGCGAGCTCTGCGCGAGGAACTGCCAGACACCGAGTCCGGCGGCTGGGATCATCCCGGCGATGAAGGCCGCTGCCGCGCGATCCACGCGCTCAGTCCGGAGGATGAATAAAAACATGGCCACGCCCTCGACAATGTGGAGGGTGTTGATCGCGGCAGTGGGAAAATCCCGCGCGAACGCAGTGCGGATGACTGCGACGGAGACGAGGAGGATCGGAAGGACGCGCAGGAACCGATCGCGTCCGCTCCAGACGAGCCTCCCGCCGCTAAGACGATTCTCAATTACTCCGAGAATGAGAATTGCCCAGAAAAGAATCTCGATGGCGTAAACCGAGATCGTCCCCTGCTCCCAGGGAACCCCGGCAAGAGTCGCCCGCGAGACGATCCACCGCGTCTGCCAGGGCAGCAGAAACAAAAAAATATAAGTTGTCCACTCGCGCAGAAATCGAACGCGTTCAAGCGTCATAGATTCATTTCACGGCACTTTTCGATCCACCGATCGCGGAACTCCTCCCGGCGGTCGTTGGTATGAAACTTGAGCATGTAGTCATTCACAACCACACGGCTATCTAGGTTCATCATCTCCCGAATCAGCGGTGGAAACCGTTTCCATTGATACTTTCGCGCGAAAGTGTCAGGGGGAGTTGGAATGGGGAAAAGGGGGCGAGCCGCGCGTTCGATCGTCTGCCGATTCCAGGCGTTCGGCAGTAAATCAAGAATCCATTCATTCGCCTTCCAAAAAGCATCGTAAATTCCGCCGTTATCGTAGATCGAAACGAGAGAGGCGACCCAATGCGCGAGATACGGATCATTCGGAAGCGCCAGCGCGCTCAAATTAAGTGCATCATCGGAAACAAGAAAAGAAAGACATATCGCGTCACGCGAACGGTCATTGGACGGCCGAAGGCCGAGTAGATCAAGCAGCCCGGCGGCCGTCCCGCGCACCGACCAGAGCGCGCCTGGTTTGGTGACGACAAACAAATCAATGTCGCCCTCGTCACGGGAGGCGGACAGAGCCAGGGTATTGGCTACGGCGATCATCCGAACGCCGGCGATGCCGGAAAGGAGACGCGATACGCGGCGCGCACGAGCGTATTTGCGCTCGGCGATCCGCTGTCTTCGCAAACGCTCGGCGACGATTTCTCCCCGCCCTCGGAGAAACCAAAAACCGCCCTGGGTTAGAAGACGGCTTCGAATATCGAGATCCTCGCGGAGTGAACGATCAATTTCTGAAAGAGTGCAGCGTGCAGCGTGCAGCGTGCAGCCGGATTGAGATCGATCGGAGTGGAGCCATCGCCAAAGTTCGAGCGTGGTCAGCGGAAAGGAGAAAAGGTCAAAGTAAGCGATTGTCGACACGATCGATCGCGCGAGCTCCGTCATACGGTCTTAGTTTCGACCACGGGTGGCTATCGGCTCGATGGTCGCCGCCGTCCGGGCGGTTGCGATTTTTTTCCGCGAGGCGACCGGCACGGCGGTATCTTTAACCGTCATCCGTTCGGCGGTGATGGATACAACCTGAGTCGGCGAGACGCGGAGCGGCACGCCGAACATGCCCTGGCGCACCAAATACGCTGATACCGCGTGAGCATCCGCGTCCAGTTCAAGATCAACGACCGAGCCGAACCGGTCTCCACTCTCGGTTACGACCGGGAGTTTGGACAAGGTCCGATATTCGATGCGCATACGGAAACGCCTTAGGCGGCCTTCGTTCCGTTCTTTTTGAAAAAATACATCTGCTGAGCCACGGTGAGCAGGTTGGTCATCAGCCAATAAAGCGCCAAGCCGCCAGGAAGCGAAGCGCCGATGACCACGGTCATAACCGGCATCATGTAGGTCATCTGCTTGTTCATCCTGGCCATGGTGTCTTCGTCCTTGCTGCCCGGAGCGCGCACTGGCGGACGGGTGGTTTGCAGCATCTTAGTCTGCCAGAACTGGGCGGCCCCGGCGATCACCGCCAGCGGGATTGACGGCGCCGCCAAATTGAGGAAACCCAAAAACAGGGGGTCAATAGTTCCGGGATTGGAGACGAACGGGTATAGAATCTCCAGCTTCTGCGAGGCCAGACCGAAACGCATGGCCTGATAAAGAGCAATCAAAAATGGAAACTGGATGAGCAGCGGCAGGCAGGATGAAAAGGGCGAGACCTTCTCCTTGGCGTAGAGTTCCATGGTGGCCCGGGCCAGCTTTTCCTTGTCGGCCTTGAGTTCTTCCTGGAGGGCCTTTAGTTTCGGCTGGAGGTCCTGCAGCGCTTTCTGGGATTTGATGGCCTGAAGCGAAAAGGGATAAAGAACTATCTTGAGGATGATGGTAATGGCGATGATGGCCAAACCGATGTCCTTTCCGGGAATGACGTTATAAAAAAACACCAGCAGGTTGAAAATGGGCTGCTCAAAAACGGTGACGAAAAGATTCTTGATAATTTCAGGCATGGCCGTTTTTATTCCTTGTTCTCTGCCGGCGGTTCTTCAACCG
>Ga0209542_10003274_pt1 | contig 34863 bp, 43 predicted proteins | sample RifCSPhighO2_01_FD_184028 | JGI IMG/M metagenome (GOLD analysis project Ga0209542, IMG submission 184028) | Soil microbial communities from Rifle, Colorado - Rifle CSP2_plank highO2_0.1 (SPAdes) (version 2) | ecosystem: Environmental > Terrestrial > Deep subsurface > Rock core/Sediment ...
TTCTTTTGCTTTTCGTAAAATAGAGGAAGGAGTATATATAAAGATTTCTACGGCGAAAAGGCTTTTAAAGAACGAGTACTGCAAGAGCAGTATGGCCGCAAAGCTCCCAAAAGAGGTATACGACATCAAATCGTTTGAGTCTCAAAAGCAGCGCGAGCTCAAAACGGGCAAGCGTTTAGAACTTGAAAAAGAGCTAAAAGACCTTGAATGTTATCTCGACCTCGTTTCAAAAGGCGAAACAGCCGAAACTCTGGAGCATATTGAATTCTTAAGAAAAAAGAAAGAAGTTTTGAAGCGGTTGCTTTAGTTAATGTTATGTGCGATGTTAGCGTAGTTTGCTCTATTCAACGAAAATTTATCGCTTGGTTGAGGAGCTCTCGACAGCCGATACTGAGCTATCGATTGATTGAACTGTGCGGTCTATTCCTGCTTTGTCGACGCGGATGAGTTCGTATATTTGGCGTTCTGCTCCGCTGTCTTCTTTTGTTTTGAAGCTTATCGTATCTCCAACGTCAAGCATCGCGTCAAGGTCGAGCGCTCGATTCCTGTAGCTTCCGGGTCGAAAGTACACTCCCGCGTTATGTTTTTGCCCTGGTTCATAGAATGGGTCGTCAGTATCGAAGTTGATTTTGATTTCGCCTTGATCCGTGGTGACCATCACCCAGTATGGATATTCTCTTTGGTCGCGTTCAGGTAATGCGGGTATTTGGACTTCTCTTATGATTCTGCCGCTGATTACTTGTCTTGGTCGTGCTGCGTCTGCAGTGGCTAATTCTTGCGCTCGTTTGGACTCATCAGAGAGTGCTGTTAAAAATCCAGCACCAAGAACTCCCACTAATGCTAAGCAGCTTGTGCAGCCCAGTGCCTCAACCCAACTTCCTTCACGTTCATTTTCAGAATAGCCCATGTGCAAAACCTCAAATTGTTGTTTTATAAATATCTTGCCGCATTAGTATTCCATTCCGTGCCCGCCCATTCCTGGTGGCATTTGTGGGGCAGCGCCGCCTTTGTTTGAGCCAGCAATCACGTCATCAATGCGAAGTATCATCTGTGCTACCTCGCTAGCTGAGCTAAGCGCTTGTGTCTTTATCTTGAGCGGCTCGATAACTCCTGCGTTCCAGGAATCCACTACTTTTCCTTTGAAGACATCAACGCCTGCCCATTTTTGTTTTTTGTCGTGCGCTACTTTCAACTCGACCAACATATCTATTGGGTCCATTCCTGCGTTTTCGGCGAGGGTTCGCGGTATGATTTCCATCGCTTGGGCGAAGGCCATGACTGCGAGCTGTTCTCTGCCAGATAAGCTTTCAGAATACTTGCGTAGTTCTTTGGCGACTTCCATTTCGGGAGCGCCTGCACCCGCCACTACCTTGCCAAGTTTAAGAGACGCGGCTACATCGCCGATGGCGTCAGTTAGAGCTCTTTTAGCTTCGTCCACGACGTGGTCTGTTCCGCCGCGCACTAATATAGTGACCGACTTCGGATTTTTGCAGCCGGTGACGAAAGTCATTTCTTCTGAGCCGATTTTTCGTTCTTCTACCATTCCTGCGCTTCCAAGGTCTTTGGAATTCAAATCACGTAAACTAGTTACTATGCGAGCGCCTGTTGCACGTGAGAGCGCTTCCATGTCGCTTTTCTTTACGCGTCTTGCGGCATAGATGTTTTTCTTTGATAGGAAGTGCTGCGCGAGGTCATCGATGCCTTTTTGGCAGAACAAGACATTTGCTCCGCTTAGAGCGATTTGTTCAACCATGTCTTTGAGCATTTTTTCTTCTTGGTTGAGGAATGCCTGCATTTGCATTGGGTCTGTTATCTCTATTTTCGCATCGATTTCGGTGTCTTTGATTTCTATTGCTGAATCGATTAGCGCTATCTTGGGAGCTTTTATCATCTTTGGCATCCCTGGGTGGACTGCTTCTTTCTCCAAAACAATCCCTTCAATTAGTTCAGTGTGTTCGACAGAATCGCCTGTCCTTTTCTCGAGCTTGATGTGTTCTTTGTCGAAGTGTACGTGTCCGTTGTCGTATTCTATTACGCGTTTGACCGCTTTGACCGCGATTTCAGAGAGAATCTCTTTGGCGCTTTCGGCGGCTTTACCTGTGAGCGCGGTTCCTGCTATTTTACGAAGAAGGGACTCGTCTTTTTCGGAGACGTTTTCGGCTATCGAATTGAGGACTTCCTGAGCTTTCTGTTCTGCCAATCGATATCCTTTCGCGATAACTGTTGGGTGAACGTTTTGATCGAGCAATTCCTCAGCTCGTCTAAGAAGTTCTCCTGCGATAACGACTGCAGTGGTGGTTCCATCGCCTACTTCCTCTTCTTGGGTTTTGGCGACTTCAACTATCATCTTAGCCGCTGGATGTTCGACGTGCATTTCTTCAAGAATTGTGACACCGTCGTTAGTGATTGTGATGTCGCCCATTGAATCGACAATCATCTTGTCCATTCCTTTGGGGCCAAGCGTGGTGCGTACTGTCTCTGCGACGAGTTTCGCGGCCATTATGTTGTTGCGCTGCGCGTTCCTTCCTGTTGTTCTCTGTGTGCCTTCCGGCAAGATAAAGATTGGTTGTATTTCTTTGCCCATTGTAAATCACCCAAGACTGGTTGTTTTGAGGGTCTTTATAAGGATTATGGATTTATCGGCATTCATGCTGTCTGTCCCGCCGCCAACCATCCTTCCGTCTGCCTTCTCGCCGTCTTCCGTCCCGCCGTCCTACCGTCAGCCGTCCCACCGTCTCGCCGTTTATTCTTTAAGGAGTCTATCTAGCGCTTTTGGCGATATCGCCATTATCGAGAGTTGGGCTGAAAAAAGCGGGGTTTTTAGCCTTTGGTCGGCAAGTTCGCCATAGACGAATCCTGTCCATGAGTTTCGTTCTTGGTGTGCGAGTGCTGTGCGTAAAACGACTTCTTCTTCGCCGATTTTGTGCGCGTACGGATGGATGACTATTGTGTGCTGTGTGTACGCAGGGATTTTTCCTTTGAGTTTGTCTCCTTGTGTTTGCAGTAGCGCGTTGCTTGATAGGGCAAGAAGCTGGTTTCTCATCGCGTGTTCGTCGCGCTCGAATCCAAGCGTTGTCGCTAGCGCTTGATCTTTGCATAGGCGGTATGATAACGGTTTGCGTCCATTTGCTAAATCCTCGAGGTAGAATTTGATTTCTTCGCTCATTCTTTTGTACAATCCTATTCCTGCGCAAAGTGAGCCGTCAAGCGAATAAATGAGCGCGGATGTCGCGACTAGGTCTGCGTGGTGGCGCATCATCGCAGTATAATGGCCAAAATCGTTTATTTTTTTGACTTCTATTGTGACTTCTGAATCTATTGGGAGTGGTTTTTTGAAATCTGTGCTAATTGATACGCACCTATTGCCGACATTGTCTTCTTCAGCTGTTTGCTGCGCTGCGTCTTCGATTAGAAATTCAAGGTGGAATCCCAGGGCATATTTCTGGTGTAAATCGTTCTTATCGCCCGTAGCGTCGCGAAAAGCGTCGCTTAGCCGTTGGGTTATTTCGATTGTCTTCATTCTCTCACAAAAGTGTTCCCAAAAGATGGGTTTATAAAGGTTTGGGCATACTGGCGTCGTATGATCATAACGATCATGGGTAAGCCCGGCTCGGGCAAGAGCACAGTTGGAAAACTCATTGCCAAAGAGCTCAAGTATGATTATTTCTCAGGGGGCGATTTGCGCGGGAAAATCGCGATGGAGCGCGGCCTTACGATTGACGAACTCAACAAGATTGGCGAAACTGAACGCTGGACTGATGATGAGTGCGACAAACTTATAGAGAAAATGGGAAAAGAGCAGAATAATCTAGTTCTCGACAGCAGGACTGCCTGGCATTTTGTGCCGAAAAGCTTCAAAGTGTTTCTTGATGTTGATTTGAAGGAAGCTGCAAAGAGGGTCTTCAAAGACCAGCGCCCTGATGAAGAGAAGGCGTCATCTGCGAACGAGCTTTACGAACGTATGAATGCGCGCATGGAAAATGACAATTCAAGGTACAAAAAGTGGTACAAGATTGATTATCTGAACCTGAAGAACTACGATTTGGTCATCGACACGACGAAGTTAAGTCCGCAGGAGACTGTCAAAAGAATTCTGGCGGAAGTGAAGAAAAGGATGAATTGAGTCTTTTTCAGCGCATCCGTCTGCCGACAATCCGTCCTTCCTACTTCCTACAGTCGTCCGTCCTACCGTCTTGCCGTCCTCCGTCAGCCTTCCTCCCATCCAGCCGTCTTCCGTACCGACCGTCTTCCGTCCTCCCATTCCGCCGTCATTCCGTCCCGCCGTCCTGCCGTCTTCCTTCGTGCCATCTACCGTCATAAGCGACACCTTTAAAAACCACCATCGTTCCCTCTTTTCGCATGGCAATTAAGAAACACGATTTTGTGGAGCTTGAGTACACTGGTAGGATTAAGGATTCGAATGAAGTGTTCGATACTACTGATGAGAAGACTGCGAAGGACAGTCAGATTCATGCCAAGGGCGCGCAGTACCAGCCTATAGTGATTTGTGTTGGCGAGAAGCATATGCTTCCGGGTCTTGATGATTTTATTTTGGGTAAAGAATTGGGCGACTACACTGTCGAGCTTGCGCCTGAGCACGCTTTCGGCAAGAAGGACCCTGAGATGCTCAAGATGATTCCTACAAGTAAGTTTGAAGAGCAGGGTATCAAGCCGGTCACTGGTTTAAGACTTAACATTGATGGCCATATAGGCATTATCAAGTCTTCAGGCGGCGGAAGGACTGTTGTTGATTTCAACCATCCTCTCGCAGGAAGAGATGTTGTTTACCAAATCAAGCTAAAGAAGCTTGTGACTGACAAGAAAGTTCAAGTTGAGAGCGTTCTTAAGGTCTTGCTGGGTCTTAGCACGAAAGTTGAAGTCACGGGCAACAAGGCGAATGTTGAGATGCCGCAGCTTCCGCAGGAAATTCTTGATGAGCTTTCAAAGAACATCAAGGAACTCACAAACGTTGAAGTGGAATACACTCTCACACAGATGCCAAGCCACGAGCACCACTGCGACGATCCGACACATAAACACTAAAACATGATCGAAGAGCTTCTTGTCGCAGCAGGAGTGATGTCTGGTGAGAAGTACAAGATTTCTTTTGTTAGCGAGCCTTTTTGCAGGTGTGCGCAGGGCAATCTTACTGCGAAAATGCTTGCGAATGCCATGTGCGCAATTGATGATACACAAGCAATTGATCAGTCCATGGCCCTGTTAGATTCTAACTTGCGATTCTGCGCGGTCAAAGTTGAATTGTACAACGGCGGATATTGTCAAAATCCTACTGGGGCTAGGATCGAGCTTGAAATGCGCAGGCACGTGCAGGGATACTCAGGTACTATCGAGTACGAAGCTATGAATTCTCCAAGACAAGTTCTTGCTACGCTCACAATTGAGAAGAAATAATTCAGCGTCCTGACCGCGCGTTCTCTAATGCTTTAAGCGAGGTTTCATAATATTGCACGTATTCTGTATCGTTGGCTTCTAATTCGTTGTGCCCCCACCAATAGCTTGGAATGGTTTGTCGCTCGCCTTCTAGGTCAGCAGATGAGCCCAAATATCCGAGTCGCAGCCTTCCATCTTCTGCCAGAATTATTTGATCGTATTCTACCGGACCGGGGGTTCTTCGCACGTTAAATGGTTCAATGAGAATGCCGGGACGAATGATTTGCGCACCTCTATCTCCAATGAATTCCATGGTTGGGAATGGCTGCAAGTGTTTTGCTTGTTGTGAAAGGACGAGTTTGGCTATGCTCGTGAAGGTAGTATCGAAATAATCTATGTAGCTGCGCATGCGTTCTTCTTTTTTTGAAGCGTCGGGGTTAGTGAAGTGCGGACACGATATTGGATGCCAGAATAGACCTTCAGGAGTGAGAAAAAGCACATTCGTTTGGTTTTCTGAGCGATATAGTTCAGGGTATATGCAAATTGCGGGTTTTTGGCGATTTTCTGTGCGATCCTGCTGTCCCTCGACTAACTCGCGCAGAGTTTCCGTCGGAAACGGATCTATCTTTCTTGCTTGCGAAACTATTATTTGTTTAAGATTTTGTGCTAACATGGAGGTATCATAGAAATTTTGAACTATGGCCGTTAACGAGGTTCCGCTTCGACGTTTTGCGGATAACCATCTTTCGAACACAGCTCTATCGTCAGGATTCATGTCTTTCACCCGTTCAAGCTCTCGCAAGTTTTCGTCCATATGCGTGAGCGCAAAGACGCGCCTTATAAGAATTTCGCCCAACTATAGTCTCTCACAGCACAATCCTTAAATATCCCATGCCGTGATGTTTTTTATTGGTGAAAAGGGGAAAAAAATGATGCCGTTTATACGTCCGCAGCAGCCAGTTGTGAATGATCCTAAACTGACTCATAAGAAAAATTCTACTCATCCGTTAGATACCGAGCTAGAAGAGTTGCTCGCAAAGCAGCGCGCTTCGATTAAAGTCATCGGCTGTGGCGGTGGTGGTAATAATACTATTAATCGTATCGCAGAGGTTGGTATTCACGGCGCGGAAACTATAGCTATCAACACTGACGCTCAGGATTTGCTTTACACCACTGCAGAAAAAAAGATTTTAATCGGACGAGAGCGAACTAAAGGCATGGGCGCGGGTTCCGACCCTAAGCTTGGTGAAGAAGCTGCTAGAGAGAACGAGCATGATATCAAGAATGCTCTTACCGGTTCTGATATGATTTTTATCACTTGCGGTCTTGGTGGCGGTACCGGTACTGGTTCCGCTCCTGTCGTGGCTGAAATTGCTAAGAAGATGGGAACGTTAGTTGTTGGCATCGTGACTATGCCTTTCACGATGGAGGGCAACAAGCGTTATGAGAACGCTGTTGTTGGATTGGAAAAACTTCAGCAATGGGTTGATACTCTTATCGTTGTTCCTAACGACAAACTGCTCGAACTCGCTCCTGATTTGCCGCTTCATACTGCATTCAAAGTCTCTGATGAGATTCTAACTAGCGCTGTCAAAGGAATCGCAGAGCTTGTGACAAGAACTGGTCTTGTGAATCTTGATTTTGCCGATATTCGCGCAGTTATGAGCAACGGCGGTGTTGCATTGATAGGTGTTGGCGAATCCGACTCTGAGAATCGCGCTGTCGAAGCTGTTGAAAAAGCTATCAACAACCCGCTTCTCGACGTCGACATCACTGGCGCTACAGGCGCGCTCATAAATGTTTCAGGAAGCAAGGATTTAACGCTCAATGAAGCGCGCAGAGTTGTCGAAACAATCTCTCAACGCCTTTCAGAAGATGCTAAAATCATTTGGGGCGCTCAGATATACGAGGATTTGGGCAAGACGTTAAGAGCGATGATTATCGTGACCGGCGTCAAGTCTCCGCAGATTTTCGGTAAAGCAAAGCGGCTTTCAGATGCGACAAGAGAAGAGATACAGGCCGAGTTGGGAATTGAGTTCGTGGATTAGCAATGCTATAAATCTGGTTCTCGCGACATCGTTGAGGTGAGAGAAGAGTAGCAAACATCCCTTCGCAGAAGGGATTTATGAAGTTGCTTCTGGAACCGAAACGAGGAGCGATTTGATCAAACTTTCTTAAAGTTTGGAGATGAGATACAGGCCGAGTTGGGAATTGAGTTCGTGGATTGAATATCTGGAATGGATTTCTGTTTTACGAAAAAAGTGAATAATACGGAACAATACTATTCAAAATCGTCGTCTATTGATTCTTCATCGCATGTGCATTCAATGCCTTCGATGCGAACATATTTCTGGCATCTATTTCCTGTTTGATTGTAGACAACCGACGAGTCATAATCAGCGGTTTGTGGTTGTCCAATTTCGCATTTGTCCGATTCCCAACAAGCATGCTTGCAAGAATTGCAGTCTGTTCCAATCTCCACCTCTTCAAGTTCGCAAAGTATTGTGTGCCCGCTAAAACCAACCGGAAGACCTGTTTGCGCGGATTTCTCAATCATTTGATGGACAACCTCATCAAGTGGTTTTTGTGTTCCATCCAAAAAATTTAGCCAAACTTTAGGTTCGTCAGGAATATCAGTCATCATATGTGAACGAATAAGAATGATTTATAAAACTTTCACAAACACGCGCAAAATTCGATAAAATCCTTTCTGAATGTTGATCCTCCGCTGTATTTTTATAGTGTTCTGCTTTGTCCATTATAATGCTCAACATCACGAACGCCGTGACCGCTTCGAGGATTCTGTTGACTCCTCTTTTGTACATCTTCGCGTTCACTAGAAATACTGCGGCGTTCGCGTTAATGTGGGTCGTTATAGGTGCAAGTGATAGTCTTGATGGGTATCTTGCGAGAAGATTGAAACAAGTTTCCGCCTTCGGCAGCACTTTGGATACTATAGCTGATATTTTCTATTTCGGCTCTGGCTGGCTTATTTTTGTGATATTTCCAATTCTAAGGCCGTTCTGGTGGACATTTGGGCTTGTTGTGATTTTCATTTGCGTTGAAAGTGCAACTCGTCTTCTAAAAAAAAGAACATCATTGCCTCACACTAATCTTTCAAAGCTCGCTTCGTTCAGCGTGTTTTTAAGCGTTTTATACATGGCAACTATTGAGCCTGCGCCGTGGCTGTTAGGAGTTATGCTGGTCTTGCTCACTGCGTCGTTTATGGAAAAGATGTCAATTCTGTGGTGGTCGTGAATGATTCTGGTTCTTTACGCGCTTATTCCCGCATACGTTGCGAATATGGCTCCTGTGCTGTTAAGAAAACTGCCGTGGACGGTTCCGCTTGATTTTGGTTTATCATTGAACGGCGAAAGACTTCTTGGTTCGAATAAAACTTGGAGGGGCTTGATTGGTGGAACAATCATAGGAACAACAACGGCCATCCTTATCTCAACTCTGTACTGGCCGTTCTCTTTCTCGCCGATAGCGTGGGGATTGCTTGCAAGTTTTGGCGCGTTGATTGGCGATTCTGTTAAGAGTTTTTTCAAGCGCAGGATTAAAATAAAAAGCGGCAAGTCTTGGGTGCCGTTTGACCAAATTGATTTCACTGTGGGAGCGCTCGCTTTTGGAAGTTTTGTGTGGTTCCCAGGCTGGCTTGATGCAGTTTTAGCAGTGATTATAAGCGCGTTAGCGCATATTGCTGTGAATCATTTCGCGTTTTACGCGGGGGTGCGTGAGGAAAAATGGTGACTTTGGCAAATTCGATAACTCTGGCAAGGATTTCGGGTATTCCTTTTTTTATTTTGGCTCTTTTGTATTGGTCGCGATCGAGCGCAATCATAATTTTCGCGATTCTTGCGATTTCAGATATGTTTGATGGCTGGATTGCAAGGAGGCGTAATGAGAAGTCTCACGCTGGCGCCGTGCTTGACCCGCTGGCAGACAAGCTTCTTGTAGGAGCGGCTTTGATTTTTTTGATAGGACAAGGTGTCGAGCATTGGATGGCGTTCGTCATTATTGCAAGAGAGTTCGCTGTGACTGGCGCGCGTGTGCTTTCTGATAAAATAGTGAGCGCGAGTTGGATGGGAAAAGCGAAAACGGTAAGCCAGGTGATTGCCATCTTGTTTGTTTTGACAGAGCTTCCCTTCGCGTATCATCTGCTGGTGTTCTCAGTGATTCTCACAGTCATAAGCGGTCTTGACTATATTATCAAGGCTGCGCGAGAAGTTGAATTGTGACTGCGCCGATATAAAGTGCGCAAGGCAAAAGTAGTTCTTTTGGCTTGTGAAGGCTTCCAAGCGTGAGCAGTGCTATAAATGATATTGAAGCAAGCGTTGTATCTATTGGCGCTCGAATGCCAAGAAAAATTGTTGTCCAGCGTGCAGTGTCCTGTTTTGTTACAGTTGAATAAATGACGAACGAGGCGAACACGAGCAAGAGCGCGTAAAGCGTCCAAGTCCTTCTAGTAAACGCATCGAACGCTATTGCGGCGAAGACAAGAAAGTGGAACAGAAATGTCAGCAGTCGTTTAGCGTTCTTGATTTCTTGTTTTGTGAACCAGGATATGACTTGTCCTGCTATTAGTCCGAGAAGAGGGATGAGCGCGGCTAATGTCCCCATTCAGAATGCCCCCATTGTATGAGAAGGTCTACTCCTAAGCGGTTGACTTCAAGGGGCACATCGCAAGCTCCCCAGCACGAACCTAGCCAGGTTATGATTGTGACCGGCGTTTCTTTCTTTATCTCTGCGATTATGGATTCCGCGTGCGGTTTTAGCCCGTCAGGGAACTGCAGGCACACTATCTTCGCGTTATCTGCTTTGATTCGCGCGATGACGTTCTTTATTTCAAGGTCGTAATTTGCGAGCATATGCTTATTTCAAAGAAGGGTCTTTAAAAAGTTACTGTTTTCTGATATTGCGCGAATAAGCCCGAAAGAAGTTCTCAACCGTTGAAGTGAGCCTGTGCCTGACCTGCGCGGAGTCAAGGATCGCTTTTACTTCTTCGTGATTTGTAGCGTTCGTGCCATCGGCAGCAATCTTATTGGTGATGCATGAGAATCCTACGCAATTCATCCCTCTGTTGCGCGCGATGATGACTTCAGGCGTTGTCGACATGCCGACCGCGTCCGCGTGAAGGCCGTCTCGGAATGCGATGCATTCGCCCTGAGTTTCATAAGTAGGTCCTGTGACTGCGAGATATACTCCTTTGCGGATAGTCTGTCCGAATTGCTCTCCGGATTGTTCGAGTAGACTCCTAAGCGACGGATCATATTCAAAGCTCATTGGCTGGAATCTCCAGACGCGCTGGCCATCGTTCACACGTTTGAACGAATGATGCTGTCCAAGGAGCGGGCTTGGAATCATGTTGATGTGCGAGCGAAGGATCATCATATCGCCCACTTGATAGTCTAAATTAAGTCCTCCTGCTGCGTTGGTGACAAAATAATTAGGAACGCATAGTTCAGCTAATACGTGTACAGGAAACACAACTTGGAGCATTCCGACGTTCATCGCAAGGTCTGCGACTTCATAGAAATGTTTTCTTCCTTGAAGACCGATGACTGGGACGCCCTGTAATTTTCCGATGTGGAGTTTGCCTTCATGTCCCTCTATTGTTGGTACAGGGAAATTGGGAATTGAAGAATACGGCAGGACTACTGATTGCTCTATGCGCGAAGCGAGGTCTCCTAATCCTGAGCCGAGCACAATCCCAAAATGTGGCTGTTCCGCAAGAAAAGGACGCAGATAGTCTGCCGCTTCTGCTACTTTGCGCTCATAGTTTTTCTGGAAATCAAATGCTTGTTCTAGGTTCATGGTCAAATCAATCGCAAAAATAAAACCCCGGCCAAGTTTCCTTAGCCGGGAACGCCCCCAGCCAGACTCGAACTGGCGACCTTGCGGTTTCTAGCTAAGCTTTGGTAGATAACAGCCTCGTGGCGAAGATGGGCGTTCCATCAGTCACTCGCACGCTCTACCGGCTGAGCTATGGGGGCGTGTATGAAGAAGCTACAACGTTGCCTTTTTAAAGATTTCTACCATTATTCTAATACTCTTCTATCGTTATTCCCTTTACCCGTTTGAAGTCTTTGCTGTTTTTTGTGACTATTGTCGTTACTCCTTTGCTAAGCGCGATTCCGGCTATTAGGCAGTCTGCGTCTCCGATAATTGCGCCTCTGCTGGTTAAGTCAGCGCTGATTTCCGCTGATTTGATGATTGCTATATCGTCCATGGGAAGTACACGGATCGCTTCGAACATGCCTGCCAGTTCTAGTATTTTGGCTGGTTTGGCGCCTTCAAGGAAAAATCCGCGGATTAGTTCAAACATATTTATCTGAGTGGTAACAAGTTCAGCAGTATCCGAAAGAAATGTTCTGGTCTTTTCATTGCCGCGCACTAGGTCTATCAAAAACGTCGTATCGAGCAATTTCATAGGCGTACCAGCTTCTTGTTTGCTTTCTTTATTTTCTCTAAGGTGGATAGCATAGAGGCTCCCTGTGCTTCCGAGATGATGCCAAAAAAATCCGAAAGCGAGCGTTTTCTGGTTCCTGAAAGAAGGCGCCTTAGCTCTTGCGAAAAACTCTCATCTTCGCGTTTTTTCGCGAGTAAGAGGTCATATGCATCTTCTGCTATAGTGAGCGTTTTAGTCGTCATACACGTACGTGTACACGTACACGTATTTAAGCTTTGCCCGCAACGTTTATAAACAACAAACCCATCACACGTATAATGGAAAAAGGAGGTTTCATCGCGTTCGCTTTTGTGGCGCTCGTAGGCTTTGGTATTCTTGTTTCAGAGCTTAGCGGTGTTCTTACCGGCCAGTATTATGTTAGCGGCGGCGGTCGTTGGTATTACGGCGCCCAGAGAGCTCAACTTTCTCCTGAAGAGGCGTGCGTTTACAGCGGTTTTGCGCCTTTAGCTCCTGCGAGAGTTTACCATAATGAATATGGAACGATTATGAGCATGTGTCGTGACGGCAATCAGATGATTGGCGTTCCATTGGTGCAGACGATTATTGTTCCATGAGATTTAGTAAAAAAAGATATTCTTACAACATAGTAATTATGTTACAATAAAGGATGAAGACCAGTATTGCTCTGGTATGTTTTGTTTATTTCAGTTATTCGCCCGTCAGGTTTTGCGCACAAGTTAGCGATTGTATCAAGTAATTTTAAATCGCTATTCGTGAGTTCATCATCGTTTGCAGAAGCCAATCTCCAAGAAGTCCAGTCTAACTTTTTTTCAAGGCGTACAAGAAAAGGCACAGTCTCAACCTTGTTGAGGGCTGCGAAATCCCGAAGGAGTTGACCTCGCATAAACCATGAGCCATACAGGGTTTTAAGTCCGAACTCTTTAGGATTTGCGCCGATGCCGAATTTGTCCGGTTCGACTTTACCTGTTCTATACAGTTTCCAGGCTGTTCCCGCATCAATAAAATGCTTAGAACTGACATTCAGTGGATTAAGGGTCAAAAGCATTTTTTTATATTCAGAATCGATATTTTTTTGCGTATTTGCATAATTCTGAAAAGAGCTCTGCTGGAACGGATCGATTTGTGGGTCGATTGCTATCCAGTTCTTACCATCGTGATACTCGCACACCCAATGGTCTTCATAGAATCCGGGATATGCAAGGTACAAGGCAAAACCGCACCTCGCACGCGCAGGCCTGCCCTTCGCCCTGAACAATGCGGTTGCAAGCAATGCAAACTCTCTGCAGCACCCAATAATGCGTTCATCTAGGCTGCGTGGCAGTGCAAAAGAACTGTTTTTTAGCTTGTATGCCTGCGCGAGAATATCTTTGGCGCTCGGGCTGCATTTGGCGCTCTTTGGGCTCGCTTTAATTTTAGCGCCGTACCGTTCAACCCACATATCGTGAATAATAAGGCCTTGCGCGACCTGAAAAATAACCCTCGGCTCAGGCGACAACCAATCAGTAAACTCTTGAAAATCTTTTAAATCAGTCAATTCTCCTGGCAATGAGTAATATTTCAATTCAGAGGTCATAACTTTAAGCAAGTAAGTTTTGTGTATAATAAACTTATCATGCCTGTAATTGAATCTGTAAAATCAGTTTATCCGTCTATGCAATCTTTTCGCTGTTTCTTTCTTGATGCGCGCTTTTATCTCTGCCATTCGTCTTTTTCGCGCGAGCTCTTCTTTTTCCGCCAATACTTGTTCTTTGGTCTTTTTGATTGCTTTTGGCTTGGTCTGTTTTGGAGCTTTAGGCTGTTTAGGAACTTTTGGTTCTTTGGCTTCTTTTACGCTCGGTTCGTGCACGATTTCTATCTCTTCAACTGGTTCTTCTAAATGCTCGACAACAGGTTCTGGAACGTAATTTGATTCTGGTTCAGGTACTAAAGGAGGAACAAATTGTTGTTCTGGCCGTACTGCTTCAGTCTCTTCTTTTGCGCCGCGTCTTCTGCTCCAAACCATCGTGGCAAGGATTGCAAGAGCTATGAAGATTATAACTGCTGTGAGAAGGAATCCCGTGGATTTGCGTGATTCGTTTCTGGCTAGTTTTTCCTGCATTGGTGTTTGGTATGCGTCTCCGACGTATGCTGGTTCTTGATGCGCTGGTTCTTGCAAAGTTGGAACGATTTCTTCTTCGACCACTGGACTTGGCTGAGCAATAGTCACGGGTGTTTTGATCTTCTCTATTAACAGCTGAACTTGTTGTCCTTGTACTATTTTGACTATGCGCACGCGAAGGTCTAGTTTTCCATCGCCAGTAAGATCGATTGTTTGCGTTTTGTCAGGCAGTATATCGAATTGTTGAAGCGCGCTTTGCACGCTGACGACCGCTTTGCTGGCCGATACATCTAGAACGGTGAGTGTATGAAGTCCATCTTGCATGCTGAACTGCACGCTATCTAGCCGTGAGAGCAAAGGAGTTAGTATGCTGTCTCCATCCAGTCCATAAGATCTTGGACCGCTGTATATTTGTCCGTGCTGCATTGAGTTGCTTCCGCCTCCTTGTCCGGTGCTTGGCGGCACTACTAAAGTAGCCTGTGAGGTATTGATGGTTGTGTTGACGCCGGTCGCGTTTATGAAGCTGACATTGATTGAATTGACGATTGTGCTGGTGATTGTGGGCGCAAGAACTGTTATTGTGAAGCTAACAGATTGTCCCGAAACAAGGTTGCCAAGGTCGTACGTGCTGTTGGCATCCAATGGAGCTATGCTTGAGCTTACATAGCTCACGTTTGCCGGAAAAATGTCGGCTACGAGTGTGTTGTTGGCGGTCTCATCGCCATTGTTCAAAACGTTGATTGTGTAAACAAGCGTTCCTCCGAATGTGACTGGATCAGGGCTGTCAGTCTTGCTTATGATCAGGTCCGGGAATCCTAGTACTGTTGTATTAGTTAAATTGCTAACGCTTAGCTGGTTGCCAAGGAATCCTGTGAAATTTACCTCGTACGTATTGTTTATCACGGTATTGTTTGCAACGCTTGTGTTCACTAGAAGAGTTATCGTGATATTTGCTGTCTCATTTGGCGATATGTTGCCTATTAGGAAAATGTTGTTTCCGCTTGAAGGTGATATTGTTGAGTTGACAAAGCTCGTGCCGGCTGGATACGTCTCTATGACTGTCGTGTTGTACGCTGCTTCTTCGCCATCGTTTGTTATAAATATCGTATAATTTAACAATTGACCTTTGATTATGGGGTCGATATTATCGGTCTTGTTGGTCGTGACATTAGGCAGCGCGAACACGGTTGTCGTGGTGCTGTTTGTTATGTTAAAGTCTATTCCTGAACCGCGCACGTGAGTCAGAACATAATCGTTTACTAGCACGGTTCCATTGGGTACTGAGTTAACTAATACTGTTATGTTGATTGTGGCCGTTTGTCCGACAGTAATGTTGCCAAGTGCGAAGAAGTTGTCGCCTACTGTGGCAGGCGGGCTGCTCGTGATGAAGGTCACTCCTGCAGGATATGTGTCGTTCACAGTCACGTTGAATGCGGTCGCATTGTCGTTGTTCGTTAAAGTGATTGTATAAGTGAACGTATCGCTGACCGCGACTGGATCGCGTGAATCTGTCTTGTCTGTGGTTGTCTGCATTGGCAAGAATTCGAATAGTGCGATTGGGCAGGGGAAATTACTTCCGCGGAACACGATTGTTCCGCTGTTGCAGAATCCGTTGATTATGCTCGCGTTTATGACGGTAAGATCGACTAGTGTCGAATTGGTCACGTTTGAATTGATGCAGAGCGAACCGCTTTCAGTTGACCCCGAGATTGTGCAGTTCATATTCGTCGAACGGGTTATCGTGCTATTGTGCATCGTGCTGTTTATCTTGTTCGAATCTATTATCGTGCTGTTGACTGAAGATGAATTTGTAAGATTGCTTCCAGATAGGCTGCTGTTTGAGGAATTGCTTTGTGTGCACTGGCTGTTTATTTCTGTAGAGACAGACATGTTGCATAGATAATTGGTTGAGTTGATGACTGTGCTGTTGATTATCGTGCTGTTTATCTTGCTCGAGTTCACAATTGTGGAATTGATTATTGTTGAATTGGTGATGTTGCTTATGTTCACCTGAGAATTATTGAGCGTGCTATTGATGATTGTGCTGTTGAAAACCGAGCTGTTAGTCAGATTGCTATCAAGTATTGTACTGTTAACTATGATGAGCAGGATTGCTCCTGTGCTTGTGAGGTTGTCGATGCGGTATTCTCCGCCATCGAATAGAACCGTAAAATTACTGATAGTCTGCGGGAACGGTCCGTAATATTCAAGTCCATTAGTGCACGTCTGATTTGTAACTGTCAAATTTAACGATTGAGGGCAAACGCGCACTCCCAGATTTGATACGGTGTCTCTGGGCAAGAAAAGGCTGTGGTTTGTGCTATCTCCTGTTACTCCGCTTGTATTTATCGCAACGGCAGTATCATTGAATTGAATTAAAAGAAGTGATGCGTCGACATCGCTTTGATTGAAGAATCCTTCGAAACGAAGGAACCTTCGGTTCGTTGTTGAGTTGAGATATGTTATTGTTTGGGTAAGATAGCTCGTTTCATTATCGATCAGCGTGCCGTTTATGCTTCCATTCGCGTTAAGAAGGTTTCCTGACGAGAGGTCCGGATGGAAGTATGCAGTGATTAATCCTCCGAAGCTGCAACAGACAGTTATATTGTACGCAGAGCCTGCGCTGCAATTGGCAACATGGGCATTGGTTTCATTTGAAAGCGTTCCTAGACAGCCGTATAGAGCAGGACACGTGCCGCTTCCGTTCGCGACATTGAGACAGAACACTTGGTTTGGTGCTGAGCTGAAGAATACTGATACGTTATAGTTGGTGTTGAGGAATCTTTCGGCATGAGCGTTCGTGAAATTGCTCAGATGGAGCGCGACAGGACCTGATGTCGTGCTAATGACATTGCTTGCAGTTGTATCTCTGCAGCATACGCTGACGGCGTAATTTGTCTCATTTGGAAGTTCCGCGTGAGCGTTTGTTCCATTGCTCATCGCATATATCTTTGTGAATAAGCCTGGGCAGCTTGTGCCTGCTACAAACTGACAGTCCATTGGAGCTGCGGGCGGTATGACCAGATTTCCCGTAGGCGAATCAGGGGTTGTACTAAGGAATAGCATGCCTGTCGCTACGACTAACAGTACTGCGAATACCAGAACTGTTGCATCTATCCGTATGACTCTTTCGCTCAACTTGACCCTCTTTTAGGTACAATAAAGAAAAGCATCTGTGGATATTAAAAGGTTTCCCTAAGAATGCACAGGACACAAAGGACAAATACCCGGGCGAGGTTTAAAAATAAGACTTTTGTCCGAATGATTATGCTTACTGCACTTTATGAAAAAACCCCTTCTCTTCGAAAAGTGAGCGAAATTACGGGAATTCCAATATCTACACTTTGGTATAAGCTATCCAAAACAGGCATTCTGAATAAAAAAACGAAAATAACTCAAACATATGGAAACGAGCTGCTCATAGGAACGTATGTCGGTCTTTGGGCAGGAGACGGTTCGAGATACCATAATAATGGTTTCATCACGAAAATTCATCTCGACCGCAGGAATGAGACTCTAATTGTATTTTGTAAAGAAATAATCAATAACCTATTCAAGAAAGAGGTCAAACTCTACCATGATAGCAATCAAGGTAATCAAGCGAGTATGAAATAGGGGGTGCGACCCCCTATGACCCCTTTCCGCCTTCGCTTCTCGTCAAGCCCTTGCGGGGCTTGCCGTATCTCGCTCGGCGGTGAAGGCGTTTAGTTTTTGTTGTCGGTCGTCAATTACTTTGACATTGTGGTGGTGTTCTTGGTCAAGAATGTACTCTGTTGATTCTGCAAAGTCTTTGCGACCAATCGATTCGTGGTATTCGTATCCGCTCCAGAAACTTCCTCGTGGGTAACGCTTGCGAAAACCTGGATGTTTTTCGAACATCCTTTGTGCTGAGCGCGACTTCAACATGATTTCCGCGACCTGTACTGCGTATTTCTTTGGCACATTCGCCTGAAAATGCACATGCGTCCCGCCAAAACCAAACACTCCGAACTCAAAGCCGAATGCTTCGAGTTCGCGAAATGCCGCAGTGCACGTGTCAATGTGCGACTGCTTTCCAAAACAGTTGTACCTGCATTTCGTCACAAACATAAAGTCTAACCAGTTATTTCTCGTATCATTTCTCGTCATAAAAATCATCTCCAGAAAGTTTTTTATAGCTCACGCTATAAAGAAAAGGTTCAAAAGAAGCACATCATCGCTGCTCGCCGGGTTGGCTCGAACCCTCACCGCTTTACGAAAAGTGGTCAGAGGGCGACACTGTTGCGTTTGGTGTGCTTCCTACCAGTCTCTTTGACAGCGCCAGTAACAAGAAATAGCAACCAATACTTACGCTTTATGCCAATTCATCGTCAGGTCTTCCGCTACGCTCCAGACCCTGACGAATTCTTGGCAAACTAATTAAAAATTCACTCTAAATTTATTTACAAATTCCCCGAAAAGTATCTCGTTTTTTCAAGATTAAAATCGGAATCAGTGTGTTTAAGAAATGTGCAATCATCAAAGTTTAACGAAGGATTCATACTTGGTTTGGCGTTAAGTGACGGATATTTGAAGAAGAAATTCATCTTGTCGACAATTTCTAAAAACCTTGCGGCCCAACTGATGGGTTTACTCAAACAACTGAAGCTCACTCCGAAAATGTACGTCCATGAAAGAAAAAAATATGGTTGGAAAGACTTGTTCATGGTAAGACTGACAAATAGTGAAAGTGAAATATTGAGAGTCAAACTTGATGAAGTAATAACAGAATTAGGGTTTAAATGCACTTTTGATGATTTGAAATATAAATGGCCCCGCTGTGACTTTAGATACGTGAGTAAAACGAGCGTTCTAAAGTCGAGGACCGAAGGTCTGATGACCTCGAGAAGTGAGCAAAAGCGAACTTCTTGAGGGACAGCCACGAAGTGGTTGGATTTTCGAATCACGCCGCCACAGCATAGTACACACAGAGTATTAAAAAAAATGGCCCCGCCGTGATTCGAACACGGGACCTTAATCGGCGTTTTGACGCTTTCGATGTCTAGCCCATCTGTGGGTTATCAGTCGAATGCTCCACCAGGCTAAGCTACGGGGCCGTGATACTCGTTGTGGAGTGGATTGCTTTTTAAAGGTTATGGTAAAAGCTATACTGAAGTTAACCAACAACAAATGAACCTGCTGCAAAAAAGTCCGGATCCGGTGGTCAACCTAGCGCTTGATACTATTGAGCTCAAGAAACAGGCGTTAGTATTTGTCAATGCGAAGCGTTCGGCTGAAAAAGTAGCAGAGGATATCTCGAAGAAATCACCGCTTAAATCAGACGCCCTATCGCAGCTATCAGAAGACATCAAAACCATCCTTCCAAGACCAACAAAACAATGCGAACGTCTTGCGCTTTGCGCGAAAAAGGGTATCGCGTTCCATCATTCGGGTTTGCACGCGAAGCAAAAAGAATTGGTAGAAAACGCTTTTCGCGAGGGTGTTATCAAGATAATCGCGTGCACGCCGACGCTCGCGGCAGGTCTTGACTTGCCTGCGTATCGGGCGATAATAAGGGATTTGAAGCGTTTTGGCCCGCATGGTATGGCGCCGATTCCTGTTCTGGAATTCCTTCAAATGGCAGGGCGCGCGGGAAGGCCAAAATACGACACTGTGGGCGAAGCTATCGTTATTGTTCAAACAGAGACTGACAAACAATATGTCATAGACACATATCTTAGGGGCGTTCCTGAGGAGATTTACAGCAAGCTCGCGGTAGAGCCTGTTCTACGAACTTATCTTCTTTCGCTTATCAACAGCAGGATAATTCATTCGAAAGAGACCATTTTGGATTTTTTCAGCAGGACTTTCTGGGCGTTCCAGTATAATGATTTGGAGCGTATGGCAAAAATTATTGACAGGATGCTTAAACTGTTGATGGAGTGGGGATTCATTCAGGAAATTCAGGAAGGGTATCGCGCGACTATCATTGGAAAACGAGTGGCCGAGCTTTATCTCGACCCGCTCACCGCGCACATTTTCATCGATGCTTTGATGCGTTCAGAGTCGATAAAACTAAAGTCGATTTCATTCCTTCATCTTGTCTGCGATTCGCTCGAGATGCGTCCTCTTTTGAGGGTTAAGCAAAAAGAGTTTGATGATGTGCAGGAAAAATATCACCTTTTGGAATCCTACTTGCTTAAACCCGAGCCGAGCATGTTCGAGCCTGAATATGAAGAGTATCTAAACGCGTTCAAGACTGCTCTGATGCTTGAGGAATGGATTGACGAGAAGGATGAGGAGTGGATGCTTGAAAAATATGATTGCAGGCCGGGCGAGATGCGCGTGAAGATCGATAATGCTGATTGGCTTTTGTATTCCTGCCATGAGCTTGCAAGGCTTCTTTCTTTGCAGCCGTTGCTAAAAGAGATAGTCAAGACAAGGCTACGGCTCAAGTATGGAGTAAAGGAGGAGCTGCTCGCGCTGATACGATTTGAAGGGGTTGGGCGCGTGCGTGCTAGAAAGTTGTTCAAGGAAGGGATAAAGGATGTTGGCGATGTAAAAAACGCATCGCAGGAAAAGCTTGCAAGAATTGTTGGTGATTCTGTCGCTAAATCTCTCAAAAAACAAGTTGGCGAGAAGCTCGAGGATGACGTCTTCGGGGAATTTGAGCCGAAGTCTCACTGAGTCTGGAGTAGTTCTGAAAGATCGCAGTGAACCGGCTGTTTTGTCTTTCGTGCGGTTTGCATATTCTTGAACGCACTTTCGAGGGATAATCGAGCGGCGGTTTCAAAGTCATCTGAAGGGACGTTCTGGGTTCCGTTGTATGTCACCGCAGATAAGGCTGTTTCTATGCCGTTACGGGAATAATGGGCTGCCATCTCTGCAATCACGCAGGCATACTCTAATTCGTTTGAGAAAAGAACCGCGATAGTCGAGCCGTAGCCGTGTTTAGCAAAGCATCCTGGCGTGTCTGATATGATCGCTTGGAGAGTTGAAGTATCTTGTGGAAACTCGCAAACGATGAGCGTTCTTGGCATACACATCCTATGCGCCTTTTTCAGCTGGTTTTCCCAGCAAAGATTGAGTTCATCGATTGTGAGATACTCCATTATGGACTCAACCGAGGAACCCTATTTAAACCTTACGAAGTATAATCACTGCACAGGGGCGCTCGACGAACAAACCCTGTTGCGTCCATTTTTCTTCGCGACATACAAACGCTCATCTGCGAAAGCTACTATCGAATAATCTATTCCGCCAAAAGAGCTTTTTGTTCCTTCGTAGCGCGTTTCAGCAGGAAGTTCAGACGTATTGGCTATGCCAATTGAGATAGTGAACGACTCAGGAAGTTTTCCCTGCTTTGAATCATTAATTGATTGTTCTGCTACGTAAGCGCACACTTCATTCGCTCTGCGAATAGACGCGTCAAGCGGGCAATCAGGCAAAACTATTGCGAATTCTTCTCCGCCGTATCTAAAGACGCCGTCGTGTTTTCGCCTGCCGTGGCGCAGATATTGCGCGAGCGTTCGAAGAGTCTCATCTCCGCCGCCGTGTCCGTGGCGGTCATTATAGCTTTTGAAATTATCGACATCAAGCATCATTACTGAAAGACCGTGAGTAGAGTCGTTTTGGCGTTTGCTGTCTCTTCGTTCCTGTTCGCGCAGTTCGGCTAGTTCATCTCCGATTAACCTGTCAAGCGCGCGCCTGTTGTGAAGGCCGGTAAGGCCGTCTGTCAAGGCGAGTCCCGCGAGGTTTCGCTGGGATTCCGCAACCATAACTGAGCGCACAGCAAGGGCGAGATAAGGCGCGATTTCGCGCAAATATTCCTTCGATTTTAAGCTTAGGAGAAGCGGATCATTTTCAAAAGTAAGATAGGCGCCTTCGATTAATTGCAGGCGTGAATGCGATTCGCAGACATCTCCATACTCGATTGTCTTGCCTGAAATTGTAAGTTCAAGCGACACTTTATGCGCCAGTTTATCTTCAAGTCTGGAAAGTACTGTGAGCAGTTCAGTTTCAATAGTGGAATGTATCGAAATGCCAACTGACAAAAAGTCCTCTATTGTTCGTACCGCAGGCATCATACCTGCTTTCCGAGTCGTCATTTGTTCACCCATAGACGATATCTGCAAATAATGCTTTATAAATCTTTCCATTATTTAATCACTAAAAAGAGACTACAATTTAGAAGAATTCTAAGGCGTTTATAAAGGGGTTTGGAAAGATTACAACCCTGTTCTTGAAAACCCGATTGAAGATAAGAACGCCCCTGCGTGGAATACGCGAAAATCTGCGGATTTTCGAGTTCTTAAAATCGCTATGCTCCTTTAAGACGAACCCAGATATAGCGGACCGCAACCGCTCAGACGCAAAAAGCTCCGTCAATAAAAAAGGAAAATCAAACGCCCCTGCTGGGAATCGAACCCAGATATAGCGGACCGCAACCGCTCAGTCTATCCGTTAGCCTACAGGGGCGTGTGTTTGATTTTCATAAACGCGAAAAGCCGAGCTTTCCGAGTTCTCAAAAACGCATTACGTTTTTGCGATCTATCCGTTAGCCTACCGGGACATAAATTGAACGATTCAGGAGCGGTTTATAAAGATAGCGCACGAATAAGCATTTATACCTTCTCGATTCTGGTTTTTGAATGGAATACAAAAAACTGGTTGCGGTGTACGAGCGTCTTGAATCCACAAGTAAACGGCTTGAAAAAACGCACATTCTCTCTGAATTCCTGAAAACGACTCAAGACGAGAAAGTTCTGCTGCTAGTTCAAGGAAGGGTGTTTCCGAATTGGGACCAGCGCGAGCTTGGAATGGCTTCAAAGCTTCTTTTGAAGGCGATTAGTGTAGCGTCAGGCGCTTCCATGGAACATATCGACAAGGTCTGGAAAGAGACTGGTGATTTGGGCGAAGCCGCATCGCAGCTGGTGGGCAAAAAATCGCAAGTTACTCTTTTCTCGCGGGAGCTTTCGTGCGCAAAGGTTTTTGATAATCTTAGAAAAATAGCGGATCTTGAAGGTGAAGGTACGGTCGATAGGAAATCTCAGCTTATCGCTGAATTGCTTTCATCCGCAAAGGGAATGGAAGCGAAATATATCATCCGAACAGTTTTGCAGGAGATGCGCATTGGTCTTGGTGAAGGTACTTTACGTGACTCTATAGTGTGGGCGTTCTTTGGGCAGGAGTGCAAAGCAGGCTACAACCAGGAAAAAAATATTCTTGAAATCGAGGATCAAGAGAAATATGATGCGTCAGCGCAGCTCGTTCAGGACGCGCTTGATATGTTGAATGATTTTGTTGAGGTGGCGTCTCTTGCCCGCAGGGGGCGCGAGGCGTTGGAGAATATCTCCCTCATTCCGTTGAGGCCGGTCAAAGTGATGCTTTATCAGAAGGCAAAAAATATTGCCGATGGTTTTGAGATGGTAGGAACTCCTGCCGCGCTTGAGTTCAAATATGATGGCTTTCGTTTGCAAATTCATAAGAAAGACAAAAAGATTGTTCTTTACACGCGAAGGCTTGAGGATGTGACCGCGCAATTTCCTGATGTGGTGGCGGTTATAACAAAGAGGGTCAGAGGCGAGGAGTTCATAATCGACGCTGAGGCAGTGGGCATTGACAAGTTCACAGGCAAGTATCGCCCGTTCCAGGATATAAGCCAGCGTATCAAGCGCAAATACGATATTGTAGAGATTGCGGATAAGTTTCCTGTTGAAGTTGTCATTTTCGATGCTTTGTTCGTGGAAAAGAGTTTGCTGCAAACTCAATTTCTCGAAAGGAGAAAATTGCTTGAATCTATGATAGAACAAGAACAGGGAGTCCTTACACTTGCAAAAGAAGTTTTATGCTCAAACCAAAGTGAGGCCGAGGAGTTCTATGGGAAGTCTCTCGAGCAGGGCAATGAAGGCATTATGATGAAGAATTTGCAGGCGATTTACAAGCCCGGTTCAAGGGTTGGTTTTGGCGTCAAGGTAAAGCCCACGATGGATACTTTGGAAGTTGTTATCGTTGGAGCGGAGTGGGGCGAGGGCAAGCGCGGCCAGTGGCTGGCTTCATTCATAATCGCTGTGCGTGACAAGGATACTGGAGAATTAAAAGAGATTGGCAGGGTCGGAACAGGCATAAAGGAGAAGGCGAAGGAAGGCATGTCTTTTGGTCAGCTAACCGAGATGTTAAGACCGAACATAATTGAGGAGAACGGGCGCGAGGTCAGAGTCAAGCCATCAATAGTGATCGAAGTCAATTATGAGGAGATTCAATCGTCGCCGACTTATTCATCAGGGTTCGCGCTTAGATTCCCAAGATTTGTGAGGCTGCGTGATGACCGCAATGTTGAGGATATCAATACTGTTGATGACATAGTATCGATGGCGTCGTCTCAAAGGGGCAGGGACGAAAAGGTTTAATAGCTGCGCCAAATGTAGCGGGTTTTGAGGTGTTTTTATGAAAAAATTGTTTATAGTGTTGTGTTTGTTTTTGTTCGCGTGCGGTGAAAGCCAGCCTGCAGCGGAAACAAATCAGGTAGCGTCAGGTGAATCGCAGGTAAATTCAGAGCCTGCGCCAGTTCAGCAAGAGAAGAAAGCGCCGGTGGAAGAGACTACCAGCCTGTTCGATCTTGCGAATGCTTTGACAAATGGACTTCCTGTCAAGTGTGTTTCGACTAAAGAAGGCATGACTGCGACTCTCTATTTCAAGGGCAAGAACGTTCGTATGGACACGAGCCCTGTTGATGCTCACGGAATTTACACGCAGGAATGGATGTATTCTTGGTCAGGAAATGTCGGAAGCAAGATGAAAATGGCAGATTTAGTGAAGCTTGGAGGACAGGCGCCTCAGACTAAAAGCCATGACGAATTGGTGAGCGAGGCGCAGAATCCCGATATGGCTTGTGAATCGGTTTCCATTAGCGATGATATGTTCGTTCCGCCTTCTGATGTGAACTTCCAAGATTTGGGAGCTTTGCTTTCGGAAGTTGGAATGGCCATCCCGCAGCAGCCGCAGTAGGCAAACATTTATTAACGTTTTTTCTTTTTATTCTTCTATAAAGAGGTTTCATGGACGCGCTTGAATGCATAGCTACAAGAAGGAGTATACGCAAATTTCAAGATATCCCTTTGGAATTTGAGAAGCTTGGGAACATTTTGGATGCTGCCAGGTTCGCTCCGTCGGCAGGAAATCTGCAGGATGTGAAAATAATTTTGGTGACCGACGAGCAGGCGCGTCAGGATATCGGGAGCGCGTGCGTCGAGCAGTATTGGGTTGGAACGGCGCAGGTCATTCTTGTCGTTTGCACTGATCCTGATAAGACGAAAAGATTTTATGGAGAGAAGGGTGTGCTTTACAGCGCTCATAACGCTGGCACTGCCGTGCAGAATATTCTTCTTGCGGCTCACGATCAGGGAGTTTCAAGCTGCTGGGTTGGCGCGTTTGAAGAGGAGAAACTTCGCCGTATCGTTGGTGTTCCTGGTAACGCGGCGATTCACGCAGTGATTCCTCTTGGTTATGCTGATGAGAAAGTGCCTATGCCAGTAAGGCTGACTCTTGAGAATGTCGTCTTCCTCGGTTCTTGGGGCAATCGCATAAAAGACATCGCGGCGTACATGGAATGGTACGGCGAGCACGTGCAGAAAGCGATAAAGAAAGGCAAACAGCTCGTGAGTGATTTCGCGAGAAGATTGCAGGGATGAATTCTTAGTTTATTTTTAAGTTGATTTGGTTTTTGATGAAACAAAAACAAGTTCACTCCCAAGTGGTATGAAATTATTTTCACTACCAGTCATCGTCGATAAATTTCAAAAAAAGACATCAAATAAACTACAAAATATAGTTTCATCTGCCACAACATTTATAAATGATAAAAAGATGAAAGAAAATTATAAGTAAACTTTGTTGGCGCAAAGTTACTTTGTGTTTGTCCAATCGTTTGGCGACGATTGAACTGATACTTTACTGGCGTTCTGGCGAACTAGATGTTGATATCGTTTGGCGCGAATCACAACACCTTCTGAGAGAACAGTAATAGCTCCAAGTATAAAATTTTTTAGGAGTACTTGGAAGTAACACACTAACACCAAAAGGGGGGACCAACATGGAGTTTTTGGTACAAAACGCAAAAAACAGTATAACAGAAGAGAGCTTTGGAGGCCTAGCACTAGGTCAGGCCAATATTAAGGTGATCGGTTGCGGTGGAGCCGGCAACAATATGGTCACGTGGTTATATAAGAGGGGAATTAAAGGCGCCGAAATAGTAGCGGTGAATACTGACACTCAACATCTGAAAATATCAGAAGCTGATAAGAAGTTCATCATCGGTAAGGAAGCGACTCGTGGTCTTGGCTGCGGCGGTTTCCCGCAAAAGGGAGCTGAAGCTGCTCAGGAATCTATCAACGAGCTCAAAGCTACGCTTAAGGGAGCGGATATGGTCTTTGTCTGCGCAGGTATGGGTGGAGGAACCGGTACTGGTTCAGCTCCTGTTGTTGCCCAGCTTTGCAAGGATATGGGCGCGATCGTTATCGGCACTGTGACTATGCCCTTCTCTATCGAGCGTGCTCGAATTGAGAAAGCAGAGTTTGGTCTTGAGCAATTAAGAAAGGGCGCTGACACTGTTATCGTTATCGACAACAACCGCTTGGTTCAGATTGCGGGCAACCTGCCTATTCAGCAGGCTTTCGCTGTCGCGAACGAGCTTGTTTCGACTATGATAAAGGGTATCGTTGAAACTATTGCAGTCCCAAGCCTTGTGAACCTTGACTTCGCTGATGTGCGCGCGATCATGACAAATGGCGGCGTTGCAGCAATTGGTGTTGGAAGTTCCGACACTACGAACAGGGTTGAAGAGGCTGTGAAAGGAGCTTTGCAGAATCCGCTTCTTGACATCAACTACGCAGGCGCGACCGGCGCTCTCATCCACGTATGGGGCGGTCCGGACATGACTCTTGATGAGATCAACCGCGTAGGTGAGCTTGCGACTGAATCGCTTGATGAAGATGCGAATGTCATCTGGGGAGCCAGAGTCACCGAAGAGATGAAGGGCAAGATAATGGTGATGACTATCATCACTGGCGTCAAGAGCACTTCAATCATAGGAAAGACCGCTCCAAAGCAGTCTGCCAGCGCAAGACAATACGACGACCTCGGAATCGAAGTCCTCCATTAGTTTTTTTACATTACATTCTATGCCTTCATTTACCACCCCCATGCGCTTTACGCGCAACTTGAAGGCAAACCTTTGGCCCTCCGCAAGGAGGGTTCTTTTTTTTCTTTTATCCATATTCCACCACATAAATGTTTTTTAACCGTTCAACTAAAAGCAAAATTCATGAATGAGCATCAAAAATTAATTACGTTGATTGTCTCTTGCGCAGATTCTGCATTCGATGGCAGGTTCGGACATGCGATTAAAAATACTGCGCGATATGACTCTCGTTTCGGATACGCTGGAATCAGCATACCTGCTCTGCACGCGATGGCCTGCGTTTTGAAACACTCATCTGACAGAAGTATTCCGTATTCATTCCGAGGGGGTCTTACTAAAAGATCGGCATTCAGCGGAATAAAAGACGATTCGATGCTCATCGTTTTCCCTCATAGTCCTCAATTGGATGAAGATATCGACACACTTTCGTATGGATTAATTCGAAGAACGGGCGTTGGGCTTGACGAAGCAGTTGTACAGATCGATGTAGTACGGATGGATTCGAAAATTGATGAATTGGATGCTCGAGGCGTATATGGAACGCTTTGCGGAACGATGACGCAGATAGCAGGTTATTCTATGAATTTCTTCAAAGATATGAATACCGCGTTCAAGACGTATTCAAATGAGGATGATAAGAATGCAGCATCTGATACGTGGGAAAAGAGACGTATTGAATACTTGGAAAGAGCGGTCGATGCGTTTTTGGGGTCTGCGAATGAGTCAAGACTAAAAGAATATCTTCAATTCAAGGCGGCCTAAACTTTCAAAAAGCGTTCACTCTCTTGGTCTTAAAACAATCCCATATCGGTAACTCGCATGGTTCTTTCGTCTTATCCGCCATCTGAGAACGAAGTCTTCATAGGGTTGTTCTTCGTACGGACTGCTGCCGGGGTCGTTTAGGAAAAGCGAGGTGGGGTTGGTTTGGTAGCCTTTGATGACTATGTAGTGTGACCATCGTCTTGAAGCTTGGACTCTTGCGATGATTGGGAGCCCTCGATCTATGAACTCGACAACATTGTCAAGAGATAGTCCTTCGTACGAATTGGCGATGAAGCCATGATGCCTTGCGCATTGGACAAGTGTTTGCCTCGCGACTCCTCCCTTCTTGAAATGTTCCTCGCCGCCCCAATACTGCGCGATTTCTTCCTGGTCAAGGGACTTCCCGAAATACTGGGCGACCATGCTAAGGCAGGCAGGCCCGCAATGGTTTGGCTTTTGTTTAACTTTGGGGATGTCGAGGACAGTCATAGTCGGCTGGAAAAATAGGCGAATTATAAGCATTAGCATAAACCTTTAAAAACCCCCTTTAGCGCTCTTTATCACATGTTATACCTCATAGGGCTTGGCCTTTCAGACGAAAAGGACGTTTCGGTCAAGGGTCTTGAAGCAGTGAAAAAGTGTTCGAAAGTGTATTTGGAGAGTTATACCTCTAAGCTGAGTTGTCCGATTGAATCATTAGAAAAACTCTACGGCAAGAAAGTTAATCTGGCCGACCGTGAATTCGTTGAAGATGCAAAACAGCTTTTAACCGAATCAAAGAAAGAAAACGTAGCCCTATTGGTCATAGGCGACCCTCTGTGCGCGACGACCCACTGGGACATTCTAGGTAGAGCAAAAGAACAAAACATCAAAACAGAAGTGTTCCATAACGCATCAATAATATCAGCCATTGGCGCAACGGGTTTGCAAGTTTACAAGTTCGGTAAAACGACCAGCATTCCTTTTCCGCAGGAAGGTTTTGAACCTGAAACAGCATATGATATGATAAAAGCCAACAAATCAATCGGCGCTCACACTCTTGTCCTTCTGGACTTAAGGCCGAAGGAGAACAAGTATATGTCTATCTATGAAGCGATAGAGATTCTAAGGAGGATAGAACGCAACAGAAAGGAGAATGTGTTCACTCCAAATGATTGGTGTGTTGGCGTAGCGAGACTTGGCTGGAAGACTCAAAAAATAGTTGCAGGAAAAGTTCTTGACGTAGCTGACGCACAATTCGGCGATGCTCCGCATGCACTGATAGTTCCGGGCCAATTGCACTTCCTTGAAGAGGAAGCGCTGAAGCAGTTCAAATAGTGACTCAATTTAGCCGTTCAAAAGAAATTCATATCACTTTGACTAACTGAATCGTATGACTAAAAATAGTACAATTCAACAAGATGAAAATTTCAAGAACTTGCCGCTTGCAAAAGTATTGTGGAACATTGGACCTGTCAAGGACACACGCCCAACTCAGGAAATCATAGCTGAATTGAGGAAAGGCTGGAAAAACTAGTTTTGGTGCGTAGTTCTTAAAGTGAATCGCCAAAACCTTTATAAGTGGCTCCTTGGCTTATTCTCGCTACTGCAGGCCCGTCGTATAGCGGTCAAGTATAGCGGGCTTTGGACCCGTTGACACCGGTTCGAATCCGGTCGGGCCTATGAAATAGTTAAGGACAAAGTCCCTGCACAGAAATGTGCACTGAGGATTCGAACTGCACCAGCCCGAAGGGGTGGGGCAGTTCGAATCCGGTCGGGGCTATATTGCTAAGCTATTCAAATGCGAAGCATCAACGCATAAATATGCGCATAGCCACGAGCGGATTTGAACTAGCGAACGTAAGTGAGCGTAGTTCGAACCTGAAAAGCCATTGGCTTTTCATGGGCTGGAAAACCTCGCAGGGTTTTTCAGATCCGGTCAGGGCTATAACTTAAGAACGCAAAGGTCATCATGTACGAATACAGCGGCTCAACTCGAGCTATCGATGTCGCGCGAGCGCCTAAACTTCCAAGGACCGCATTGCGGCTTCTTAAGAGTTCGAATAGCGTCCTCGACGTCGGTTGCGGAACTGGTTTTCTGAGCAAGGCGCTTTCAAATACTCAAAAATATGAAGGAGTCACCTATTCGGAGAAAGAAGTTGATAACCTTAAAAAGCAGGGGCTCAGCGCGGCGTGCGTTGACTTGGACAACGAGCCGTTGCCATACGAGACGGAATCGTTCGACTGTGTTTTCGCTTCCAACATCCTCGAGCACTTCGAGAAGAGGGAATTGCAGAATGTGATGAACGAGATGAGGCGTGTTCTGAAGAGAGGAGGCGTTCTCATTGTGGCGACACCTACTGATTATCACCCGTTCTTCTATGGCGAATGGTCGCATGTGAGGCCATACAACCATTCAAGTCTTCCGCAACTGCTCAAAGACTTCGAGTTCGAACAAGTAGAATGGTGCTACCGCTTGTTGGAGTTTCTGCCAAGACGTCTTCAAGCGCTCCTGCGCATCCCCTTCTTCTTTCTCAAACCGTTTATTTGGAAAGAGATTTTCTGCTGGGGCAAAAAGCCGAAATCATTTTAACTATAGGGTGAGTTATCATTACCATGTACCAAGAAGAACTCTCGCAGGATTTGAAGGCGTTCGGCGGTTTTCCGCTCTCTGTTGTCCTGATACTCTCAGCATTCATGTTAGGATTATCCGCTCTTGGCTGGCAGATAGCTTTTGGATTGATAGCGGACATCGTCGTGGTCATAGGCATCAGGTTGCTGTTCTTCAGGCAGCGTCCTGTAAAGCAGCGATTCAGCAATATTGTCGAGAAGGTCGACGCTTCGAGTTTCCCAAGCGCTCATAGCGCGCGTGCTGGCACATTAGCTGTTGTTCTCGCGATGTATTTCCAAAGCACGCCTTTGACTGTTCTTTTTAGCCTGCTTGCGATTAGCGTTGCAGCGTTAAGAGTTGTGCAAAAAAAGCATCACGTTTCTGACGTCGCAGCAGGACTTGTATTAGGCGCCCTGATAGGCTTTGCGACTATTTTCCTCGTCCAAGGTAACCTTTAAATACTAATGTTTAGCGTTCCATGTCCAACAGGCCCGTCGTATAGCGGTCAAGTATACGGGACTCTGACTCCTGTGACGGCGGTTCGAATCCGCCCGGGCCTATTTGCCGAATGCGTTCAGCAAAAGTTATCTTCGGTATATAGTGTCCGAACTTCTTCCAGTATTCATACTTTGTCACATGGACTGGATTTGCAGGTCGAATGAGGCGCATCCATTTTTCAAACGCGTGTTTCCCCGAGATTTCATAGCACACCAACGATCTCTTAGTCGCATATCCATGATTCTGCTGAGTGCCTTTGCTGAAAGTGAAACCTGCCTGCGTAAGAATAGAACTGAGTTGATGTGTGAGTGGAGAGGAAACAAGCGCGATGCGGACGCGCGGATAATAGGAATAAGCTCTGGCTTGCTTTGAGAATTTCAAGCACCCATCCGTATCAAATAAGCCGCGCAAAAAATGAGGTATGAATGAAGGAGACGAAAGAATGTCTGGCGGTATGTGTGCTTCATACTTTGGCCCACGCTTAAAACCGAATCGCCCAATGAAAAAATTGATGATAGATTTATTTTCTACTTCAAGATTATATGCGTTCTTGTTCTTAAGCTTCACAATTCTTGGATTTACAAATGGAAAAAGTTTCTGAAAAAGTGGGATGACTCTTATTCGGAAATAAACGAGATCGTCCGAACTCCCAGATATAGTGATGCGATTAGAATGCTTGTGAACATGTCCATCCCCCAGTATTATCCCGCAAAGTTCTGCAGCTATCTCATCAGGACTCATTACTGCATTGCCAGCATAAATGCTTAAATAGTTCACCTGTGCGTTTGTCCAGTGAAGTTAAAATGAAAAAAGGTCTCGACTACACCGGCGTTTCTGTCGTCTTCTTCTGCCACGATGGTAAAGGTAACGTTTTGATGAACAAGCGCAGTCAGAACTGTCGTGATGAGCGTGGTTGTTGGGATAATGGCGGTGGTTCTTTAGAATTCGGTGAAAATGCAGTGGACGGCATCAGAAGGGAAGTGATGGAAGAATATTGCGCTGAGGTTCTTGAGTGCGAGTTTTTGGGCTATCGTGATGTCCACCGCGTAGTTGATGGAAGAAAGAGCCATTGGGTCGGTCTTGATTTCAAGGTGAGAATCGCGACAGAGAACGTGAAAATCGGCGATCCGCACAAGATGGATGATATTGGCTGGTTCAGGTTAGACGCTCTGCCGAGTCCGCTTCACAGCCAGTTGCCGAAGTTTTTGGAAATTTACAAAGAAAAATAAAAGAAAAAGAAATTATGTTGACTTAACCGCAGAAGCCGTCGCAGTTTGCGTCGATACAGTCGCCATCATTGCAGCCTAGTTCTCTTGGACTACACCTGATGCAACCAGCGTCAACACAGCTCGCAGGTACCGATGGGTCGTCAGAACAATCAAGTCCTCCGCCGGACGTGGCACATTTGATCGCGCAAAGATTTGTTGGGGAGGTCGAGCTAAATTGCAATGACCATCCTTGTTCTTGCAGCTGTTGTCCGGCTGCTTCTGTCACGGGATGTGCCACTGGGTTTGTGCACTCCATCAGACCTACATCACTGCACGGCTGTTGCGTGTCAGGTGATGCTACTGCTGCTCCGGTAGATCCTCCTGCTCCTCCTTTAAACAATAATACTAATCCTACTACTGCAAGAACCGCTACGATTCCCAGTATTGCTAAATTATGTCATTTGTGTTCTTCTTCCATTCAATTCACCTCAGTTGTATACTTATTAGTATACTGGTTGTGATATTCCATTAAAAAGAGTAGTTACCTTTTTACAGGGACAAAGATATAAAATAATCTCTATTGGGTGAATTAACTCAATTGCGCGTAATAACACGTGCGGCTAATCGTCTTCCTCTTCTTCAGGTTCATCGGGCTTGCAATAGCCGCCGAGTGTTTCAATGCCTTCTTGGTAGAATGTAGAGTTTGAATGATTGAGCGTTACGTTTGCCTGTAAAGTGAGTATCTCTCCGCTGACGTTGAAGCTTACGCTTTTGTCTGCGAAATAGCCTTCATCGTTTACGCGCAGTATGCTTGTATTAAGTATGAAAAGTTCGTCGCGTCCATTCTCAGTGAATAGCTTGCAGGTTTTCTTTTCTCCGTCGTGTACGCAAAGGCGTGATTTTGCCATCCATGGAACGCATCTTTCGAATCTTTGGCATTCATTGTGCTCACAGCATTTGCCGCGAGGGATGCACCGCATTTGAGCCCCGCAGTAGAAATGGTTCTCATCGCACTGGCATTCGCCGTCTATGAAGTCTTCGCCTAGTTTGCAAAGAGGCTTTTCTACGCACGTTCCATCAGAGCAGCCTTGTCCTTGCGGACAATCGCTATTCGAACAGCAGGTGTTTGCGCTTACGCATTTGCCGTTGCAGGTTTTCTGCGGGCAAACGCAAGTGCCTTCGACGCAGACTTTATCTGATGAGCAAAGAATTGTTGCGCAGGGATTTACAGTTTCTTGCGAATCTGCGCTTTCATTGCTAAATGAGAAGTTTGCCGTAGGAACTGTGTTAAGCGGTGTTTGAGCGCACGCTACTAGGAACACGATGAGAATCCATAGATAGTTGCGCCCCATTGTGAAAAATCCCTTGAAAGGGAAAAAAATTATTGTGTGTACATCTTGACTTTGTTCGCATCGAACTTCCAGTCGACAGGGAGCTTTTGCGCTCGCTTGTAGTACTTGACAAGTCGTTTGATTTTGCTTTCTGCGAATTGGAGTCCTCGAAGCGCAGTCATGTCGTGTTTGTTCGCTTCAAGGTGTTTTTTGATCAAGACGCTTTGTCTCATCAGCGCGAGCATGTCTTCTGGAAGTTCTGGCAGGAGTTTTTTCTCTGCTAGGATTTCCTGGACGCGCTTGCCAGTGAGCAGTTTGACGCTTGGAACGCCGTAGCTGTCTCGCAGGATGAGTCCGACTTCGCTTGCGCTTTTTCCTTCTTTGGAAAGTTTTGCTACGAGCATTTCGACTTCTTTTGATTGATGCCGTATCCACGTTGGCTTGGCCGGTTTGAGCGGCTTGTGGCTGTGCGCGTTTCCTCGCGCTCTGCTGTGCATTTTTGCCATGTTCGTTTGTCTCCGAAGTATTTATCCGAACGAGAATGTCTTCATCATTCTCCAGTATGTGCAAGCTTTCACCGTCACATCTCTCGAATAAGACGAAATCTCAGAAGGGTCTTTATAAAGGTTTCGCTTGTTTTTTCTCAGCGCGCACCAAAGCGCGTATCGTTCTTTCTAGCTCAGAGATGCTCATCGCAAGGATGTCTGAATCAGAAAGTCCTGCATGTTGTTTCGCAGATATGCCTTGCAATGCGAATGCGAGCATTATCGGCCGTGCTTCATCCGGCGAAGTCGCTGTTTCTATGACCCGATTATATTCAACAAATATTGGACTACGCTCAGAAGGCAGCTGTACTACTTCAACTGGTTTTGAACAATATTGCTCAGGACAGTGCATTGCGCCAAGTCTTGCGACAAGATGAAGCTCGCGTTGTTCACGCAAGGAAGGGTAGCGTGTTCTTATGCGTTCTTCAGCGATTTCGAAATTATGCGCGATATGTGTATCCCGTTTCGTTTTTTCTTCTTTAGAATATTGCCAATGACACCAAAAGTCCCTCACGTAATCATCGAATCGTCCATCTAAGGATGCTACTGCTGCTTTCCTTACCACTAAGTTAGCGTGATCATGCATTTGGCGTGAAAGGATAGATTCGCGTTGATGCCAGCGTTCAGTGTACCATATGGGTTTGCTGTTGCGGTGCAGTAGCTCTTTTTGGGCGCGAGCGAAATCAGGGCAGGCATTTAACTTTACAGACTGTGCTATCAAGTCTTTCATGCGGGATCTGCTCTGCGGAAGTAAAAGCATCCATTCATCTTCCACTCGCACTGCCTCAAGTTCGCTCTGGAACGCGCATTCAGGCGAATACACATCGCACTCTCTGATGTAAGGAAGTCCA
>Ga0209542_10003276_pt1 | contig 34854 bp, 40 predicted proteins | sample RifCSPhighO2_01_FD_184028 | JGI IMG/M metagenome (GOLD analysis project Ga0209542, IMG submission 184028) | Soil microbial communities from Rifle, Colorado - Rifle CSP2_plank highO2_0.1 (SPAdes) (version 2) | ecosystem: Environmental > Terrestrial > Deep subsurface > Rock core/Sediment ...
TATTTTTCTTTTAGTGCAAAATCAGTTAATGTATGCATTATTATCACCTCAAAGAAAAAGAAAAGAGAATCAGTTTAAAGGTTTTATGGAACTAATAATTTTGCAAACTTCTCAGTGCAATTGCTGTCAGTTAAATTAGATGTATTGGAAAATGCGGTGTTTAAAGCAAAAAAAGATCTAAAAACGATTGACAGATTTTTAACAGTTCAGCGCGGTCATTCGGCAACAGATGAAGCAAACATTAATCTAAATCAGGATTTTATTGCCGGATTACAGGATCGTTTAAATGATGTCGTTAAAGAGGCGCGTGCCGTGAAGCGGCAGAGAGGACCAGTATTAAGAACTTTACGAAAAGCGCTGATGAAAGAGTAAACACGGAAAAGCGAAACAAATACGAAAGATGCAGAAAAAAGCTCTGGCAACCTCTCCCCGGAAGAGATCATTTCTCAGTAAATGGCATTTCCTGGCGAAAGCCGCAGTTCTTGCAGTATTTGACCGTGTACAAGCCATCGGGAAACTTGTGCTGGCCATCGTGCAGTGGCTTTTTACATTCTGGGCAATTGCTGAGCATGGTCCGGAAAAGAGAGATTTGCTTTAAGTTCTTTTTGTGTCTCCCAAGGGTAGTTATTTTCCCAGAACATTTAAAAAGAGCATTCATTTCTAGTTCAAAATGGTCACTTATCCGCTGTTCACAACATCCGAAATGGTAAGACAACTGGAAGGATCATCTCCTGCACTTTTTCTCGACGCCAGTAAAGGTCAATTTTCCCCTTATTTCGCCTGGGACAGAATAATTCCTGTTCCCGGAATGCATGGAACATTTTCACGTTCAGTAGAAGGAATCTGGCAAGGGCTCAAAATTATTGATGGTCAAATTGACTTTTCTTTATTTAATGCCAAAAAAGTGCGCAAAAGGAGAGTGTTGGACTATCCCTCAACACGTTTCCTTCATGGCGGAAAAAATATTGATCTAGTGATGGCGAGGGAGGTACTTTACAAGCCTGCCTATCGCTGGATGTTTGAACATCTCGTGTTTCCCGTATTCAGGGAAAAAATATATGGTTCAGCAGAGGAAGGGACACAAATCTATTGTTTTGATGTAGATTGTAACGCTGACGTGACAGATTCATCCTCCTCGTTTAGTCATGCAAGTTTTCTCACCGATTTGATTAATGAGGAATTAGAACGTAGAAATGGGTGGGCATAAAGTATTATCTCTAGACAATTCTCTTTCAAGAATGAAGTATTGATTGCAAGATTAAATGAGCGGTATATGCCTGTGGTTGCTTCATCATCTTGCCCCCGAGAGGCAATAGTTTCGCGACATAAGGGATAAGGGAGCTCTTTTCTGCATGAAACTGAACATAATCTGGGATCATATCAACTACATAATTCTTCTCTTCACCAAGAATGTAGCCCGCCCGCGGATCAGTATATATTGTTGTACAAAAAAAGACTTTATATTCCTTTTCGGGAAAGTATAACAAACAAAGTGCTGAAAGGATAACCGGCAGAGAGCGTGACGAAGAATCAACAAAGACCGTTTTAGATGAGAGATAAGGAGTGAGATAACGGATCAGAGACCTGATTATTTCTTTTATTCTCGGATTAGTCTGTAGTTGATAATATCTATTCCGAAGATTTCTGATAATCTTTTCAACATCATTCATCCCTTCATCTTCGATTGCTTTCCCCAATTCTTTTTCTAATACTTTAAAAAATCCCCCCAACGTATCTCGGCTGATGTAGATAACATCGCAATTATCCCTGAAAAGAGTATATTGAGCTTCGTAGAGAATTAAACCATCGCGTGCGAGAAACAGCTTTTTATGGCTAGGATAGAATTCATTAAGACGAACTATTGCCGATTTTACAATGATTGCTACTTCGCGGTTTTCTTGATAATTAGAAGGCCCTTTTTTCTCTTCATAGAATTTCCGTAAGACTTTGACATCTGGAAGTTTTAATTTTTCTGCATGAAGATGAGTCGCAATTCGTAGCACAGATAGCTTAAAGATTACTTCTTGGTCTACGGGGATTGTCCCAAAAGCGTGAATCGACCGGAGGATATGATGTTTTATGTTATCTATTCCACCCCCCAAATCTGGAATCATCATTGCCTCCTCAATCAATTCTTTACGAACTTTTTTGGTTTGCAGTTCTTCTAATATCTGTTCTACATAGAGATATCGAAGAAGACCTCTTAGATTGGCAACCACCAGACCTATTTGCTTATTTATTGTTTCTGCTGAAGCATAAGTTGCTATCTTTAAAAACTGCTTGTAGGTTATTTTTCGTTTATAATAAGACAACAAGGGTGAAAGATAAGCTAAAAGAGAATCCAATTTTAGATTTTTTAAGTCAGGTCTTGATTTAATCCGTTCTAGATTTTGAATCAGGAGTTCGAGTTTAGTGATCCGGTCAGGTGTGAACCAATGAAGATCGACCGAAAGATCGTACTTCTCTCCGATTAATTGTGCTATTAACTGATTTACGGCACTTACCATCTCAAAAAAAAGAGAATAAACCTAAACTAATAAAACTTTCGAGTTCAAATCTCAATAATCCTCCCCGTTTTGCCTACATTAATCACGCGCGTACCACCAATAACTTCTTCTATCCCGTGCGTCTCATGGATATGCCCGCAGATATGGATGTCTGGCTTGAATTCCTCGATGGCGCGGCGCACGCCGGTGCTTCCCCAGCCGGGCATCTTTAATCCGATGATGCTGTCACTGGGCTGGACGTGCGTGACCATCAATTTCTTCTTCACGTCTTTCAATGAATCATGGGCCTGCTTCAGCGTCGCAAAGAACTCATCCTCATCAAGCTGATGGATGCCAATATCCGCATAACCACAGCCAAAGATACCCACATCGCCTTTTTTGATCGTATATCCGTGAAGATTCTTGACTTTGTATTTCTCAACGAAGAAGCCAATCTCGGCCAAGCCTTCGTGGTTCCCCGGCAATACCGCGACTTCCAGACCTTTCTCTTTGAACGGGCCAATCAGCCCGTGTACATCACCGTTGTGGTCAACGATGTCCCCAGCAAGGATAACGAGATCTACTTTTTCCTGAGCGCCTTTTTCCGCCATTTGCCGGATGAACGTCCGATCGCCATGTACGTCGCTGAGAGCCAGAATTTTCATCAATGGTTAAAATAGTCTGGTTTTTATAAATCTTGTGGTTTAATCACGCGAGGGTGGTGACCCCAAAAGATTTATAAAAACTGTTTTATTTGTCAAACTATGATCGACTATACTCCCCAATCAGAGAGCACAATGCGGGAAAGAATCCGGGAAAAAGGCAATTTTTCATTAGAGCAAGCTCTCACCAATGTCGGTCGAGAATTTGAACGAGTTCTGCCTCATTTCTGTAACACTCCTGCCGCAGGTCACGATTCGCTCAGCACGCGAGGACTAACCCGGCTTTTTCGTGAAGTTGCAGAGAGGGTGGATTACCTGTTGGATGCCGACGGAAGAGGCAGTTGTACTATTGATTATTTAGAATGGTATTCACCCCAAGTCAGGCCATTACTCAATCGAACAAGCCATGCGACCTGCGGCTTAGCCGCAACAGCTGTTTTAATCCCCGATCCACTTATTTCCGGAATCCTTACTGTTGCCGCGGGGTGTGCAGCTGTTTATGGCTTCTCAAAGATCCAACAAAAATTAGATGAAGCAACGGCTGAAACACCCATCTACGATCCCAAGACGAGAAAGATCACTGTTGCTAAGCGGAAAAAAACAACGCTGGCCGCGGAGATCGCCCAGGCTTATGCAGGTCATCTCCTCGTCATGGATGATGTAAATCAAGCGGTGTATTCTTCTTACAGCGTGGGATTTGCGCGCCGGGTTGCCTACTTGGTCACCCAAGATCTTGCCGAAGCGGAAAACAATCCAAACTATCTTTTCTTCCCGCTGGCGGATGTTGCTCGAGATCTGGATGAAGTGAAAGAGTGGCTGAACGGCGCGAAGAGATCGCCCTCTACTTCTGCTTTAGGAACTGCTTATTTCTGGACGCATCCGGAAGAACTGAAACCAAAATGAACAAAAAAAAGAAACTCACGCTCGTTGCCCTCATCGCAGCCGTCGGGCTAGGCGGCGGTTTGTTCGCTAAAGAATATGGCGATGAATACCTCCTGGCCACGCCTATCGAGCAGGCGGTCGAACGGAAAATTGGCCGGCAGATTTTCCTGAGTTGGGATGATGAAGACGCAGAACGCGACGAGAAAGCGCGCCTTGTTGAGACACTCTATGATGAAGCCCGCCGGCACTGGGACTATTTTGACCGGCAATGGGAAAATGTCTCTTCTTTGGAAGTTCTTGATGAACTGATGACCGAAAATATAGTCATGAAAATGGAACAGTCTGGTTTATTACAACTAAAATCAACTTTAACAAGCAGGGATTACCATTTCTTTGTTCACGAACTTACCCATGCCTGGCAAAACTCCCTTTCCTGGAGCGAACAGGATGATCTTAAAGCACGCTGGTTCGCCCTCTCCAACAATGCCTATCACTATTGACCGATCGAAAAAGCCGTGGATCAAACTCAACCATGCCAACAATACATCCATGAAGCGGCAACGGTAAGCTGTTATGGTGCGCGGAATTTTAAAGAAGATGTTGCAACGATAGTAGAGCTGGTCTATCTTCTCAATTTTTCCAAAAGAGAAGAACATCCCAATTTTGATCAGCATCTTGCCAGAATTGACCAGAGAGCATATTCCCGAGTCGTCGAAAAAATTCATCTCGCCGCAGAATTTGGGTTTTATTCTCCAGCAGAAGAGAAGATAGCTACAGATTTAGTCCGGGTTCGTTTCACTCGAAACAGGAGCCCGCCGTAATTTAAGGTCAAGAACCAGATCTTCAAGCTTCCGTAATTCATACTTGACGGCATCAACTTTTCGGCGCGTTTCGTTATCCCGAAAATCAAATTTGAGTAATTCACCGTACATCTGATCAACCTCATCTTTGATCTTGCTGACTTCAGCTACTTTTCCTTTGCCGGCCAAAAAGACCGCCTTGCGGGTGAGTTCACCGGGCAGATCGGCTAATCCCAGAACAAAATGTTCCGGAGCAACGTCAAGATCGATCAGTTTCCCTTCTTTGACAAAAGAAAAATAGAGGGCCGCTTCGACAAATTCCTGCACAGCAACTTTGTAGCTGCCTTCACATTCCAGACGGGGATTCTTTCCGGCAATAACATCTAATTCTTTCTTTTCTGTTTCCATCCGTTTCAGAAGAACTGCGGCTTCTTTCATTTCATCCCGATGGACAGCGTAGATGACCTGCTTGGTCAACTTGAGAACATCACGGCTTTTCTTGATCAGATTCTCCCGTTCTGAATCGTAGTCCTGAATATGTTTCTGCAATTTTGTGAAATTGATCATGAAACAGAAAAGCGGTTGTTTCTTTATAATACTTTGCCTGCGAAGGGCTTAGTAGAAAAAGTCGTCCGCCCAGCCTGAAGATTGACCGTGAGAAACGATCGACAGGAACAGGTGCGAAAACGATCAGATCAAATGGTCTGTTCTGTGTCCAGGAATACAACCAGTTTTCGCCGCGGTCAATGGCCCGGAGGACTTTTTCTACAGAACCACTGCAAAAGCACAATCCATTTTCTGAGTGATAACGCCAAATTTCCCCCTCACCGATTTCCGATAGATTTATATAGAAAACTCATTCACGACTCAGAGAAATTACTGAATTATTGCGAGGGTAAAAAATGATGGAAGAAACCGGTTCACGTCCTTTAGATGCGCTTAATGCTGCGCGAAACAAGACCGTTATGATCGAATTGAAAAACGGCTTTAGTTATATCGGTAAATTAAAAGCATTTGATATTCACATCAATATTGTCCTGCACGAAGCAGAGGAACACCACAACGGAGAAGTCCGCCGAAAGCTGGGGACCGTCTTTATCCGCGGAGATACAATAACAATCATCTCTCCGTCGTAAGGGGGATTTTAATTTCATCTTGATAAAACAGTGATGCACTATGTCCAAAGGAACAGCAAGTCATGGGAAAAAAAGCGGAAAGAAGACGCACATCCGTTGTCGGCGCTGCGGTGAGCATACTTATCATGTCCAGAAGAAACGATGCGCTTCCTGCGGTTATGGAAAAACTGCCCGCCTGCGTAAATACACCTGGAACAAAAAGAATAAAAAATAGAGATAATTCTGATTTTCATCTTTTGTAGTTCTCGTTCCATCTTCTTTTGCATCAGATTTGTTAATCTCAATCGTCGTGTAGAATTATTGAGATTTTCTTTGAACAAGAATTTTATTTTTCTGTGCAATTTCTTTCCACCACGCAGAGGAAAAAGAATTAACAGGCATACAGAGATTCCTGAAAAATTATAGGAGAGAGAAGGATCAACTGAGAAGATTAACCCCCTTATTTTACTGCCTGATGAATCCGGATTTTCCGTGAGGCTTATCTTCGATAGTCTCAAAACAACGCTCTTTTATGAACTCATTACCGATACTATCACAGAACCCATCATTGCCAGATACCTCAGCTAATTTCTTTCGGCAGCTGTCGCGCGTGATGCCATCATCCAATAGTTGGCATACTTCAATATCAACGGTCGCAACAGCGATAGAATACAAGCAGGCCTGCTGTTTTGGCTTGGGCATAATCGGTTCACAGAGGGTGGTATTGTTTGTACTGACAGCAATAGTGTTAAAACAAGTAGCTTTCTGCTCCGCATCAGAAACCAACGAACAATCATCTCCTTTCTGGTTATTGATGGATAAATGGAAGAAACAATTATCTTTCCAATATTGGTCTTTGATCTTCAGACAAAGGCTGGGATCGTTCTGTTCCTCGGCAAATCTCCACTGACAATAACCTTTTGCTTTTTCTGATGAAACCAAGTTGCAAACAGAGAGATCATTTTTTTGAAAAGCAAGCTGAGATACACAGGAATCCCTCACGATCTGATCACTAATTTTGCTGCAACGGAGATGGTCAGCATAACAATTGTCTTTGGGCATGCCCTCCAGAGAAGCACAAGCAGTATCGGCGACAGCGCTCCCCGTCAACGAATCATCGTCAATGCTGCTGCAGCCGGCAACGACAAAGAGCAGGACAAGCATCCCTCCAATAAGCCACGTCTTCATGAAGAACTTTCGGGAGGGGTATCTCTTTTAAATCTTATGGAAGTGTAATATATCGGTTGAGAAGAACAGAAAGATATAAAAAAGGATCAAAATTACGCTTTCTATTGATGTGGGCGTGCCGGAGCGGTCAACGTGTTATCAGCAAAGGCGGATAATATGACCATACGGGATAGGCTTAGGTTAATCTCGCAGGTGTAATGAGCAGCAATGCGATGAAAAGAAGACACCTATTAGCTTAGTGCTTACTCAGGTTCAAATCCTGACGCCCACACCATTTCTTTGTGATCTCTTTTTTTTCTTTTTGATTGGGGGTTGATAAGGGCAGACTGCCCTTATGCGGGGTGCTTACTCAGGTTCAAATCCTGACGCCCACACCATTTTTTCTGGTCTCTTTTTTTTCTTTTTAATTTCAAACATTCTTAAACAACACAGCCACTTTCTTCACTCCAATCGCCAGAATAAACGAAGCGAGTCTCGGCCCTTTCTCTTTGTTGATCAAGACACGGTAGGCAGCTGCAAAAAAATCTTTGGGCTGTACATCATTATTCTTGCAGAGAATATACATCTCCTCGTGTAGTTCTGTGTCTATCCATGCTCGTTCAACTAACTTTTCAGCGATTTGATGAAGAAGCTTTTTTTCAGCAGGTGAAACTGTTGCCGTAGATTTTTCTTGCACGCTGAACGTAAATTCTTCCGGCGCGTGTTTTAAAAGCCAATTTTTCGCACATTCTGCTCTCGCCCGCAGTCTTTTGCGGTCATGTTCATTCTTTAATTCTTTCTCGAAGTAGGCAACTGTTTTATTTACATCTAAACTCTGGATCTGAAGCAGTGTCGTTAAATGGCGGAAGCCTGGCTGATAGGGAATCGTTTTCGGTATCGTTCCAATATAACTTAATTCGTAAGCTACTTTGTGCTTGACCGTCTCTTTTTCATTAGCTGTTTCCACGCCAAAGTAAATCCGTTCGCACTTATCAAAATCCTCATAGATTTTGAGGACATCAGCATCAAAGCTGATCGCAAACTCCTTGTTTGGCCGCGTACCGGCAAAAATGTATCTCGCAATTTCCGGCTCATAGATTTCCAGAACATCTTTCAAAGTGATCACATCTCCTTTAGAACTGGACATCTTTCCGCCGGCGCCTTTGATCGTGATAAAATCGTACATCACATACGTCGGTGCATCGCGGCCCCAGACAGCTTTGACAATTTTTTTGCCGGTATCGTAACTTCCGCCGACCGTAGAATGATCTTTTCCTCCTGGCTCGAAATCGACTTCTTCATAATTCCAGCGCATCGGCCAGTCGATACGCCATTTCAATTTGACCAATGGTTTTTTCTTGAAGTCAAAAGTCTCTTGGTGTCCACATTCACAGGCATACGAAACGGTGTATCCGCCAAGCCATCGTAATTCTGTTAATGTATCTTTATGACATTTCTCACAAAACATCGTGATCGGCAGCCAATGCTCATCAACTTCTTCTTCACGATATTCATTTAAGCATCCTTTGATCTGCTGATTATTTTCCAGTGCTTTCTTGATTTCATCTGCATATTCTCCGGAACGGTATTTTTTTGCTTGATACAAAAACTCCGGCTGAATTCCAACACGAGGAACGACCATCTCTACTTCTTTTTCGTGGTGTACGGCATAACTCTCATGGCAGCCGAACGGATCTGGTGTATCGACAATTGGAAAGCGCAGATGCCGCTGAAGAAGGTCCTGCTGAGGCATATTTTTGGGGACTTTACGAAAGACGTCATAATCATCCCAGGAATAGATGAAACGTACTTTCTTTCCGCGTTTTTCTAAAGCACGCTTGACGAGATCAACAGTAATTATTTCTCGAAAATTGCCGATGTGCACGGTGCCGCTGGGGGTAATTCCGGCAGCGACGGTATATGTTTTTTTATCTCCTTTCTCACGGATGATTTTTTCTGCGGCAACATCCGACCAATGATAGAACTGCTCTTCCGATTGGGGAGAAGCAGATTTTTGTCTTGTGTCCGTCTCTTTTCCGTTCGTTCTGACCATCGGGGGGATTAACCTTAGTTCATTATATAAACATTTCCTCGTTACTTTTATATACCATCCGGATATTCTCTATCCTATCAAAAAGAGGTTTATCATGTTCATCACCAGCTGCGGTAATTCTAAGCAATTGGCCCAAAGGCTCGCCAGAAAACTGAATGTTAAATACTCCCCATTGACCATCTCCGCTTTTCCCGATGGCGATACATACCTGAAATTTAACACGGCCGTCCGGGGAAAAGATGTTGTTCTTGTCCAAAGTTTCCAGCCCGACCCAGAAAAAAGCCTGCTCTCGGTTATTTGGGCGGCGGAAACAGCTAAAGATCTCGGAGCAAAGAAAGTCATTCTCGTTGCTCCTTATTTGGCGTATCTGCGGCAAGACAAACGTTTCCATCCCGGTGAAGCGGTCTCTTCGCGGATCATGGCAAAACACCTCAATTCTTGTATTGACAAGATCATCACGATCGATCCTCATCTGCACCGCTACAAATCATTGAAAGATATTTTTACCGTTCCCACCGTAAAATTGACGGCGAATCAACTGATCGGCCAATACGTAAAACGGAGAGTAAAAGATCCGGTAATCATCGGCCCGGATTGGGAATCGTATCAATGGGCAGAAGCGATTGCCAGAGAAATCGGCTGTGAACACACCGTCTTGAAGAAGACGCGGTTCTCGTCCCGCCGCGTGGCCAGCCGGATGGTAAAAGACATTACCTTAAAAGGAAAAAATGTGATTATCGTTGATGATATTATCTCTACCGGAAAGACGATGATCGAAGCACTGAAAAAAGCAAAAAAAGCGGGAGCAAAAAGCATTACGGCAATCGGCGTTCACGGGTTATTTGTAGAAAAAGGATTGGAGAAGATGAAAAAAGCAGGTTTTGACCGTGTCATCACGACAAATTGTATCGAGCATCCGACAAATCAGATTGATGTCGCACCATCAATTGCAGAAGCGTTGGTGGGAAAAAAGAGATAAACGGGGGTTGATTACTTCTTCCATCTCTCGATCATGCTCGTCCACCAATGATAAGGTCCTTTTTGTTCTTCTGTTGGTCTTTGACTTGCTTTACGCTCTAACGCTCGTTTCTTCCCCAAGCCACGTGCCCAGCTCTCAATGACATCTACCGTGACAATATTGGAGCGCTCAATACCCTCTACCGTGATGATATTGGAATTGATCCACTTCAACAGCTCGTTTAAATCGGCATCCAGCCGCCGCATTTCTGCAGTAAGACGCGTGCGAAGGGCCTCCGCTTCCTTGCTGTGCTTTCCTTTTGTTAGCAGTGACCGGAGAAGTTCTTCCTCTTTTTCAATCTCCCTGATGTCTTTTCCCAGTGCGCCGGTGTAATAAGAGGCTAATTTTTGGAGGTGCTTGTCGGCAATGGAAAGCTTTTTTGTCATCTTTTCCAGAAGAGGGTACTCGCCGCCGCCGGGAGGCAATTTCTCCAATACTTCGCTCGTCAGCTGACGTATCCGCCCTTCTCTCCGCGCTGTTTTTCTCTCCGTCCGCGCCAGCCATTTATAGACGTGAAGCATCTTGTTGGCATCCCGTATGGCTTGCTTCACGTGTCCCTGATCTTTTTCTAACTTTTTCAGCAAATCCGCTAATTCCCGGGCAAACTTGAATTCAGCGGCAAGAGAAATGATTGCATCCTTTGATGCTTTAGTCAATTTATTAAGTTCATCCATTCTGGGTCACCTCTAGGCATAGAGAATTTCTCTTGATTAATAAACATTTCTTCTTTCGGACTCCAGAACTTTCAATATTCAATTCCTCTCCGGGCAGAAACACCTTTTTCATAATAATGCTTATGTAGTTTCATCTCCGTGACCAAATCAGCCATCTCCACAATCTCGTCAGGGACATTTCTACCCGTTAAAACCAATTCGACGGATTCTGGCTTGTTGGCGAGCATATTCAAGACCAATTCCACATTGAGAAAGCCCAATGAGACGGCAACATTGATCTCGTCAAGAATGACCAGGTCATGGTGTCCGTCCATCACAACTTCCAGCGCTTTCTTGAACCCTTCTTCGATGTAATCGCGCTGAACATCGTCGTTGAGAAAGCAATAACGGCAGGTTCCACATTCAATATCTTCACGGATGACATCATACATTTGCTCCGGCCGTGTCTTGCCCAAAACATAGCCTTTGATCTTCATCTGTCTTAGCTGCTTGATGCAAGGACGGCCAAATTGAAAGATCTCAAAATGGGGGAGATAATTACGAGCAGCAACGTATTCTCCCGTGTATGCCCCGCCTTTCATAAATTGGATCATGCAGACTTTGAAGCCTTGGCCGACGGCGCGCAGGGCCAAGCCGAGAGAAGCTGTCGTCTTTCCTTTTCCATCACCAGTATAAACATGAATCAAGCCTTTCTTCATGAAACCCCTCTGCCCGAGAACGTCAATAGCCTTCGCCGATATTAATAACCTGATCTTCATAGCTGCCATCACGATAGGTCGTGATGCCCTTACATTTTGCCTTCCAGGCAAGAAGGTAGGCTTCTTCCACATCGCGGATGGACGCCGTCCACGGAAAATTGATTGTTTTGGAGATAGAATTATCAACATATTTCTGGAGAGTTGATTGCATCTTAATGTGCCATTCCGGAGAAATATCCTGCGCCGTGACAAAAACGTCGCGGACTTCTTTGGGAATTTCCTTAAAGCCCTGGATGCTCCCCGCTTTGGTAATCTTATGGATCAATTCGGGAGAATAAAATCCTCTTTCTCTAGCCACACGTTCAAACGTTTTATTGAGATAGATAAGGTCAGTATCTCCCAGGACGGTTCTCAAATACGAGATGGCAAACAATGGTTCGCAACCGGCAGAGGCATCAGCGAGGAGGCTGATCGTTCCCGTTGGAGCGATGGAGAGACAGGTGATATTGCGCATGGGTCGATTTGCCTTCTGATGTTCTGATCCAACCCAGGCAGGACACGCACCGCGCGCTTGAGCAAGTTCAGACGACTTTCCATACGTCTCCTCACGGATGAAAGAGAGCAGTTTATCAGCAAAAACCAAACCTTCTTCAGAATCATATTTGATCTGCAAGTTGCAGAGAGTATCAGCAAAGCCCATGATCCCCAAGCCAAACTTTCTGGTCTTCTTTGTCTGATCTTCTATTTTCTTCTTGGGATAGCTATTCATATCGATAACATTGTCGAGGAAATGGACGGCTGTCCGGACCGTTTCCCGCAGTTCATCCCAGAGCAGGTCTCGGTTCTTCTCGTCGATGAATTTAAGCAGGTTGATTGAACCAAGAGCGCAGCCTTCATAAGACAGCAGCGGCGCTTCACCACATTGGTTTGTCGTTTCAATATCACCAAGATGCTTGGCCGGATGCTTGCGATTGATCTCGTCGATGAACAGCAATCCGGGATCGCCGGTTTTCCAGGCATTTTGGGTGATCATGGCAAAGACATCGCGCGCACGTAATTTGCCGACATATTTGTCGGTGCGCGGGTTGCGGATGAAATAATCACGGTCTTCATCAACCGCCCGCATGAACCGGTCGGTGACCGCAACAGAGATATTAAAATTTTTCAACGACTTTTTGTCGCGTTTGGATTCGATGAAGCGGATGATGTCCGGATGATCAACACGCAAGACGGCCATGTTTGCGCCGGGACGGATGCCCCCCTGTTTGATCACCTCGAGGGCAGAATCGTACACTCCTAGAAAAGCCACCGGTCCGGACGCGACGTGAAGATGTGTTTTCACTTTATCTCCACGCGGCCGCAGGCCGGAGAAGCTAAATCCCGTTCCCGAACCGCGCTGATGGATCAGAGCCGCATCGCGCAGCGTGCCGAAGATGCCCTCCATGGAATCATCGACGGGAAGGACAAAACAGGAGCTAAGTTGTTGTGTTTTCGTGCCGGCATTCATCAATGTCGGTGAATTGGGAAGAAAACGTAAGTCTGCAAGTGCGGCATAAAATTCCTGTTCTGTTTCCTGCACCTGCTTTTCTGTTGCTTTGTACAATGCATCTGCTCTGGCGATATTTCTGGCTACTCGCAGCAGCATCTGCTGGGGTGTTTCCAGAAGCAGGCCTTGCTCGTCTTTGAGAAGATATCTTCGCTCCAGGATCTTGAGTGCTTGCGGTGAGAATGAAAGATTGCCTTCCTCACTGCGTGCGCCCATGATCAGTGTCTTGCGGTTGTGCTCCTCATTTTTTCGGTGATAATGGAGGATGTACGCTTTGGCTGTCTTGGCATGTCCGCGTTCGATCAGAATTTTTTCGGTCGTATTTTGAATCTCCTCGACCGTCGGAATGGAACTTTTACACTCCTGCTCCAGCTTGGCAATGATCTCTTTGGCCAATTCGGCAGCCCGCTCCCGATCTTTTCCACCAACAGTTTCTGCGGCTTTAAAGATAGAATCGACTAATTTTTCAAAATTAAAGTCAACGAGTCGTCCATCACGTTTGGTGACTTTGCTAAACAAAGAAATCAATTTTGGATTTTCGGTGGCGGTCATTATCTTATCTAAAAGAGAGGAGAGTTTTTAAGTTTAACGATGGAAAATGCTTAATAGAAAAAGTCGTCCGCTTGGCCTGAAGATTGACCGTGGGAAGCGATTTTTAGGAACAGGCGCGAAAACGATAAGATTGAATGGCTGGTTCTGTAACCTTAAACACAACTGGTTTTCGCCACGGTCAATGGCCAGGAGGACTTTTTCTCCAGAGCCGATGGAGGAACACAATCAATTTTCTCTTCCATGTTCTTAACCCCTCTATTCATCCTAACTACATCCTGTCGTCTGGCCGCAAATCTCGCAAAGCATACACGTCCCATTTTGCCGCAGCTGCGTCGCCCCACAACCGGAACATTTCTCCCGCCCATCCTGCGCAGAGACGGGAGAAGGTCTGGCCGACGGAGAAGAAGCGGACACTGAAGATGGGAGAGAAGACAGAGAAGAAGAAAGAACTTCATTTTCCCCCCCTTCCTCAACACACTCCTCCAGAAATTGGGCTAACTCTTCTAAGACCGGATGACCACGAAGAGTAAGACCTTCGGCACAGATCGTCGACACCGGTGTTCCCTGCTTAAGATTGAAGTTGACCATTTTCAAGATCGTACTCAGCATCACTTCCTGCACCGGAGTCATTCCGGCCATACGCACGGCGACATTTTCCAGCTTCTGATCGCGAAGACGAGCAGAAAACTGCAGGGTACGTGGCCCGATGCTTACTTTCTTTCTGATCTCTACGGAAGAAGCGGCTACGGGTTGAGGCTCTGCGGGACTTTCCAAGAGTGCTTTCAATTCAGGGAATTCATCCAACGTCGTGTTCAGCGGCTGGGATAGCTTGCATCCATCGCGATATAACGCCACCGCTTTGATCATCAACGTCCAGGAATCGTAATAAGCCTGTTTAATCTGTTCGATCGTCCAATCATTAGGCATATTGATTGTCTTGGAAATAGCGCCAGAGATGAACGGCTGGGTGGCGGCAAGCATCTTCAGATGGCCGTAGGGATGAATGTAGCGTGTACCTTTGCTGCCGCATTTATTAGCGCAGTCAAAGACGGCATAATGCTCTTCTTTAAGGTGTGGCGCGCTTTCCAGAGTCATCGTCCCGCAGATATATTCATTTGCGGAGGCAATCTGTTCATTGCTGAAGCCAAAAGCATTGAGAATATCAACAACACCTTGTGCTTTGCTTTTCTCCAGCATAGTGTTATACATCTCTTTGCCCAGCGTCCACGCATTGAAACAGAAACGGATATCCATGGTATTACGCAGTTCTTTCTCTACGGCGTTGATCTGCTGATCCGATAGGCCTTTCTGGCGAAGGGTATCCCGATTGATCTGCGGACTACCATCAAACGTGCCGCGGCCAAGACAATAGGTAACGATGTCATCGCATTGATCTTCCGTATAACCCAGCCGGGCTAATGCTTTTGGCACAGATTGGTTGACGATCTTAAAGAAGCCGCCGCCGGCTAATTTTTTATATTTGACTAGGGCATAATCTGGTTCAACACCGGTCGTGTCACAGTCCATGACGAGGCCGATCGTTCCCGTCGGAGCCAATACCGTGGCTTGAGCGTTACGGAAACCATAGCGATCCCCCCAATCGACAGCATTATCCCAGGCATCATGCGCAGCATCTAAGAGGGGACGAGGACAGAGATTCTGACGAATGGCCTGCGGCTTGATGCTTAATCCCTGATACTCCGCGTTATCGTAGGCGGCGGCGCGATGGTTGCGGATGACCCGCAGCATATGTTCACGGTTGCGTTCATAGCCTTCGAAAGGACCGAGGACTTTTGCCATCTCCGCAGAGGCAGCATAGGCATCTCCCGTCATGATTGCCGTAATGGCGCCGGCAATCGCTCTTCCTTGATCGCTATCATAAGGAATCCCCCAGAGCATCAGAAGCGTACCGATGTTCGCGTAGCCCAACCCTAATGTTCGAAAGACAAAACTTTTCAGTGCGATCTGTTCCGAAGGGAAATGCGCCATCAAGACGGAGATCTCTAAAGCGATCGTCCAAAGACGGATCGTGTGGCGATACCCCTCGATGTCAAAGTCGTTATTGTCTTCATTATAGAACTTGACCAGATTGATCGAAGCGAGATTACAGGCGGTGTCATCTAAAAAATTATACTCAGCGCATGGGTTACTTCCATTAATCCTGCCGTCTTCCGGACAAGTATGCCATTCATTGAGCGTCGTGTCGTATTGGATTCCCGGATCAGCAGAAGCCCAGGCACAATAGCCAATATCATTCCACAGTTTAGCCGAAGAAACCGTTTTGATCGTTTCGCCGTCCGTCCGAGCTTTGAGTTCCCATTCACGGCCATTTTCCAGCGCTTCAAAGAATTCATTAGGGATACGTACAGAATTGTTGCTGTTCTGTCCAGAGACAGTAAGATACGCCTCGGATTCGTAATGGGTATCGAATTCTTTTAATGGAAGAGTATATCCCTGACCGGCGAGAGCGACAGCACGGACAAGGTAATTAACAGGGATATGATGTTGAGCTGCATCTTTGAGTGCCGCTTGTACTTGTTGATCTTGAAACGGGTTTTCTTTCCCTTTAGAAACTTCAATAAGGTGAGATAATTTCTGCCGGAGAGTCTTACTGCCGGCTACTAAGTCCGCAACTTTTTCTTCCTCACGGACTTTCCACCAGATAAAATCTTCAATTTCCGGGTGGTCTAGATCGAGCGAGAGCATCTTTGCAGCCCGACGCGTTGTACCGCCGGACTTGACACTCCCCGCCGCAACATCAAAGATTTTCAGGAAGCTCATCAAGCCGGAACTGCTTCCTCCCCCGGTCAGTCTTTCTCCCCTTCCCCTAATCTTGGAGAAATTACTTCCTGTGCCGCTGCCATATTTGAAGATACGTGCTTCCCGCGTGAGCAAGCTGAAGATGCCGCCATCGCGGACAAGATCGTCATTGACCGATTGGATAAAGCAGTTATGAACGACAATCCCATTTCCCAGGAATTTTCCGCTCTCCGTCTGAAGATCATACACTTTCTTTATTCCCATCTTCTCAATGGAGAGAATAGTTTCTTCCCGGATAAGAGGCAATGATTTTCCCCTAAGAACAAGCTGATTAAGTAACATCAATTTCTGCTGTTTTTCTTCACTGATGAAACCAATTTGTTCCTGATATAATTCTCGAGCACTGCCGTAGGCAATAATCACCTGACTAGTTCCGACCCTATTCTCTCGCAAATCACTATTTTTGGAAATTCTGGCATAAATTCCGAGAGAATTTAAAAGTTGAAGTACTTCAAATGAAAGCTGTGGAGACGAAGTGGTTAAACAAATATCTCCAGAATTTCGCTCTTCATCAACCCTGATTCTTACACAACCATCTGCCTGAAAGAGTGCTTTCAAGAATTCTCTTTTTTCTTGCGGGGCACCAAGTATTATCCTTCGAGGGACACATGCGGTAGCACTTCTCTTGTGGAGGAGTTCATACTCCCCTATAAAAGCATGAATTTTCTTACCTGAGAGATGAATTCTCTTGCCATCTATGGCACTACTTTTAGTTTTAAATGAGGTTACCCAGTAAGTCAATTCATCCCCGAAAACTTCTTCTAAATCACCCAGAATTGAATTATACTCGTCTTCATTAATGGTTATTATTTCCATACGCATGACTTTCTGATAAATACCAACCGATCCATCCCCGACAACCCATCCTGCTAAGCGTGCTTTGGCAAGATCTCGGGAAAATACATTCTTTTCTTTGACATCGAGAAGTAACGGTTGCTGCACTTTATGACCAATACTGAGTGATTTTACTTCACTCCATTGATATTCTCCTCCCCACTTTTCGCTTGAGAGAACAAGGTGGTCTTCCGTAAGGTCAATATAATTCCCATTTTTAGTGGTAATCCGATAGACCTCTTTTTCACCGTTATCTTGAGTTGCGAGAATTTTCACAAACTTCTCCCCATCAAAGATCTTGAGCCCAGCGAGTTTATGTTCGACAATTTCACCAATAAATTTAGTGCCCTCTTCCGTATAAACTTGAGTAAAATACTCTGCGCAAGCATGAGGCTGACTTCGGGTGTAGGCATCTTTAGAAAATTCCAATTTTTTCGTAACGGGATCGACATAACTATGGCCTTGCGCTGGACCAGTCAGTCCGTATGCCCAATGCAATCCCGTTGTAAACCACTGCGGGCTATTTGGAGCAGCAACCTGGCCGATAATCATATAAGCCATCTCTTCATAAAAAATCTGTGCGTCCTGTGCTGAAGCAAAATAACCATATTGTTCTCCCCAATGGCGCCAGCAGCCAGCGATACGGTGGGCAACTTGTTTGATGCTCGTCTCGCTCCCGGTAATCACTTTCCCGCTTTCGTCTTTAAGAATCTCTCCTCCCTCATTACGCAGTGGAACACCAGCTTTCCGAAAATATTTTTGGGAGAGGATATCGGTTGCCACTTGGCTCCAGAAAACCGGGACTTCTACATCGTGCATTTCAAAAACGGTAGATCCATCGGAGTTCTTGATCACTGAACTCCGTTTATCATAGGTAAACTGGTCAAAAGGACTTACCTTTTCTTTAGTGAAGTAACGCTTGATGGTTAAGCCGCGCGGACTGATAGTAGAAGTATTCCCTGTCGTTTCGTAACTATTTTCTTGATCCATATTCACACACCTCTTTGTTCTAAAAATAGGATAGCATCATCTATCCTCTTTTTGGTCTATCCTCATTTTTGACGAAACGTGTCCAGCCCCCTGTACCGTTCGTTGATGGAAAATGGAAGTCGGGATATTTAAATAGTTTTTACTGTTGGGATGTGTAGTTTGAGATATATATCATTAATTGTACTGAAAAAAAGTTGTAAACTATAAACTAATAATCAATAGAGAAGTTTGAAAAATAGTAATTTTGGCAGATAGATTGTTTATTTCAGGCTAAAATTACGACTATTTCAAATTCTCTTGAGAAGTTTGTAAATCAATAATTGAATTATTCAAACTTCTCAATATAAAAAAGAATATTCTTTTACTGATTTGGATTAAGATTATATTCTCGAATGTTTCGGGAGATGACCTAGGACAGCTCGGAACCGCAACCTTAAAATACAATTAAGACTATTCTTCCCTCCATGTCCGTCACATCAATCATCCTTCAAGCTCTCTACTATTTTCTCCCCGCGTATATCGCCAACATGGCGCCAGTCTTGTTCCAAAAAGTGCCTTTCCTCGCTACGCCGATCTGGGAGAAGAAGTTAGGAAAGAATAAGACCTGGCGGGGGGTAGTCGCTGCTGTCCTCTGCGGGATAGTCGTCTTTTGGCTGCAAAAAAGGGCCTACACCGCTGGCTTTACGTCACTGGCAATTATTGATTATGCTGATTTTTCGGTCTTGCTCGGATTCTTGCTGGGTTTTGGTGCGATTATCGGCGATGCCGTGAAGAGTTATTACAAACGCAAAGCCGGCATTAAGCCGGGAGAGCGCTGGCTGGGATTTGATCAGCTAGATTTTGTGGTTGGAGGGCTCATCTTTTCTTTTTTGCTGTATGTGCCACCGATAGAAGTAGCCGTGGTCTTGTTCTTAGCAACGCCCTTCCTGCACATTGCGACAAATCATCTGGGTTATTGGTTAGGGATGAGAAAAGTAAAGTTTTAGATGAATATAATTCTGTTTAAAGTCATGCCAACATTTAAATAGAATAAAATTTGACAATTACTAATGAGAAGAGTATTCAAAGTGTTGTTGTTAGTCTTTGTAATTTTGATCTTGTTCATAACAGTAACTCTTTTTCCAGTACCAAAGTCCACATTACTGGAATTGGAGGATTCAGTTTTACTGAAGTACAAGGAAGATGCCAATTGGGGAAACTTTATTGATATCAAGATCCTCAATGATGGCTCGATTGAGATTATTGACTCCCTAACGCTAAAAGAAAGGGTAGTTAAGACAAAGATATCAGATCAAAAATTACAAGAGCTAAAAAAGCTCATCAATTCAAAAGCGTATTCTTTAGAAACAGAATCGTTATTGGGCACAAGACTAAACATGGATTGTTTTGACTGCGGGAGTACATCCTATTGGATCAATCGGAACGGGAAAACAATTCTGATCTCCCCAGAAACAGAAATGGCAGATTTGATTGAGTCTATTCGTGAAGAAGCACTTTCTCAGCTTGAGAATAACAAAGTAAGAGAAAATATTATCGAACAAACACCCTTGCCGAGCTAATGAAAAAGCTCAAGTAAAAATACCAGTCTAAACTTTAAGATTCTTTTTTTGCATTACCCAGACCAACTGCAGTGCCAAAGTATAGACACCAATCACGCCGGCGGCTAAAAAAGCCAGCGTTGTCTGCTGGAACGCCAAAATGATGATGATGATTGATCGGGGGAAATGGGCTGGCGCCGTAAAACGGGAAAAAGCATAGAACAATTGTCCCAGAAAGATCAGTCCGGCGATGATGTAAGCAAAATAATCTTGGGTAACGACGGCAATCTTGAGGATGAGCAGGACGCCGATCAGCTGGTCAGAAGCGTGGTCGAGATATTTGCCAAACGTGCTGGCGGTGCTGGCTCGGGCGATGACCCCGTCAATCCCGTCCAAGATCAGATGAAGCAGGCTGAACAAAATGAAATAAAAGTGATTTTGCAGGAGGAAATACACTGTCCCCAGCCCGGCAAGGAAAGAAAAGATTGTCATGACATTAGCGCTGATCCGGCAGCGAAGAAAAAAAGTGCCCAGCCAAGGTAACTTTTGGGAACGATAAACCCGGAATTTCTCGACCCACTGCTCCATGAATGTAGCCATGAGAAAATATATAAAGAAACCACTATAAAAAGGTTCTGATGACATTATACAATCCAGAACTGGAAAGAGCAGTTGCCAAGATTCAGGAGATCGGAGCGAAAACAGTCTGTATCCAGCTCCCCGACGGGATGAAGCCGGAAGCGCAGACCATTGCCGATCGGCTGGGCGCGGAAACGGGAGCAAGGATCCTGATCTGGCTGGGCAGTAATTTTGGCGCCTGTGATATCCCTTTAGGATTACAGCGAATGAATGTTGATCTGTTAATTAGCTGGGGGCATAATAAGTTCAACAAGAAGGTGGAAGGATGGTAGACAGACAAATATTACATGGAGAGTTTAAGTGGTGAGAGTTAATGATACTATTTAATATCTCAAAAAAACCTAAAAAGAATGAAAACACAAACATACCACGTGATTATTGAACAAAATGAAGGCGACGGTTTTATTGGGAAAGTCGCAGAGCTACAAGGCTGTCTTAGTCAAGGTGATACTCTAAATGAATTAATCAAAAATATACAAGAAGCTATCGAATTATGTTTAGAAGTACAACGAGGAGTAAATTAACCATCCATGCAAACTCTCTTCTTAGACGCACCCTATACTGGAAAAGTGGAACTCTCTCCCGAAACATTAGACTATCTGAAGAAGAAAAAGTATCAGACCGTCGGCCTTTATGCCTCTGTTCAATTTGTCAATCAATTGGATCGAGTACGAGAGCAATTAGAGAAAGAAAAGATGAGCGTGATTACATCCAAAGCAGACCGAACACAGGTTATTGGTCAATTATTGGGCTGCGACAATTATCATCATTCACTGAATCTCTCCGCAGCAGAAGAGAAAGAGATCGACTGCTACCTCTATGTCGGCGATGGCCGATTTCATCCGTTGGCGTTAGTCTACAGCCAGAAAGATGCTCCGAAAAAGAAAGAGATCGTCGGCAATGACCCCATCAGCAAGAGCCTGTTTTTAGTCAGCGCGGACGATGTTAAAGTGATCTTGGCCAAGTACCGCAGCTCTCTGATGAAATTTCTCACTGCAAAAACCCTCGGCGTGATCACGACGATCAAGCCCGGACAAGAGCAGTTCCGCCCCAGTTTAGCTTTGGAGACAAAATATCCCGACAAGCGATTCTATCATTTTATCGATAACGTCGTCTCTTTCGACCAACTGGAGAATTTTCCGTTCATTGAGGTCTGGGTCAATACCACTTGCCCAAGAGTAGGATTTGACGATCAGGAGAAGTTTGTGAAAGGAGTTATTAATCTCAATGATGCGCTGGAAGCGGAAAAGATTTTGGGGGAAGAGAGAGCATGAGCAACGATCCGCTTAAAGAAGAAGAAGAAAAAGAAAGAGAACATAAAAGAGAAATATACAATCGATTAAAATCCATGTCTCCGTTGTGGGGGAAAATCTATAATGCGGCTATTCGTGTAGGGGTATTTGTCTATGCTTTTTTGTATCTCTGCAGCGGAAAAGAAGACGCAGTTCAGATTTGGAGAGCTCTCTCTTCCAAAAGACATCGGATTGGCTTGCTAGAAGGGGCTGTTCTCGGGTCTTCTTTATGGATTCCCCAAGAAAATGGTATTGTAGAAAAGATGGCTGCTCCTCCGGGAAGATGGTGTGGCTATGACCCTTCACGCTTGGTAAAACTGCGAACAAGTGTAAAAGAATGTACTGGAAGATTGGAGGCAATCTTGGATGAGTATACTCTGGATGAAACCAGAGATCAGAGCGATCTGACCCCAACTGGAACATACGATCTTCTGGATTGGCACACTTTCTTGAACATTGATTCTGTGGGGATAGAAAAAGCAGAGCGCATCGGTTTAGTCCAAGAAACGACCTATGCCACTGCGTTTACAAAATTAGGATTAAGCGAATATTTAACTTCAATTGAGATCGTTGGCGCGGCCAATGATAAAATTTGGGAGGTGACCCCCAAAGGAAACGGGATAGTCTACCTCTTCAATGATGGTGGGGAGGAGAAGAAATTGCCGGATGGTTCTCCCGAAAGGGGAAGCCTTCTTCCTCAATTCTAATCTATAACTGGGCCCATAATCGATCTCCCCTTTTCTTCCTGGGCTTTCTGAATGGACTGATCCGGCAGCGTTCATGGCGAGGCTCTACCGGTTTGAGCTGTAAGCACCGTCGATAAAACAAAAGGTTTAAATACTAAAAACTGTTTCTCTTCTCCATAAAATCAATATAAAAAGAGGTGTAATGAAAAATGGCAGAAGTTGTTGCAAAAACGAATATTAAAAAAGCAAAGGGATATCTCTATTTCTTGGATAAGAGTGGACATGTCTGCCGCGCCGAGATGAGCCGCGCCGGAAGAACAAAAGGAAAAACAAAAAAAGAAGTTGTGGCGAAGTGTGGCGTCAAGAAAGTTTCCGGCTACCTCTATTTCGTTGACAAGAAAGGAAATGTCAGCCGGGCAATGATGGCGCGCGGGCGCAAGGGCGGCAAGAAGAAAGCCGCGCATAAGAAAAGAGCAGCCCCTAAGAAAAAAGCGCATCATCGAAAAGCTGCACACAAGAAGAAGCGGATGTAGGTTTCTTTTTTATTTGTATTTGTTTAGCTGGCGGCAAGGCCAAGCGGTGTATCCGCAGAGACTTTGTTCTTAGCTAGGTGCGGAAATCTTCTGGTTCACCGCGAGAGGCAGAAAATATCTTTGCCGATTTCCGCGCGGATACACGGCCTGTCGGAAAAGCTAAACAAATACTTTTATTTTATTTTATTTTAAATGATTATTATTCAGTAGTAGGTTATTTAAATAAGCAAATTTTTCATTGTTTTATGGAAGACCAAAGTCAATTTCCCCTAGAGATGATTATAGCAGATGTTACAAAAGCGATCAAGAGTGTTAATAATAGATCAGAAGAAACAGATGTAGAAGATGTAGATGAATCACTTTCACTGGCTTTAGATTTACTCCATGACAGAATAGAAAAAGGAAACTATGCTTCTAAATTCGAATACTTTGTGCGTACAGATCGTTCTAGATTAGAACGTAAACGTATTCCCTGGAATCGGGAAATGGAGGCTGTTGATGAATTCTCCTCTTGGGACAGAGATATCAGCGGCAGAGAACAATTGGAAGAAGCATTATCCAAAATCCAGAAAAATATTAAGGGGTTGAGTAATCCTCATGATAATCCAGTTAAATATGCGGATTTATTAAGTAAATCGGGAGATCTATTAATTAGATTAGGAAGATCTGATGAAGGAATAAGCGCGATTATAAAGTCAATTGATTTAAATCCTCTTTACAAAGATAACTCTTCTCTGAAATTTAATACAATCGGAAGTGCATATGCAAGAGCAGATAAATGGTTAGACGCAGTAGAATATTTCCAGAAATCTATTGAAGTCAGGATTGAGATTCCGTTTTCAAAAATGTTTGACCCAGACTATTTTATGAGAGATGATCTGAGAATTAAGACAGCTTCAGAAGATGTAGCCGCAGAGTTTCAGATGCTTGGAGCTATCCTCGATACTAGATTCGGCAACTATGAAGAAGCAATAAAAATGTACGAAACCGCAATCCGTTTATGTCCTACTAATGATTACACATATTCTCTTCATTTTAGTGCTGGATCTTGTTATGGTCTTCTTGCAAATTTCACGAAAGCCATATTACACTTCGGAGAGGGAATTAAAAATGCTCCAGAAGTATTATATCAATATCCTTATTTTGCAGTTGCATTAGCAGATATCGGCAGAGCCGAAGATGGAATTAAATTATTAAAAGAATTAGAATCTTAGATAATAAAGAATTGGAGTATCTTAACTATGTGTCCTTTTTAATGGAGTCACTCCAGAGGTCATAGAATACTCAAAATGAACTTTTTTTAAATGTTGTTACTATTTGGAAGCAATTGTCCGATTGTATTTCATTACAATAATATTAAAGAAGGGGTCTGAGAACACAAATTCATGTCCGCAGTTTCTCCTCTCAACAGATTAAACGACCTTTCCGCTCAGGAATGGCTACGCTTTACGAAGACCTGGTTTGTCCATAATCCCCCGCCGCGGAAGAAAGCAGAACTGCTCCACCCGGCCAAATATCCCGAGAAGATGATCGAGGAGTTTGTCCGCTTCTTCAGCAAAGAGGGCGGAATTGTCTTTGATCCATTTCTGGGAACGGGCAGTACGCTTGTTGCCTGTCATAAGAGCAATAGAAATGGCATCGGTATTGAACTGCAGGAGAAATATGCCAAGATTGCGCGAGAGAGGATACAACTATTAGAATCACAATTAAAGTTGGATGAGCAAGGAAGCAAACTGAAAGCGAAACAAGTTGTCCTGCAGGGGAATTCTGCGGAATTAGATCGGTATTGGAAAGAATACAGTTTACCGCTGGTTGATCTGGTAATTACGTCACCACCCTATGGGCCGATGCTTAATAAGAAAGGGTTGGTTTCTAAAGCACGCGAGGAAGAGGGCTTAGATGTAAAGTATAGTGAGGATCAAAACGATTTAGGAAATGCGAGCGGCTACGATGATTTCTTGCAGAAGTTGATGCACATTTTCGCGCAAATGAAGCCGTTAATTAAAGAAGAAGGATATCTCGTCGTTATCCTCCAAAATTACATGGACAAAGGAGAGTATAAGATGCTGGCCTGGGATTTTGCGCGGGAGATGGCTAAAGAATACCAGCTGCGCGGAGAGAAAATCTGGTGTCAGGACAACAAGACTTTGTATCCTTACGGGTATCGTTATAGTTTTGTCCCTAATGTTCACCATCATTATTGTTTGATTTTTAAGAAGAGAAAGGAGCAGGAATAATATGTTGGAAGCTAAAGAGGAGAAGCGGCTAGCACTCCATCAAGAAATTCTTTCCTCACTGCTTCCTATCTTCGAACAACAAGCAGCACAAAAGATCAACATTGAAGGCTGGGCAAAGCAAGGCAGAAATGTCCAGGTCAAGAAAGATAATTTTGTCCATTGCTGGATTACCGAAGAAGCGTTCAAGCAGATCCTGATCAAAGAAAACAAATGGTTCCGCAACCGAGGGTTATATTTTGGGGACGCAGCCGGTGCAGGAGTTGATTTCATCGTGAAAATCGGCGGGAAAGAAGTGAGTATCGGCCTGCGCAGTATCGCGGAAGATTCATTGAATAAATGGAAAACGGTGCCTTATCCTGATGACCGCTTCCAATATGAGAAAGAAAAAATTGCCGATTTCCATGTTGTCTGCCAGCGGCAGGGAAATGTTACTTTTTTCTTCGGGATGATCTCAAAAGAAGAATTATTGACAGAATTAGCAAAATCAAGAAGATTATATAGTCCAAAGAACCAGGAATATTTTAGAGTTGTGCCGTTGGAGAAATTTAGATTAGAGTTGCTGCAGGAAATGTTAACAAAAATGAGCTGAGAGTATTTCCTCCAGAACCATTTTAAAGTACGTCCGAAAATAGGAGAAGATGAGAACACTTCCTTCTTTCAGCAGCAAGGCTTTCTTCGCGCCGATGGCCGGCGTGAGCGATCCCGCACTGAGATTGATCTGTAAAGAGCTGGGGGCAGGATTAGTCGTTACCGAATTTACGAACATTCATGCCATCATAGCCAAAGACAAAGCCGGTGATATTCAAGAATTCATTGAATTTTCCGATCAGGAACGCCCTCTCTCCGTCCAGCTCTTCGGCTCTGATCTGGCTGCTTTACAGAAAGCAATCAAGATCGTCGAACCCTATTTTGATATTATCGATTATAATATGGGCTGTCCTGCCCCGCACATTACCCAGCAGATGGCCTGTTCTGCCTTACTACAACATCCTGATCTGACCCGGGCCATTTTCCGGACGATGGTCGCCGCGACAGATAAACCAGTAACGGTCAAGATCAGAGCCGGCGTGGACAAGCCAGATAAGTATCTGGAAATAGGCAGGATCGCGGAAGAAGAAGGCTTGGCGATGATCACTCTCCATCCGCGAACGGTAAAACAAGGCTATGCCGGAAAAGCGGATTGGTCCCTCATCAAGAAACTAAAACAGGAAGTGGCTCTTCCCGTCTGCGGTAATGGCGATATCAGAACTCCCGAAGAGGCCAAGAAGATGCTCGACGAGACGGGCTGTGATTATGTGATGATCGGACGGGCGGCGGCGCAGGATCCTTATCTTTTTGCCAAGATTAACCATTATCTGGAGAAAGGTCATTATTTTGAAATCTCTCCGCGTAAAAGATTGGATCTTTTTTTCCGTTATCTGGAATATACGGCAAAGTATCCGACGATCAAGCCGGCGAATCTAAGGATGCAGGCGATGAACTTCTCTAAAAGCCTTCCCGGAAGCAAAGAATTGCGTGGAAGATTATTGAATGCGAAAGACCGAGATGCGATTAGAGAGACGATGAAATCGTTTTATGATCTGTTCAAAGATTGAACAAACCGGTGGATCTCCGCGACGGCTTTCTCGATAGAATCGCTGTTGATCTCTGCCGAGAACTGAATGCCGCGGAGCGTATGCCCATAGAGCAGGTCATAATAATCTCGCAAGAGAATCTTAACCGCACGGACATAATCTTTTTCTTCCAAAGCGTGGAGCACTTCTTCTTTGTTTTTTTTGCCGATCACTTTCCAGAGAGATTGAGTCACTTCTTTGATCTTAGGGATGTTCTCTTCTTTGAGATATTCCTCAACTGCGGCCTTGGCGCGCAAGTCAAAATCTCTGCTGATCAGGATTTTTGTCCCACTGTTCATCGCCTTCCAAAGAACGGCAGGGATCATCAGGTCGCCAATCTTTCTGCCTTCGCCTTCAACGAAGATATAATCGGCATCTTTTAATTCATCCAGCCGGCGCAGCAGCAGATTCTCAAACATCTTTTGCGTCCTGGGCTGTAACCCGACAGCCCCATATAAACTGCCCCGATGCTGGGCCAAGCCTTCCAGATCTAAAGAGGGCGACAATTTTTGTAATAGATCGGTCTTTCCCGTACAGGTCAATCCGCAGAGAACAATGAACTTTGCGGTCAAGGGATAGTTATACAGCCGTTCGCGGACATATTCCCGGTATTTCTTATAGCCGCCTTCCAGCTGCCGGACATTATAGTCGAAAGATTCGAGTAAAGAAGTTACGGTTCGTGAGCGCATCCCGCCGCGCCAGCAATAGACGATAATCTTTTTGTCTTTATATCTACTCGCTTCTTTTATAAACAGCGGCATCTTCTTAGAGAAGAATTCGATACCCTGTTCGATGGCTTTTTCCTGCGAGACCTGTTTATAGATCGTGCCGACGACGGCGCGTTCTTCATTGGAGAGAAGAGGGAGATTGACCGCGCTCAGAACGTGATCTTCGGCGAATTCTTGAGGTGTCCTGGTGTCGAGGAAAACGATTCCTGGCTCTTTCAAAGCTTCTTCGACGTTTATTTTCGTGACCATTGATGGTTAAAAATGGGGGGTATTGTTAAATATTTGCTTGAAAAAGCATAATTCAAGTACCAATCAATTCAGGCACTAATTCTTCCCAAAATTCTCACCGCAATTCACTTTTAGAAACCCTACCTGAAAAAAACCAAGCCCTTGCGGGCCTGGAAAAAGGAGGTGTACAAAGGACCTTGTCCTTTGAACCTCTTTTCCAAGCGTTGTTGGAAAAAGAGGCGTAAAAAGCGGCATCGGGGATACGATGCACACTTTTCGTAGATGTTTCAGGGTTGTCTAGCTGAGGATATCCATTCTTAATAAAGCACTTATGCTACCCCTGTCCAGAAGCCGATTGGAGAAATGAGTACCACAATCTTTTTAAACCCTTGCCCTTGTTCTTACTCTAAAATAGATATAGGAGGCGGTTTATTCATGTTTAGGTTGTTTTATACCCCTGATTGGTTCAACGGTCTTGATCTTGTGTTTGATACAGTAAGCTTGTTCATCGCTTTGCTCATCGCTGCATACAGCTGGCGGCTCTATCGCATCCATCAGGAGAATAAATATGGCTACTTTTCCTTCGCGTTTATCTTGATCGGCCTGGCCTTCGCGGCAAAAATGGTCATGGCCGGTCTATTGTATTATGCGCCGCTGCGCAACGCGGCGACAGCAGTGCTCATCCCTGTTGTGGGAAAAGCCGCAACGGGAATCAATTATTCACAGCTCTTTTTCCGCACCGGTTTTTTTGTTTCGATGGTAACGATGCTTGGCGCCTGGCTTTTGCTCTTTTTTGTCTCTCAGAAAAAAGAGGGGCGCTTAAAAAGATATTACGAAGTAAGCCAGATTGCCCTTTTTGTCTATCTGCTCCTGCTCATTTCCATTGTCAGTAATTTCAAGTATCAGGTTTTCTATTTAACCAGTTCAGTTATTCTGGGGATGACCGTCCTGAACTATTACAAGAATTTCCTCAATACTGATCGCAATCGGAATGCTTGGCGCGTCATGCTCGCCTTCCTGCTGTTCCTTTTTGCCAATTTCGCGTTCATCTTTGTCTTTATTTTTCCAGGATTGTATGTGCTGGGGGAGATTTTCATGGTCGCCGGCTTTTTGGTCCTGCTTAAGACCTATGCCCAGATCCAGCAGGGGAAGATGAAGCTGTTTGCTTCCCAGAACCCAAAAAAGAGAGATCCAGTAAGAGATTCAGTAAGAGATCGAGTAGATTCCGTAAATAGAAAGCCGGTAAAACATAAGGTTCCTTTCCCAAAACCACGAAAAATGGTGGCAAATTAATGTCAACCCGACGTTCACGTCTGGAACTGATCTTTGATATTCTCTTAGCCATCCAGAACAAAGGCGGCCGGATTAAGCCGACGCATCTGATGTACAAGTCAAATCTTTCTCATAAGCTCTTGAATGCCTATCTCGAGGAATTGCTGGAACGGGAATTAGTCCGGGTTGATGAGGAAACCAGCAAAAAGAAGCTGAAGAGTACTAAGACAGTAGTGATTACTGAAAAAGGACTGAGTTTTCTTGCAGAATTTCGCAGGATGCGTGAGTTTACGGATGCTTTTGGGCTGTAATGGTGAGGTTGGAGACGAGGACAGAAAATTCTGGGATCTGATTATGGGAATAAGTACGTCTCCGAAAACGGAAGATTAAAATAGTGTTTATTCATTCCTGATTTTGATTCAAAAAGTAGGAGGGTAAAATTATGCCAAAACAAATGTATGAAGGAAAAGGAGAGGATTTAGCAGGTGCGTTACAAAGATTATATCAAACTGTTTTCGGAGATAAAGCCTCAAAAATGGGGGAAGAAGCACGCTACTGTGTTGATTTAATAGCTCTTGATAATATAAGATATTCTTCAGGACCACAAAAAACATACGAAGCGGCTTTAGATGGTGTGAGAAAAATGGTTAGCGGCGATGATGCCCAGTACAGACGAGAAGTTGTAGTGACGGCAATATACGAAGCTCCGCAACAAGCACCAGCACCTTCCGGTGCAGCACCAAGCAGCAGAAGAACAGCAGATATCACCGGGTTGCTTTAGGCGAACGGATTTCTTTTTTATTTTCTTCAATTTCTATTCTGGAGATGATAGTTGTTTCTGCAAACGATGAGCCATCCCTTCCCTGAAGAAAGTGTACAAAAAGAATACGAAATCATTGACATTTTCAAAAAGGAGAACGATCAATTAAGACCGCTGCAAAAAGCAGAGGCACTGGTAGAAACATTTGAAGAAGATAGGATATATGGTTTTCAAGACAACCTGCGGACAGGATTATATGCCCCCTGGCCCCACGAGAGAGATGCTCAACATATTATGCGCTATAATTGCACAACGATCATTCCCACGATCTATCTCTGGGCAGAAGCGTTAGGATACGAACCACAGATTGTACAATTCAAAGATTTTCGGCAGTTAAGATCAAAAAAAGATAAAGATAAGCCGACGAATAATTCTCATTTTGCGCTCATTGTTGATATCCAGAGAAAACAGCCCTATCTTCTTGACCCTTTCTGGGGAATATGTAATCCGATTGTAGAACGAACCCCGCGGCGGATGGTGCTGGGACAGAACAAAAGACGGGGACGTATGGTGAGAGAGTATGGCCGATTATTAGAATACTCTCCCGAAGAGTTTGCGGCGATGATCGATGATCTTCATGATCCGATACGCTCACTGGAAATGTTAGTTTGTGGACAAAAAGTAAAGAAAAATATCTTCTTGAACAAAGAAGTTCCTGCTACGTTGATGGCCTACTACGATGCGCCGGAAATGGTCATCACGCGGTTAGAAATTCCACAAACCGCAATCACCGACAAAGTTATCTTTGGAGGATTGCATTATGATAGAAATGGAAAAGTAAAGAAGATGTCGCTGGAATTATGCCTCGCAAGGGATACTTCCTGGACAGAAGTTATCGGCAAGGTAGAGATTGCACGGGGGTCAGTCGAGGAATTTGATGCGATCAGAAAAGTAGTACATACGATAAAAAGCCGTCCAGAAAAAAACAAGGGACAGCATCGACGCTGGGGGAATATGCTCTCCGAGAGACCGGAAAGAGCGGCTGATCTGTGTGCATTAACAACACAGCTATATGATCGACTGACGGTCGAGGAGAAAGCAGGATTGAGCAAACGGCTGCTTGTCCGGACGCTATATGAGCACGCAGAGCCGCAAGAAGAATATCTGACGACACGGGAAGAGCGGTTTAAAGAAATAGAATGCTTGCGCGCGAAAGAAATCGACTTTTCTCAAAGGATCGACGAGGTAGAACAAGAATTGTGGAAACAAAGCTGGAGATTAGAAAAGCTGGAAAAGACCAGATCAGAACGTCTCAAAGGGAGAGGAAGGAGATTGGGCAAGAGAAATGGCAAAATCGTCGCTGATTTACGAAACTTATTGATTCTTCACTGGAGAAACGAATCTCTTTATCATCGTCGGATGGACCAAGTTGTGTTTGCACAAAAGTACGAAAAAATCTCTGAAGAAGAGTTAGCCAAAGAAGTACAAGAGAAAGGAGATGATCCGATGATTGGCTATGCGGCAATGGTCGTAGACTTTCTCCCGTTTTTAGTTGAAGCAAAGGACCACTTAGAATTAAGACCGTTTCAGGATTCGATTGGCGAGAAGATTAAAGCGAAGATGGAAAGTATTTCTAGCGAAGAATAGTTGCATTTTCTAATCCACGAAAATCATTATCCCGAGTGATTAATTCCGCTTGGTGATGCTGCGCAGTGGCATAGATTAAAGAGTCGGTCGCCGGGATTCCGTGATAGAACGATATTTTTGTGGCAGCTTCCGCGATCTCTCTAGAGATGGGCTGGATTAAGCTCTTTTTCTGAAGAAATTCCATAATAGTTGCGGCTTTATCTGGATCAATTTTATCTTTATATAATTTTCTTCGGATCTCGAATACGGATAATATACTCACAAATAATATCTCTGAAGTGTCAATTATCTCTTTAAATTTAGATCGATAGAAGTAATCTAACCATATTGACGTGTCAATTAATCTAGAAGCGGTCACGTTTTTCTCTCACCCTTTTGTACGGGTCTTTTAACGAACCGGTAGAGAGATAGCCGGCAAAGGACTCTTGTACCCGTGAGAGAACCATTTTTTTAATCGCTTCGTCGTACGACCCCGAGTTGGTCTCTTCTTTTATTTTCTTTAATAACTCTAAGGTCTCGTCTTGCACTTGAACGGTCGTTACCCTATAAATGTATAATTATATAGTTATATAAAAAGATTTTGGTTTTAAGAAGAATATATTTAAACTCTCTCTTTAATCGGAATAAAACCATGCCCAAAGCCGCAAAAAAGAAACAGACCGAAAATGAACCGACAGAAAAAGATCATGTCCGCTTAGATTATCGTCCCGATAAAATCATCATTGGAACGGATGAAGCCGGCCGCGGGCCTGTACTCGGGCCGCTGGTCATGGCCGCGCTCGCATTTAAAGAAAGCGACATCCAAAGACTGGAATGGCTGGGCGTGAAAGATAGCAAGATGCTCAGCTCCGAAGTACGCGAAAACTTATTTGAGCGTATCCGGGAGATTGTCCATGATTTCCGGATCGAAGTGATTGAACCAGATGCAATTGATCTTTCGCTGGAAGATGCGTCCACCAACTTGAATTGGTTAGAAGCTGATACAACGGCACGTTTAGTCGGAGAGATGGATGCTGACCAGATCATCATCGATTGTCCCAGCCCCAATATCCCCGCGTATCGGAATTATCTATTGAAGAAATTACCAAAGAACGTGGTGGAAAAAGCGGAAGTGATTGTCGAACATAAAGCGGATGTTAATTATATTGTCGTTGCCGCAGCTTCGGTGATTGCCAAAGTATTGCGTGATCGGGCAATCGAGAATACGAAACGCGAAATTGGGATTGATTTTGGCTCCGGTTACATGACCGATCAAAAGACGAAAGATTTTTTGGAGAAATATCACGATAAGTATCCGGAATTGTTCCGCAGGAAATGGCAGTCGTATAAGAATGTGGAAGAGCGGAAGAAACAGAAGACGCTGGGGGAGTATTGATCTTGATGTAAATGGCGAAGATCTTAATGCAACTTTGATCTCACGAACACTTTTGACAGATTCCAGTCACATCAATCTGAACATGACAGATCTCCCCTTTGACCTGCTGATACAGAAAATCAACTTTTTTGATATCAATATGTTTTGTTTCACCGCATTTCTCACAGGTGAAATGGCAGTGATTTTTCTTGCTGTTTGAATATAATGTTCTGCGGTTACATTGGAATGAGTGGATCTCTCCATTTTTGGTGAGATCATTAAGAAAGCGATAGATGGTGGCAATGCCTATTTTCAGGTTCTTTTTGGATACTTTATGATATAACTCTTCGGCGTTGAAGAAAGAGCTGAAAGTAGTTATCTCGCCCATGATTAATTGTTTCTGTTGGGTTGCGCGTTTCATGGTTGTGTAGATATTGTCTTTATTGATAATGAGAATCAATAATCTTTATAAAGATGTTGTTTTTATTTTAACCCATGATTACCTCAATATATACTATTGTCAGCGTGGTGATCGTGTCATTGGTCTCCCTGGTGGGTGTCTTTGCTCTCAGTTTTGGTGAGAAAAAATTGCATAAATTTCTTTTACTCTTAGTAGGTCTTTCAGCCGGAACTTTGCTAGGCGGGGCATTTTTGCATCTGCTTCCGGAAGTAGTGGAAGAACGCGGTTTTACTCTTGGGGTGTCTTTTTCTGCTTTAGCAGGAGTCTTAGTCTTTTTTTTAGTGGAAAAATTGATCCATGCCCATCATAATAATAGTATGCCGCATAAGCATTCGCATCTTCATCATCAGCCGCACATTCATCTGGACAAACCACACCATGTCGGCACCATGACTCTTTTGGGCGATGGACTGCATAATCTATTAGACGGGTTAGTTATCGCTGGAGCTTACTTAGTAAGTGTGCCGGCAGGAGTTGCTACTACTATCGCCGTCATTTTGCATGAAGTTCCACAAGAGATAGCTGATTTTGGCGTATTATTATACTCAGGATTTTCTAAGTGGAGAGCCTTGTTTTACAACTTTCTCTCTGCGGCAACCGCCATTGTCGGGGCAATAATTGGATTGATCGTCGGCGCACGAAGTGAGGCGTTTGTCTTGTTTGTCCTTCCTTTTGCAGCAGGCGGATTTTTGTATATCGCCGGCTCAAATCTGATCCCAGAATTACATAAAGAATGTGGCTGGAAAGAATCAATCTTACATGTACTTGCTTTTGTCGTAGGAATTGCCCTGATGTGGGGAATTTTGCTGCTGGAATAAATACAGAAATCCTAAAATCACCCACCCGCCGGAGAAATGTTTATATAAGTAGAGAAGATAAGAGTTCTATGCTCACAAAAGAAGAAATAATCAAAGAAGTAGAACAACATAAAGAGAAAATACGCTCTTTAGGGGTCACAAAGTTAACTCTTTTTGGTTCTTATGCTCGGGGTGAAGCAAAAAAGACGAGCGACATCGATTTTCTCGTAGAATTCAAGAAAGGGAGGGGGTTATTTGATGATTATGTAGGTCTTCTACATCTTCTAGAAGATCTTTTCAAGAAAAAAATTGATCTGGGGGAACCACATCTGTTGAGGAGCGCTTTTAAAGATTCAATCCTCGGAGGTATGAAGATTGAAGCGAAAATATGAGGAATATCTAGCTGACATTATCGAATCAATCAGAAGAATAAAGCTTTATGTCAGAGGTCTTCAGAAAGAAGAGGTTAAAAAAAATACTTGATAAATAACAGAGAATCCAGAAAATAAAAGAAGGTGGTAGAACATGACAATCAAAGTAACAATTGAGGTAACAATCAATGGTTCTCAGGAACCAGCGATTTCTGGAACCCCAATCGTCACCGGTCGCTTGGATAAAGGTGGGGTGAAAAGATGATTAATGTGGCTATCAATGGTTTTGGACGCATCGGCAGGATGGTCTTCCGGGCGGCGTTGAAAGAACGGAAAATCAATATCGTGGCGGTCAACGATCTCGCGGACACGCGAACGCTGGCACATCTGCTGAAATATGAC
>Ga0209542_10003277_pt1 | contig 34852 bp, 42 predicted proteins | sample RifCSPhighO2_01_FD_184028 | JGI IMG/M metagenome (GOLD analysis project Ga0209542, IMG submission 184028) | Soil microbial communities from Rifle, Colorado - Rifle CSP2_plank highO2_0.1 (SPAdes) (version 2) | ecosystem: Environmental > Terrestrial > Deep subsurface > Rock core/Sediment ...
ATTTTGATGAGATAAATCGCCTAATTTTGGTTAAAAAACAGACAGATACTTAGAATTTAACGGAAAATTGTGCAACTGTCAAATTAGTTTATAGACGGATTTAGTTTGACAAATGTCAAACTAGGGTTTCAAGTAAACTTTAATTCCAGCTAAAGATTAATTACTAGTTAAACCAAAGCAATACTCGCTTCTTATTTTCAAATTTTGTTAACTTATTGATTCATTTAGAAGATTGCCGAGCAAGAGGAGGCAATTAAATATTCTGAACAAATCAATCAAAAAAAGTATAACTTATCATATTATTAGTTAAAAGATTATTAATCTATTTCGAGTCCAAATCTATCTAAAAGACCTTCTTTATAATTTCCTTTTTCGATCGTTTCAACAACTTTTTTATCAGACGGATCTTGATATAATGTTTCAAAAGCTCTTATTTTTTTTAAATCATTTTCAGCAGTAATTCCTGGAATTACAATTAATGGTCTTCTTATTGTTATCTCTTTTTCTCCTGGTTGATAATAAGTTTTTCCAAAAAGACCAAGAATAGAGTACTCATGTCCTTGCATTGCGCTATCTAGCATAATTCTAGCTAAACCCTTATTTTCCCTAATAAATCTTGAAATTAATCGTGGATTAAATGAAATTAAACCGGCTTTATATGCTACAGCTTCTGCTTTTCTTGCTGTTGTTTCATAAAACCTAGGAACATAATGATTGGGGCTATTTCTTAAAAGTCGTTTAAGATTAAGATAACAAATAACGCCATCATTTACTTCGTCTTGATAATTTTTTCCAGGACTCCAAAGTATATCTACTTCATCTTCTGCTATTGAAATGTTTCTTCTGGAAGTTTCAGGTATAGAGATATCCCTTAAAACTGCTTCAAGAAAATCCTTTCTTAAAGGCATTGGAGAATTAACCATAATTGCTTTTGCAAGATAATCAACAATTCGATTTTCCATAGTAAAAGGCACTAAAATTTGCTTATAAAGATTATTATACTCCTATAAACAGGTGCTTTTTTAGGAATATTGGATAGATTTAAAAGTAAAAATTTATTCATTAGAAAATGAGAGTACACGAATTACCCTGGGAATTAATAAAACATGAAAGCCATGCTCTTTTCGGAAAAAAAGAAGTAAGAGAATTAATGAGACATTACTCCACTAAAAAAATAGGGTCTGTTAATTCTGATAGAGAATATGCTGTTTCTTCCCATAATCATAGTTGTGATGGAAAAGTACAAAAAATAGAAGATATGACTAAAGAAGCTGCAATAAAAGGAATTACAATGCTTGTAATTTCAGACCATAACTCCGATAAAGCATTTAATGAACAAATGGGCAATAAAGTTGTTGTTCCATATCATTACAAAAACAAAATAGTTTATGCAATCCGGGGAATGGAATGCAACTGTATGCTAGATGGAAGAATAAAAGATATGATGTTTATTGGCTATCGTGATAAAATTAAATCAAGAATGCCCCTAGAAGAGTCAATAAATGAAGCACATAAACAAGGCGCACTAATCGGCATAACTTCTCCATTAAACGAACCTTTTTTTGGTCCAAATGAAGAACAAATTGAACAACTTTTAGAAAGTAAAAAAATAGATTATATGGAAGTATTAAATTCCTCAAAAGGATTCCCTTTCTTTCATGCTGATGTTTTAGCTAGTATTATACTTCGAGAGTATAACCATTTTGCGCCAAAAAATAAAAAAGTAGCAGGAATTTATGTATCTGATGCACATGTTAAAAATAATATTATGGATGCTTTTTTTACGGTTAAAAAGTCAGATTTTAAATTTTTAGAAGAAGAAAATCCTGAAAAAGTAGCTGCAAACCCTGAAAGAATAATTGAAAGTTTAAGAATTGCATTTAGAAATAATGCAGTTACAAATTATGGGGGCTATAAAAGTCTATCTAAACTTATGTTTGATACAGACACACTTGAATCTTTAATGAATCAAACTCTAAGAACCTGGGAGGATTATCTTCATCTTAGATTTTCAAAACATCGAGAAAGAAAACACCATTAAATAATTTTAGATAAAAATAATTTTAAATCGTAATCAATCCATCTTTCGTAAGCGCTGTAAATCTAACTCCAACAGGCAAAGAAAGCAAAGCAGAAATTAATGCCATATGCTCTTTTCCGTCGCCAGAGGCGATTGAAAGCGCAACTTCTGTTCCATTAATTTTTCCTTGAAGTTTTTCATGAAGCTCATCTTTAATATCAATAAGTCGTGTTTTTGTAATTTCTATAAAAGTATGTGGTTTATCTATCTGAAACTTTTTTGCATATTCTTCGCCAATAAGAATTATGTTTTCCCAATCGCCTGTTTTTATAATTCCAGCTACTTGAGCCCATGTTCCTTCGCCTTTTGATAATAATGCTACAAGTTCTGCCATGTTATTAACTTGAGTTATATCCTTTTTTATTTAAATATCGAATAAAATCCACAGTAAGTGCTGCAGATTCAGTAGCAGATTCAGTAGCAGTTTCATTAGAACCTGTAAGAAGTAAACAAAGATCACATATTTTTTCAACAGGTTCAAGACACTCTGTAGCTTCATTTAAGCCACCGTAATAAAGAGTTTCTTGAAATCTTAATGGCTTTCCACTTAAAGAAAACATTATATGCGCTGCTAAACCTCTGGATCTTTCATAAATTTCAGAAACCATATCTTGATTTTGGATTATTCGCGTTTTAGCAAAAGTATTTTTTAGAAGAAAATCTCTAATATCTTTTTTCATTACATATCTATCTTGAGAAGGAATTAAATTTATATAAAATGCTTCTGCCATTTTTTATCTCACCAATTTTGCATGCAAATTTTGCTGCAAATTTAATTCATCAATAAGTCTATCTAAAGAAGGAATATGATAAGATGTTGAATATGGAATTTGAATTTCAATATCAAATCTTTGTTTAGAAGGAGTTACAGAATCTCTTGGCTGAACAATATACTCGTCTCTCTTTGGTTCTTTTCCAAAAGCAGGATCATAAACTAATAAATTTTTACCTTTAAGAAAATCTCTGATATTATTTGCAACATCAAGTTGTTCATTCAAAACTACTTCCCTCGTTTTTGGACCAATATTTATTTCTATTTTCATTATGTTTATTTTAAAGCATATTATCTTGCATTTTTAAGTATTTATATACTAAAAAAGTAAAGTATAAATATTAATATTGAATAGACAACAAGAGGGGTTCTATCTTGCTCTGAGAGTTCAGCTTTTTCTTACTCCTTAGCCAATCTATACTCGCTCCTTAATGATTAACGAAGCCACGATATCAAATTAATAAAAAATAAATTAAGATAACATTTAAAAATATAAAAAAGTCACGGAACATATAGCAAATGAGTTAAGAGTTACAGACCAAATAACAGAAGCTAGCGCGTCTAGAGATGAAGTTTTCAGACTATTATGGCAAAATATTCCACAATATCGCAATAGTTTAGCTTCTCTTTACAAAAATACTGGACAAAATACTATAAATCTTGCTTACTTCAAGCAAGAAAGAATAGCTGGAGCTTGCATTGGCGGCCATATAAATGATGATATTACATACTGGAATTTTTTCTTTGTAATTCCAGAATTCAGGCAAGAAGGCATAGGCCAAATTCTGCTTGATTCTTTCAAGTCCAGAGTAAAAACAGACAAAAGAAAAAGAATAGAATGTAAAATTCACGATGAACGAATTGCAAGATGGTTTGAAAAGCGCGGCTATTCGGAGATTGAAGGAAGAAAAAACTATCCTATTTTATTAAGAAACCATCCAGAGATTACGATGTTTAAAGAATTTTAAAATTTTGAAGAAATTGAAAATTCCCGAGCATTTATGCGCGGCTCGGGTTTAGAAAACAGAGTTTTCTAACTCTTCAAAATTTACATTTTGAAGAAATTGAACCCTGTTCAATTCCAATGCGCGGCTCGGGAATTGAACCCGACTTATCTCGTTTTTGCTATCAACTCTCTTAAAGGAGGGTTGACTTGTTAAGGGAACCTTGGTTCCCTTACGATTGGCAACGAGACGTTCTACCGATAAACTAGCCGCGCGCTATATAAAAATTATAACTAATTAAAGAATTATAAACCTTTTGATTTATAGTAGAATAAGTTTATAAAGTTAATATATCTATTTTAAGTTATGGATTGGAAAGATTGGGCGTATTGGGTAAAAGGAGGAATTATCGGTCTAATTTTATCCCCTATTTTTGCATTCTATATTAATAGTAAGTTTATATGCAGTATTCCTAAATCCCCTTGTGGTCTTGAAACCCTAGAATTTTTTTACATCATAATTGGTGGAATAATTTTAGCATCTCTTATTGGCTGGATAATTAGTAAAATTAAAACTTTTTCATATGCACATATTGGCGGAATTATTGCAAGCATCATCCCTCTGGCTCTAATATGTATTGCTTTTTATTTTATTATAGGAGATTTTTTCGTGCCTTGGATGGGCGGAGGTTTTGAAGGACTTATAATTACCCTAATGATCCCGGTAGCATTAATCTTATACGCAATAGGATATTTTATAGGTAAAAAGTTTGATAAGAAGAAAGAAAAGGTGTAATATGTGAACCTCCACACAGCAAGCTGTGTGGCATCTAGATAAACTCAAACAACTTTAATTGCTCAGCTTTTCTGCCTTGCTTAGCAATATAACTTCTTATTACATCGGCATTGACACCTTCACCAACTGTTGCTACATAACCGCCATCACTCCAAAATTCTCCGCCATACAAATCCTCTTTAATCTCTTTATGTCTCTTAAACAATTCTATAGCTGTAACGCTTTTAACAACTTGAAAAATTTTTGATGCAGAATACTTTGGAACCGATTGTATCATAAAGTGAACATGATCTTTATCAAAACCAATAGTTTCAAATTTAACATGATACCTATCTGAAATATCTATACAAATTTTTTTGATAGTTTCTATATAATTTTCATTTAAGAATAAGTCTTTTCTATATTTTATGCAAAAAACAAAGTGATATTTTATTCTAAATACTTTATGAGCAGATTTGCAGAGTTCATTTTCTTCCATAGTGTTTCTAGAAAAATTTGGTTTAATAGTTTATGCTTAGCTTTCACCCTACAGCAAGCTGTCAATGTCATTAAGTTAAGAAAGTATTAATTATGCAAATATTTTAGAGCATAGAAAGATTTATATACTTAGAGCTCTTTAGAGCTCTATGAAAAAGATAGAAATAAAAAAGACTACTCTAATTCTCAAGGATGATGAGATATTAGACTTTTTTGAGAAAGAAGTAACACCCCATGGAACGGGTGCAAAAATACCTTGTTCCAGTAAATACATAGGAAAGAAAGCTTATGTAATTATAAAAAGAGATTAGTCTTTCCGAAAATTGTTTAATGAAATGAAAAAAGGTAACAAGTTAATAATAAAGAAGATTAGAGCAAAAATTATTAATAAGGATTTCCTGAAAAAACATAGATTTTCTGACAAAAATTTTTCAAGGAAAAGGAAACTTCCGTTTACTTTATTAATATTGTTTATGCTTAATTTAGTGAGGCAGACACTCCAGAAAGAACTTACTCAATTCGTCAGCTTATTTTCTGATAAAAAGGTAAAGAATATAACTAAATCTGCCTTCTGTCAAAGCAGGATGAAACTTAAACATACAGCATTTATAGAATTAAATGATATTCTTATTGATGAATTCTATACGAATAATGAGTTTAATCTCTGGAAAGGATTCCGTCTGTTAGGTGTAGATGGAAGTAAATTACAACTCCCGACATCTAAAGAATTAATAGATACTTTTGGTGGAGCAAAAAATAATTCTGAAATGATTGTGCCAATGGCACAATCATCAACATGTTATGATTTGTTAAATGAGATTATGGTTGATTCAGTTATTGAAAAATATGAATTTGGAGAGTATAATCTCGCAATCCAACATCTAGAAAAATCTAAGGAAAATGACCTATTGATCTATGATCGGGGATATGAAGCTATTTGGTTTTTATATTACCATCTCATTAAGAAAAGAAATTTTGTTATTAGAATGACTAAAGGATCAATTAATGAGGTAAGATCTTTTTTTGAATCAGAAGAAAAATCGAAGATTATAGAGATTAAATCATTGCATGAAAGTTCAGAGAAACAATTAAAAAATTTGGGGGCAGAGTTTAAGCCATTTAAAATTAGATTGGTTAAAGTTATTCTTGATAATGGAGAAGTTGAAGTTTTGGCAACTTCTCTTCTAGATGATAAAAAGTATCCAAGTAAAGAATTTAAATGGCTTTATGGAAAAAGGTGGGGAATTGAAACCAATTATGATCATTTAAAGAATCATTTATTATTAGAAGACTTCACTGGAATGTCAGAATTATCCATTAAACAAGATTTTTATGCAAATTTATTTATTGTTAATATTCATGCAATTATCTCTAAAGATGCTCAAGCAGAAATTAATATTGATAAGAAATATAATGAACATAAATATAAAACTAATAAGAATCTTTCATTAGGATTTATGAAAGATAAGGTGGTAAATATTCTAATGAGTAATAACCCCAAATATTATGAAGAATTAAAAAATTTATTTAAATTGGAACCTGTCCCGGTTAGAGATGGAAGAAGTTTTCCTAGAATTTTTAGAACATCTAAAATAAAATTTCATATCAATAAAAAGAGATCTTTTTAATTTCTATTTTTCATTCTTAATCAATATAGATTTTTATTACTATTAATGTTAAACTAAGAAAAATATTAGAGAATAATAACTTTATAACTTTTTAAAATAAGTAAAGAAGTTGATAAATATGGGGGATAGATTAGTTTAAGTCCTTAACTTAACGGTTTTGAGCAAGCTGTAGGGTATAACGATTAATAAAAATTAACTCTGATAACATATTTAAAGCTTATTAGTCTGTACTAAATATCAAAAGGGGGTAAAATAGATGGCAAAAACAAAAGAGGTAGCAGAAAAAAAAGACAAATGCAAATGCGCGCCCGGAATGGGATTGGTCGCTTTAGTTCTTAGTGTTATTGGAATTTATGCAATAATTCTTGGAATTAAAACTCAATTTCTTTCAACATTAGTATATAATAATTGGCAGGCAATGGTATATTATTTGGCAGGAATATTAGCAATGGCTCTTGCAAAAATGAGCAAACATCAAGCTTATTGCAAGTGCGATATGCACAAGATGTGCTAAGTTTTATTTTTTATCTTTATTCTCTGGATTTTTTATTTTTAAACAGAATGGCTATTAACCTTCTAGAAATAGTTATTAATCAAATGGTTTATAGTTATCAACTTATTACCCTCTACAAATCTATTTGCTTATTGTAGAGCGTAAGACTATAAAGGGAACTATAGGAAATAACTTTAATAATCGTAAATGTTTTGTTATTTCCTAGATAGCAAATCGCCTAAAAATATACGAAAATTAAAGCGATTTACTATAATAAGCAAATAGGCGAGTAATAGAACATGTAAATTTAATCGAAAGTTTTCCTTGATTTAAGGAAAAAATATGTACATTACCAGGTACATAAAATAAGATAGGAAGGTTTAAAAAGTATGGTTATATTAAATAACATATAATCGAAAGTATGGTACTAAAATAGACCATACAATTTAAAGCATGGAAGAAAAAATAATTATTAAAGATATGGAAGAAACTAATGTTTGGTGGACTAAAGATCTCCCTACTTCAGAGTATAAAGACAGGGCAATTTATCAGGAAATTAAAAGATTTATGAAAACGAGACAAATAGTAGCTATCACGGGATTAAGACGAGTCGGAAAAACTACAATGATGCTTAAATTTATTAAAGAATTTCTAGATAATGGTTTTTCCAAGCAGAATATATTCTATTTCTCTTTTGATGATTATTCTTCAGTAAGGATAAGTGAGATAATTGACATTTATAAAAAATTAGTTAATAAAGATTTAAGGTCTGAAAATTATCTTTTTGTCTTTGATGAAATCCAAAAGATTCGAAATTGGGAAGAGCAATTAAAAAGAATTTATGATCTTTACCCAAAGATTAAATTTCTTATATCTGGATCAGAATCTCTTTTTATCAGAAGGAAATCCAGAGAGAGTTTAGCTGGAAGGATATTTGAATTTAAACTCAATCCGCTTAATTTTAAAGAGTATTTGGATTTTAAGGATAAGAAATTTGATAATCTTAATCTATATAAGGATGAAATCTTAAAAGAATTTAACAATTTTTTAATGTGCAATGGTTTTCCTGAACTAATAGACAAAGAACCTGAAATTATAAAAAAATATATCCGAGAAGGAGTAATAGATAAAATTCTTTATCACGATATGAGTGAAGTTTTCGAAATTAAGAATTTAGTTACTATCAGAAAAATATTTGATATTATTTATAATAATCCCGGACAGATTATAGAGTTGCAACAATTTGCTGGCGAAGTAGGAATAACTAGACATTTATTGTCCGAATATCTTGAATATCTTGAAGAGTCTTTTTTAATAAAAAAGCTTTATAATTATTCGAGAAATGCGAGAAAAACACAAAGAAGATTGAAAAAGTATTATCCAACAGTATTAAATCCCTTATTAATAGAAGATGACTTTGCAAAGATATTTGAACAGGCTCTTGTAATTCATTCAAATGCCGATTTCTTCTGGAGAGACTCATATAAAAATGAAGTAGATATTATAAAAACAAACCCCCTAACTGCAATTGAAGTAAAATCTGGCGAGGTAAAAGAAGGAAACTTAACTTCTTTAAAAAAGTTTATTGAAAAATTCAAACCAAAAAGAGCAATAGTTTTATCTTACGAAACTGAAAGAGAAATAGGGTCAATAAAAGTAATCCCTGCTTGGAAATGGCTCTTAGAAAAAGAATAAAATGGGGACATCAACAATTTACAAGAGAATGAATGATCTTGGAATGAACTTTAAAAATATGACTAAGAAGGATCTTAGAGAATTAGAAAAACTTTCCCCTTATGGTGAAGAAAAATGGTATCGTGGTTGGAGTTGTCCTATGGAACTTCATAATGGCAATACTTATGTCCTTATATTTTGGAAAGGTAGATTAATGAGGTTAGAACAAGCACCAAAATTTCTTGATAAAAAATATTTTAATAAATACACAGGTAAACATGTGAGAGAATATGAGTGGACTCTACTAAAAAAGCTCTTGATAAATGAGGTAGATAGTCTAGATAAGGAATTCAAGAAGTCTTTAAGAAAAAAAATAATTTAAAAAAACGCATAAAGCCAAAGAGGCTTCTCGCATAGATACAATATTGTTCTAACATTTGCAGCATGGGACTTAGAAATTATTTTCGAAACAAAATAGAATAAAGAATACTATTGGATAAGGGACTATATTAAGGAAAAGTTTAGTGATTTTGTTAAATCTTATGATAGCATATTAATTATTTCCGAACCAAGACATAAATATCTAATTGCTTCTAAGCTATAAGAAGCTAATTATATAAAAAAATAAACAACTTTAAAAACTCTTATTATTTAAATTTGGTATAGGGGCCCATAGGCTAGCGGTAAACCGGGTCGTTTACACCGACCATTCGGAGATTCAACTCCTCCTGGGCCCATTCTACAAAAAGTGGCTTGAATAAATCGAAAGACTTAAAAGCTTCGGCGAACTACTATAATTATTAAATCCCCGGTATGGCCTTAGGGTAATGCCGGGCTTACTTTTTAATATGAAAAAGAGAAAGGCTATTCTATTTATTGACGGTAGTAACTTTTATCATAATTCTAAGTCAATCATCGATAAACCTGGAAATATAGACTTTAACAAATTAGCTAAATTAATTTGTGAAAAATATCAACTTGAATTAAAACAAATAAGATATTATAACTCTATTCCAGATATTTCGGATGGTGAAGAAGTTTATTATAAACATATGGAATTCCTCGATGGATTAAAGAAAGGTAATGTTCTAGTAAAAACTAGAAAACTAAAGAAAATTAAGCAATTGAACATCAAGATAGAAAAAGGAATTGATGTTATGATTGCTTCGGATATGATTCATGAAACATTAGTTAAAAAAGAATGCGAGGTTTGTGTCCTTATTTCTGGAGATGCTGATTTTATTCCGGCTATGGAAATTATTAAAGAAGTGGGTTATGAAGTTATTATTTGTTGTCCTCAAGTAGGTTTTTCTAATGAATTAAGGCAAGGCAAATTTAGATATTTTATTTTAAAGAAAGAAGATCTGGAAATGTGCTTGAAATAAAATCCTAGGGTTGCGGTGCAAACCTAGGGGATATATACTTATAACATTCTTTCTCAGTTTTTAAGTCTTTCTTTCGTTTACACCGAGCATTTTCATTTTTATGAGATTTAAATATTTTTTCAAAAATGAAAGTGCGAGTAGAGCAGTCATAGGTCCGATTCCTATCAGGCCCATTTTCAATTTAATCAAATCCTTTTGGCCCAAAATTAATAAGTATCTTCTTAATCTCTTCAATAACTTGCTGTTGGTCTTTTTTATCAGACATTCTTACAAATCTTATTAACATATCAGCTAAATTTTGTTCATCAAAAAACTTTAATTTATATCCATCAGTAATAAAATAAAATCTAAAAGATTTATATCTTATCTCTTTGATAACAATTCCACCAACGCTTCCCAATAATTTTCCTTTATGAGGACTATGTTCTAAACTTTCAATCAAATCAATAATCTCATGAGCTTCACCTTTAAATTTTTTTTGAATCTCTTCAAATAAAGACTTAACTATTTCGACCTTGGCCATTTTTTGTTCAGCTCTTTTCTAGCCCCTTCTATAGAAATAGTCCCTTCTGATGAAAGTAAAAATTGCCTTAATTGCTCTTTAACAGCAAATGAATAAATTCTTCGAATAATAGTATCATAGCTTTCTCCCTTTATTCCAAAAGAAGATATTTTATCTTTTGTTTCTCTGCTCAGTTGTATTGTTGTAGTTTCCATAATAGCTTATTCTATAGGGACTATAGCTGCTATAGTTTATAAACTTTTTGGTAAACAATTTCTGAGCAATTATCTAAAGATTCGAAATCAATTTACAAGATAAACTGCTTTTTTTCACTCATCCTTAAATTTAAAAAGGCGCTCTTCATAATAATCTTATACACCTAAAATCACCATGGAACATTCTGAAAAAAACAAAGAAGCTGTTAAAGAAAAAAGACCTGAAAATCTTTCTGATGAATTAAAAAGTCCATCTATGGACTATAAACCGGGCCAAAAACTTCCTGGCGAGATTCCTGAAGAACAGAAAAAAGAAATCGACAAAACTAAAGAAAAACTCGATTCTTTTAAAAAAGAAATAATAAAGAAATTTCCGTTTGCTCTTGCATTAGGAATAACTCCTCCGCAAGCTGCTGAAAGATTCGATGAAGAGCTTGGCCTTACTCCTGAAGAAAAAAAAGAAAAGCCAATGCATATTTTGATGGTTATTCCTGAAGATAATTTTAAGGAAATAGCCAAAATAAAGGCAGAAGTCATAAAAATAGTAAAAGATATGAAGCCAAAGCTATGGGTAAATATAATCACTCCTGTTGATTTATGGAACTATTGCCTAGACAGCAAGTATGATATCATTGAAGCACTTGGAATGTCTTATCCATTACACGATAAAGGAATCTTAGGCGCACTAAGAGTATCACAAATACATAAATCTCTTTGCCTTAGAAAATTTGAAAAATATATTTATAGCTATGTAATCGGTGGAAGTCTTGTTCGTGGGGAAGCAAAAGCTACAAGCGATGTTGATGTTTTTGTTATTATTGATGATACGGATGTAAAACGAATGTCAAGACTTGAGCTAAAAGAAAAACTCAGAGCAATTATCTATCAATATATTGCTGAAGCAGGCGAATTAGCAGGAGTTAAAAATAAACTTTCTCCACAAGTTTATCTGCTTACAGAATTCTGGGAAGATGTCAAAGATGCCAGCCCAGTTATATTCACTTTTATTCGAGACGGAATCCCTCTGTATGACCGGGGCGGATTCTTGCCTTGGAAGCTTCTGCTTAAAATGGGAAAAATAAAACCTTCTCCTGAAGCAATCGATAGATTCATGAGCATGGGTGATAAAACCAAAGAAATTGTCAAACAAAGACTGCTGGATATTGTTCTTAATGATTTATATTGGAGCATAATAACACCAACACAAGCTGTTCTTATGATGTATGGCATTCCTCCGACAAATGTCTATGAAACAGTCAAAGAAGTTAAAAGAATCCTTGTTGAAAAAGAAAAAATGATGGAAAAAAAGTATTTTGATATTCTCGAAAACATTCTAATAACTTATTACAAAGGTTTTGAACATGGAAAAGTAAAAGCAGTTTCAGGCGCAGAGATTGATAAATTATTGAAAGATGTCGAGGATTATACTAAAAAACTTAAAGAAGTAGCTGAAGAGATTGAAAAACGATCTCAAGAAAGAACAATCGAAAGTGTTTATGACAGTGTATTTAAAATTCTAAAGCAGTTGTTTGGGAACGAATCTGAAGAAAAACTCGTAAAGCAATTTGAAAAAGAGCTTGTAAATAAAGGAATGGCTGACCCTAAAAATCTTCATATCCTTAACGAACTTATAGATGCGAAGAAAAAATACAAAAGCAAAAAAAAGCCGACAAAATACGAAATTGAAGATGTTAGAAAGAATTCAAGTTACTTAATTAATCATCTTATAGAATATGGTCAGAGAAAAGATCTTATTGATATAAAGAAGCTTCAGTTAAGAGTTAATTACACGGACAAACAGAATAAAGAAAAACATTTTGAGTTATTCTTGACAAATCCGATTTTTATTCTTGACGAGGCTAAATTAAGAAAAATAGGTTTGAGCGGAAAAATTGAAGATGGAAGCCAGGAAGAATTCGAAACAATAATTGGTCAGCAAAAAGGCAAACCAAGCAAGCTTACTGAAGTTATTTTAGATAAGTTAAGAAAAGAATACGGTTATTTTGAGATAAGCTTTTAAATAAAAAATAAAAATATATAATGATTAACAATCCTCCAATCATAAAAGTTATCGATCCTGTTCAAGAACAGCCAAGAATAAATACTTCTCCATTATATCAAAGATGTGTACATAATATTGAAGAAAATATGGATACTCCCGGAATAATTCCGTTTATTAAATGGGCAGGCTATAGCATTCAAGAATTATTCTTAAGAAGAAAATCCGGAGATTACACAATTTCTTTTAGATAATCTAAAAATTATTCTATATTTTTAAGAATATATTTATTTAAATATTGACTTTTATTAATAAATAACATGACAACTAAAGTAAAATGTGAATATCTACACGATTGCCCAAGTCGGAAGACTATTCAAAATATTTTTTTTAATGATACACCCAGCGAAGATTGGACAATCGACAAATTAAATTATGTATTTTGTTTTAATAACCCGGTAATATGTCCACAATATGGATATTTCAAAGAAAGTGAAGAAAAAAGAAAATTATTACAATCAGAAAGAAACCATTTTGTTAGCAGAGATTGGAATAATAGACATAAGTAATCAAAAATAATCTTATTTCTTCGGCATCCAGCTCATTTTTATTCTAATTACTCCACCAGCTTTATATTTTATTTCCAAAATTCGATTTTTATTACTCTCGTCATTCTTATCTATTAAGCAATTAAATGCAGCCCTCTTATGAGGGGTATTTGCAGTCAGATGATATTTATTGCCAACTTCTTTCACTTGAAAATTATAAATCCACGGCATTTTTCCATCGCTGCATAAAACAGATTTATTATGAAGATTAGTTATATCCGAATTCATCAAAAAATAATACATTGACATCGGATCAAGAATTAAAGGCCCGCCAAGTTTAGTTTGAATTGTTCCTTCGACACTAAAGGGAAAAACATTAGTTTTTCCATTTTCGATTGTTTCAATCCGATTAGTATAAAATAAACATTCTGCATGCCTATTGCTGGGTCTACCTAAAAACTTGTTTGTTCTGCTAGCAAAAAAAGAAATTGTCGAAAATGTATTAGCATCAATTACACTTCGATAGTGTTCATCTATTTTTACAAAAAATGAATTATAAACAATATCAATTTCTTCACTAACTCTTTCAGCAAGTTCATCTTTACTAAGTTTTAAAACAAGATTTTCTTTTTCATCCCTAGCACTAAGAGTATAAGCTACTTCTTGTGTTAAAGATAATGCTAAATTAGTTTGTGCTTGCACATAATCCGAAGCCGTCGCTAACGCTAATGAAACCAATCCTCCTGCAATAATTTTCTTTAAGTTCATTTTAATTTTAACTTGTTTTAATTTTATATTCTAGGCATAATATGTTTTAAATAAAATAATGAAGTTTTTGCAGTATCCTCAAAAGTTTTAAATGCCAGTCTTGAAAAAGCATTATCTTTTTCGCATGCTTTTTCTAAACCCAATAATGCACAGTTTAAAACAATATCTGTTCCGATATGAAATTTATAATACTGATGAAGCACATTTCCAACTAGATGAGAATAAACAATATTTTTAATAGTTTCTTTTTTAGATTTTTTCCAGGATTCTTTTAAAAGCTTCTTGCTGCCTAATTTTGCCCAAAAAGCTCCGTAAAACATTGCGCTAAGAGGAATCGCAGGCGCTGTAGCCAGCATTGCACGAGTTTTAAGAGCAGTATATTCTCCGTTATCAAAAAGACTAAGTGCTAATGCCCCGCCATAAGCAATTTTCCATAAATAACCTATTGAAGAAGAGTAAATTAAAAACCTGTGTTTTTTTAATCTTTCAAAATTATCCAGAGCACTATTATTTCCATCATTTCCATAGAATTTATCAATTTCTTCAATTTTCTGATTCATTTTTTCTGCTAAATTCATCTCAAAAAAACGCCGAGTTCATTTAAAAAGATTAGTGAGTTATAAAAGTATAATGGAAAAAATCTTCTCAAAACCTTTTTAAACCTCTCTTAACCTATCATTTTATGACAAAAGCGAAAGTAGTTCAATTCCGAAGAAGCTTGAAACATGTTCATGAAAGGCATTTTATCCTAGATGTAGAGGCAAAAGACAGAAAAGATGCTGAAAAATTCATAGGAAAACATGTTGAATGGAAGAGTGTAGCTGGAAAAATAATCAGAGGAAAAATATCTGGAACTCACGGAAATAAAGGAATGGTTCGAGCAATTTTCGAAAAAGGATTACCAGGACAAGCACTTAATACAGAAGTCGAAATAAAGAACAAATAATCTAAATAAATATTAAATAAATTAATAAAAACTAAAACATGATAACTAAATTAAATATAAAATTTCAAGTGCACAGCTACTTGAAACTCAGAAAACTATCGGAGTTTTCTGTGCTTCGCTACAAGAGGTGTAGCTTCAGATGCCAGTAAGAAAAGCCGGAGCATATTCTAAAAAAAGGATGACTCATTATACTCGAAAGTCTACAAAAGTCAAACATCTTAATTACATAAAAGCAGTCCCTAATCAAAAAGTTACTAAGTTTAATATGGGGAATATAGGAAAACTTAACAAAGACGAATTCAAGCATTTTATAACAATTTATTCAACAATGAATGTTCAAATAAGAGATATGGCACTTGAAGCTACACGACAATTTATTCATAATAAGTTAACAAAACTTTTAACAGAAGTAAACTATTCTCTTACTTGCAAACTTTATCCTCATCAAGTTATAAGAGAAAATAAAACATTCTCTGGAGGTTCAAAAGGAGAAAGAGTCCAGTCAGGTATGGCTCACTCATTTGGAACAACTATGTTTAGAAGCGCTGTTGTTAAAGTAGGAACTCCAATTTTTATTATTGCCTATCATAACAAGAAAGACACGGATGTTATAAGAAAATTATGTTTTAGTGCAATACCCAAGCTTCCTTGTAAGTGCAAAGTAATTTATGAAGAAAAAAAGTAAATTAATATAGACTATAGTTCTTTTCTTTAAACTAAAAATAAAATGTCAAGACAATACAAAACTCGTTGTTCTAGAGAAAATATTCCAATAGGTTATGAACCAACACGAATTAGAATACAAATTAATCCTCATTTTTCTCAAAGTGAAATAGAATCCAGCCTTAAGAGATTAAAGCAATTAGTACAAAGAAACAAGAGTTTTGATTTATACCTCGCTGAATATCAAAGGGGATTTGAGGTTTTATCTAATAAGTTTTAAAGAACTAGTACATAATCCATCTTGGCTTATCATTAAAAGGTCTAAAATAAGCCAGCTCTTCTTTGTCTAATTTTTGCCATACTCTCATTCCAGGATAAGGATGATAATTTTTTCCTGCAAAATTTCTTGCTTGATTCTGGGAAAATAATGTATCTGATGCAAGCGGCTCATCAAATATTTTTTTTGCTTTCTCATTTGCTAAAACAAGAATTCTTCCGGAAACACCTCTTCCACGATATTTTTCAAAGGTGTCTTGATAAACAACAACAGGCCTCATTATCGGAGGATCAAAATCCAAATTAAACCAAAAATCATCTGGTTTTTTATCTCTAGCTATTCCTGTTCTTCTTGAAATAGTTATATGGCCTAGCTTGGTTTTATCAATAAAAGCAGAAATATCATAATCATACCATAAATTTCCATTATCATGATTAAAGTTTCTTGTAGGTTCTTCTAAAAATTCTATCCTTATTTCCGATAAATTTAATTTTTCCATTTTATTCTGACAAATTTAAGCTATAAAAACCTTTATAAAAATCAAAAAAACTTAACGTCATCTAATAAAATAGATAAGAAACCTCCTCCTGCTCAGTTTCTTCGCTGATTCTATCATTATGGATAACTATGTTGTTTAAGTTACAGTCATCCGTAGTTATAGCAAAGGACGCTCTTGTTTTCCCACTTTTTTGCGCCTTTGCTATTTAGTAAACGACAGATGAATGGGGAAAAATTAATGTCGTTTACTATAGACAGATAGAGAACTGCAAGAAACATGTCACCAAAGTAATGCAGTTATCTATAAGTTTAATGTTTATTGTAATTATATTTAGCAGAAAATGAATTAGAGTATTTTTAAGCTTCAGAGATATCAAACAAAACTTTATAAAACTGGAATTCTTAACCTTTTCATGATAAAAAGAGGAAGTGTCGAAATAGGCTCTGAAAAATATGTAAAATGGCTTTCTGAATTATCTAAAGCAAGCGGAAACATTGCTGGAGGAAAAGGCGCAAACCTCGCTGAAATGTACAACTCAAAATTTCCTGTGCCTCCGGCATTTTGCGTAACTGCTCAAGCCTTCGATGAATTTCTTAAAAAAGCAGGATTAAAAGATGAAATTAAAAAAATAATTGCGTCAACTAATGTGGATGATACTCAGGAACTTGAAGTAAATTCCAAAAAAATTCGTGAGCTAATAACAAACTCTGAAATGCCTGAAGATATGCAAGCTGAACTAATTGAATCTTACGAGCTTCTTAGCACAGATGCTAGTTTTAAAAAAGCAGAAGCAACAGCAGGAATCTCAAAAAATGCATTAGATATTCTTAAGCACAGTAAAGAGCTTGCTTTTGTTGCTGTACGTTCAAGTGCAACTACAGAAGACCTTGCTACAGCGAGTTTTGCAGGTCAGCAGGAAACTTATACTAATATTCGAGGAAACAAAGAGCTCATTCTTGCTGTAAAAAAATGCTTCGCTTCGCTTTTTACTGCTCGAGCAGTTTATTATCGACATAAAAAAGGTTTTGACAAAGCAAATGCTCTTCTTTCGGTTGTTGTTCAGCGAATGATAAATTCAGACAAATCAGGGGTTATTTTCACTAAAAATCCAATGACCGGAGATAACGAGATTATTATTGAAGCGGTTTGGGGATTAGGCGAGGGCATTGTTTCAGGAAAAATACTCCCAGACCACTATGTTCTTTCTCCAAATCTAGATGTAAAAGATAAGAAAATTTCAAATAAAAAAATTGAGATTCTGAGAGCAGGCGACGGAACAGAAAAAACAATAAATCTTTCTCCTGAAAAATCAAAACATCAAGTTTTAACTGCTGCTGAAATCTCTATTCTAGGAGACTTGGCTTCAAAATTAGAAGAGCACTATAAAAAACCCCAGGATATTGAATTCGCTGTTGAAAATGGAGAAGTTTTTATTGTTCAGACAAGACCAATAACAACTCTTGAAAATATTAAAGAAAAATCAAAAGAGCTAGAAGGCAATGCGATTCTTACAGGAATGCCTGCTTCGCCAGGTGTTGCTTCTGGAATTGTAAAAGTAATCCGCACAATGGAAGATTTGCAGAAAATAAAATCAGGCGATGTTCTTGTTACTAAAATGACTAATCCTGATATGGTTGTTTCAATGCAAAAAGCTGTTGCAATTATAACCGATGAAGGCGGAGCTACAGCTCATGCAGCAATTGTCAGCCGTGAAATGGGCATTGCTTGTGTTGTCGGAACAGAGCATGCAACTCAAAAACTTAAAGATGGAGATATTGTAACTGTTGATGGAACTCATGGAAAAATTTATGAAGGCAAAGCCCAGGAAATTCAGGGTCTTGAAAAAGAAGGCAAAAAAGAAATTCTTCCTATTGTAAAAACAAAAACCCATATAAAAGTAATGGTTGACTTGCCGGATTTTGCTGAAAGAGCCGCAAAAACAGGCTTAGATAGCGTAGGGCTTGTGAGATTAGAGGGAATAATAGCAGAAGGAGGAAAACACCCAATGCTATTTGAAAAACAAAATAATCCTGAAAAATACACTGAAATAATTCACAGGGGAATAGCAAAAATTGCGCATTATTTCAAGGAAATGTGGATAAGAACATCGGACATTCGAAGCGATGAATACCAGAATTTAGAAGGTGCGCCAAAAGAAATCGAAGTTAATCCTATGCTTGGAATGCACGGAATTCGATTTTCACTAAAACATCCTTTATTGTTTGAAGCTGAAATCGAGGCAATTCGAAGAGTAGCAGAAAAATATCCTGAAAAAAAATTTGGATTAATGTTTCCTCAGGTAATCTCTGAAGAAGAAATGGCAGAAGCTTTTAAAATATTCAAAAAATTCAAGCGCGACAATATGATTATTGGAGCAATGATTGAAACTCCTGCTGCCTGCCAGGTTATTCGCGGAATTTGCAAGTATGCAAAGTTTATCAGCTTCGGAACAAATGATTTGACTCAGTTCACGCTTGCAATTGACCGAGGCAACAGTGAAGTTCAATATCTTTACAATGAAATGCATCCTGCTGTGCTTTCTCAATTAAGAAGAGTAATTGATATTTGCAAAGAATATCATGTTCAGACAAGCATCTGCGGTCAGGCAGGAAGCAAAAAAGAAATGGTTGAGTTTCTTGTAAAGCAGGGCATTGATTCTCTTTCAGTCAATGCAGATATGGCCCATGATATCAGTGTATTTGTAAAAGAGCTCGAAGATTCAGGAATAGCAAGAAATAAAAACCCTAATTCTAATCATAATAGCAATAATAACCACAATAATAACATGGTAAATAGCAATAATAACAACCAAAACAATCACAAGCCAAAAATACTTCCAATTGATGATATGAGCGAAGTAAAGGAAATCGGCGAAAAAAGACAAGAGCAAAATTTAAAGCATAAAGTAAGAATGGAAAATTCAAACAAAGACACCATGGAAGTTAAAGAAGACAAAAAAGAAGAAAAGCAAAAAGAAACTCCAGAACAAAAACAAGAAAATAAAGAAAACAAGAGTGAAGAATTTCCTGAATTTGAAATTGGCTTTGATCCGTTTCAGGAACAGAAGTGAATAGAAAGGATTTTAAATAAGAATGCTTTATATTAATTATGAAAAAAAGTGATGTAAGTTCGGGTATTGTAAAAGAAAATATGGGCTATAAAAAAAGAATGATTTTAGAATCTAGTAATGCGGTTAATAGCTCTAATAATGTTATACAAGAGATAATAAAAAAAATGAAACAAATAGATATGAAATTATCATTTCTTATTTAATTTTTCTTCATATTTAATTCTAGTTTTAATCATATCTTCATTTGCATTCAATAACTCTTCATATTCTTGCTTAAGGCGGTTATATTCTATTAGAATATTATCTCTTTCATGAATGCTCATATCAAATAATGCAGATTTTTTAAGTAAAAGTCTGCTTATTCTTCTAATTCGGCTGTCCATCATAACTTTTTCTATAGAAACTGTAGTTATAACTATTAAAGCCAATAAACCAATCCAGAGAGGATTTTGAGGAGAATAAAAATAAGATACAAGAATAAATATTGCTTGTTCAAGGAAATAAATAAAAACAAAAAGAATTTCAAAGAAAGAATAATTGTTATGAAAAAAATCTCTCAATAACCCCCAAAGTCTACCGCAAATAAGTATAGAAATACCAAATACTAAAATACCAATTATTATTGTAACTAACATAAAAAGAAAATATATTTAAGCATTATAAATATAATTACAATTTATCAAATATGTTGATAATAATCCATAAAAGTTCTACAATCTACAAATAACCATACTCTGGCTTAAACTTAGAAAATGCCTGTCTGATTTCAGGCTCGCTGGCTCTTGCACATAGCAAGAGATATATTGCCTTAAGCCGGTCTTCCAAAACTTGCTTTCTAGGAGTATATAACACAGGGGTTTTTCCTTCCTTGAATGCAGAATTAATATCTTCTTCAGATAATTCTAATTCTAAAACAGCTCCACCCGAATGTTGTTCAAAACGTTCAGCATAATGTAATGCTCTCTTTAAACTGCCTGCAAAAGATACTGCTCTAACCCTAGATTCAATTTCATGAGAACCATATTCTTCTGAAACACTTTCTAATGCATATTGTTCAATAGTTTTTCCATGCAATCTCTTTCTTATTTCCTGCTCACTTTTACCCCTTGTTGCATCTCGCAACATCTCCATTTTTTGATAAAGTGGCGATAATATTGCCTTTGATTTAGCAATTTTCAATAAGCTTTCAATATCTGTTCCGTGATAAAATTTTGTCATGTTTTATTTTCTAGCTTTCAATAATTTATTATAAATCTCATTAAGTTTTAAACTCGCTAGTTTCATTCCAGGAGTTATTTTAACTCCTTCCTCTTCTTCAAGATATTTTAATGATGCTAAAGTATAAGCTTGCATTTCGTCATCAAAAACTTCAGGATTATAACAATTATCCGATAAGTATTTATGTAATCTTTTATTGTCTTGAACTCCTAAATTTCTTACTATTTCAACCGCTTTTCTTTTATAATCCGGATTTAGATAAAATAATCCATGACTAATTTCATGAGTTACATCAGTTGGATCCCCATTATCAAAAGTTCCAATAGTATAAAATTTTTCACCTTTTCTATCTTCAAGCATTCCCAAAAGATTTTTTTCTCTTTTTGAAAGAGGATTAAATTTTCCTTCAAAAAAAGGATTAAAAATATGTCCGGGAATATTAAAGCCATCCCAATCTTCATAATAAGTAAACTTTCCACCAGCTTTTATTGCTTCAGGATAATTTTGAACATACCATTTTTTAAATTCGTCAAGAGTAAAAATCTTGCCTTTAAATTCAGAAGATTCATAATGCTCTTGTGGTCTTAAAAAAGTTGCTGCCAATTCCCTTTGATTAGGATACTGAAAATGCAATAATCCTTCTAAAATTTCTTTCATCTTTGGTTGATTTTTCATGTTAAGTCTTAGAAGCCGAATGATATGCTCGTCCTTCGTTTTGGGTTTCTTTTTCCATACTTATTATAAGCAAAACTAGTATATAAACCTTTCTATTTTGTTACTCCTATATAGATACAACAGAACCTAAAGATTTAAATACTTCAAAATACTCTATAATATGATTAAAATGGCTGAAAATTTAGAACAAAAAATGAATGAAGTTTTGAGTGTAGGCTTGCCCTATGTTCAAATGAAAGGTCTAGTTGAACAATTCGAAAAAACTCCAACAGACTATAAAGTTTTTGATGCTTACAAAAATTTCGCTTTTAGAGACCTTCCACAAGATGTAAGAGAAGCTTCACTTAAAGAACTCGAAGCCAGCGGAATGTATGGCATTAAAAGAAACATGGACGGTAATCTTTCAAGAGGAGAAAAAGAACTTACTGAAAGAACTTCTACAAATTATAAATCTATAGTGCAAGGCGCTGACGAAGATGCTCTTCAAAGAATGGCTTATGATATTTCGGGCAAAGAAAAAGACTTAAAAGAAATCGAAGCAAAAATCGAAGCTAAAGATTTTAAAAGCGTAAGAGAAAAATATGCTGAAACTTTTAAATCTGCAGAATGGCAGGATTTTATCAAAAATATAGCAAGAAATGAATTCGTAGCAACTTTTGCTCCGTTATATTTCAAGTATGAGCATAATAAATTCATAGGACAATTTGCTTCTACAAGAGAAGTTGATGGCAAGCAAGAAGCTTATTTAGACAGAGTAAAATTAATAGATTATTTAAATAAAAAAGTAGAATCTGCAAAAGATGACAAAGCTAAAAAGAAGATTTTCTTCCAAGCTGGAAAATCATTATCTGAACATAAATTACAAGAGCTAATTCAAGAACAAGAAGAAAAAGCTGAAAAAGAAGATAAAGATAAAAAGAAAGCAGCTTAAATTCTAATTTTTATTTTCATTAATTTATTAAATATAAATCTTCTCACTTCGTTCGTTTCAGTAAGTTTTAAGTATTCATTTTACGACTAAAGACTCACCTATAGAAAACATAGCTTTTTTAAATACGATAAACCTTATTTATTAAGATTAAAAAGAGGAAGAAATAGTTCAAATAAAAACAACATGGGTAGCACAGAATTTTTTTACAGCGGGAAAAAATATTCGCTTGATCCTGTAACACCTTCACCGATGGGCGCGCCAACAGGATATCATCCTAATTTTGCTTCTTTAGGCTCTGCAGTAGATGCTAGAACCGCAAATCAGCTTAAAGAAGTTTCAGAGCATCTTAATACCGGAATTAGAAATATTGAAGTCGGGGCTGTTCAGCCTGATGTTTTTGAGTCTATTCCAGAACAGCATTTTACTGAGATGAGAAGAGCAGCAAAACTTGCAGGAGCAGAATTAACTTTCCATGCTCCAATGATAGATCCTACTGGAATAACAGAGCAAGGCTGGAATAAATTAGCGCAAGATTCTGCAGAAAAGCAGCTTTGGGATGCAATCAAAAAAAGCGCAAACTTGAATCCAAATGGAACACTTGTTACTTTTCATGCATCTTCTGTTCCGCTTCCTGGCTCTGCAATAAAAATAATGGAGGGCGGAGAGGAAAAAACAAAGTCGGTAATAATAATTAATTCTGCTGACGGAAAAATAAATCAGATAAAAGAAGAACAGAGATATTTTGATAGTGCTGAAGGTAAGAAACTTATGCCTTTTAATCCAACAGAAGAAATTGCAAGATTAAACGAAGATGTTTGGATGCAAAAAGTCAGCCAGCTTAATTTTTATGCGCGACAAGGTGGAGAAATTGTTGAACATGGAATTAGAAGTCAGGGAGCAGCACTTGAAATGGAAAAAGCTCCAAAACCCGAAGAGGGACATAAAGAATTTGAAGAAATTGATAGAATGAAAGAAATGGCCGCAAGAGATCTTAATGCTGGAAAAGTTTATCTTAGAGATTCTTACAGGAATTTAAGAGAACTCTATGATGATGTTTATAAGAAAGCAACTCCTGAACAAAAAGAAAAACTTGAAAATTATGCAAAAGAAGTTAAGCCTTTTCTTGCAGCAGGAAAATATGAAGCGCTTGAGCAAAATCCTGAAGATTTAAAGAAGTTTGCAAAAGTTATAGAGCAAGGAGTTAAAATTATGGGAAATATGCGTCCAGAATTATTTAAGCCAATTCGAGAATTTGCAATTGAAAAAGCAGCTGAAACTGTTTCTAATCTTGCGCTTAAAAGCTATAATGAATTTGGAGCAAAAGGAAAAGCTTCTCCTGTAATTGCTATTGAGAATCATCCTGCGAATCAATCAATTTTAACAACAGGAAAAGACTTGCGAGAAGTTATTGAAGCTGCTCAGAAAAATTTTATTGATAAAGCAACTAAACAGGGAATGTCCGAAAGTCAAGCAAGAAAAGAAGCAGAAAAATTAATTGGTGCAACTTGGGATGTTGGACATATTAATATGCTTAGACGTTATGGATATGGCGAAGAAGAAATTGTAAAACAAACAGGTGAAGTTGCAAAACATATTAAAAAAATACATCTTGCTGATAATTTCGGTTTTGAGCATACAGAACTTCCAATGGGAATGGGAAATGTTCCTATGGAAAAAATTATGCAAAAGATAGGTAAAGAAGGTTATGATATTAAGAAAGTTATTGAAGCAGGAAATTGGTGGCAGCATTTTTCAGGAAATTCAAAAGCAGGAAATCCTTTGATGTCAACATTATATGGAATGAGTCCTGCTGCTTATGGAAATGCTGGGCCGATGGGGAGCCCTGCTTATGGAACAATGGGCGGGTATTTTGCAGGCTATGGAACAATGCTTCCTGAAATGAATTTTCAGACATATGGCGCAGGATTTTCAACTTTGCCGACAGAACTTGGCGGACAAATGACAAACAAAGACTCAAGATTTTCTGGGACGCCGATGGCGTAAAAAGAAACCTTTAAAACCCTAAAATACATAACTAAAATAGAAAAAGAGGATAATATGAACGAATCATCAAAAAACTTTAAAAAATTGAATTCAAAGAATTTTCCTACTCTGGAAATTGTTTCAGACAAGGAAATTGCATTAGATTTTGCAAATAAAGTTTATAAAAAATTTAATACTATGATTAAGTCTATTGTTTTATTTGGTTCAACAACTAAACAAACAAAAACTTCTGGCTCTGATATAGATTTAATAATAATTGTTGATGATGCTTCTGTTCAGTTTGATACAGAGCTTATCGGATGGTATAGAGAAGAGCTTGGAAGAATTCTTGTTGCTAATCCTTATAAGAAAGAGCTTCATGTAAATACTATAAAACTTACAACTTGGTGGATAGATTTATTGAGAGGAGACCCGATTGTAATAAATATAATACGATACGGCGAAGAGATTATAGATTTCGGCGGATTTTTCAGACCGCTTAGAATTTTACTGCAGGAAGGCAAGATAAAGCCAACAGCAGAAGCTATCTATACTTCACTAGAACGAGCGCCAATGCATCTAGCAAATAGCAAGAGAGCAGAAATGAGTTCAATAGAAGGTGTTTATTGGGCGATGGTAGAATCGGCACACGCGCTTTTAATTGCTGGAAAAATTACTCCTGCGTCTCCAGAGCAGATACCTGAATTATTAAGACAGAATTTTGTAAACAGAAAATTACTTAGTGATAAATATGTTGTTTGGTATTCTGATGTTTTCAAGCTTTACAAAGATATTGCTCACGGCAATATAATGGATGTTAAAGGCCAAAGCATAGACGATATGCAAGCTAAGGCAGAAGAATTTATTAGAGTTATTGCTGAGACGATTAGACGAGTTCTTTAAGAATAAAAATTGAGATTATATTTATCAATAATGGATAAAATAGGCTTCGCCTTAAAAGTAAGTTTCAAGCATTCCTTTTTCCAGCTAAAGATTAAACCAAAAACTAAGACTGCCCTGAACAAACCCAACACGAGCGTAGCGAGAATATATTAAAATTAATGAAAATCTATTTCAGTTCGTTATTAAATCTGTCCAAAACATCAAACAAATCTTTCTGCGTCCAAACTTTATTTAGTTATGCGCAAACCAAAATTTAACTTTTTCGCCAAGATTATAACGAGCATAACCCAATCCCCTAAAAAAAACAATATTTTCATCTTTTATCTTTTTTATGTCTAAATCCGAATTACCTCTAATTATTTTTGCATTAGGCATTAATACCCCAATTTTACCTTTTTTATTTTCTTCCCAACTCACAGGAATAGCTTTATCTTTTATAATTTCGCGATTAAAGTTATCAAGCACTTGAAATAAATCTTTCTGACTAATTACTTTATCAACAGGACTTAATCCTCTTTGGGTGACCATCTTTGCAAAAGCTTTTGGTTGATAACCTCTTCTCTTAAAATTCCTTGCAAGCGGAAGTCGAATATCATCCCAGCCAGTAAACTTTCCTTCTTTTATCATCCTAGTTATTTGAGTTTTAGAAATAGGCATATCTTCAAATTTATATCTCCCTAAAAAATAACTAATTGGTTTTTTCACGCCAAGTGCATCAAAAATCATTTCCTGTCTTTTAGCATTATCTGCATGTTCTTTACCTCTAATAATATGAGTACATTTCTCAGTTATATCTTCATAAGTAACACAAAGATTCATTAAAGGCCAAACTCGATATTTATTTCCTTGTCTTGGATGTTTTGTTAAATTAATTCTAGCAAGAGGAAAATCAATTAAAGCAGGATTAGCAAGTTTAATATCTTGAGACTTAAATCTAAGCACAGCGTCACCTTCTTTGAAACCATTTTTATCGAGCATCTTTTTCCATTTTTCTTGATTATCTTTAATAGAATTATTTCTACAATCACAAAGTTCACGAGGTTTAGGAATACTATCTTCTTCATCTTCTTCTTTTTTACAAGTACACACAAATGCCAATCCTTTTTTGATTAATTTTTCTGCAAAGTCATAATAAGTTTGCATCCTATCAGATTCTGCGTAGTATTCAGTTATATTTCCAAAAATCCATTCAGCTTCTTTAGGAAAAGTCTCATAACATTCTGGGGCAGTCTTTTCGGGATTTGTATCTTCAATTCTAAGATAAAATTTTCCACCATACCTTTTTACATATAAACAACTAGGCATTCCAGTTAAAATATGCCCTATATGAAAAGCAGAAGCACTAGAAGAAGGGGAGATTCTCATAATTACTCCTGTCTTAGGCACATCTTCAAGTTCAGGCATTTCATTAATATCTCGAACTTCTCGATGACTCAAAAGTTTTTCCATTTCTTCAAGCTCTTTCTTTTGCTCACCAATATTCATTTTATTAACTTTAGAAACAATTTCATTTATGCGAGGCATAATGCTTTTTATTTCGCTTTTTTCAAGTCCTTCGGAAAAAAGCGGCGAAAGCACACTTCCAGCAACAGCTTTTCCTTCATGCTCAACAGCATTTTTTAGTGCATAAGCAAGAATTTTTTTGTCTGATATTTCTTTTTTAGCCATAATGAATATAATAAAATAGGGTTTTTATATTTATCATCTCAATTATTAATTGAGGACTTTGATTTACCTCCATTTTCGAAGAAAATCGTTTCAAAGTCCTCTTTGAGAATTTGATATTTTGGGGTTATTCCAAATTCTCAATTTTATAAGCATTCTCGAATTTGCATTTTGACTTAATCATTGAAGCAAGTAAAATACAAACTCTCGGCTTCGCCTTATTAGATTTGTTTAGCTTGCAAGAAGTTCTAACTTATCTTTAGCTGTAATTAGCTTTTTTGCATCACAACTATTTTCATAACACTTAATGAATTTATAACTAGATTGCCGAGCAGGAGGCGAGAATTTTCATTTAAGTAACAATCTTAAAATAATATATTAAAATCAAAAAAACAATGTGCCACCACACACTAAAGTGTGTGGTTTGATTGGCACTTGTTTTTAGGATGCTCAGAAATTAAAGCAGTAAAGTTACGTCCATATCATAAATGATATGGTTTAATTTCTGACATGAAAATTTGAGCAGGCAATTAAATATTTGAGAAGAATTTTATTCGTTTCCTATTCCAAGTTTTCTTTCAAGCCTTTCAATTTTCTTTTCAGCAAGTTCTAATCTATCTGTTTGCCTTGAAAATTTATACATTAAATCACCAAGCTGTGTTTGAAGTTTTTCAGAATCAGAATTGCTCAAGCTTCCTGCATTACTTATTCCCCCAAGCAAATCAGATGAGCTTGAGTTATTACTACTAGAATTTAAATTATTTGAACTTGAACTAGAACTATCGCTGCTTCCGCCAAAAAAACTAAAAAATCCCCCGCCAGAATTTGATGATTCTGGTGTTGATGAAGAAGTTGCAGAAGAACTAACTAAAGAACTCGAACTTTGTCCTGTTATCAGCCTCTCGCGCATTTTCACAGGAATAGGCATATCGCTGTCTTTTTTTCTTAAATCCATTACCTCCTCTTTCTTTTTTAAAAATCCAAATACCATAAAATATTCAGTTAACTTGGATTTATTAATATATCGAAATTAATAAAATAAAGTATACCTTGAAATTTTACATTAATTAAATAGCTATTGGAAAGGTTGATTGAATAATTAGAAAAAGAGTTTGATAAAATCTTTAGCTGGAATAAACTTTTTTGTCACTTTCTAAAAGGGCGAAGCCCGATTATAACATTTTCATTATAGAAGTTTTTAAAAATTCAACTGAACACAATAAACCCAATCTTTAAAAACTTCTATTCTGTATATAATTATACCTAAAAAAGAGAAAAATGGCAGAACCAGATAAAACGATTGCTGAAGCAAGTGCGTATTATAAACATAGGGCTATTCTTAAAGATAGGGGGGTTTTAGGCAGTATTGCATCTCAAGAGTTTAAATTATCTTACAACTCTGCTATGGAAAGTCTTGAGCCTGTTTATTTTTGGATTATTGATTTTATGGATGGGCTTGGTGGAAATCCTGCAGAAAAACTTGTAGATACTTTTCAATCAACAGTTGGAAGCGGACATTTTTCAGAGCTTATGGGCAAAGCAACAAGAATGCAGGAAGAAGGAATGAAAATTATGCAAACAATCGGAGTTTTAATTAAAAGTGTTATAAATATTATTTATGATTTAAGACAATTTGAACTAAGAATAAATGATTATAAATCTGCAGAATCAAATGAACCAGCAAAAAAAGAAGCAGGTCTTCTGGGGTTAAAGCAGATTTGGATGGATAATGTTGATATTAAAAGGGGAAACTCGAGCATTAAAGCAATGACATTCTCACAGCAAGGCGCTTTTGTAACTTTATTGAATGCATTTATGAAAGTTCAGACAGTAAAAGAAATTGATAAAGAAGATTTGAATGATATTGTTAAGCGAGTTCTGAAACAGAGATTTATGGAATTTGAGGAATGGCGAAAATTAAGTAAAAGCGAGCTTACAAAAAGATACAATATTCAAAAACATTGGTTAAAGAGTCAAGTCGATTCTCTTAAACTATATTCACGATGGGCTCAGCCATATTTTAAAGCAGCAGAAGAATTAAGAATGGGTCAGGATAATAGCACAGCTTTAGTCAAAGCATTTAATACAATTGTTTTGAAACTTACTGTTCTTAAAACTTGGAAAGTAGATATTGCAGGTGAAGTATATGATAGTGCAAAAAATCTTCCAAAAGAATTTCTTTCTATGAAAGAGCGGGGTTTAATAAGAGAGTTTTATGGTTGTGCTATTCTTGATTTTACATTTAGAGGAATTCCTCAAAGAGTAGAACAACATTATGGTTTTGGAGGCAAGTCTGATGTTAAGTTAAGTGCATTTGCGCTTAATCAAGACGAATTAGATTTATTCAAGAAAAAATTTGAAGATAAAGATATTACTGAAGCATTAAAATTAGTAAAAGATGCTACTGAAAATTCACTTGCAGAAATACAGGAAGATATTAATTATTTTTTAAAAGATGTTAAAGACAGAGAAGATGAAGAAAAAGAAGAGCAGAAAAAACAAGATACTAATCCTTTTAGTGCTTTATTTGGATTAAACGGACTTTTTGAAAAATTCAAGCCAAAAGAAAAAAAAGATCCTAAAATTGAAAAAGAAGAAAGATTAGCAAAACTTGAAAAAGAAGGTATAGAACCAGATAATTATGCTGAAAAAGTTGTAAGAACATTAGCAGAACTTACTGCTAGAAAAATGTCATTTACTATTTATGATGTTTACAAAAAAGCTCATGGAATGGCTTCGGTTCCTTATGCTGATTGGTTCCAGAGAGGAAGTGTTAATGTTGGATTTACAGACATATTCAAAAAATAGTTAAACTTAGTTCTCATTAAATTAAAATGGTTAAAAAGAAAAAAAATATTTCAGCAGAAATTAAAAAGCTCAAGCCAGTTGAGCTGAAAAAAATTGAAAAAGTTAAATGGAAGTTAAAGTCTGAGGAAAACACGGTTGTCTTAGGCAAAGATATTAAACCTCAGTCAATTGACGAGCAAAATCTCGAAAAAAGATCTGAGTTCAGAGAAACTTTATTAACAGAAGAACCAAAACAAGAAGACAATTTTCCTGCGCCAGTAATTGAGTCTGATGAAAAAGTTCAAAATTTAGAAGAATTCGCTGAAACAGCTCCTTCTCCAAATCGAAATTTTGAACCCGAAAAAAATCTAATGAATAATACTTATGGCGCTCCGGCTTATTCTTCTTCATCAAGCTATAGTCCGGGTGGTTTATATCAAGCGCATAACATTGAAGGCTCTCAAGCTTATTCGGGCGCGCAGATTACTAGTCCATTTTCTCTTAATCAGAATCCATGGAGTGCAACAAAACAAGAATCAGAACAAAGCAGACTTGAAAAATTCTCAAAAGAAGAAGAGCGTCAAAGAACTGAACGAAAAGAAGCTGACCATTCGCCTTTTGCAAGGCGAAAAATTAGGGGGATGTAAATAAAATATTCTTATTTAATAACTTCCAAATCAATATGCACATTCTTTATTGGAAGAAAAGCAGATAAATGCGATTCATAAAAATCTCCGCCTTTTTTAGCAAAGAGAAATCTTGAAATTCTTCCCATTAAGCCTTCTTGAAAATTTATATCTATTTTTTTAATCTTAAAAGGAAAACATCTATCAAAAAGGGTATATGAGCTGTGTAACTTACCAAAACCATAATCAGGATCAAAATGGTCTAAAGCATGTATTCCCAAACCATGCTTATGAGTCACATCATTATGAAAATCAGGACTGCTATAATGTGGATATTGAACTTCAACCTGCGCGCCAGGCACGCTTATTCTATGAACCTCGCTTAACATCCATTCAATATTATCCACATGCTCCATAAAGTCAATCATATAAACTCTATCAAAAGAATTATCTGCAAAAGGCAAATTTTCCTTAAATCTCATTTCATGAATAATATCAGGATTAACGCCTCGATTCATATCTAATCCAATTGCTCCAGGATGCTTACTTTTTCCACATCCCAAATCTAATGCTCGAATATTTTTTTCTGTTGTCATTTTATCCAAACTCGCTCATATCATAAGGCTTACTATAATCTTCAAAAACTTTTGCATCGCTTGGGCACATTCTTATTAATTTTTGTATAATCTATTTAACATCGGGCTCTTTATGGTTAGTTTCTCCATAAATTTGAAGCATTAAAGAAAGAGAATTATTGGGATTATATCTTAAAGTTATTCTTCTATCAAATTCTTCAATTCTTTCAAAAATATTTCCTCTCCAAAGTTTCATTTGAGGTTCTATTGCTTCTAAAGTTTCTAATCTTAATTCGCATGCTAACTCTTCAAGCTGGGCAACGCAGGTTTCAGGGCATTTATCAAAGTAATAGTGTGGCATTTTATCTAGTATTCCTCAGTATACTTAAATTAGTTTCTGGTTTCTGAACAGGCTTTTTTCTGATTATTGAATCAGGATTATCTATAAGCTCTTTTCGCTTTTTGCTCTTTTCAATATCCCGGAGTATACGGGCGGCTAATCCCGGGCTTCTCATGCAAATATTAAGAATATTAAGATTTTTATTAATAATATCATCATAGCTTTCGCCAGGATATTCTTTAAGATGTTCTAATCTTTGCTTAGTCTTATCCGAGAGCTTTATTGTTGTTGAACTGGGCTTAGGAATAATATTCTGAATTTTTGTTTTTCCCATACCTCAGTGAACTTGGGTATACTATATAAAACTTATGGTTTTTGTAACAACTAACTAGTTACTACACAATAGAAAGCTTTAAAAAGCATTTTGGGCTCTTTATACTAATTAAATATACACCTCTAAACAAATGAAAACAAAAGCAATTTTGAGTTTATTTGTAGCAACAGTGTTTGCATTGTTAGCAGTTAGCGCTGCTTCTGCATCTTTATCTGATGGCTCGGCAATTACAAATTTCCAAGTCTCTATTAATGATGTTGATTTAGTAGCTAATACAGATGTTAACCCAACTAATATCGCGGGCTTTCCTGGAGAGACAGTTCCTGTAGTTATAACTTTTAAAGCTACAGAAACATTAACTGACTTGAAGATAGAGCTTGAAGGCGATATGGATAATAGTGATGTATCAACTTCATCAGAGAGATTTGATGTAGTTAATGGCAGCACTTATATCAAGAGACTTAGCTTAACACTTCCAAGTGTCTATGACATGGAAGAAAATCCAGAAGGTTTTGTACTTCATGTTGAAGTATCGAACAATGATGGAGACTTTGAGCAAGACTACCAAATAACAATGCAAAGAGAGTCATATGATCTTGACTTACTTTCTGTTGACGTACCTACTAAAGCATCTGCTGGAGAAATTCTTGCTGTTGATGTTGTTTTAAAGAACATCGGCGGAAGAGACTCTGAAGATACTTTTGTTACTGTATCTATCCCAGAATTAGGTGTCTCTAAGAAAGCATATTTCGGAGATATTTATTCTGATGATAATTACGATAACGAAGCAGATTACGACACAGATAATGAAGATGCAAGATCTGGAAGAGTGTACTTAACTATACCTTCTGATGCAAAATCAGGAACATATAGTGTTCAAGTGCAAGCTTACAATTATGACACAACTGCAACAGCTAAGCAGACTATAACAATAGCCGGCATAGCTGCAACAAACAGCACAAATACAAACACAGGCACAAATTTGTCAAGCAATACTGATACTGGTAAAATACCAACTTCAGTGATAGTTTTGACAGTAGTTCTTGTAATAGTATTTGTCGTTTTACTTGTAGTTCTTATAGTGTTGTTAACAAAGAAACCAACTGAAAAAGTAGAAGATTTCGGAGAAACTAGCTACTATTAATTAATTTTATTTTTTTTATTTTTTTTAAAATTTGGGTTTAATACCCAAGAGAAAGAGCAAATTTTAAAAGACTAAAATTGCCGAGGGCAATTTTTTTATTTTTAAACCATCAATGAAAAAACCCACTGGGTTTTCGAGATAAACTTTTATTATAACTCTAAAAATGGCAAGAAAATTAAAAAACCTGCTAGGAACATTGGCAATTAGTGGATTAACTTTACTAACTGCCTGCAACCCTTCTAATTCTAACAAAGACACAATAGAAATAAAAGTGTCTGAAACAAAAGATTCTATGGCTTATTGTGGCATGCTTAATAGCAATATTTTTTCATTAACCCGGGATAGATGGCAAGGAGTTAATCTATATTATTCTGCAAATTCTACAAACATCAATTTTTATGAAAAGAATCTAAAGATTATTGAAGTTAATCCTGAAAAAATAAGATTTAGAGTTATTGAATAAAATTTTTATTAAAATCTCTTCTTAAGAAACAAAACTAATCCAAGCAAGCCTATCATCAAGCTTAATGTTAAATTAAACCCAGACTTATTTTTCAAGTTTACCAGATAATTTTTTATAGAAACAATAGAAGTTTTCATTTTGTGTAAGAAGTTTTGTGGGTTTTAGGGCTTAACCCAAAATAAAATGCCATGATTTATAAACCCTAAATACCCTATTATTTAATGAAAAGGGAGAATACAGCTAATCTTTGGCTAAGAACTCTTTCAGAATGTAATGAAGTTCAACGTAGGAGATTAGCGGGAATTAAAGCTATTGAGCTTGGGAGAGGAGGGGTTCTTTATGTTTGTAAACTAACCGGAATGTCGCACCATACAGTTATAAAAGGAATGAGGGAAGTTAGAAACACAAAAAGAGAACCCACCACAAAACTTCGTAAAGAAGGCGGAGGTAGAAAAAAGATTATAGATAAAAATCCAGATATAAAAAAAGAAATTGAAAACATTTTGGAAGAGAATACTGCTGGAGATCCTATGAGCAAATTAAAGTGGACTAATAAGTCCACTTATACGATTTCAGACGAATTAAAAGATAAAAATAAGATTGCTTCTGAAGTTACTGTTGGAAGAATTATAAAACAGCTAGGTTATAGTCTTCAAGTAAATATCAAATCAAAAGAAAGTGGAAGCTCAGAAGAAAGAGATTCACAATTTAGATATATTAACGAAATAGTAAAAATATTTGCTGGAAAAAATATACCTGTAATTTCAGTTGATGCAAAAAAGAAGGAACTCGTCGGTGATTTTAAAAATAATGGAAGAAAATGGATGAAGAAAGGCAAAGCTGAAATAGTTAATGTTTATGATTTTTGGTTTTTAGCTAAGGGCAGAGCAATTCCTTATGGTATTTACGACATCTGCATGAACAACGGATTTGTTAATGTTGGAATCGATCATAACACTTCTGAATTTGCTGTAGAAAGTATTAGACAATGGTGGAATAAAATTGGAAAGAAAAATTACCCTAATACAAAAGAATTATTAATTTGTGCAGATGGAGGGGGAAGCAATGCAAGTCGTAGCAGGTTATGGAAATTTTATTTGCAGAAATTTGCAAATAAAACAGGATTAAAAATTACTGTGTGCCATTTTCCGCCTGGAACAAGCAAGTGGAATAAAATAGAGCACAAAATGTTCTCATTTATTAGCATGAATTGGAGAGGAAAACCTTTGACAGATTATGAAGTAATTATTAATCTAATTGAAGGAACGAAAACTAAAAAGGGATTGAAAATAAAAGCTAAAATTGATAAAAAAATTTATGAATTAGGTAAGAAAGTTTTAGAAGAAGATTTTAAGAAAATTAATATTAAAGAACATGAAACTAATTCTAAATGGAATTATACAATTAGTTGAATAGGGCAATTTATTTTATAGCAGTCTCTAAATAAAATTATCGAAGAGGATAGTAAATTAT